>FTLB01000126.1_pt2 | contig 25398 bp, 25 predicted proteins | sample 1658291 | NCBI WGS metagenome assembly FTLB01 (sample SAMEA3914812, study PRJEB12502) | metagenome | biome: forest; material: soil | place: Canada | collected 2011-07-07 | depth 0.1 m
GACAAATATAATCTCCGCACCTTGGCAGAAGAGAGAGGGCTTTGGCCTTGCAAGATATTAGATACTTTCGTGGGCTGGACTCTGTTTCGGATTCTAGAGCCTATGAGAATCTCCCTAAGATAAGCAGCCCTTTGTCACATCCGCCTACAAGCGACCCTAGTGATAATTTGGATGACGGGAAGGGTAGTTCTAGCTCAGATGATTGAGACTAAGTATCTTCCTGTCCCAGCAAAGCAAGGGAGAGATAAAGGGAAGAGGGCATCCATATCTTGATTGGTTTTCAGCAATACATTTAGGTTAATATTGCCTAGAGACTCCTAAGTATTGTTTCTAATGCCTTGACTATGGAACCATATAATTATGGTTACAAGGAGTATTTCCTTAAATCTCGCCAGGCTCCAAGTATTGATGACCATGTTGCCAGACACCACTAGCCTTTTTTTTCTTTGGCTCCTCCTTCTTCTTCGTGAACATGCGCTGGTTGTGAAACTGGATGAAGCCGTGCGAAGTACGGATATCCTCCCATACCGCCCAGTAGGCAGCGTGCTGACGTTGAAGCTGTAAAACAAGAGAATGAGCAAAGGGACTCTTCCAAGAATAAATGGACATGCAATAACATACCTCTTTTTTCTTCGGGTCCTCGCCTACTTCGCGAGCGGCAAGTACCAGGTCCTTGATGGCCAGGATGACAGCCTTGTCGGTTGTTAATAGCTATAGATAGAACGTTAATGATTAGATCTTATAGATATCAAGGAGCTCAGAATACTTACCTCATCGCAGAGAGTATCCCTGTCACAGTGGAAGCAGCAGGTGTCAGATGGACCGAGGTCGAGGCATTCCCGGAAAACAAAGTCAGGGCCAGGTTCGAGCTTTTCGATGCACTGGCGACATGGCACCTCTCGCGCAAGCATATGTGGTGTAGCGGGAGAGTTCCCAGCAGTCTTCATCTTGACGACTTGTTTGGTAGTAGGGAGAGGCTGCAGACTTCTTGACGTGACCGGCAACTAGGAAAAGTTCTGTTCTGACGAAGAAGGTGAGATGTGGTAGAAGGAAAGCGGCCTGCAGAAGGGAAGGGAAGAAGAAAGATCTGGTGTTTCAGAAGAGGCCGAAGAATCCTTGATGTGACCGGAAACTGAGGAAAGATCTGACTTGACGATCGAAGTAAAATGCCAAGAGTTTAGAGAGGAGGAGGGAAGAAAAGAAATCCACACTTTGAAGAGATGCTGAAGACTTCCTGATGTAATCGAAAACTGGAGAAAGTTTTGTTTTGACGAAAGAGGTGAGATGTCAAAGAAGGAAGGAGGCCGGAGGACGAGGAAGGAAGGCAGGAGATTTGCGTGCGGGAGAGTAGCTGAAAGCTTCTTGATGCGAATGTAAACTGGCCGAAATGAGATTTTATCGGTTGGGTGGTTAGAAGTAAGTTATTAGGGGGGCTAGGGATATTTCTCCAGGAAGGAAGGCAGAGTGGGAAAAATGAAGGGTAAGCACACGGGGCGGCGAAGATATTTTGTGACAAGCACTATCACATACCTATTCAGCAAACTGCTTCTAACTAGCCTCGGATGAAGCCGTCGATCGATTCCAAGCAGTCTCGATAAAAAGGATATGCCCTTTTTAGATCGCTATTGTTTGCCGTTCTTATAAGGACTAAGCTGCTTGCCTTAGGTGATTGAAGGGTAGGGAAGAAAAGAAATCGGCGGTTTAAGGAGAGGCTAAAGACTTCCCAATGTAATTAAAAACTGAAGAAACTTTTATTTTACATAAAGGCAGCGGCCACAGCATACGAATAGATGGAAGGGGGAATCATGAGCGACGATTCAGTGGCAGAAGGCATGCAGATTGCGGTGGCCGAGCTGTCCATCCGGTTCCCCGGATCAATCGGCCACCTAGCACACCCAATAACCCCGACCGTTCCAACCCGGGATCAGGGCTTGCCCGGCCCGTTTATGATACTAGTCATCTTCCGGGTATGCGGCCACTGGGCCCTCGTAGCCGTGCCGAGAGAACCCTTCGGCGATGCCGATCCCAACTACCCGGCCGGCGCCAGGGCCTTGTTAACCCCTTTCACCACACTCTACACACTTTAACATTAAACCATAGTTTTTACCATCTTATTTTATACCTCTACCACTATTACTACCTTATCCCGCCTTAGGGCTTGGTACAAGCATAGCCGGGCTTGCCCAAAACTCCTCGGCAATCTGTTTACGAGATGCAGAGCGGCTAGAGATTAATGCCTCGGCAGGATTATCCAGTACACATACCCGGTATAGCTTTATACGGTTCTTCTGCCCCTCCCGGTCAATCCGACCCTTTGCTTGAGTCTCGGCGCTAGGAGCCCAAGGATAATCGATAAAGACTCCATAGCTTGCCCGCACTAGGTTGAAACCCGTACCGATTCTGCCATATGTCGATACCAAGATTTGACTACCCATCATCGGCGTGCCAGGCTTCTCGTATACCTGAAAGTCTTGTATGATCTCATTTTGGTCCTTAGATAGCTCACCCGATAGCAAGACATCGACGCCTAGTTCCGGTCTTGTTTCCCGCAAATAGATCGCTATAGTCAATGCTACCATCGGGTTATGGCATAAGACAAGCATCTTCTTCTCCATGACGTAAGGATCCTCTCCCGGCCCTACGACTATACATGGACTCTTATCCTTCAGCATAATGTCGATAATTTCCGAAAGGAACTTTAGCTTGACACTACCATGTGTAACGTCAGATAGCCGCTCCATGATACCCTTCTTACCCTCCGCTGGGGGGGTTGCCTCTTCCTCTGCTATTTTGGCCCGGAGCTCCTCCCAGCATAAGGGTAGGTCGTCGAACGCCGGTTCAGCAACTCGCGGGAAGGTAGCAGCAATTCGTAAGCGGTTGAAGGACGGAGACATGTTTAGCTTCCTGAAAGCGTTGGTTAGAGTAGGTTGGGGCCCGATTTTCCCTCTGTTGGCCCATTGCGTTAGAAGCTGTCGATGGGCATTGTGGACCTCGGTCCTGGTCCGGTTTGCAAGGGTGTCTACGTAGGCCTTGTAGCGGGTGATTGTCGTTCCTATGATGATTCGGATGTCGGGAGTTTTGGGCCCCTTAGCGATAGGCATTCCTAGAAAATTATCTTCTTTAAGACGCCGGATGACTAGATGGCATAGGGCTTTTGTCGCGTTTGCCGTGTACGTATCGAGTGCGGTATGCTCGCTGGCTATGCCTTTAGCCAGCTCCCTTTCTGCTGCAGAGAAGCTGGTCTGTAGCCGATTAACTTCTCCTTCGGTTAGACAAAACAGGGGATGCCTCTCTATAGACTCTTCCCCGTCTACTGTCTTCTTCCTTGTCTCGGACCAGCATGGCTGCTCGAGGAGCTTGATGAAACCAGCGATATCTTTAGGGCCCCTATCCATCGGGGTAGCAGTAAGGGCTACGAAAAGGGGCTGCTTAGAGACGGCCCGCGCCTGCTTTCCCATATCATAAGCAAACTTCAATGGAATAGTTCCCCACGACTTTTTAAGATGAAACTCGTCTATGATGATCTTTCCAAAGGTAACGGCCCAGTCTTTAGGCTTACCAGGTACCCAGTTAGCCGTAGCAGATTCTTGAAGTTCCTCGGAATCTTTCTCATGGAATCCAGGGGCCTTGAAAAGGTTGGCAAACCGTGTATTAAGCGTCGTGGAGTTGGGCGCAATGAAAAGAAACTTTGAGCTCCCCCTTTTTGGCCTGATTCGCCACTCTTTTTTTACCCTATGCCCGTATGGCTCTTCGTGTAGAACAGGCTCGGTGGCAAGATCTCGAATATCCTTGATATCGAGGGTTGGAGGATCGGTAAGCTTGACGTCCCGAGCCGCCGTTACGTGTACCCGCAGGCAGTATTTATCTTCTCGTTTCTGTTTGAGGAATTTCTTAGCTTCGACTCCCCAGTTGTTGACTAGGTTGGGGGGGACTATGACGACGGTTGGCCCGTCCGAGGTACTCTTGGCAATTTCCTGGGCGATGGTGCCCCGTTTGCAAGGGCACTGGAGATGGAAATTGTCTAGATTCCGGCATTCTTCGCCTGGTGCTGCGTCTTTGGCGATGTGCCAGGTCTCGACTTCCTTACCGGTAGGGTCGTTCCAGAACCTTAAGACCTCGCGGTACCGGGTTTGCAGCTGGGAGGAGACGAGGGTGATGAGGAAGGTCGCTACCGATTTGCCCATGCCGACTCCGTCGGCAACTAAGGCGCCGCAAAGGCTTGGTGTTTCGGAAGGCTGTTTAAGGGCAAATAGAGCGGTGTAGACCTGCCAGGCATGGGCAGGTAATAGCATGCCGTAGACGTCAATATCTTTGTCTGCGGATATAGTAGGCAATTTAAATAAAGCCTTACAGTCGGCTATTAAGTAATCCTTTTCCTGTGGGAATGAGCTGACACTTAGCTTCGCCGCATCGGCAGGGGCGTCGAGGTCAATATCGCGACCATCGTCCTCTTCCCGGCGGTTACCGTGCTCATCTTCCCCCCCTTCGTTAGTACCGCTTCCAGCGCTCCCGTTATTGTCCGGTCTATAGCCAGGATTGTTGTAGTTACTAAGCATAGAACGGGCCCGTTCGAAAGGGTTGGCTAGTGCGTTACCCTGTAGCCTCGCGACTCGGCGATCCGCCGCCACCCGGCTCTCGCCCGAACTGCCGGGAGGGCTAGCTTTGGCTCTCTCCTTCAGCCTGGGCGTCCAGCGCGTCGCTTCTTCCTCGTTCCACCTCGCTAATATATCCTTTGGATCGGCGGGGCCCGCCATGCCCTCGGCCAGGATATCGCGCCTCGGGGGCGATACGCCGTATATATCCTCGTCTTCGTCCTCTTCCTCCTCTTGTTTCCGCCTCTTCTTCATACCCCAGGGTGTGGATGGTCCCTTCCGCTTGCTGCCGGCCGGCGCGTCGGGCATGGGCTCGGGGCTGCTTCCGGTAAGGTCGATCGGTTCCTCGGCCCCATCCCCAGTCTTCGGGCCAACCCGGCCGGCCAGCTCCGCGACCGACGCCGGAGCTGCCGGATCGGGAGGAGCGATGGTGTCCAGGTACGGTGCAGGATCTGCCGACGTAGCCGTAGGAGGGGCCGACGGAAGGGTGTGCTCTTCTGCGGACGGAGGCGGAACCGGGCTCGGCACGGCGGGCGACGCCGCCACGCTCGGCGCAGCCTCGGCCGCGGGGCTGGAACGCGCGGTCCTGCCGATGTTCAGGATGATCTTGATTGGCGTGGAAGTTGCACGGCTAACTTCTTGGTACTTCTTGAGGTTGACCTCGAGGTTGAACATGATTACCTTGAAATGATTTGGGTTCAAGACCCGGATCACCTTGTTGCCAACACCGTCTTCCGAGGGTAGGACGATTGACCAAGCTTCTGTTTCGTACTCAAATCTGAATTGGTCCTTAAGCCACTTGATAACCTCGCCATGGTTTATGTGGGCCCATGTTACAGCCACCGGGGGGGGGTCTTCGAGTACGAATATCCCGATCGGCACGCGAAGCCCACCGTAACACTCCAGCGGCTGCATATGCCTTGCGAACTCGACCGGAATTTCCCCAAACCTAATCACCTCTGCTTTATCCTGCGGAAGCTCTACCGGTCTGTCTACGGGTACGGCCATGGCATACCGAATACTACCGCCTCGGACAGGGACATCGACTAGAGCTAGGTGACGCAACGGTAAGATGCCGTCATGGCTGTTTGCCATCCAACTTTTATACTCTGCCGTGCCTGTATAGCATATTCGGAAGACCATTGTGGCGAGTCAAATCACATCCTTTTTACCTAGTTACCCTGCGTAGCCTAGTAACTTAATACCTTTGCTACGTGAAACAGCTTCGAAGCCATCCCCTACCGGCAAAGCCTCGAGGCAATCCAACCAAAGAGGAGACAAACAAATGCTTCAAAGGCGTATATGACTATACCGAAAGTATCTCGAAGAAGTGAGATAATGCTTTATGGCAAAGATACTCTTTATTCTACACAGCTTATTTGTCTTTATTCCAACCGACCTTGTTCTCTACTATGAAAGCATATAAAGCGTACCTGCGATTTGCCCTTCAGATTCATAACAGCCATAGCCAGAGCAACTTTTCTACCAGCAATGGTATGGAAACTCTTCCTGACGTAGCAGCGCCTCGCATCTATATCTGTGAGGATGGAACAAGGGTTAACCCGCAACGTATGGGCGCGGGAGTTTGGTAAACTCCCGGTCAAGGTAGCAAAGGCCTGGGGGTATTGCCAGCCGCCGGAGAGCGGCTGGCCACCGCTCTCCGGGTTTCTAATCACAAACGTCAACGGCGGCCCGATCAGAAGCCACCACATTAGCTACCCGAAGATGTATGAGTGGCTGCGGAGCCAATACGACCTACACCCCGACGAGGTCCTCCAGTTCTACGACCCAACAAATATCTCGAGCCAGGGAGACCGAGGTGACTGGGTAGTAGTAAAAGGGGAGACGGATTTTCTCACACTTATCGGCAAGATAGAGAGCCTGATGGATGCCGCAGGCGACCTCTGGGATCTAGACGATCTACCGTGCTATGTCGGCTTGAATATCGTCACAGGCGTGACACAGAGGCTTATACCTCTAAATACAAGCTACCTAGACGCTGAAACGTATAGGCAACTGGGAAAGCCGGTTTCCCCAGACGTCCAACCCCCGGCCACCCCGCGCCGTGTGCGGGACCATGCCCCGGCGGTTACCGACCCCATCGAGACGTCGTCCGCTGCCACGACTCCCCGAGCCCGCAGACATAGCAATGCCTACTACGGCGCCCAAGTGCCTAGGCCGGACGAGAAGGCGGTGTACGAGTCCGTCTTGGTACCTCCCGATCGTACTACCGATTCGACCGAGGTCCTAGACACACTACTGCATCTCCCGCCCCCGGGTCTCTCCCCGCGGCCTCGAATGCCGGACTCCAACCCCTCGTCGCGGCCTGCGAGCGCCTTATCCGACGTAGCCGGGACGGATACGACAGAGACCAATATCACCGAGCCCGACAGCTTCTTCGATGACCCCGATCCTACCGATGTACCGGCCCTATGCGACGTGCGGGTTCATCACGATACGCCCGCAATGCGGGCCGCACTGCTGAGCTTGTATAAGCTCCCGGCGGATACGGTCTTTGCACCCGATTCCAAATTCACACTGCACGGGCTCCGAGGCTTCGCGTTCTCTTCCCAAATTCTGGCAACCCTGTGGGCGCTCATGCGGCCGGAGGAGCTTCCGGACCTGCTAGGAGGGTTCATTGCCGACGGCCCTGGTACGGGCAAATCAATCGTGACTCTCCTCATCTGCCTGCTAGGCCATCAGCTCTGGTTTCGGGCGTCCGAGGTCCGAGACGACCGGTCCGGACTGTCCGGCAAACCCTGCAAGCACCTTCCCGCGGATGCGTCTCCCGGTGCGGATTGCCCGGTGCAGGACGAGTTCTGGAAGCTCCAGTGCCCCTGCGTACCCGGCGGCATTGCCGAACGGATCGCGAGTGCACTTGTGGACGGGCTGAGCCTCGTCCTGGTCCCACCGCACTTGCTCAGCACTTGGGCAAAGACGGCCGCCGATATTCTCGTTCTCAACCCAGCAGACCCCTACTGCCTCCAGCTCGATGTCCCTGGCTTGCCGGCAACCAGCACTACGCCTACAGATCAGCCAACAATACCTCGGCTCTCGAGCCAATTAACCCTTTCGGTGACAGACCGAAGGTCTTTCCGAAACGAGTCCAAACCACTACTAACAAGCCAACAAAGCGAGGGGGGTAAGCAAAAGAAGAACACACAGAAAGACGCAAAGCAAGACGTAAAGAAAACCATGAGACCAGTCTGTCGCTCCCAGGTTGTGCTCATAGGGGCCTGGTCGGGATCCAGCCTCGATACAATCGCAGGTCATTACGACCCAGACGGTAGGCAAGAACCCGGTTGGCATTCTTCCGTACTGCGGTGGTCGGCTGTCTTTCGCTCGGTCTTCTTCGACGAGTCGCATTCGGTACCGCGTGAGATCTTGCAAGATGCCGCGGAGCGTGCCAGGCGCCTTCCTCGCCGCGCCCGGCGTATTGGTTTGTAACCGCGACGCCTATGTCCGGGGGGCCCGCGAACCTACGCGCTGCCCTAGAAGTACTTGAGCAGCCTGGATGGGCCGACCCGGCGCATCCGCTGCATCGACTGCGTCGGGAAAGCATTGAGAGTTTCCACGAGATATTCACAAAACTCACATACCTCCGGACTCAGCCGCTTAACCCGACCGCAGAAGAGGACATAGACAAGCAGGCTCTTGATTTCCGATCGGATCTATACAGTGCTTTAGCGCCGGTGTATATACGACGCGTAGCTGGCGAGGAAACCTTGGGGCACAAGATCGGGTATGCCGGCAAAGAACCCGACTACCAAGACATACATGTCGTTGCGGACGAGGCATTCCGCGGCTACACCACTATCCTCTCAAAGAAGGCTTTGGCCGCGATACAGAAAGCCCAGGAATGCATATACGAGGAGACAGGGGAGCGGGTTGGTCCTGTTACGGCTTTACGTCGTCTGTACCGGGATAGGAACGAAGCCGTGCTCCAGCTCCTTGCCGCTGCTGTATTGCCTTCCCTACCCGGGCTCATACCCGCGGGCATATCCATATCGGACATTCACTACAGCGTATCAGACCCCTCTTCCAAGGGGCAGGTAGCCCGGCTACAACTCGACGCTAGTCTCGACCAAGTCACCGCAGGGAGCAAAAAGCTAGAGGCAATACTCGATATTCTTAAACAAGCCTTACATGACAAAGAACCACCCGGTAGCGATCCGATAAGCCAACCAAGGCCAAAAGGAGAGATCCTTAATAAGATGGTTGTTGTTGTAACCTTTGCAGAAGTAGTCGCAGATGTTATTGCGGCATGGCTGGAGACAAAAGCTACGGGATTCGATGTCAAGCGCATCACCAGGTGCCAAACACGTAGCGAAAATATAGAGGTAGAGGCACTGCTGCAAGATTACGAACCGATAGGAACGAAGCCTAAAAATCATACAGTTGTGGTCACCACCGGGCCGCTAGTAAATACTGGGCGGAATCTTGTACGGGCTAGCTACCTGGTCTCTATGGAGGTACCTATGACTAATACTATACGAGAGCAGCAAAAGCACCGCATTCTCCGGTATGGTCAACGACATACACCTCGCTTCCGCCAGGTTCTAGATACATCTAACCCGCTAGAGCGACTATTTTACATATTGTATAATCAACGTAGTAAGGCTGCTATTTGTTTCCAAGAGTGGAAAGAGGAGGTAGCTGATAGAGAAGAGGTTAGGGAAGCATAAGCAGGGAGAGGGAGTGTAATAAGTTGCTACATTGGCCGTATTATGCCGGCTATTCCTTTGCCTCGATTATCCACTTCCCTTACTTCTTCCATCTCCAACCTTACCTCTCTCTTGGGCAAAGGTAAACTAATACTATCGCTTTACCTAAACAAAGAAGATCGGCCCACCTCGCCTTCTCTCCTCCTCTTCACCCTTCGATCTTTCTTCTTTATACCACTTCTTTGGCGTTTGCAATTGCAGCAAAGAAAAATACCAATCTTGCCTCTTGTCCCTATAGGCCGTCTCTCCTAACTAGCCTCTGGCATTTCCAAGCCGCAGCTATCTTCTTCTTTCGAACCACGCTGCCAAATACTCAAAGCTTTCTCCCACTACCTCGGCCAAGACTCTTCCACCTTTGGCCCAGCAGTAGGTAACATCGGAATCACTCTTCCCTCACCTTCCCGCCCGCCGAGACCGAACCAAGATCCTCCCCATCAAAATATTACCACTACCTCGGTGGTCGTTTTTCCAACTCTCCGCCATCATCTACACACACCTACCGGCACCGCCTCGTCTCTTCTACACCTGGAATTCGCCGGATACAACGCAGCCATGCCGTATGTATTGCCTCTTTGTTCCTTCGCACCCTCTCGACCTGAGCCGTACTGACAGGAAGCTTCAGGCCCCAAGGCGCGCGCGATATCCCCTGCCTTGCGTGCATCGACACGCTCGATCCGAATCTCTCCTTCCGCTTCCGCGAGTGCATCGCGTCGGGTACGCCGAACCCAATCCCTTGGTTCCACACCGCACGAGAATCCGGCAGATTAACTTGAACTGTGAGCAGGCCATCCTCCCGGGCCCTGCTCCCGGTGCGACGACGCAGCATTGTGCAAGCACGTAGGTGGTTACTCTTACCTCTCCATCTCGTTGTTGTCGCGCTAATTTGACTCGTCTGGGCAGATTCCGACCGACAGCCTGGACCATGCGACCCTCGAGGCTATAGGCAAGCTTACCAGAGCAGCCCGGGCAGCATCTATCAATCCGGAGAGCATCGAGGTAGGTAGAAACCTAGGTGGTATCGGTTCTTGCTACAAGCTTATGCTGACCTAGCGGTTGTATAGCTCCATAGACAATATGTCCGTTCCTGGGAGGAGTACAGAGAGGCCTACCGGCGCTCCTTGCTCGCTCTCCCCTCGGCCGGGGCCGACCACGGACGAGTCCAGCAACCGGCCGGAGCCCAGGGCGTGCAGCAACCGGCCGGATCACAAGCCATGCTACAACGATCAGAACCCCGAGGCATATTGCAACCGGCCGAGACCAAAGGTAATCGGCAAAAGACTTGGGTCAATCATCTCGGCCAGGAACTAGACGAAGGCGATGTGTGAGGTCGTGTCGGGCTGGAGTACGCCGAGAGAAGCTTGGCAAGGAACCCCCCTCTGGATACGAAATCCCGGTACAATAATAACCTTGCCCTACGCATCTTCCCCTCCGTATTTTAAAATAAACACATGGTACCCGACTTAGTCTTCTATCTTTGAGTGATTCTATACTTCCAAGTCTACTTGCTATATCTTGACCCAGCTATAGCTCATTACCTAGCGGTACCTACACGAACCGCTGTGCGCTGGGACGCCTTAACCACCTTACATTCTCCAAACTCCACTCCCTGCAAAGCCAACTTACCCATTACCTGATAAAAGAGTGTGGTGATGTTAAATCGCTATGGCGGGGTAGTGGGGTAATGTAAACAGCTACAATGGTCACGTGACTATTTCTATCTTAGGCACAACATATATGCTGAATAGAGACTAAGGCACTTATATAAAATAAAACGGGTGATTATATTAAAACTTCTAGTTTTATAGCAGATAGTAGAACATGCTGGCTGTCGTCTTGTGGAAAGGAGATGTCGTGGGTTGGGTAAGAACAGATGTCCTGTCGATGTGTTTTGTAGCGTGGGGGGATTTGCGGCAGAAGGAGCTAGCCAGACCAGGCATGCATCGCCTGGTGTCCTGTCGGATGGATCCGGTTAGAGCTTAGGCTTTGTACCTGCCTTGCCCAGGTCCTTCGACGCTACCATTGTAGCCAATATGTCGATTGTTTAGGTATTGCATCAATGCCCGGGGACGCCTACTTCTCCATACACTCGCGAGACAGCTACAGGACTACGGCAAACAATCGATCAACGGCGGCCCGGCAGGAGGCTCCCCGACATTTACTAATATCGAGGAGCGTGCGTTGCCTTGCCCGGGGGGAAGGGTGAGGATATCGACGTTCTCGCGGGCGAGGCAGCGTCGTGTAGCAGCCTCCGGCCATATGGTTCGGCCCTTGGCCCCGACCCGACGACGAAACGACAGAGGCTAACCCTTGTTGATCCCTAATATAGCTATACCGGCTGCCTTTGCTTGTGGTGAAGAGTGAGGATTTCGACGTGATCAGGGGCGGATCGGCAACAGCACGACAGGCCCCGGCCGCATGGTCGGCCTCCCCCCCCCCCCCGGTGACCCATTCGACGACAAAGCGACAGAAATTGACGATTGTACAAGGCGCTATGCTCGTGGTGAAGAGTGAAGACATCGACGTAGTCACAGGCAAAGCAGCGTCGCGCAGCCTCGGGCCGTACGGTTTGGACCCTCGCCCCCGACCCGACGACGAAACGATGGAGGCTGATGCTTGCTGATCTCTAGGACAGTGTACCGGCTGCATTGCTCGGGGCAGAGAGCGAAGACTTCGACGTCATCAAGGGCGGAGCGGAGCAGCGGAACGCAACAGACTACGCCTTCCTGCCTACCAATCTAGCGGCGGCGGGATCGGGATCCGTTTGGATACGTATATTTGCTGCGGCGAAGAGTGAAGACTTCGATGCTGTTGTAGGCGCAAGGGCGAAACACATCGGACTGCACCCCCCTGCCTACCAATCCAGCGGCGGCAGGATAGGGATCCGTTTGTATATATACATTTCTTACGGCAAAAAGCCGAGGTTTTGATGTTGTCATTGGTAAAGCGGCGAAGCACGACACCCTCCGGTCGCACGGCCGCCCCGGCTACCGATTCAACGATAAAGCAACGGAACTGGCGTATATACGCGGTGGCTTGCTTGTGGTGAAGAGCAAAGATGGGAAGATGGCGACATTATTGCGGGCGAAGCAACGAGGCGCGATGGGCTCTGGCTGTATGGTTAAGCGCTCGGTATCGATCTAACAAGGGGCGGGCAACGGGGCGACGGGAGCTGGCGTTAATTCGTCTCTAACAGAGTGTACCGGCTGCTTTCGAAGTTGTTTGAGGTGACGAGGCTCGAGGGTTTAGTTGTGTACCTAAGGTAGCTACTAGATTAGCGACGAGAGGATAGAGAGGATGGGGACTAGGAATCCCCGGGCTGTGCCGGCAGCCTTTGCCTTGAAAATTACTTCTTTCCTATAGCGAGACGTATGGTGGAGCTGTTACCTTTGCTGCTTCTACTCTTTCTCCCTTGGTGACGGCCGACCGCGGGGCATACCGTACGTATGTACCACAGAGAATTAGTACGTCGACTGGCTGGTGGACAATAGCGTAAAGTTGTTGCTTCAAGACGGCGATCATCTGAATAGGCAATAGGCGCTGTGAGTAAGGAGGGTAAGGCGCCTGGCAGCGTCGATGGATGGAAGCTATAAGAACTACCTCACCTTGGCTGTATGGGTTTTTTCTCCTTCTGAGAAGAAGGATTTCTTTTTCTGCTTTTTCTTAGGCAACAAGAGTCCATTTCCTCACATTTCCTTCACCCTACAAGGCCAAAGCTTTTCATCCATCCGCTAACTACTGTAGGTAGTCCTTTTTTTCTACCTACTTGCCTGGTGCAGTAGCTTTGGTTTCTTCCTTCCCCTGCCTTTTCCCATTCCTTTTCTTTCCTCTGCTTCCCGTTTAATTCCTCGGGTTTCTTCCTCATTGCGCCGAGCTCCCTCCCTCCCGCACGCATATCCACGCACATAGACCCGCGCCATCATGACGACCGCCTCGCCAACTCTCTCCGAGCCGCGCACCCCAGGCCGATCGGACGCAAGCAGTCGCAAGCGCGCCAGGGCGCCAAGTGACGCCAGTCTGACTCTGACGGCCGACACTGCTCGTCCGCCGCCTTGCCTCCCGCCGCCTTGCCTCCCTGCCGATACCCCCCACTACCGCGCAGAGAGCGTGCCGCCGCCGACCGACCTGTCAGAGGACGGGCCTCGTGGCCTGCGCGACGACATGTGGTCCGAATGCGATCTGACCACGGCGATGCAAGGTGGGTTCCGGACCGGGCTGTGTGCCGCGTCTGATCTGCTAACCTCCTACGTGGCCAGGCTCACGGATCATACAATACGGCGGCGACGAAGACGAAGAAGACGACGACAACGGCCCGACACGCCTTCGCCTACCCTTCCGCCAGGAAGCGATCGAGGCGTGGAAAGAGCCGGACACGCGCCCTCTCCTCCTCCCGATCCGAGACGACGCCGATCTCCCCGAGGTGAGAGCCTTGCACCCTAGCAACCTACCCATTGCTGACCGACCCTTGAGGCATACGCCTGGTTACGGGTTTGGCCGACCCGGTTGCCACATTTGCGCTTTCTGCAGACGCAATCCTCCCATCGCAGAGGCACCTGCGTCGCCATGCCCGGAAAGAAGATACCGAAGATTGTCATGCCCTATTTTGACCCCGCGGACGAACTTAGCAAACGCATAGACGCCATAGATCCTATCGACTACGATGCACGAGCAGCGGCCGTGCTCTACGAAGCCGGTCAGATACGACTTGGGGAGAAGGAATGTTCTTGCTGCCGCAAGGCAAGGGAGATGTATCAGCCCAAGGCAAAGGTGGAGGATCAGACCGAGGCAGAGGACACAGATTCAGTCGGGTCCAGGGTGACAGATCAGCCCAACCCAAGCTCCCCCGGCGTCCCTTGGCCATTTCTCTACTGCGTGTCCGCCGGCGAGATCATGGACGGCGTCTGTGCCAGGTGTATCTTGGAGGGCGGCTCCCGTTGGGACAAGATCGCCAGGTGCTCGCTGGCCGTTGGGGGATACCACCTCGGGAAGGTGACCCTCGGGACGGCGGTATGCTTTGCAGAGGAAGACGTGGCGGTGCTGGGCGAGGATGCCACGGCGGCTCCGATCATCCGCGCGCTCTTTCCGTCCGGCACGCCGTAGTCGGAGGCGTATACTCTACCTCAGTCTCCTCCTTACTTTCTTCTTACCTCGCCGGCTTGGCTTCCCGTGGCCCGTGAGGCAGCCACGCCTCGCCTCTCTACCATTGGTGTCTCGACCACTGCCATCTTGTTCTCGGCGCTTCCCTGTGCTCTCTTGCCATAGCCGGCTCGCGACCCGTCGACACTATATTTAGGTACGATGGTATCTCCTACTTCTTCTTGCCTCTGCATTAGCACCCCCCTCCTTCGCGCCGTCGGCTTGCCGCATCCTCCTACCTCTCTTCTCCCAGCCCTAAACCCAATCCATCTATTATAGCCAACCTTTGCACACCTCTTCGCTTCGCGCCCCCTAACCCCAATTCTTACACACCGGCCAACACTAGCCTATTCTTCATCTTCGCAGATACACCCTAATGATCGTATCTCCTACATCCTCTCGTCCCAATACCGATGCCTCTCCCCTCTACTTACTCCATCTTCTCGTCTCTTCCCCTAGCCTCGAAAGCAATACACCTTCTATAACCAACGTCTGCACCCCCGCTCGCTCCACGATCCCTACACACATACCATTCCTCGCACATACAATGATTCCATTTCTTACCTCCTCTTGCCTTTGGATTAAGACCTCCGCCCCTCGTGCATCTGCTTGCTGCGTCATCGTACCTCTCTCCCCAGCCCCGGAATCAATCCATCATTTACAACCAGCAGTTGTACACCTGCTCGCCTCGCGTCCCCACTCCCACATATACAATTCTCCTCACATCTCCAGCTCTAGCTCTATGCCAACGAGGCCAAGCCCGTACATTCTCGACACATAATACACCTGCCCGTACAATCTTTTCCAGTCGGCTGTCAGTAACAACTCATATTCCTATTTTGCCCAAATTTCCTCAGTCATGTGTCCCACCTTATCTGCCTGTCAGCAAACCACTTTCCACCCTAAACCGCTCCCCTCCTCGTCGTCTTTTGATACCAATCCTTCTTGTCTCTCCTGGTACAGTTCATACCTAACACAATATAAAGCTCTTTCTATCGGGGGATGCTACAATTGTTCTCGGCTCTACATTGGCCAAGGTATACTCCTCTTCCATCCTTACATTAGAGGCAGGCAATCCAGCCGCTAACCACAGACCCAAATCTCATAGATGCCATCTTCCGTTGCGTCTAGTGCCCCGCGATCGCCGCGCCCCGGCCGCGAAGCGACACGTACCTACGCCAGAGGCAGCAAGCACCGGCCGATCGATACGGACGAATGCGAATCTCCTCCTAAGTCAGCTACAAGCTGCGACATCACTATATCTGACTCCGACGCCGTACAGCACGTGGAGGTCGTCAGCCCCACGCCCTCTGCGCAATGCCCAGCTGCGAGCCCTATCCTAGGCGAGGCGTCCCTGCCCCGAGAATAAAGAGGTGCCGATGCCCCGGGCACGGACGAGGACAAGGACAAGCGAATGGCTGACGAGGAGCCCGAGGACAGGGAGCCCGAGGACAAGGATGACGAAGTCGAGGACGACGAGGAGGATGGGCATAATGAGCGCTCGGGTGCTAGGTGATATGAGAATACGGGGAGGGCACATGGGTTTGACGGGAGATCTAGGCTAGCGCGGTATGCTGTTCCAGGAAAGTGGGTTTCCTGCCGGAAAAGGTAGAGATGATATGGGCTTGAACTATTTATTCTTCTTATGCTAGGGCGTCGATGTCCCTCCGAGGAAGTAGGCATGGATAAGGGATGAATAGCAATGGATATTGGTCTTGCTCTTACCTCGCCGAATAACATAAATACCTTATGCTTCGCGCCAATAGGAATATCTCTCTCTTACAGATCAGCACAGGTACTAGCCATTGACACAATGGCAGTAGCTACTGCCGGGAATTTGAAAGTGATGCAATGTGACTTGGTGACTTGGGTACATGTAGGCGATACGCAGTCGATAGAAACAAAGAGGACGTGAAAGGTCCATTGGCTCAAGGGCAGAGCATCCGACTGCTAATGTATATACGCAGTCGAATCGGAAGGTTCCGGGTTCGAGTCCCGGATAGATCGATTTTTTTTTTGTTTTTTTAGACCACAGCCTCGCCAAGCCGAGGGGACGCCATCTATTTTCCTAGCTACAGCATAGACCTAGGACCCGCACCCTGACCTCAACCCTGCAGCAGTGGGTACTATGTACCGGGATCGTGTCTGGGGAAGGAAGCGATTGCCGAAGAGATCTACTCACCAGTAGAGAATGGGTTGGCCATCTTGTCCATCGCCGTTCCTAGCAGTTCGTACCGAGACCTTCCGGCCACACACTCGTGCCAGTTTGCCTCGTCGATATCCGGCTGCCTGTCTGCCATAACAGAACCGACGGGTACTTTACCATGATCCGGGTCATCGTCGGTAGAGCCGAAGGAACGCGCATATTCTAGGTACTCCGCCGGGACCGTGACGCCCTCCGTGCAGCATGAGTGGGTCGTGCCGGTAGTCGCGTTGTGCCATACCACCATACCGAAATCGGCTGGCGGGCTTGGGTCTGTCCGGATGTAGCTCTCGATGGAGACGGCGATTACGGTGCCAATCTTTTGCTTTTCAAAGATATCGCTATCGGCTAGCAAGCAGAGGGCATTCTCGATGCGGTTGTGGGCGCCGTCTGGGCCCGCACGGTTGTACGGCTGGTTGCCCACCCCCGAGTCGGCGGCAATTATGCTTGTGTATACTTTTGATCCTTGCGGTGCCTGCTTAGCCATCCACTCTTCGATGATACGCTTTTTCTCGGGATTGCCTGTAGGGATGACAAGCAGGATAGCATCGCCATGTTGGGGGAATTGATAGCCTTGGAATCGAGGTATCTTAAGAGACGGCTCGGGTGGGATAATATGCTCTTGATTCCTTGTAAGGATTGGTAAAGTCTGGCCTGTCATCTTGTGTAGTTATAATGGTTGTTGTATTTTATTTTACGAGTAGTTGTTGGGCTTGAAAAGTTGGGCAAAGGGCTTTTCATAATTGCCTACTTTACCGATAGCTTCTCTGTACATAATTAGTTCTACCGGCTTGTTCTACCTGTTTGTTCGCAGGTTGCTTGTTTCTATGTTTCTCGTTCGCCACTTTTTCTTTGTCCTCTGAGGTGGTTGCAGATTGCAAGGCCTGCTGCAGGAAAACCGATTGCCAACGTGACGACCTTGTCACCTTGGGATTCCTACCTCAACTACTGTTCAGTTTCTTCTCTTCTTTCTTCTTCGTTGCTTTTCTAGCCTCTTCTTCCTACTACCTACTTTCCTCCTTGCACAATACAATATTCCAAGTCGTCAAGCAGCAAGCAAACAGCCAAGGCGCCTTCCCCTCTCCTCGGAACCAAAACAGCCCATCTCCCTCTTTCTCTCCGCCTTCGACGCCGGGCCAAATTGGCTACAAATCACCTGCCACCGCGTCTCCCAAACAAGATCGCGCCTCGCCTACTGCTTCTTCTTCCATCCCGCTTACCCGTCTTCCCTGCGAATAGCTGCCCGGCGACCAGATACCATCTCGCCGCCTCCTCGTTGGCCCTTTGTCCTCGATACCATGTCAGGCGCTTCTGGCAAGCCGGCAGTGCTGTCTGTAGAGCCCCTCCCCTCCGGCATACTCCTTCTTCCTTGCGCTCCTGCTGACACGCGACGCGATACTAGCCATCACAATGCACAAGCCAAAGCTTGCCCTTTGTGCCACGAGAAGCCCCAGCTGGCCCTCCGCTTCAAGGTTCTAGGCTGCATTACCGACGGTAAGAATCCAAACCTCTTTCCCTGTTTTTGTTCCCTCGATAGCTGGCTACCGATATACTAATCTGAGGTACCAACAGCCGATCCTCCGTCGAACAGCTCCCCGCGTGAAGTACCCTACCGTGTATGCCCCTTCCCTCCCCTGCTCCCGCGCTCGGCAACTGGTTCCGCTGCTGACGGGCGTCTTGTCCCATGTAGCCACGGCCACCCTGCCCTATCCTTGACGAAGCGGCGAAAGCGCTTGCCCTTGCCACGTACATGGCAGGGAAGAACCCGGAGAGCGAAGAGGTATGTACCATCCCCGAGCCAACCGGATGTGGCATACCGGCGCTGACCATCCGGCTCGGCAGCTCCGCTTCCATAAACAGGTATGCGAGAACAGATGGTTCGCCCTCGACCTATACGCCAGGAAGCACTGCGACGGAGGCCGGGAGCAAGCGGGAGGCAATAGCCCTCAGGCCATAAAGCAGGAAGATGCTGTTGGCCGGCAACCCGATCAAGGCAAACCCTGACGCAGGCACAAGCGCATTATAATGGCCGTCTATACTTCTCGGCATGGCTAGGAAAGGGTCTACAAGACAGCAGGGGGGATAAGGCATTTCTCGGTTGGTTGCCAAGAAAGCAGGCGGTCACAGCTGCGCCGCGGGCCCTTGCATGTGGACCTACCTTAGGTACTTTGCAGGGCAATATTCTCTTGCTAGATAAGGGCAAGTGCCAGCGACGAATACAATCACGGCAGCGAGTGCCGAGAGTATCGCCAATGATGCAATCCGACCAAGTGAATTGGGTACACATACGCGATTCCCGGTCGACAGAAACAAAGAGGACGTGAAAGGTCCATTGGCTCAATGGCAGAGCATCCGACTGCTAATGTTATACGCAGTCGAATCGGAAGGTTCCGGGTTCGAGTCCCGGATAGATCTTTTTTTTTTTTCGTTTTTTTTATGAACCACAGCCTCACCAGGCTGAGGGGCAGCCTTCTCCTCCATTGGGTCCATCTTCTCGGATTTTCTTGGTCGATTGTGTATCTACCTTTCTAGGCAGAAAAATCTTCTCGCACAAGCTATCTAGTTCTTTAAGCTACATTATCTCTCTTTCTATCCGGGGGGCAATGTAACAAGGCAGATATTACCTCTAGATACTTGCTGCATCGGCTTTTTGCATCCAGTGCCAGATACTATGAGCCGCTATGGGAACTCAACCTCGGAGCAGAGGCACCATTGCTACTCTCCTCCGAGGCGTCCTAGCCAGCGCGCAACGACCGCGCGCACCAGCGATACCCGGCACGATACCGCTGCCTACGGCGCTGCCGGCGCAAGTACGATGCAGGCATCTGCTTCCTCACTGAAATCCTGAGGGTAAACTGATTTTTGCCCCCCTCCACCGACCGCAAGTTGAAACCATTTCACCCTTCTTGCCGCAGCCATTGGTTTGAGGCCATGAGTAGCATCTCAGGCCAACCTGATACCGACCACGATATCAACTCTTCTTCTTTAATTATTGGTCTTTCTTTATATCTACCTTACTACCATTTTATTACAAAAGGCAAGACCAACCTCTCCCCCGATCAATCTACAGAATCTCTATTCACGACCTACTTAGCATTCCTTTCTTTCGCCAGGCTCTTGGAACTATATAAGCTAAGATCCCTTCCCTTAGCTACCTCACCTGCGGTCCACCTGCCCAACAATCGTACCTTCCCTCTTTCCCTGCAACCACCCCAGAGCCACTTTATTGCCCTGCTCCCAGCATCCATCTCCTCGCCGGATCATTCTGCCCCCAAATCTCACTCTCCCTTGCCAAGAAGGAAATTTCTTTACTGCTTGGTATTCTTTTCGTCTTCCTACAAGCTCTCGAGACCGCCTGGCTGCCTCGGCCTCCGACCTATCAACTCTCACTTTCTCTCCACCCTCCATTGCAGCAGCCTCTTCTCCCTTCCTTGGCAACCAACGTCCAACCTACATCGTGGATCGTTCTCCAACCGGTATACCCAGCGCACCTTACGCATATTCTCTTCTCCAAGCCATCCTACCTGCAAGAGTATTTCCACTCCGGCATTGCTACATATCTACGAGCGCGTCGATTGTTTCTGAGCGTATCGATCGTTTTCCGAGCTGCCGCAAGTCGGATTCAAGGTAGGATGACTCTGAAAAGCCGCCGGCCCCTTCTACGCTTCATAGTATGGCATGCTAACAACGTCTTAGTTCAGATACAAAGCCCGGGACGTCAACGCCAGAGGCACCCCGCCGAGAAAGCCAAAGGACATGGCCTTCCGAGTCCAAGACGTCATCGCCAGAGGCGCCACACCGGACGATCGGCAGGACGATGCGCGGGTCGTGTCGGGAGCCGTCCAGGCCTTCTTTCAAGGACATGCCGGCAGGCTTGGCCCCGAGGAGATGGCCGTGGGCACGCGCGGGATTCTGAGACGGGCCGCGGGCACGAAGGCGGCGTTTGTCGTTGTGAACCGCGCTGAACGTACTGTGTCGGTCAACAAAGACTCCGGCACGCCGTGGGCAGCCGTTACTGCTGTATTCGCCCTCTACCAAACCGGCCCGCTGGTTCACCCGGGGAAAGACGAGCAGAGTCCCGTTGGACCATGGCGTTGTGTGGCTTTTACGCCTGGATCTGGTCCGGGTGTGCGGATTGCTGCGGGCGACAAGGAAGTTGCAGCACACGACAACGACTCCGAGATGGTAAAGGAGATGAGAAAGGTCATGGGAAAAATCACGGCTGTGACGAACTCGGACTGGTGGCCTGTCGACCTCAGGCCCGTCACGTTCAAGGCACCCGACTTCCAGCCGCGCTGGGCCGCAGGCGGGATCCTCCTCGTGCTCCTCGACGAGGTCACGGTCCGAGGCATCCCTATCGACGGCATCGAGAGCCTCTGGCAAGACGAGGCGAGATATTGGGAGATAGAGGACTGGAGGAACCGCGGGCAAACCATCATGTATGCCAACTGCTAGGCGCGAGCAACGGGGGGTGTGGGGGTATCAGACGTATGCATCGTCTGCTGACTGGTTCTGGGGCGAGGATTTTGTTATCTGCTAGCTCGTAGGAAATGCGCTCTGATAGATGGCGTATGGCTGCTCCTCCCTTCTACAGCCATGCCGGTAGCTTGCCAGGGGCAGCCGTAGCAGCAATTAATCCCAAGTTTTCTCTCCTCGCATTCTGCTTTGTAAAAGTTTTGTATCTATTATCTCTCGAGCTTATATTGTATGCATTAAGTACTTGCTCACCTACTTTAGTTTCTTCGCTATCCGTCGAGAAGCATCTCCCCTTGGTACACTAGAAATAGTCCCGACCCTAGGGCTCCTAGCTTGTAGCCAAGAGGCTTTCCTCCCGAGGTCAGCAGGTGACCTTGTTTCTATACCAGTGGTGGGACACTGGACTCCCTTCTCGTTCCGGCCGGCTGGATGCTTTCCGCCGACCTCGCCTCTTGGCTTGCGACCGGATGGACGCGCGCAATGCCATCCTCGCCTCTCCCTCCGCCGTGTCTCTTGAGGATGCGACGGCATGGCCTGCTTTCATCTCCCACAAGACCAGCTCCCATCCCGTCTAAATATTTCGAGGCAATGGTAGGCCTGAGTACCCTCGGTTATGGCGAGCTCCTGCCTGCATTCTTGGTTGCAAGCTGGCGGGCGGAATCTGCTCCCGTGGTGTGGGTATCCTGCGGGGCCGGTCCGCAGCCATCGCCGGAACGCCGACGACAGCGCTTTCTGATAGAATAGTGAACTGCTGTCTATTGCGTTTTTTTTTTCGGCCTCTTTTTTCTCTCCAACTACTTTATCCCCATTTCCTTCCTGCAACTCTTTCCTTTCTTCCTTCTTGCAACTATCTACCGCCTCGTTTTTCCCTGGCAATACCACAATCCTGTTCGGTACCTTGTTTTACCAACCTCCCTCCAGCCCATACTTGACCAAACCGTCATCTTCCTCTACTCAGTCAGCACCAAAGGTATGTTCTGGTTTCCTATTCGAAATCGTCTTCTTCCAACCCACTCCATCCTCTTCCGCACAAAACCTGTTTGCCGCCTCTAGCACTCGGCCGAACGTGGCCATATCTGCTCCTCCGTCTCCCTCACAACAAGCTGGCATCTTCTCCTCCCCGTCGGACCCTCCAGCCCTACATCTTTCTCCTCTCCAAAGCCCCGTCCCTGCGCGATCCAGATACGTCTGCCAAAGCTGCCCAACCCGCGGTGACATCCCACTGACTTTCCCCCGCGACATACCGCCTCAAGACCCAGACCGCTCGATATCACCTACCATTCAGAAAGTACCGGGCCATCCTTACGTCTCCTCTCCCTAGCACCAGCCCTGCCTATGGTTGCTATTGGATACTGAATAGCCTTGAAGAAAACTACTCTCTCCGGAGCAAATCGTGTTCCCCGACCGACGAGATCCAAACCCTTAGAGGTAAGTCCTGCCCGTGCTCTCTTCCGCTCATACAGACAGTATCCTGATTCTCTTGTCTACAGATGTCGTCTGCCGCTTCCGCCGGGGCCCCCCCGCCGCCTCCGCCCTCCGGAAACGGCGATCGCCAGCCGCCTACGAGCCGCCACGGTGCGCCGGTCACGCCCGTCAAAAGAGAGAGAGGGATCAAGAAGGAGGAGTGGGACGAGGTAATGCATCAAACATACGGCGACTGGCAACAGCTGCTAATACAGCGTGGGCTACAGAAACTCGTGCTGGAGGATTCCGACGACGAAAGCGACGAGGATGCTGTCTCGTACACGGGAACCATTTCGAGCAAGGCATGTTGGACACCCGACCTACCCCGCGGGTCTCTTAGGTACTAATCCGCATGCATCAGCTGTCCCGCTATACCGGCAGACCGATCGAGTCGACCCCCCGCGGGCGTGGCGCCAGGAGCCAATTCGAAGCGGCCGTACGTGCCAACGTCCGTCGCAATGTAGTGCGTGACTTTACCGAATCGGGCCGCCGGTATATGCCGATCGACGTCGAAGCCTACACCCCTCGCGCAGGCTCGTCCCCTACCAACCCAATCTGCGTGCCCGACGCGGAATCGGATTCCGATAACGACGTGCAGGCGCTGAGTCCTCTCGCCGCGCAGGGCGCAGCTGCGGTGGCATCCGACGGTGCTGCGGCTGCCGATCCCGACGAGCAAGATGCGCCGGGCAGCCGGGAAGCGAGCCAGATCCGTGAAGAAGGCGATGGCGAGGACGAGGGCAGAGACGCCGCTGTGGAGCCGGCCGAGGAGGACGGAGACGCGGTCGCGGAGCAGGAAGAGGTTGCTACCCCGCAGCGGCCGGAGCGAGGCAGCGCAAAGAAGCAGCTCGGTTTCTACAAGGTATGATGTCGTCTACCGGGTAGGCTCGGCACCAGATGCCTGGCGCATCGGGACGTGTCTACGCAGGGGTATATGTATGAAGAGGCTTCGCTGCTGCTGGGTGGCCAAGAGGTTTCAGCTTTGCAAGGGCGACAGCCTATGTGTTGATAGGGACTGGGTACGGCATCGTGTAGCCGGCTCTGCAATATAAATCCCCGGCTACTTTGGCAGTCAGTGTGCTCCTCCTTGGGAAAATAGCATCTCCCTTGCTTTTCCATCTCTTCGTCGCAAGCTCTTCCTTGCCCTGCCGTGCCTGCTTTCCCGAACCGGCGCATCACCTCGCCTCTGGCATCGACCACTGTGTTCGAGCGCCGTTGGAACGGCCATGTTTATCGCGCTTGCGATGCTACTGGTCCTCTTGCGTCGCGACGCGTCGGATAGGTGCTCAGATTCGGCAACGTGCCCAAGCGTGTCGACGCGTCCTCAAGGGGTGGGCTGCCCCCCTTGCAAAGAGCAAGGATAGCTGCCTCAGCCGCTCGGCGCCCTCGCGCCTGGGGGATCTCTTCCGGGGCATTATATCCTTTGGTACCGCTCGCAGACCGCGAAGCATACCAGGAAGGGCCGACGGCATTTCGTATGCTATTTCTCGGCTGTACGCCGCCTCCGGGGAGTGGCAGAATCGAGATGCCAGAACAGAGTTCGCCTGATCTTGTGATTCCTCTTTGCCGAACCTGCCGCTCCCCAGCACCCTACCCTTCGGCCTACGCTGCAAACATTTCGTGCTAGAGCGTGCGAGATGGCGTCGTCGGCCGATGGCGATGGGACGACGACGACGCGGTGCAGAACCTGGGTGCGTGCATGATGGCTTACGCTACGGACCGGGAGGGGTAGGCAGCTGAGGTTATGGCTTGTGGGAAATTAGTATTGCTTGCTCGGGCCAACGAGGAGCGCCGTCGACAAGGGCTCCTTGCCCTTGCTCGAGCTAGGGAGGAGGGGCGGGCTCTCCCCGCCGGGATGTACGCTTTACTGTGGAATTGGGGGCCAACGTGGTCAACTGATGGCTCTACATATGCGTTCTGTGTTCTACGTTCCGATACATCGAGAATGGCCCATTTTCCGTTCCGAGAGGTCTCGCGAACTCGGCGTGTTCTGCCCCGGTCAACGCCCTGGTGAGTCCGTCCGCCGAGATGCTGATGATCTGTCCGGCGCGAGCCTCCTCCTCCGCGTGTTTTGGAAGCCCAGAACGACATCGTCAATGCAGAAGAATAAGAGGATTCCCGCCCCGGCAACGCAACAGGGCTCGTGTGGCGTCGCTTCGAAACCCAGGGACAGCAGCGTTGACAAGAGTCCTCGCTGCCAGAGGAGGGGAGGTTTGCGTAAGCCGTAGAGTGCCTGGTTCGGCGCTAGGAGGTAGCCGTCTTCTCGGCAGCCTCGTGGTGGCTGCATGTAGACCACCTCGTCGAGTTTGGCGTTCACGAACGCGTTCGCGGCGTCAAACTGTATCGGATCCAGATCGGACCGTACCGCAAGGGCCATCGACGTTCGGAACGATCTTCCGGCGAGGGGAGCGACGTAGGTGGCATCGTTGCCTCTGGCTGGCTGTTGATCTCTCCGAACAACAAGGCGAGCCTTGCACTTCTGAAGGATGCCGTGTTTGTTGAACCTGTAGGCGTACACGTACGTGCAGTCGAGGATTTCGGAGTTCACAATCGTCATGCCGAAGATAGCCTTCCAAGAGTCCATCTCTTGGTGGCTCTCTCGGTGTGACGTTTCTGCCTCTTGGAACAACGTGCGAAGAGGATGGGAGCGTAAACTACGTGAGTACGAAGGAGGAGGGGAGGCTGGGATCCGCGAACTCGTTTGCCTACCTTGATGGCAGCTGCCAAGTCTGTATATATTGGTCTCGTGGGGACGGTGCCCCCGGCCGAATCTCGATCGCGTTCGCGATCTCGGTCCCCTAAAGGTCTT
>FTLB01843427.1_pt1 | contig 25256 bp, 26 predicted proteins | sample 1658291 | NCBI WGS metagenome assembly FTLB01 (sample SAMEA3914812, study PRJEB12502) | metagenome | biome: forest; material: soil | place: Canada | collected 2011-07-07 | depth 0.1 m
AACGATGCCAGCGGCCGGTGGGCGACCTCTCGGCTGGCAGCCCGCGCAGTCGAAGCCGGGATCGAACCGATCCCGTTGATCGGGCTCGGCAAGGATCTGAACGACGATCTGCGCCGATTGGGCGCCTCGGGGCTCGCTGCCGTGCTTGGGCCGCAGTTCACATCAGAGGACCGGCACCTCTACCTGGCGCACATGTCCGCGGCGACTTGATCAGTCTGTTGAAGGGTTCAAAGTCCGCATCGTCACGGCACGGCAGGTCTGCGCCAACCACGCCCACGGTCTTCCCGGAAGCGACCAAAAGCACCGGGCTGGGCGCCGCGCAACGCCCGGAGCGCGGCTATTTTCCGGCGCGCCCTAAAGGGCGCTTTCCATCGCGAAGCAAAATAGCCTCCTCCGGACGTCGAGCCCGCCCTACGGGCGGGTGCGCGTCCCCCAGCCCGGTGCCCCTGGGTCGCCGTGAAGACCGCGATGAGCGCGGTCGCGACGGAGACCTGCCATGACACCGCTTGACGATACAGACTTTGAACCCCGCCACGAGACCTCTCACACCGGCCGAGTTCTCGAAGAGCTTCAGCTTTACGGCATGCGGCCGTTTGACGATGAACCGGACCCCCGCCCCCTTCCCGAAGCCCGGTCGCTCTGCGGCGCAGTCGCCAGCCTGTTCGATGCCTTGGCCGGCGCGATCATCGACACGCGGCTCGAACCCGACCTTGAACTGTTGCTTTGGCCGACTGTGAATGTCTTCCACCGCTTGGCCGACCGGGCAGATCGCGAACTTGACGACAATGTCGTCGCTCAGCAGCGCGCGCAACGCAGTCACGACGGCTCGGAGATTTCCGCTGTCGAACTCGAACGGCTCATCGAGCAAGGCCGCAGCCTGACCGAACGCCGGGACGCGTTCGAACTGCTCCGAGACGAAGCCGCCGCCCAGTATGCCGCGTTCGTCGGGGACGTATGGCGTCCACGGTCGGGTTCTCTGGTCAATCACCGCAACCTGACGTCTGCGATGGTCGCCTCGCGCGACTTCGTCAATGCTCAGCGGATTAACAAGGCAGATGTCTTGATGCCCGCCGGGACGAAAATCGCCTTCAGCGGCGGCGTCGAGTACGAGGATTACACCACCATTTGGGACGCGCTCGACCGCGTTCACGCCAAGCACCCGGATATGATCCTGCTGCACGGCGGGTCCAAGCGCGGGGCGGAATGGATCGCGCGTAAATGGGCCGAAGCGCGGCAGGTCACACACGTCCCATTCGAACCGGACTGGGCCCGCCATGCCAAGGGCGCGCCGTTCAAGCGCAATGACGCCATGCTCGATCTCGTCCCGCAAGGCGTCGTGATCTGCCCAGGCTCGGGCATCCAGCAAAACCTCGCCGACAAGGCGGGCGCCCTGGGCATAAAGGTCTGGCGGCTCGGCACATGATGCCGGGGTTTCCCGCGCTTAGACTGAAGGTCTTTCAACGCCGGGTTGTCCGCCTGCCCCCTTCGGCTTCGCCGACTGAGCGGGCCGCAATTAAGCGGCGGTCGTCGCCTTCCGGCCGCGCTTAGCCGGCGGCGCGGCAGCGGGTTTGCGGCCGCCCTGGCCGAGACCCATTTGCTTGGCAAGATTGGACCGCGCGGCCGCGTAGGCCGGCGCGACCATAGGGTAGTCCTTCGGCAAGTTCCACTTGGCGCGGTATTCCTCCGGCGACAGGTTGTACTTGGTCCGCAGGTGACGCTTAAGAGACTTGAACTTTCGGCCGTCTTCAAGGCAGACGATGAAATCTGGCTTGACGGACGCCTTGACCGAAACGGCCGGCTGCTTGGGCTCGTCCGTTTTGGTGTCTTCACCAGAAGCGATTTCCGTCAGTGCCTTATGTACGCTTGTAATGAGGCTTGGCAGTTCGGCGGCCGGCACCGAGTTATGGCCGACGAAGGCCGCGATGATGTCGACCACCATAGTTGTAACGTCTGACGCTTCGTCCATTTTGCTACCCAGGGCGATATTATCTCAATAATGCCGCTTTCGGCATCTCGCCCGCATATCCCAATTTATGATTCTTCTGAATAGTTATTCACGGATGAGGTTCGCTTATCCACTCGCCTTTGTCCATTGACAGCAAAAGGTGAGGATTGCGCCGTTGAATGCTCGCTCGATCATAGCTATTTTGTTTGTGCGCCGGTTCTCATCCCCCCCCCCCCCCCGAAATCGGCGCCATCGATGCGGACGCCTTCGCCCCCCGAAGGCGTCCGTTGTCTCTTAGAGCGCTTTCCAGTCTGATTGAATCGGTGGGGGTTTCCAAATCAGCGCTGATCTGATTCAAACTGTCTGCCGGGAGGAGGCCGGCAGAAATGTCAAAGGCGCTGTCTGTCGATCTTCGAGAACGTGTTTTAGTTGCCGTGGCCAACGGGGCGACCCACCGTGAAGCCGCCGATCGCTTCGGGGTCAGTGCAGCGAGTGTCAGCCGCTGGCGTCATCTTCAGAAACGCCAAGGCCATTTGCGGCCTGGTCCGCTAGGTGGGGACCGGCAGTCGCACAGGATTGAAGTTCACGCGGAGCCAATACTGGCATGGCTAGCGGATCATCGCGATGGAACCCTGTCGGAGTTGCGCGAGGCAGTGGCCTTGATGGGCATTATCGCCAGCCAATCGGCGCTACACCGCTTTTTGGTTCGTCACGATCAGACGCGTAAAAAAAGACTGGCCACGCCATAGAGCAGGATCGCCCGGACGTCTTGCAGCGCCGCCGATCCTGGTTTGATAGCCAACTTGATTTCGATCCCGAGCGGCTCGTCTTTATCGACGAAACCTGGACCGCAACGAACATGACCCGTTCGCACGGCCGATGCGCGAGGGGACAGCGGCTACGCATGGGCTTTCCTCACGGCCATCGCAAAACCACCACTTTTATAGCAGGCTTGCGTCTCAATGGCGTAGTCGCGCCCATGGTGTTGGATGGCCCGATCAATGGCGCCTGGTTTGAAACCTACGTTGAGCAGGTTCTCGTGCCGACGCTCACAGCGGGCGACGTGGTCATCATGGATAATCTGTCCAGCCACAAGCGGGCATCGGCCAGAACCCTGATCGAAAATGCCGGCGCAAGTTTGGTGTTCCTGCCGCCCTACAGCCCTGACTTCAATCCCATCGAAAAGGCATTCGCCAAACTAAAAGCCCTATTACGTAAAGCTGAAGAGCGAACCGTCGACGGCCTCTGGACCGCCATCGGCAAACTCATCGATCACGTCACACCAGACGAATGCAGGAATTACTTCAAATGCTGCGGCTATGATCCAGTATGAGCGGAAAACGCTCTAAGCACTGATCACAGTGGAAGCCCGCGCATTGAAGCTCGGCTCCGCCTGGCGATAGATCGGCGCGTCGACTCCCGCGATGCAAGCCGAAATGTTCTTCGTACTCTGTGAGACGCGAGACTCCTTGAGCGGGCGCACCAAAGCTTCTTGAGACGACCAGCTTCAATCACTTCGCGGTTCCATAGACGATCCGCCGGCCAGATCCTCGCTAGGCCGGCTTGGCTTCGGTCGCGTCCGCGTTGGTCCGATCTCTGCGCGCAGTGCGCCAGTCCGCTGGTCGAAACCCCGCCCCTTCGTCACTCTTCCCTCCCTAAAGCGATCACCAGGAAGGACAGCCCATGGCTATCATTGGCATACTTTTCATCATCGCCGGACTGCTTGCCTTCGCCTGGCTTTGCGCAACCATGGCGACCTACGCCCTGCCTATACTGGTCGGCCTCTGTATCGGCCGTTGGCTTAGCGTCATCGGCGTTGGCGTAACACCGTCAGTCGTGCTTTCCATCGGCACAGGTTTTACCGTGTTGGTCGCCGGACATCTCGCCGCCTCGGCGAGCAAGCCCGTTTGGCTTGCGCCGCTGGCCTTGCTATCGTTCATGGCCCCGGCCGGCCTTGCCGCCTTCTGGTTCGCGCATGGGCTTTTGGCGGCTATCTCGGTGTCGGAGCCTACTCGGTTGATTCTATGCGCACTGGCGGCCACAGCTGTCTTAGCGGCGCTTCCCGGCAAATTAAGATTGCGCCCCGAAGGCGGATAGGGCGGGTGTAGCGGTCAATTGGCGCTTTCACGCGGGACCAAGTGCAGTTCGCCGCGCTTGTCTTCCAAGAGGTTGGCGAAGATTGGCAACGAATCCCAGGCCGCGCAGGTGTCGAGACTGGAACGAACCAGTCGTCGCGCTCAGTCTTGATACAACGCTGACCGCTCCGCGCGCCCCCGAACCCTCTGCCAGAACGGGCGATCGCTAGTGCCTTGTTCCTCGCCGGACGATACGCCTTTTCGTGCTTCGAAGGTCGCCGATTTCGCCGGTGAAGTCGTTGCCAGCGCTGAAGGCTTGGACGGTGATCGTTCATTGCCGGAGCGTCGTCCCCACGGCCTGCCCTTCCCGCCTCATCGATGGGCACAATCTCGCATGATGGGTTTTCCTGCTTCAATGTCGCGACCCAGGTTTATTCCCCTGTCGGGATTTCGCGGGCCACGCTGCGCGTGCCTTTTTGCTTTCCCGACATTCCTCGCGGGGCAAGAAACCTGTCTCGCCTCCATTCTCCACTCCGTTGCGGCCGCGTAGGCGCGGCGAAGCGGCCTCCCCCTCAAGCCAGATGACACCCATCGAGGCCGCAAGGGGCGGCCCCGAGAACCAACTCTCAGGAGAATGAACCATGTCCGTCATCGGAACCTTCAAGCGCACTGGCAACGACTTCACCGGCGAAATCGTCACCCTCTCGGTCCAGCAAGCCAATGTGCGTATCGTCCGCGAGGACCAACGGGCCAGCGACGAGGCCCCCACCCACCGCGTCTTCGTGGGTCGAGCCGAAATCGGCGCCGGTTGGACCAAGACCAAGCGGGACAACACCGGCACCTACCTGTCGCTCAAGCTCGACGATCCGAGCTTCGCCCAGCCGATCTTCGCCAACCTCTGGGAAGACGAACAAGGTGGCGACCACAAGCTCATCTGGTCCCGCGGCCAAAGCGCCAACTGACCGCCACGCCCCGCTTGGCTACGCCAGGCGGGGCTTTTTCTTTCCGATCGCACGCCAGCCGACTTAACGGCCTTGCGAACGCACGGCACACCGGGGTAAATCTTGCGGACACATCCATGTGGAGCCCGGCGTGGCCGAACCTGATTTTCTTGATGAGCCGCCCAATGACGCTGCGGTGACGGACTATGATCGCCGTCACCTCAAGCTCTATGCGCGTTTGCTCGACGCCAAGGCGGCCGGCGCCAATTGGCAAGAAGTCTTTGGCATCCTGTTCGCGTCCGGCGAAGAGGTCGCTCCCGACCGCGCCAAGCGCATCCACGATTCCCACCTTGAACGCGCCGAGTGGATGAGCCGGACTGGATACCAGGACCTCACGTCAGAGGCCCGCCACTAATCCGTTGAAAATTAACCGCTTCCGACTCCCCTCAGTTGTGTCGCATTTGCTCTATGGACAATCTGAAGTAGTACAGACTCTCGGTTAGGCTATTCATGGTAGGGGCGTGAAGTGTTACCGGATGCGGCCTCGTGGGCTCAATCTTCGGCATATGACTACTGGGACGATTTGACACCCGAAGGGGTGGCCTGGGAGTTTCTTCGCCGTAACGCCGACTACCAGCGCGAATTCGCCGATGGCACTGCGGACCCGGAAGAGTGGGGCTTGCGGACGCTCCGCGACCCGGCCTTGACCGGACTTGGCGCGCCCGTGCACTGGACGCCGGGCTTAAACCCTTCCGAGATCCTTTTCGCACCTCAGCCGTTGCCGCCTCTGTCGTCGGAAGCCAGCCTCAACAAGATCTTGCTCCCTGATGACGGCCAAGACGACCTCGGCCTCTTCGGTGCCATCGGTCAAGGCTCCGCCCAGATTCAGATTTCATATTTGGGCGATCACGCCGCCAACGCCCCGCTATGCGTCGTTATCCCCTTCGACACACACCTGAACGATCGTCTCGACGCACTCTACCGGCTACGCCACATCCTCGACGGCCGGCCTGCGCCCGACCAACGTCTCACGGCCGACAAACGCCGCCGAACACGTTCTATGGCCCAGGCCTTCGATGCCAGAACAGTTGGAGCAACCCAACGTGAGATTGCTCAATCCTTCTTCGGTCAGGAACGCGTCAACGCCGAGCACTGGAAAACCTCATCCCTGCGATACACGACTCTGCGACTGTTACAGGACGCTGAGAACATGGTCGAGGGAGGATATCTGGGAGTGATTAGCGCGACAGCAATTCGGCACAATCACCAAACCAGCGGCTGACCTGAGAAGCGAAAACTCGACCACGCATACCCGGCGATTGACGGATAAGCCTAAGCGGATTTCTATGGACGAGTGAACCCACGCGCGCTGGCGCCAGCGGACGCCCTTGCGCGTTGCAGCGCCTATTCCAATATACAGAGTGCTCTGCATGATGACCAGGTCATCAGCCCCGTCATCGATGGGGATCCCGTCCCAGCTCACGCTGGGTTAACCGGCCGAGCCCCTAAAAGGGGGCGCGCCGGGAAAGCCGCCTCCCGAAGGGTTCAGCAACCCTCCAAAAGACGGAGATTTAGATGTCAAAAAAACGATATACTGCTGCAGAGCATCTTCACGCTCGGCGACTTTTCGCTCTTGCTAATGCGCGCGGGTGCCTCAAACCTCCGCGCGGCGTTGCCGCTTTAGTAACCGGCTCTGGCATGGTTCGAACTCAATCGGCCTCGTCAGTCACCTATCGGGACTACTTGCCCGACGCGCGACATGCTCTAGCAGGCCGCTCGATGCGCCGTAGAGGGGGCTAAAGCGGGTTAAGGTGGGCCCCGGCGAAATTCGTAACTCGCCGGGTGCTCCATGCCTCGATCGATAATTCGAAGGAATCGCGCACATGTCGCTCAATGACGATGATGCTTTAGCAGCCGATCGCGCCATTATCGATAATCCAATCGAAGGCGCCGCGCCCGAGGCTAGAAGCGGATGGAGGGATTTCTGTGATCGCTATCAGGTGACAGTGCATCCGATTGCGGACCGGAAAGGCCTGACCATTCAAGCCCGCAAGACCAGGATTGAATTCGATCAAAAATCAATGCACTGGCTGTGGTTGCTTGGCTTTGCCGGGTGGAAAGCGTGGAGACTGCATGGGCCACACCTCTTTTGGAAATGGCTAACAGCCCAGCAAATCGATCCCGCCTTGCGGTCGGCGGATCTGTCCTACAGTGAGGCCGAAGCGAATTACGAGGCGCTTCTATATGCTATGCGCGACATTCGGGACCTCGACAATGCGGAAGATATCAATTGGCCACAGAGCTCACCGCGGCCCCAGGTCGATAAAACTGGCTTCGATGTGGAAGATCAAGCAGCATTCGACCTGACGACGATCGCACTCGCATACATCCTGCTCCATGAGGCCCGTCATGTTCGTTTTTATGTCGAGAAGGAACGACCCAATCCAGTCGACGAAGAGTTGGCCTGCGACTCCTTCGCGCGAGATTTTATCCTGGGGGGCGCGGCTCAATATGCCATCGACACGTGCCAGTCGATCAATGACGTCGTCGCCAAGCGTTCGGCGGGACTCGCGCTTGGAGCTTTCGCACTTTACGAACTAACTCCTTTGGATTGCCGTGGTGGGGCGTCAACTTACCCTCCAATCGCCGACCGCCTAGACCTGATTTACGAGGCGGTCATTCTTCCACCCGAAAGCTGGTTTTGGGATTTTGCGGCTTCGCTCTTGGTCGCGCTGATAGTCAGGGACGACCAAAAGTTTGTCATCCCCGACCTTGCCGGGCGAGACCTTTGCTCGGCGCTGATTGATTGGTTGCGAACTAGAAACCAGAATGCGATCGCGTAACTATGCGAGCCATAAGCAAGACGTCCGCCAGCAACTTGCGTAATGTCCAACAGGGGCACCAGCCGAATTCGGTCGCTAGACCCGGTCCATTTGGTCTTTATGGCAACACCAAGTCTGGGAAGGCGGAGTGTGCACGAAATCCCATCTGTTCTTCGCACTCCCCTACCTGTCCGCTTCTACGCCACATTGCTCTCCGGTAACCGCCGCAACGCCGCGGCCATCCCGGAGACGCCAGAATGGCCAATTCTTCTTCCGACCTTCCACCTCGACGCCTGCGAACCCCAGAGGCTGCCCGTTTCCTCGGCCTGTCGGACAGGACGCTTGAAAAGCATCGAATCTTTGGCACAGGCCCAACCTATTCGAAGCTCGGCGGGCGTGTCGTTTATCAGCTCGACGACCTTGATGAGTGGGCAAAAAAGGGCCGCCGCACCTCGACACATGATCCCAAGGCCGGCCGCATTTCTCCCGCGCGGCGGCAGACCGACACCGGCTCAGCGGGGAACAAACAATGATCCACCCCGCCGCAATCTTCTCTCCATTCCACCGCATGAAAATCGCAGCGATTGGTGCGCTCGGTCTCACCGTCGCCACCGTCGGCGCCGCGCTCGCCCTGCCAAAAGTTTCTATATGGAATGCCACCGCCAGCGTACCCAGGGGACTTTACTGGATCGCTCACGACCGTCGCCCGACGAAAGGTCAGTTGGCCATATTGTGGTTGCCACGGGACGCAGCCACGCTCGCTGATCAACGCCATTATCTCCCCCGCGACGTGCCTCTGATCAAGCCCGTCGCCGCTGCACCTGGACAACAGGTCTGCCGCGCCAATCGGGACATTTCGATCGACGGTCATGTCGTCGCATTGGCCTTGGCGAACGACTCCGTTGGCCGGTCGCTTCCCGTTTGGTCTGGTTGTTTTAGCGTAGCCTCGGATCGCTTGTTCGTCCTGAATCCTGCGGTGCCGACGAGCTTCGACGGGCGCTATTTCGGTCCGGTCGACTCAAGCAAGTTAATCGGTCGCGCTGTTCCCGTCGTCACGGAAGATCCTGTCACGCACCAATACCGCTGGCAGCTTTTCATACGAAAATCCTGAATTTCCGGAGATTAAAAATGGCCCAGATCGGTCAATTCACGCGCCTTCGGGGACTGTTTTCCGGCCGTGTCCGCACACTCGCCCTCGATGCGCATCTGGTTCTTTGTCCGAACAACGGGAACTCGGACACGGCGAACGCACCGAACTATTCCGTCCACCTCAACGACGCCGATGGACCAGAAGTCGGAGCAGCCTGGAAACGCTCAAGCGAACGCGCCGGTGAGTATGTCGCTGTCATGCTCGACGATCCGAGTTTTGCCACCCCCTTTCGCGCAAACCTGTTCCAACAAGAGCAAGACAAGAAGGTTTGGGTGATGGTCTGGAACCGGTCAGCCAAACGGGAAGACGCCACCACATGATCGCACTTTTCTCACCACCGGCGGGGGGCGTCACGGTCGCCCAACCCGCTATCGATCCTTCAAACTTGGCCGCATTCGTCACCGAGGCTTCGCAGCGTTTCGGCATCCCCGAAGCCTGGATCGCCGCCGTTATCGACGCAGAAAGCCGCAATAATCCCAACGCCCGGTCGGCAAAAGGTGCGCTCGGTTTGATGCAATTAATGCCGTCAACCTGGACCATTTTACGCGCCCAATTGCAGCTCGGCGACAACCCTCTCGACGCCCACGATAACATCATTGCCGGCACCGCATATTTACGCCTTCTCTTCGATCGGTACGGCGCTCGCGGCTTCCTCGGTGCGTACAATGCAGGTCCGGGTCGGTACGAGGCGGCGATAAAAACCGGCTCTCCCTTGCCCGCGGAAACGATTTCCTATGTCGCAACGATCCGCGCCAAACTGCGACTGACCGACGACCAAGGGATCGTCCTGCCCGCCCCCATTCAGACCCTGTCCTGGACGTCATCCGCGCTCTTCATTGATACGGCATCTGTCAATTCCCACGCGCCGGCCAGACCTGCACTCGCCCCCGAAAAATCGCCATTCGTAAATCTCGTATCCCCCGCCGATAGGGTCTCAGCCGTCATACCAAGAGCCCCTGTCAGTGAATGAACGTGGGCATTGGGGAGGGAAGACTGATCATTTCAGAGAGGCAGGATAAAAAGGGAGATGTGTGGTGGGTTTGCGGCAGGACATAGAGCTTAGAATTCAGAAGGTTATCGGCTGGCTTCGCGAGGTGCGCCCTGATAGGCGGAAATGTGCGACTGGCTATTTAGCTCATAAGTTCAGCAGCTTATCGCGAGGTGCGGCGGCTTCAGATGACAAAGGATAGCGAAATCTGGATCAGGCCTGGACCGATCCGGGCCAAAGCCGCACAGCGCCTACGGCCCTTCATCAACCAGGCCCTAGCAGCGGCTCAGAAGGCCGGCGCCAGTGTCCGCAATGGCCAGGTGCGTTCCGCCAAATCGGGCTTCGGCCGCGGACGCGCCGCCACCCTCCGCGCTAACCGCCTTCTGACCAATCGCAGCCGCCAAGCGGTGGTGAAGGCCAGGGTCGTTCGACATCGCGGACAGCCGACGCCGTTGAAGGCGCACCTTCGCTATCTTCAGCGGGAAGGCGTTACCCAGGACGGTAGCAAGGCGCACTTGTTTGGACCCGAGGCTGACCAGGCCGACGCTGGCGAATTCGCCGAGCGTACGGCCGATGACCGTCACCATTTTCGGTTCATCGTCTCGCCGGACGATGCCCAGCAGATGGAGGACTTGAAAGGCTTCAGCCGCGACCTGATGAAGCAGGCCGAGCAGGATCTCGGCACGAAACTGGATTGGGTCGGCGTGGCCCACTGGAACACCGAACATCCCCACGTCCATATCGTTGTCCGGGGGAAAACCGACCAGGGTGAAGACCTCGTCATCTCACGCGACTATATCAAGGAAGGCATGCGCGCCCGCGCCCAAAACCTGATCACTCTGGAACTCGGCGATCGCACCGACCAGGACATCCGGCAAACGCTCCACCGCCAGGTCGATTCCGAACGCCTGACCCAACTCGACAGGCAGATGCTCAGCGATCAACGGCGCGCCGGATATATCGATCTGGCGCCGGCCACCGGAGCATCACCTGACGAATTCCAGGTGCTAAAGGCCGGGCGAATGCGCAAGCTGGAAGCCCTTGGACTGGCCAACCAATTCGCCCCCGCGCAGTGGGTGATCTCCGAACAGGCGCCGGCCATCCTACGCGAACTCGGAGAGCGCAGTGACATCATCAAGCGTATCCATCGCGGCTTGGCGGAAAGTGGCATCGAGCGGGCGGCGGCGAGTTACGTGGTCTCGGTTGCCCCCTCGGCCGGCCCCGTCGTCGGGAAACTTGTGGATCGCGGACTTGATGACGAGTTGAAGGGGACGGCGTTCGTCATTGTCGATGGCGTCGACGGCCGCACGCACCATGTTTCCCTGCCCGACTTGGAAGCGACCTCCGACGCCACCCCGGGCGCCATCGTGGAGGTCAAACGAACGACGGACAACGCGGGTACCAGTCGCCTCCGCCTTTCGGTTCTGAGCGACCATCCGCTTGAAGCCCAGATCGGCGCCCCCGGCGCGACTTGGCTCGACAAGGTCGCCGTGACCGGCCAGGACGACGGGATCAGCGATAGCGGATTCGGTCGAGAGGTACAGGCCGCTCTCACCCGCCGCGGCGACCATCTCGTATCAGAGGGGCTGGCCAAGATGGCACCTGAAGGACTGTCATTCAGGAAAGATCTGCTATCGACCTTGCGCCAGCGTGAGTTGGAAGCGGTTGCCGGCCAGATCGCCAAGACGACAGGTCGCAGCTTCGTTGAGAATAACACCGGCGAATATGCATCGGGCACCTATAGCCGCCGCCTCAACCTGTCCTCCGGCCGGTTTGCCGTCCTGGACGATGTTATGGGCTTCCGGCTTGTTCCGTGGTCACCGTCGATCGAAACCAGACTCGGCCAGCATATCAGCGGGGTCGTTCGGGACACGGGCTCGATCAGTTGGAGCTTCGGGCGGAAGCGAGACCTGGGTCTCTAAACGCCCAGTTCCTGGCCCTTGCCCAGACGAGCAGTTTAATCTACAATTAATAGAAAATTATATTCACTTTCTACCATTCAGAGATCAGTCTTGCGTCGTCGCGGCTTAAAGGTAAGGCCGCCCTCGCCGCTTCGTCCGGTCGATCGGCGCACCATGCCAGATAAAGAAACACGAATTCGCCGTTGCTATGACGGGATCAAGGCCGAAATCCTGTCAGGTCGTTTTCGGCCGGGCGAGCGGCTGGAGAGCCACCTATTCGAAGCCACGTACAATGTCAGCAGCACGACGGTTCGCATGGCCCTGAGCGAGCTTGCTGGCCAGCGTCTGGTCGAAGCCCTGACCCTCGACGGCTTCCATATGCCGCTGATTACGGAAGGATGGCTCTATGACATGTACATAAGCCATCGCGGCTTGATGCGGACCTGCCTGGAGGTCGCCGTTGACAAGCCGCCCCGCCCGGATCGACCGGTGCGGGCCGATGATGATGTGGTGCTTGGAACAGACACGCTTTTCAACGATATCGCTAACGCAACGGACAACTTCGAGCTGGTCGCCCTGGTCTCGAACGCGAACGAACGTCTACGCCCTGTGAGGCTGTTCAAGTCGCCGGTGATCCAGGCGCGGTCACTCGAACTTTCCGGACTGGCCGCGTGTTGGGCGTCGAATGACATCCCCGCGCTAATCAACCAGTTGGACCTTTACTACCAGGTGCGCCTGGACCACCTACGTGATATCGTCGTCCATGCAACGCGCGTCCGGAAGTAGCCTCTTGTTTGCATCGGAATTGCCTCACGCCAATCGAGGGCCAAATTGCAAGAGCCTGTTTCGCGTTGCCCAAAATGCATCCCCCAAAACCAGGCCCGTTATTTGTACATTGAATTTTCAGAGGCGTGGTGCCATATTGCTTGTGGAGGCTTTGTCAGCGATGGCATTGCCTTTTTTTATGCCTCGAACGCGGCGGTCAAATTCGCAATGAGCTTAAAGCCGTGGTGATTTCGCCCACCTTCGGTTTGCTGATGAAATTGAAGATCCCGGACTGCCGAGACGATTGGTGCAAGCTCCTGGCGCGCCGGCTCGGACATCCCAGGCAATCGCAGCCCCCAGCTAATCGTATAAGCGATCAAATCCGCCATCTGGACCATCGACGTCAGATCGCTATGGACGAAGAAAGGCTCGGGTATAATCAACCGCGATCGCGTGCGGCCGTTCCGTGTTCGCACGAAATACGCGCTCACCTGCTGAAGCAAGACATGACTGGCGCTCTTGTCCAACTCGTCGAACACCAGATAGCCCATCGGCGTATCCTCCATCCCGTTCAAAAAGTAGAAGAACCGCTCGAAGAGATAGGCATAATCCTTTCGCAGTACCTCCGTCCTCGGCGGCCGCGGTGCGTCTTTCGGAACGATGGACGCAAACGCCTTTACACCCCATCCTCGGCAAATTCGAAGGGCGTGCTCGCAATAGGCAATCTTCGCCTGTGACAACGCGACGAGGCGATCATGTCCGCCCGCGTCGCCGTCCAACAGGATTTCACGCGCCAAGGCCGCGCGCTCGACCTGTCCCAGGGCTGGCCCCGCGTCGGCGATCTTGAAGACCTTTCGCTTCAGCAGCTTTTTCGCCTTGGCTTCGGCGCCGTAAGCCTCAAACAATCTCATGCCAAAGTGATGCTGTTGGGCGTCCGACAATTGTCGGATGAGCGGCCAAAGCTTGCGGTCCTCCACCGCGACCCCGGCCAAAACCTCATACGGCGACTCGTGCAGGTCCTGGCCCGACTCGTCGATAAAGAGTGTCCAACTCATAAAGCGCCTTCCCACTGTTCAGATGGGCGTTCTACCACCCAGCGCTGTGCGGGACGATGGGAAAAGCGTGAATAAGCGGGAACTTGCGGGAAGAATCTCGAACGATCCCAATGCTCGCGCCAAAAGTTTTCCGATCATCATTCAAAAATTAGAAGGTCGTGATTTTCGCCCTCAAGTAGAAAGCCAACGTCGCGGTTCTCGCGACATTTCACCAACCTGCGATGAGGAGACTCACGATGATCAAGCAAGCCAAGGCCGCTTCGCGGCTGATCCGCATCGGCCGTGTGACGGTCGAAACCAAGGGCGACTCCGGCGAATTCAACGACGGGGTGCAGCAACAACAAATACTGCCGACCGGCCTGCGCGCCGACTGAAGCCGCACGAGGGTGAGCAGGCAACGGCTCACCCTCACCTTCTCGGAACATCAAAATGACGCTTGCTCTTAGCGACAAAATCTATGGGTGCGTGTCTAACGGACGCACCGCCCTCCTCGATCTTGAAAACTCGACCTATCTTTGCCTGACAGATGATCTGGATCCCCCGATCCAAAAACTGCTCACTGGGAAACCGATCGACACAAACGAAGAAAACATACTTCAGGCCCTCGTCGACGAAGGCGTTCTGATCCGAACAAACGGCGTGCGGACGTTCGAGAAGGTCGGGATCGAACTGCCGAAGCACCACATTCCCGCTGAACAAAAGCCTGCCCCATTTGGGGCCGTTGGACTGGCCTTTGCCTACCAGATCGCCGCGGCCATTACGCTGACCTTTTGTCCGCTCGCGCAGGTGGTGGAGAAACACAAAGCTCGGACGCGACGTTTAGCCATGCGCCCACTTGAAGCCGATTTGGCCACCCTTACAAAAACGGCCAAGGCATTCGAGGCGTCTGAACGCCTTCTGCCATCGAACAACAAATGCCTGCGACGTTCACTTGCGATGGCGACCTATCTTGCCCATCGCGGCGTCACCGCGAAGCTCGTCATCGCCGTCAAAATGCGCCCCTTTGCCGCCCATGCCTGGACGCAGGTGGAGGATGTGGTCGTGAACGACCATATCGACAACGTCCGGCCATTCACTCCAATTTTGATGGTCTGAGATGGCCACGCACTTTCTCGCCTTCGCAACGCGCGTCAGAGACGGACTGAGATTTCTGCCTGAGAGCGTAAGCCTTGATCCCACCGACCTAATCGAAGTCTATACATCCCCCCACCTTCGCGTCCTCACAAACGACATCAATGACGTCACCGTCCTCTCGGACGCCGGGGTTTTGATTGGAACGGTATTCGAGCGACAGGGAAGCTATGGCCGGCCGGCACCCGATCATACCGATCTGGCAGCGCGTGCGCGCGGTACCGGCGGCGAAAGCCTTTTTCAGGATTTATGGGGCGGATACGTCGCATTCCTCGAACTGGACGACGCCCGCGAAATCCACGTCATCCGCGATCCGTCCGGCGCCTTCCCCTGCCTTTATCTCCAGATCGGCGGCGTCAGGGTTATCGCCTCCGATGCCGAGACGCTGTTGGAAGCTGGATTTCTGAAGACGACGATAAATTGGGCCGCGATCCGTCGGCACTTCTACGCACCGGACCTGAAAAGCACCGAGACCGCGCTTATCGGCTGCAAAGAGCTTTTGCCCGGTCATCGCCTTAGCCTGACATTTTCGGGCGATCTGGTGAAACCAGTCTGGACACCTTGGTCGTTCGTCGCTCCACGCGCCTGGTCGAACTCCGCCCAAATGGTCGATGAACTGCGTGAAACCATTGATCTATGCGTCAATCGCTGGGCCGCCAGGTTTCAAAATATCCTGTTAGGCGTTTCGGGAGGGCTTGATTCTTCGATCATCGCCGCCTGCCTCGACCGACAGGACACACCATGGACAGCGATGACCATGGCGACACACGCAGCCGAAGGCGATGAGCGCAACTACGCCCGCCAACTGACCGACCACCTTGGCCGATCACTCGTCGAGCGCTTTCACAACCTGTCGGACGTCGACATTTCGGCCACCAGCAGTGGCCACCTTCCTCGTCCCTTTGGTCTTATATTCGGCCAGAGCCAGGACCGCGCAAAACAAGTGCTCGCAAACGAATTCGGCTTCGACGCATTCTTCACCGGCCAAGGCGGCGACAATATCTTCTGCTACATGCAGTCGGCGACACCGTTGGTCGACCGGCTTTGTGCCGAGGGCTTGTCGCTCGGCGCCTGGACCACAATGCGGGATATCGCACGTTTAACGCAGACAAGCCTTTTGGATGTCGCGATCCATGCCGCACGACGGATGGCCCGCCGTGACCCGACCTACCTCTGGCCACGACACGGCAACTTGCTGTCAACGGTCCAAGACGCAGACCTCGCTCAGACATTACACCATCCCTGGCTCAATGCGCCCGCAGGGGCTTTGCCCGGAAAGGCCGTGCACATTGCCAAGCTACTGCGCATCCAAAGCACGGTCGATGGCTATTCACGGAAGACCTATGGCCCCTTGGTCACCCCCTTGCTTGCCCAACCGCTCGTCGAAGTGTGCCTGTCGATCCCGACTTGGCAATGGTCCTCTGGGGGCATCAATCGTTCAATCGTACGCGATGCATTTGCCGACCGGTTGCCGCGAAGCCTCATCGAACGGCAATCCAAAGCGGGACCGGTCAGCTTTGCTTTCGAGGTTATCGAATCCAACCGAGGACGGCTTAAAGAACTGCTGCTCGACGGTCTTTTGGCTTCTGAAAATATTATCGACCGTCGCGGCACCGAAGCGCTGCTCGACGACGGGAGTGTAATCCGCCCACCAGCACACAACGAGCTGATGATGTTGGCAGAGGCTGAGGCCTGGGCCCGACATTGGTCAAAGGTTTTGGGACACCCAGCTGGCGCAAGCGCCCAGGCTGCCGTCCAGCAGGGAACGGCCCCGCCACGGTAAGCGGGGCCATCCACAAGCGCAACTACGCCGCCCGGAGAGACGATGCGCCTATTTCTGTGCGGCGTCGCGAAGTGTACGCCACCGTTTGTACTGATCGGCCTTGGCCGGATCCCCGTCTTCCACGCCTCGGAGCCAGAAATCGAACCAGTCCAGGCTGCGTTCGTATTCCGCAGCACGGTGCGCCGGCTGCCATTTCACATGGTGCTCGTTGGGAAACACATAGAGTTCGACGGGCTTGCCCTGCTCCTTCAAAGCACCAAAGCCTTCCAACGCGCCCAAATATTCATCGTCAGGCAGTTGCATGAGAATCGGCGCGCCGACCTTCGCGGCGTTCAATCGCAGGGACATGGCTTTCCAAAAGCCTGATGAGGTATCGGTCAGTTTGGGGTAGCCCATGTCCTCAAGCCATCGATCCCCGGCTGGCCCTGTTATGGTGACGACGCCTACTGGATCTTCACAACAGTGGCTCACCGCGTAGGCCTTGAAAATCTTGCTATTGACCATGGCATATTGGGCAACCGACGCCCCATTGCTGAAACCGGTCAAGCCGACGCGGTTTGCATCGACAAGGCCCTCGTCGACCAGCGCCTGCACTTCGGTTTCCAGGCTTGAAACGACGCTACGATAATCCGCCCAGTCGACATGGTTGATTTGCTCGGCCTCCATGACCGTTTTAGCCCCGCGGGTAACACCGTAAATCGCCGGCCGCTCGTAGCTGAGCACCGCATAACCACGCGACGCATAGAGCTGGATCGGGTAGTCGTCACCGACGCCGCCGCGCAAGAATCCTTCGGTCTGGTATCCAACGACAATCAATGGCAAAGGGCTTCCGGGCCGATAGTCCGGCGGCAGAACCAGGTGGCCGATTGTCTCCAAACCAAAGGCGTTGGTCCATTTCAGTGGGCGCACCGCCCCGAGCTTGATCGACCTGAATTCGGGATTGAGGTCGAACAATTCGCTGGTCCGCCCGTCGAGCAGAGAGATCGAGACCAGTCGTCGCGGGCGGTCGGAGGCTTCGTCCGCACAGATCAGATGTTCGGTGGCAAGCACACAGCCGACCAGTGCCTCATCAGTAATCAGAATCCTGCGGGGCCCTGCCGCACCAACATGCCACTGATAAATGCCAAGTTTGGGCCGATCCCGTTCCCGTCGCAGGAAATAGAGTCTCGAACCGTCGATCGACCACCACAGGTCGGAAACATTCTCGCACTCAACACACTGGCTGAGCTTGTCCCCGACCTGCAGGAAAAGCTTCGTCGGCGCCGACAAGTTTGTGGCGGGGTCTCGCGAAACCCAGGCCTTAGCGCCGCTAGGGGACAAAGCGCTTAGGAGTGCCCCCTTGACCGCTTCAGCTGCGCTGTCGTCAAACCTTCCCTGTTCGTCGGCTGATGCCGACGAGGCCTTGCCGGTCTCGACATCGACCGAAAAGGTTGAGGTCTCCATCGGTGCCCGAACCAATGGACGGTTGGACAATGCGGGATCAAAGCGATCATCGAACAGATAGCCGGTGCGTTCCTCCGAAGATCGCCGCGCCCGTGCCGAACTGGCCTCAGCGATCGTTTGAAACAGGATCCGCCGACCATCTGCCGACCAGATAAACGTCGTGACGTCAGAGTCAGAGCGGGTAACTGGTTCTGATTTGTGTCCATCCGCCGCCGCGCGCCAAACCTGCGTCACCCCATTGTCTAGACGTAAATAGGCGAGCCACGCCCCATCGGGTGACCACTTCGGCGTGATGACCTCGGCGAAGCCAGCTTCACGCGGGCCGAAGCCAACCCCGCTGGTCCTCCCCAGGACAAGATCGCCACCCGTATCGATTAGGCGTGCCGGAGCGTTGCCCGACAAAGGAATCGTTGCGATGCCGAGGCAATATCGGTTGGCCTTTGAGTCGGCTCGCCTAATTTGAAACGCGAGTGTTTTCATGTCGGGTGAGACCGAAAGGATTGGCACCTGGATGCGCGCCGCTCCCACCGGTCCGACGTCGCGTAAGCGAACAAGATCATCAAGCTGCAGCGACCGGGACGCCCCAGGAGCATCCGTTGGAAGATTGGGAAGCAGGTCTGAACACGTCCCTTCGGTGCCGGCGTGAGCTTGGGCGGCGACCATGAAGAGGGCCGCCGCCAATCCACCGGCGCCGACGGCTGCGAGCCGTTGGCGATGAATAGGCATCCTACCAAGCCTTGACTAAGGTGAGGCTGAGATAGCGGCCGAGTATCGAAGCATTCGTGGAATCAAAACCAAGACCTGGGTACGTGATCGTCGGCCCAAAGGCGTGAGGCGGCGCTTTGTCGAACAGATTTGATGCGGAGGCGATCAGCTTCAAACCTTTTTCAAAGCCACCACCGCTAAAGCGGTAGACGATTGTCGCGTCCGTAGTTGTCCACGAGGCGATCCTGCTTAAGGCGGTCGTATCCGTGTCCTTTTCACTATCGATGAAATTGACGGCACCTGTGATCGCCCACGACGCGACTTGCCAGGTCGCTCCACCCCTAGCCTTGAAATCCGGCGCCGCGAATAATGTTCCCGACAGGACTTGGGCCGGTAATGTCGGAATGGTTTGCTGGTCGAGATGTAGCCAGGTTGCATTGGCGAACGTATTCAGGCTTCCGCCCCCCAGCGAAAACGTCTGCTTATAGGCGGCGTCCACACCATGCACCTTCTGCGAGGTCGCATTTGTGTAGGTGTCGTCGACAATGCCGACCACGGAGCTTGGGTTATAGGCGCCAGATGAGAAATTGTAGAAAACGCTCGACGACGCATAAAGCGATGCCAGGTTTCCAGCGGTTGGGGACACGAGAAAGCTTGAATAGAGCGGACTGCTAAGCCCGAGCGTCACATTGTTGACGGGCTGGACCACGCGATCGCGGTAGTCGATGTTAAAATAGGTCGCCGACAGCGTCAACGTTGGCACCGCCGAAGGTTTGTATTCGCCTCCCAGCGTCCAGGACCGCGACTTCTCCGGCTTCAAATCCGGATTACCACCTTGAAGCAGGACCGCATTTCCAGGTCCCGAATAACCAAGACCGGTCGCCGTAAAGACCTCGAATGCCCTCGATCCATACATCTGCGCAAACGTCGGCGCCTTGAAAGACGTACCCCATGACGCGCGCAGGGTTAAATCAGAAATCGGCACATATCTGAGCCCAATCTTTGGATTGGCTGTCGAACCGAAGTCGCTGTAGCGCTCAACGCGGCCAGACAGATTGATGTCCAACTCGTTCAGACCAAACCTGGAGGATGAAGGCTGGACGAGGGGCGCATACGCTTCGGCGTAGGCATAACTGATCTGGCGATCCGCGGAGTAATAGCTGCTGCTTCCTGGACGATTGTTTTGAAAGGTCTCGGTGCGATAACCGCCCCCGACGGCAGCCTTCACATCGCCGGATGGAAGCTCAAGCAAGGTGCCGTCGGCATTGATTTCGCCGTAACGGACACCGTTTTGCATATAAGAAAAACTGCCCTTCGCTTTCGTTGCCCCGGACCAGGTCTCGTTTCGACCTCCAGAGGCGTTCGCCGTCGCATGAAGCTTCCAGTTGCCCCAAAGCGCGACTTCTGCGCCGAAGGTAGCGTCATAACTGGGCGTGAATACGTCCCCGATCGCGACAGCCGTTGTCGCCGTTCGTTGGGTGTGTGTCGGCGCTTGGCGGTCACTGATCAACCCGTCAAACGACAGGCTAACGGTGTCGCTAATGTCGTCGCCGGCACTCACGAAAAGGCTCTTACGTTTCTGCGGATGAAAGATGAATTCGCCCGCAGGCGCCGCTGCGGCAAAGCTGCGTTCGCCAGCGGTCACAGCCGTTGTGTTGGAATATTCGACATCCGCCAAGACGTGCGCCTGCCGGCCCGCCCAACCGCTGAGAACGCTATATGTCGTCTCGTCAGCCCCACCTTGGCTGGCCCCCGCCACCCGCGCACTGACCTCAGTGCCATTGAAGTCCTTCCGCATGATGAAATTGACGACCCCGGCGACGGCATCGGAACCATAGATCGCTGACGCGCCATCCGGCACGATCTCGACGCGTTGAACGGCACTCATCGGGATGGCCGAAACATCGACGCCGGCCAGGAAACTATCCGTCGACATTCTGTGATCATTCAGCAGAACGAGCGTGGCGTCACTTCCGAGGCCGCGCAGATTTATGCTTGAGGCGTTCGTTAGGTTTTGATTTCCCAAACTGGTAAGCGTCGCGCCCATGACGCCCGGATTTTGCCCGCCCTCGAAATCCTCTGGAAGGCTTCGCACCAGATCGCCGATTTCGGCAAATCCCTGTTGCTCGATTTCTGAGCGAGAGACGATTCGGGACGGAGACGTGGGAGGGGTGTTGCGAATGCGCGACCCGGTGACAATGACTTCCGTCGACGCCGCCGAAGCACGTTTATCTGCAGCGGCCTGTGACTCCCGAAGCGAAATCGTGGTGCCGCTGGCCGACGCCACCTCTAGGCCGCTGCCGGCAAGTATTCTGTCCAGCCCCTCATCGCGGGTGAAATCGCCCTTGATTGCCGGCGCATCGTGTTTCGCGGCGACGGCGTAAGGATATAGAATTTGAACATTTGCCTGCTTTGAAAAATCAATCAGGGCCTTCGCCGTGTTTTCAGCAGGTATATCGAAATGTATTTCGGCCGATTGAGCGAACACTCCGCCTACGGCGAAGAGATTGACCGCGACGGCTATTGCAAGCTCGGAACCACAATACTTAAAACTACGCCCACCAGCTTTCGCCATCTGCCAATTCCCCTTAATGCCCATTCGTCGGGATCAGAGGTATTGACGTGACAGTTTTTTGAACCGGCTATCGCGCCACTGAAAAAAGTTCAGTGGGAGGACGAAACAGCAGCTATTTCTTGATTTCGATCGGCCCGGAACCTTGATCTTCGACCGTCAGTCCGAAGCTGGTCTTCAGTGCGGCAAGGAATTCCGCCGGATCTCGCGTCGTAAATCGACCACCAATCTGGACTTCGGAAATGGCCGGGTCGGCGATTTCGATCTTGCGCGTAAGGTACCGGTTATATTCGCCTACGGCCTGTCGCAGGCTTGAGCCATTGAAGACGATTTCGTCCTTCTGCCAGGCCGTAATCGCATCCGTTTCATCCGGAGACATTTCCCGGACTTCCTGGGTGCCTTGGGAAACCGTGACCGCTTTTCCAGCGGCGACCTGGGCTTGAGGCACGCCTGCCGCCCCTTGTGGCAAGGTGCACGTCCCGGCAATGACCGAGACGCGAAGCGCGCCCTCACTAAGGCGTAGATCAAACACGCCCTGGCTCAGCGCGACCGTTTGCTTTCCAGCCTTAACATGGACTGGCGTAGCCCTCGCCGCCACGGTTAAGGCGACCTCTCCTCGGTCGAGCCACAGCTCTCGCTGCGCGCCACGATAATGCCAGAGCACCCTGCTGTCCGTATTGACGTCGATTCGTCCACCATCAGGCAGCGACAGCGAAGAACGTTGACCAACGCCCGTTTCGGCCATGGCCCGGCCAGGGTTGAACAAGGCAACGAATCCAGCACCGAGGAGCAACGCACTCAGACCGGCGCCCGCAGCAACCGCGGAAAGCAAAAGTTGCCGACGGCTGAAATGGCCTTTGGGAGCGATCTTGACCTTTTCGGAATCGACGAGGTGCTTGCGCTTTTCAAACCAGTCGGCAGAGCCCGATACCCGTACGAAGGCCAGAGCATTGGCGGGATCGGTGCGCCAGGCCTCGAAGGCCGCGACATCCGCGACATTGTCCTCCAGTTCCGCAAACCATAGGGCTGCTGCCTCAAGGCGCTCTGTATCGGCGTCCTTGCTTTCGGACAATTTGGTGATTTCCCTGTTATCCATGACGCGAGCCCACCGGCTGATGCCGGCACAATTACTACAAATTGGCGACCAGAGTCTACCCCTGGTCGAACTTCACCTGTGGACCCGCAACAGATTTGGTTTCGCCGGCCAACCCCTCTTCCCGGTGTCGGGTTAGGATCGCATGGCCCTTAGCGACGTGTTTGCGAACTGTCGACTCGCTTATACCAAGGAGCCGAGCAATTTCCTGCGGCTGCATGCCTTCGATACGCCGCATCACCAACACGGTACGACATTGGGGAGGCAAACTGTCAAGCGCATGAAGAATGCGATCCAAATCTTCGCGAGCGCATAGAGCGTCGAGTTGATCGGGCATTGGCTCCGCATAATAGAGCGTTTCGAATTTCTGAACCGTTCCGATTGGCACAACCCGCAGCTTACGAATCGTATCGATGCACCGCAGATAAACCAACCGCATGACGTAGACCCGCGGATTGACGATCTGCTTCCATTTTTCATCGGCAATGATCTCGACCAATGCGTCCTGAACCTGGTCCTTGGCCCGCTCCTCGTTGCCCAGCATCTTACGGGCAAGGGATTTCATGGCGCGCTCATGGGGGAGGATATTGGCGCCGAACCATCGGTCGACTTCCCGCACATACTTCATTGCGCCGTCCCCCGATTTGCCTTGAAGAACCGACGCATGGGCACTCCGAGCGCACGGCTCAGGGCATAGATGATTGGAGGCGGTATCTCGGCTAGACCCAACTCAAATTCGAGCAACTCACATTCCGCCATGCCGGTCCGAGCGGCCAATTCGCCGCGCGTAAACGCCTGACGGGCTCGAAGTGCCGCGACGCGGCCACCGATGATTTGATCTAAAACCTGGGTCCCTTCAGATCGGTCCCCAAGCTTGGATGTCGGCAAGGTGTCGGATTTCATTCGAAACTCCCCCGGGGCCCAAATTGGCGGTGCGTCCCCGCCTTTGGAGCCTCCACTGGCCTGAAGCCGGGAGTTCGAAACCGCTCAGAGAGACGGCCCTGGGACCTTTAGCCGAGGCCTGGACATACGTCACAGGCTCCCGGCAAAATAGCCAAGGAGGATCGTGCCGGAATGGCCGGCAGCAAACCATCTCTGATGGGGTTTCGACGCCCCAGAGCCGCACGTACGGCTCCATCATTGACTCTAAATGCAATTTTCCGACTTTTCTAGAGTCATTGTTCACGCCGGAAGGGCCGCCGCGCGATTTTTTCAGGCGCGGGCCAAAACTACTATTGCGAGACAATGAACGGAGGTGTTCTATCAATAGTGATAGGGCGAGTCACAAACAGCTTCACATCGTGTGTGGGAACGGAAATGGCCACAAATCGGAAGATGATACCTCCCGTAGACATCCATGTTGGCAGGCGCATACGAATGCGGCGCGACGGCCTTGCTATTCCTCAGGAAGATTTAGCCGCTTCGCTGAACATATCGCCGGCGAAACTGCGGCAGTACGAGTCCAACGGGAAGCGCGTCGAAGCCTCGCGCCTTTTTGAAATCGCACGGCTGCTCAAGGTACCCGTATTCTATTTCTTCTCCGAAATCGGCGATAGGGAGGCGGAGACGATGTCGAACAAAATCACTGCCAAAGCCGAGCAACTGACGTCCATCCTTCGAAGCTAGGCCCTGTGGTGAACATGATAACAGCGAGATGCCGTCCGGCCCGGCGGGACCACCGTGCACTCAGTCGTTCCCGATTATATGCGAGGGGATGACAAAATGGACGAAGCCGCAAAGCCAATGTCCGCAACGATCGAAAAGTCGGCGCATCCGACGGATATCCATGTCGGGAACAGGATCCGGTTGCGTCGCCGAGGCCTTGGCCTCAGCCAGCACGAGTTGGCCAGCCTGCTCAACATTTCCTTCCAGCAAGTCCAGAAATACGAAACCGGCGGAAACCGTATCAGCGCTTCACGGCTATTCGACGTAGCCCGGGTTATGAAAGTGCCCGTCGCCTATTTCTTCTCAGGGATTGACGGCGATGAAGCGGAAGTTTTGGCCAACGAAATCGATGACAAAGTGGCGAAAATGATGGCGATCGCCGAAGGCGTCGAAATGGTTGAAATCTTTCCGCGCCTGACCGACGCGGGCGTGCGGCGCAAGCTCGTCGAACTCGCTAAAAGCATTGAGTCTATTCAGCAATAGCTGAGGCAATATTGCCGCTTTTTGTCATGAAATTCATCCACGGCGTAGCGAATCGCCCCACCAATAAACCCCTCGTTGTTAAATGGTTCTGAAAAACTTCCGGGGGTAATCCACATGTTGATCCCGCATAGCGGGCATGCATTCGAATATTTCGTCGAGCGTACCGCTGGCCTCATGTCGAAAGAGCGGCTTTTTGAGCTCTATATCGACGCCATGAGAAATTACGGTTTTGACCACCTCAATTTCTCAGTCATCCGAGACCGGCAGCTTCCTCAGACAGAACACGGATTTGGCCTTATCAGCACGTACCGAGAAGACTGGCGCAAATTTTATGTCGAGCGCCGGTTCGCAAACATCGATCCCGTTCTCAAAAGTGCGAGCGCCTTGGTCATGCCATTCACATGGAAAGGCCTCATAAAGCGCCAGGTTTTGACACCGAAGCAGGTCAGGTTTCTGTCCCTTGCCGAGGAGGCCGAGCTTTGCAACGGCATCGGCATCCCGTTCAACGGCGCGACGTCGCAAATCGCCGGGATCGCACTGGCAACCTCCTCCCCGTCCACCGACCATCTTCATAATACCGATCTGCTGTCGGCATTCGCCAACCAGTTTTACGTGGTATTTAAGCGTATTGTCGGGGCGCGGCAGCCAGTGCAGCCGTCAACCTCGCCCCTCACCCCACGGGAGACCCAAGTTTTACAAATGATGGCTCACGGGCGGACCGACGAACAAATCGCGGAGC
>FTLB01839141.1_pt1 | contig 24887 bp, 18 predicted proteins | sample 1658291 | NCBI WGS metagenome assembly FTLB01 (sample SAMEA3914812, study PRJEB12502) | metagenome | biome: forest; material: soil | place: Canada | collected 2011-07-07 | depth 0.1 m
CCACTCATCGATGTCCAAGTCGACATACTTTGCGGGCTTTCCCGTCACGAGCGTGAACTCATTGGCGATGTCCAGCCCAGAGGCGTGCACGGTGGCGACGCCGAGGTCGAGTCCGTTGGATTCTTCAGGGTTAGCCAGTGCCCAGTGTGCGTAGCCGGCGAGATCGTCCAGATCGATAAATGGGATTGCTCCGTTGGACAATGGGAGTTGGAAGAGATATGTTCCGTCCTCGTCGATCTTCGGGGCGAAGAGCTGGTGCAGATTCTCTATATACGGCCCAGATCGAATGACTGTCCATGCCATGGGCGACTTGGGCTGGGCTTGCATGAATTCTGTACTGATCAGCTCTTTGGTCTTGTTTCCCCGGTGGCTTTGTGGTCAGAAACCTACGCTGGATCCTCGCCTTGCCTTCATAGTGGCCCACGTAGAACTGAGGATCAAAGCCCGAGTCTCGACTGGCACAGTCCAGGCCGCTGTAGATGAAATGTTCCACCTTCGCCTTCCGAGAGAGCTCGAATAGACGAATTCCCCAGTAGGTCTCGCCTTGCTCCCCCAGCTCGAAGCCGTCTGTGTTCACGAAGACGAACTGGGACTGAGAAGCGGCGGCTAAGAAAGCATCGGGGTCGTAGCCGTGCTTGGCAGGGTTGATGACAATCTCCACATTTGGTAGAGCTGCTAAGCTGAGCGATGTTTTGGACGTTTTGCTCCTGGTGAAGACAAGGAGCCGGTATTGCTCGGTGGCAGACAGGAGTTTCACAAATGCCTCCGACTGTCGGCCAATCCCGAGTACGAGACCTGTCCTCAGCATCGTGGTGAGTTTTAGCAATAGGTACAGTAAGGCACAGTTCGTAATCGGTTTGAGCTTTTAACAATGAGTTGAGAATAAGAGTGGAGTGTGAAGTGTGTGATTCCAATGGAGAATACTAGACAGCAAGAAGTAGGACGTTTACGAAGCTTGGAGGTGGATGGGATTTATATTTGAGAGCGCGAATCCTTCTCGCGGCTTGCGGCTGTTAATTGAGATCTGAGGAAGCTACTACCCTATTCAAGGTAGTAGGAGGGATAATTTACTAATAAATCCTCGGCCAGCCACGTTGCCAACTAATCGCCATCGATCCCTTCTCCCTTTCTCCCTTCTCTTTGGAATGGAATGGTAGGGTAGGCCAAAGAAGAATCCAAATAGCTTTCTGGAGCCATCAAAGTATAGCTTGATGATGAATCCCGAGGGAAAAAGTTGTCTCGGACGCTTGATTATGAGGCCCAAGTAGCTGGTAACGCAAACCAAGCGGCTTTCCCAAGCAATCAATCTTGGCCAAGCTGGCAATTGCAGGAAGCTAGGCCGAATTAGGGGAGTAGTCGCTGATTACTCATAACCCTGAGCTCTCTCGTCTCTGAGTCGCAGTAAGAGCTCAGACCGGCATTATGTCATGCATGTCCCGTTGGGCGGTGACGATATATAACTAAGCTACTGCCCCAATTAGGCATCTTAATTCGAAAAGTTCAGCACAATGCATCTAAGTCCGGGTATGAATCGGAAACGGGAAACAGGAATTGGCTACGATCGTTAGAGGAGAGGCTATCAATTATCAAGCACGAATAACATTCTCGAGAAGCGTAAAAGCCTTAATAAGAGTAGGTGCTCAAGTATATAAAGATGTCCTCTCGGAAGAGATGCAGCCAACATTTCATCCGACATCGAGCTCAACGATCTCAGCAAACGAATTACCTTAGCCTTACACCAACGCTCAAGAAATCCCATCCTCGCTACAGATAGTCCATCGTCCTAAATCCGATACAATGGCTTCCTCCTTTGTCTCTACAATGCATCTTCAGCCCTACGCCAGGCTCTCGCCTTCGCATCTGCGGGAAGAGTACCAGGGCAAGACTGTTCTCGTCACCGGAGGTGGCTACGGCATCGGCGCTTCCATCGCTCGCAGCTTTGCCGAGGCTGGAATCGCGTCCCTCATTCTGGCGGGTCGCACCGAGTCCAGCCTCAAGTCTACCGTCGACGGACTGTCAAAGGCGTTCCCTGCGGTGAAAATCTCCTACCATGTTGTTGATATCGCGTCCAAGGAGTCAGTCAAGGCTCTCTTCGAATCTCTGGTCGAGTCCCCCGACGTCCTGGTGAACAACGCCGGCTTCATGTCCCAGCCCGAGAACTTCATTACTGCCGACATCGATGAGTGGTGGAAGGGCTTTGAGATCAATGTCCTGGGCACCGTCGTCGTCACCCAAGCTTATCTCCAGCATCGCGTAGCAAAGGATCCCAAGGCCCCGGGAGTGGTTATTTCTCTCAACACCTTCGCCTCTTTCGGGGTCAAGGCCCCGCATATTTGGGCATACAGTGGCAGCAAGATTGCGGCGGCCCGCATATTTGAGCTGGCCGTCGTGGACGTCCCTGCTTCCGTCGCCCGCTTCATCAGCGTGAACCCCGGTGCCGTAAAGACGGCCATGTACCACAAGTCTGGACTGGAGGGCGCTCCAATTCCGGTGACGGAAGCTCAACTGTCCGCCGAGTTCATTACCTGGACGGCCTCGGAGGAAGCTTCCTTCCTGTCCGGCCGACTCGCTTGGGCCAACTGGGATGTGGATGAGCTCGTCGCGAAGAAGGACGAGATTCTGTCCAAGGATCTGCTCATTTCGTCTATGCTCGAGGCTTAGGTCGATACCCCCGTACAAGATCTGCTAGAATCAGGACTGTTGTCTCAATACCACTTCGCATCTCGGTGCTTTCAAGTCTCAATGCTTATTCAGATAGTTAGAATAAATTAGAGTTGTCAATTATAATAACAATGTCCTCATCCTTCTTCAATTCTATCGACTACTAAGGGGATATACTCGAGCACGAAATGAAAGAGGCCGAAACGAACTAACGAGGTACGGAGCGCCGCAAGTACAGATCGGAAGGAACCCACTCCATCCCTCCTCCGAAATAAAGCAGTTAGAAGGAGGTTGGTAGGCAACTGAGCTTACATACGGTAGTCATTGCAGTTACATAGATTGCATAGCAGATCGAGATGGCCTTAAGCTTCAATGACAAGTCTAAATCATGTCTGCATTGGGATGTACGTATCTTCAAGGTGACTCAAATTACCCTATACGATACTGCGAGATATATCGCGTCTTCATGCCTCCCTTAGCCGGCCGCTTGCCTGCAACTCCCGGTCCGGCATCCATTGGAGCCCGGGTCATGTGGGGCCGACAGACAGTGTGAGCCACTGGGTTGAATGTTCTTCTGGAGACCAGCGCTTAACAGCAGGAGAGTTTGACCCCGCAATAAGCACGGCGTATAATTGCTGCCGGCGGGTCACGAACCTCCCAAATATAGAGCGTAGAGGCCCAACGGACACGGAGCATTGCTCGTTTGCGGTTGGCAGTGGAAGCTATTGAACACAGCCTCCGGAGTTGTTCCTCACCACGAACCGGTGAGAGGACGGATCGAGAAGCTGGCTCAGCTGGGTACTTTCCGAGTTACTGCAGTAAATAGAACAGGTCATAAAGTACGAGTAATGTTAAGCTGCCTCCGAGACCTAAGAGCCACCCGTGTCTAAGCGTTGTCGTGCTCCGCCGCAACATCGTCTAGACTTCAGAAGAGGATTCCCCTAAACGCCAATGCCAATTGGAAAAAGTAAACAAATGATTCAAATACTATACTCGAGTGTAGTGTGCTTAATCTAGATTTATTTCTTCGCGCTGTTTGTAGAAAGATCCGCCAACTTGGGAAGCCGCAACTACTTAGCGACTAAACCGGCCGCAGGGCCGCGCCTGTATAAGTCGCCTGTCCTAACAAGATGATATGCTAAAAATAGCAAAAGAAGATGACTTGAAATCGCAAGCCAAGCATCCAAGATCTTTAATGTCTCTCCATCCTGAGGTTTCCACCGACTGACTAGTTGGGAAATGCCCTGTATGCCTCCAGAACCACCTCAATCTCTGGCTTTCTCAGATCGGGCTCTCTCCACGTCAGGTAGTGGTCGAACCCGCTCTTCTCGAGAACTCTCTGGCTCCCAATGTTATCTGTGGTCGTCCACGTAGACATCTGCTCTCGCACGCGTCCCTCTCCGTCCGGTGCCTCAGCTAAGGTGCGCGGATCGACCTCAATCTCCACCTCCGCTCGGGGCAGTTTCCACCAAATATCCATGAAAGCGTGCACGAACTCAGTCACAAGGCCCTGGCCCCATAGCTCTTTACGGATCATGTAACCGATGACCGGCCAGCCGAGCATAGAGGAGGTGCTGTAGCACCCGCCGAGGCCGACCATCTCACCCGTTTCCTTGAGACAGATGGCGAAGTAGAAAGTTGTCTCGTCCTTAGGGGCAAGATACAAGGCAAGCTTTGGCCTGGTCTCCTCTAGGTCTCTGTCGGCTCGCCCCTGGGGATTGTTTGCCATGATTTCCGGCTGCGTGCGCAATATGTGCAAGCCGTGAACATCTTCGGGAACCAGGGCCCGGAGGATTAAGCGATCCGTAGTGACGGTAGGCCGGCTCGAATTAAGTGGGAAAGGCTTGGTGGGTAGGGTTGTCTTTACCTTCACCCTACTCGGCCTGGGGTTTGCTGAAGATGCCATAACTAATTCTTCGCGAACAAGCAAACTACGTCGAGTTTTTGTAAGACAGATGAAGTCGTCCCGGGGAGAGCAGAGACATATGCCAGGAAGGTTCTCATATAGTATCCTTATATGCCTCACTCTTAGACTACCTTCCTAAAGCGTGCTCTCTAATTCAACGAGTCTGTTAAGGCTAGTAATTGAGAGAACACAGTGTCGCAAAGTTCGGCACTGTAGGTGAGTCATCTCCTATCCGTCTCGAATGTCGAAAGAGTTCGCAGAAGTAACCGTGCTGGTTGGGGAGCTTTTCCTCAAAAAGAAACAGCCTGGAGAGCATATCTTGACTGTGAGGATGTTGAGATGGGCAAATTATTGATGGAAAGCGCCATCAAGAGCTTGATCTAGTGTGCCTCGACATACGGCTTGGCTGAGGAGGCTTTCGACCCTAACCCTAGGAACCTCGTAAATGCGCCGAAGTCTTCATGGAACAGAGCGAGAGTTGTTGATCAACTTAGCACCAATTGTCCCTTCAAGAGAGTTGTGAAATTGTATTTTCACACCAGAGGCTGGATATTTAACGTAATTTTGTATACCGTAGCCCAGATGTAGACGGAGGATTCCGCAAGCTGGTTCCGTTCCCGAGCAAGTTCTAGAGCTTTCTCGCTAGAGAATCATGATTAGAGCGCCAAACCATTGCTAATATAAACCAAGTAACTTGGGTCGAGGATGAGACCTCTCGCTACCAATATTTGACGTGTCTGCTCTCCGTTGGTAGGGTAGACCAATCAACGATAAGACAGTTGGTCTGCAGCCGCCCGTCCTAAATGTCTCAGCCCAACATCGAGGGGTCCAAAAGCCCTGCTATTTGGGCCGGCCTTTCCCCTCCTTCAGGCTTCGCTGGAGTTTGCACCCAACACATATACCAAGTTCCGATGGCATCCTGATCATCTTCAATGGCACACCTCGCGGACCAAGAAATAGCGCCCTCGCGAGTCGCGGAGATGGACTTGCGACCGACATCCTCGTGAGTAGCTCAATTACGCTCGAACCGTTCAACTTCTACTAATGCCCGACCAGCCCATACCTCTCCAAGCCTGTTTCATTCGACTTGAAAGACGGGACAATACTGCACGTCCCAAGCTCCTTGCTGGAGAAATGCCCGCATCTAGCTCTCATATGTGAACGATCGGCCGTCGAAGAAGCCCACGTTCTCATACACTATCTATTGACGGACATTTATCAATGCCTTAAGCCATTAACGCCATATGTCCAAGATACCCTTGCCATCGAGTTCACAACGAGCGTTCGCGTATACGATATTGCCAGAGAATTCGAATTGCAGTCTCTTGAAATGCTTGCCCGAAAGGAAATGACGAAACTCAGCCGAAAGTTACCCTGCACCTTAGTTTTTCAGCTGATACATAAAGTATATCCAAGCCCAGACAGGTCGGACGCATGGCTTTGCGGCTATCTCAAGAACTTATTGATATCATTTCTCGAAGAATCGGCCGAGCCGTCGAAGCTGGACTTCTGGGACAAAGGCTCCACGACAACTTCAGTCAGCCACATCCTATTCAAGAGCCTACTCGAGCTGCATCAAGATAGAGTGCTGTTGTCGCTGGCTACCGAGCCTGAGAGTGAGGCGCTAGCACGAGAGGTTCATTCGTCATCCGAGGGCCAAGAGCAGTATGAAACCGAATTAACCGAGTCGAAGCCACGTTCGACCAATGGGTCGGAAGTAGAGGATGGGTTAATCTTGATTGCGTCAGAGAAAAATCACATTACAGATGAAGAAACTAGCCCCGCGCCAGAGTTCGAACCTGCGCCTGCACCTGAGCCGGAGCCTCCGGTAGATGAGGCTGTACCCGACGACTTTTGGAGCGGACCATCCAAGAAGAAGAAGAAGAAGAAGAGTAGCTTTTGGCATGATCTCGCGGACGCACCTGAGCCGGCACTTGAGCCGGCACCTGAGGCCGCAGCCGAGCCTAGCCCACAAGGTGAAGAGGCCGCAGCTGACGACCTTTGGAGCGCACCGTCCGAGAAGAAGAAGAAAAAGAAGAACGTTTGGGATGCTTTCGAACAGGTACCAGAGCCCACACCTGAGTCGGAGCCACTGGTCGAGGAACCTTCGGTCCAAGAGCCTCAGGGCGAAGAAGTTCTGCCCGACGATGATTGGGACGCACCGATCAAGAAAAAGAAGAAGAAGAAGAGCATCTGGGATATTCCCGCACAGACACTTGAACCCAATCTTGAGCCAGAGGCTCCGTTCGAAGAAGCTCCGGTCGTAGAGGCTCTGCCCGACGACTATTGGGGGAAGCCGTCTAAGAAAAAGAAGCACAAGAAGAGCATCTGGAATATTCCCGCACAGATAACTGAACCCGATCTTGAGCCAGAAGCTCCAGTCGAAGACGCCGTGGTCGAAGAGGCCGTAGTCGAAGAGGCTCTGCCTGACGACTACTGGGGCGCACCGTCTAAGAAAAAGAAGAAGAAGAAGAGCATCTGGGATATTCCCGCACAGACAACTGAACCAGATCTTCAGCCAGAGGCTCCAGTCGAAGAGGCTGGGGTCGAAGTTGCTCTGCCCGACGACGATTGGGGCGCACTGTCCAATACAAAGAAGAAGAAGAAGAAGGGCACTTGGAATATCCCCGCGCGGGCACTTGAGCCCGTTGGAGACAGGGACTTGTGGCTTGCACCTGTCGATGCAACAACCTGCCCCAACCAGTATGAGCACATTTTTGGGAATACTTGGCAGGATTGCCAATTATGCCAGAACTTTGTGCATCAACTGGCCGAGAAGTTTACTCCTATCTAGGGCTTTACGGCTTAGACATTCCTAAAATGGGATATTTGCTCGAACAATCTCTGCGTGGCTTCACCGTACCTTAGGTCCTTGTTTGGATAAACCCGTGGTGGAAATGACAAGTCACGAACTTCCTTGAAACTTGACCGAGGTATCTATATATTTGTCCTAATTTCCTATTATTCGGCTTTTTGGATGAACTGGGACAGAGAGTCTGAGGAGGGATTGTTGGGAATCAACTCGAATTCCCGGCGGGCTTTGGGAGCGTGGCCATCCCTTCAACCATCCTGTTCCTTATATCCTAACACCGCCATTTGAATTGTGTCCACCATGGCGAGAATATCATGACTCTTTAACACACTCTATAGTGGACAAATATTTGGGCATATGTGACAGTACGCAGTGTTATCGAGACTGCAGAGGATTTTGTGTGCGCCAAGCACTAAGAAAAAAAGTAGTGCTCACAGCATTCTGTACTGCCTTGAGGATCGACAAGTTTTCCCCATATCATTTGTTTGGCTAGGACAAATTTCCTAAAGTACTTGAGGTATTTACTATTGGGAGCAGGCTTATTATTGCATACATGGAGCTATGAGGAACCCCACATCCAGTCAGATTGGTTACAGAGATTCGGGATGAAGACAAGGCAGCGGAACAAGCACGTGAAAAGTCACTGGTAACTGTGCTCTATATCTCGTCCTTTTTGACTCACACGACGTGTTGATTACCTAGATGTACTACGAATCGGTACGGACAATTAAGATCCCGATTCCGGGCATAGTTCATTGATCTGGCGAGACGACGCAAGCTCTTGCCACTTCGCCACCAATGACTGATGCTGTTGCCTGGCCCACTTGGACCTTTATCTTCAGCCCCTCTCAAGCTTGCCTCGTCAGTTAACATACCGACATTTTGTTAGACTCAAACCATCACAAGCTGCCACGTATCGCCACAAACTATCAGTATTTCACAAAATGTCAACTACAACAGACCATAATCAGAACGGTTCATCCATTACGGGAAATACTGATTCGAACGGGCTAGATCTTGCTAGCCAACCTCCCACCGGTGCTGGCGTCGATACGGGAGCTGGGATCACCCGAGAGAAGACGGAGGCGGAAAAGGAAGCGGATCGGCTCTACGAGGAGAGAATAGAGGAAGAGTACGCAAAGCGGGACGGCGGCGCTTAAGGCCAAAGCGAGGCTTAGCCGAAGACCACCCCGGAGCTCGAGGGGAGATTGCACTTGTGAATATATGGCCTGGAAAACTGAGAGGAGGCCATATAGGGGCAACCATCTGGAGGAGGACGACAACTCTGCTCAATAATTATATTTGATCCCGTCAATTATCTAAATAAAACCCAACTCTCTGTTCTATCTCTTCATGCCCAGGGAAGTTTTCTCAGCTGTATCTTGTGAGGGTCGCTTGTGAGAATCTAGCACAGCGGGGACCGCATAGACACGGCTAGGGTCTAATAGGCCCGAGTTTCATCAAGTCCGGAACTAAACAATTGGCGACCCTATCTTGCTCTTGTCCTCCTGTCGTATCATCAGCGCTCTGTAGAATTCGGATAGGTATGCATTTAGCTATTTAGCATGACACAGCCTGCTCAACCTGGTTTGAGGATTAGCCTTTAAATACAAACACTTTCCATTCGAACTACTTGAAGACAATACGCGAGAATGAAAGAGTATAATCAATCATCATAACAGTAAACACACCCGAGTATCAATTATATACGAGTTACCTCCAAACTCATCTTGTCATTCCGAAAAGAACTTTTGCACTTGAGGATGGTTTCAACTTCACTGGGTATCCGCATGACGGCAATAAGCTTGGATAATAAACAGGCTTTTTGAGTGCTGCCCCGTTACTTATAAAGCACTGGGTTTCAAGACAAATTGCTATCACAACGCTAGCGCTACGACACTTGATAGAAGTAGTGCGATGAACGGAGGCGTGACATATTGTACCCCAAGCGACTTTGCCGTGGTGCTCGTAGAAGCTGGAGCTGACGACGAAGGTGTCGATCCACCGGCTCCGGACGAAGTTGATGATGACGAGAATAGTGGGTTGACGGTCATCGTAGAGCTGTTCTGGCACTGGCTCGAAGGGAGCAACGTGGCATTGCTTGTGAAGACAATATCGGCACACTTTTTGGTCTTTAGCTTATGTTCACTTTCTCATCCTGTTGCTTCTGCATAAGATTCTCGGCACAGCACAGAAACTTACATTGTACAAACCCTCGCCATTCTTGGGATTCGAGGTTGCTAGTTGTATGGTCGCGTTGGTTCCCTCGTGGATGGGCAGCCCAGCTGGGAGCGTGAGCTGCGGGAAACACAGGTTCCCGGCACCGGTGTCGTTCAGGGGCTGGGCCAGCAGGCTGATGTTGAAATTTGTAGCGTTGGAGCCAAGCCCAAGATTGACGAATATGATGGCAGCACTGTCATGGAAGGTGACGTTCAAGGAGCCACCAGTGAGCGGCCATGGGGTTCGCGGAATGTCAGCGGTGTCACTGATGCCAGCACCTGGTCGAATCCAAAAGGACTGTGGTTAGCATCCTCGATGAGCGATGGGAAAGTAAAGAGTGGCATACATGGGTATATCTGCTGCGAGAAAGGAGCATTGAACGAATTGTTGCGCCACACAGGATAGTAGATCTGCGTATGAGCACTGACGAACGACGCCAGGTTGGCGAGCACCAGCAAGGTAGTAGTCAAGGCCATTGAGAGTCCCATAATTTTGAAAGGGCGTTAAAGCGGTCGTCAGGGCGCTCGGATTTACGGCAGTGGAAACCTGATATACTTCTCCTTGGCAGAGTTGCCGAGTAAGGGTCTTTATAACGTATAGGCGCACCCGGCTCGAGGTTCTACATCAAGCCTAGTGGAAGCGCTGTGTTCGCTCCCATTCGTGAAGCAGTCTAATAAAACGACTAAGATGGGGTTGGTTGGGGTTGGGGGTTGGGGGTTAGTTGCCCAAAATGTAAACAAGGATTGGCCCTGAGCCAACGAGTTACCTTCGAGCAAATATGAGCAAGTTTACTTACCTTGTTCGGCCAAATAATACTACGATCTAGTCAAGCTTTACCACGCGGCCGGAACTAGATGCCGAGAAAGCTTGTCTTTTCATCTCTCAGCCCAGTTCGATGCAGTCTTGGCCCCTCTTCACATGTGTCCATAGCTTCTTTCTGTCTGCAGCTTTCTTGATATATATGCGCAAATAATGTCCAGCTGAGGACGCAATTTGCCATGCCTGCACCAGAACCACGGTCCTGGATATCCAACGAATTGTCGGTGCCCTCTCCTGCCATTGTATCGTAATTAAAAGTAGATCCTAGACATCTGGACTTCCCAAGCGAAACTTTTCGAAAAAGAATTTCACTCCTCATATCCAATCCCTCCATCACATACTGCTCAATGGATTTATTGAAACTTTTCTCAATCGGCAGCCTTGTCTTGGCGCCGATCACATCAGCCCATTTCACGGTCACAATCCCGCCGCCACTGGGTACCAACCTCGATAACGAAGCTACTTCTCCTTGTGGGGGGTACACGCCTTCCAGCTCGGACACTCTGGTGAATTTCCATGTTGGTGGTGATGCCGTCGCCTTTGACACACTGCACGCGCAGTCGTTCTTTGCCTTCCGGGGTACCCTAGGCGACTCGCTATCTTCTGCGAATTGGACGGCACTGATTCCGACGGTGGAGGAATTCGGCCTCGGAGCCTTCTGCGAGCCGACAGTTCCAGTGCCAGAAGAATGGGCCGGCTCTAGTGGCCTGCTGCAGGTCATCCAAGACTCTGAAGACGGCGTGCACTACGCGGTAGGCGTTGGGTCTCAGACTTGCGAAAGGACATGGCTGACAAGACTAACTCATGCAGTGTATGCATGTCAACTTTGTGACTGGCGTTGGCACCGCAAACTCGGCGTGCACGAATGCATCGGGGGTGTCGGCACAGTACGCATCCGACCCCAACCTACCGGCCGTCGGGAACCAGCCGCAACCAACAATGTCAGGCACATCCACATCATCCCCAACGACGCAAACGACTTCCGCCTCATCGAGTTCGACACAGCCTCCCCCGACGCCTTCCAAATCCATTGCTTCTTTAACAGCATCCCAGGGAGTGCTCACCAAGGGCTTCCTCCTGGCAATATTCGTGGCTTTCATGGCACTTGTCTAAGCGCGAACGACCTGGTGGGACGGTGTAAAGCGTAGACGCGCTGGATCAGGAGCGACTGGAAAATATATCCCCCCATGCAACAGAAAATGCCTCTTTGTTGGCTGTGGCAAGCTTGCCCCTCGATCCTATCAAGAACCCCTAACTCGTTGCAAGGGGTGAGGTGCGAGACACCATCGAGGTCTCGGCGAGTTCTTTACACTGAGTTAGAAGGCACCGGGTTCTTACCATTCATTTCGCATCGTGTTAACCAGGTTATCTGCCTATTCAATCTGCAGAGCATGCCCTATCCATCCTTGCGTGCGCTTGCATAACCGCTTGGATTATCCAAGAGCTCGTCGCCACTGGGTAGTAAATGTTCGTGTGTATATGGTAGCCAAGAATAGCGAGCAATAGAGACGCAAAATAATGGGCTGACATAAATTGAAATGGTGGTTTTCACTCGCCAGTACCCCGACTGAAGTGTTCAATTCATGCGAGTCCTTTGCGCGCCGGATATGACATGCTTCTTGACGCGGCTCTGCACGTCCTACCTCGAGTGCGCTTCAGGAGCCGTCGGGAAGAAGGACATATAAGTCGCCCCCTGGTCCGACACGCAACTGCTGCCAGCTAATTGGATACGGGAAGTATCCCGACGGGAGTTTATCAGCTGACAATTCTTCTTGCGTAGATTCCAGTAATACTTGAGGATCAAGTGCTGTGAAGTGTGTCGATAAGTGGGCTGTAGGTACCTGAGCACAGCGATACATCGTGTCTGAAGTTGAAGGATAAAGATCTGTGCGGCTGAGGGCACGTTGATCCAGAGAGTCAATATCTCCTGTTTGCGTCCCTGCGGCCAAGTTCTCTAACCAACCGTCTAACTCAGGGTGCTGAGACCCGAGCTCACAGAGCGGACCTGCGACGGACACTTCGTCATCAAGAGGCGCAGGCTCAGTCAAGGGGAGGAGACATGGCGGCACTGGATTGCGTTCGCGTGTGCTCTGGCGGTTGATAAATCTAGCGTCGGCACTAAGAGATAAAGACTCGTTCAACGATGCATCGTATTCCTGGGTTGACGGGGGACTCCTTGAGCCAGCAACCGCGTGTGCATTGCCCTGGGGGTAGAAAGAGCGTCCTGCTGGCATATTCGTGACAGGTGGTTGCGCTGGATCTCTTGCTGGCCGGCCGGGCTTACGAACTGGAAACATCCTGCGCTTTTCGGCGTGCTGGCAGGTTGGCGCTCGGTGCCCACGGATGCAGGGCTCACTGGTGCCATGATCAGAAGGGAGCTCTAAGAGAAGAGAGCAAGGGGATTTGTTTCTTGTAGGAAAACCATACCAGGCCATCTTAACCCCGTCAATTTGGGGCATCGCAAGATTCAGAGTAGAGTGAAATTGTTTCCTGGGGTATAGATGACAGCGGGAACTCCGCATCTCATGGGTGACCATCTCCGCTGGCAGCCTGGCTGGCCTTGGCTACTTCCGGGCTATGACGAAAGGGGCAAAGAAGCGCCCTACGACTCAGCTCCGAGCCCTTATCTGACGATATGCAAGTGCCTAGTGTGCATAGCCTCCTGCGCCTCTGACGGCTACCATATGGGAAAGATATAACCTAACTTGGGTCCTCATACAAGCCACCTTGGTATTGGAGAATGGCTTGGGGGAACTACAGAGTATAATAGACAAGCTGAATATATATATATGCATTCGTTTCCTCCTTTTTCATGTCAGAGCTGTATCAAGACTTACGTATAGAGGTTCCAGCTCCTTGTACCCAAGAACTGAGAGACACACTGTGGCGCATACTAGAGATAGTTTGACCAGATTCTGCGGGGGCTCGTGTCGTGGAGATTACAGCTCCGTAGACCAACGCCTTTTCATGAGAAATTTTGATAATGAAGGCTACAGTGGAGCACGGTCCAAGTATGTGGTGCTGTCACTTGGAATATCAATCTTCATCGAGCGGCTGGGAGATGGATCGAGGTTATGTATGAGGGGGTTTGAGCGAGATCTCATAGGCAGGGAAGGCACAGGAATGCATATGCAGCTGCTCTTAAGGCAGACCAAGGTGTGATCAGGACATAATCCGCTCACTGAAGTGCGATATAGCATTGCGTAGACTGCATGTCTTGCCTTGGGGTTGAATCAGAATTTCAGTAGCCATGGATAAGAAGGTCGGCTGTCTCCCGCCCAAGTCATACGTAGATGTAGAGATTTCTTTTTCAAAATTAAGAAAAGCGACGCCGGCTTGCTCCTAACACTAACGTTTCACACTACAAGCACGTCTCACAGATGCAAAGATGCCAATGATTAACGGGCGAAAAATGGCCTGGTACGTCCCGTTTGCTTGACACAAGTCTCCAGACTACCGATACGAGCCCGCCCGGCACTAAGCAAACCCCCACGCCTACCTGAAGCAGCAACTAATGCCATAGGTGTCAAAGCCGGTCATGTGTCCGCGGCCACAGGGCCACCACCTGCAAGCACGCAGAGATGAGAGCACTTGTGCTTATTCGGCGGCCAGGACGACCTGCATCCAGTCGCCAGCATCGTGCGACCCCACCAAAAAGGGTCTGGCCGGAGTGTATACGAAATCAACGAAGCGCGAGTACTCTACTCATGACTAAGAAATTCGCATCTCCAGAGCCATATCGGCAGAATCCTGCTTCGCCGCCAATGCACCGCCTAGTCGTGTATCGATATCCTTGTACCACTGGTGGTGAACTCTGCTCCTCGCTGGAACAAATAGCTCCAGTCGAAGGCGACGCTAAAACGAGAGGACCATGCATTCCCACGATAGTCAACTTTGAACGTGACGATCACCTGCGTGCAACGGCACAGCTGCCAGCTGAACAGTGGTCCAAAGGCCCCGAGCCAGGAGCAAATTACGCACATGCATCTGTGCCCTGGTCAACATTGGAGCCTGAGCCTGGACTGGACTCCCCTGATTCGCCGGAGGCTCGCAAAGTGGGGAGTGAAACCCCCGAGAAGAGAATCTTAGTCTAGACGTTCGCACACGGAGCGCAGGATGCTCCCTGCTGCAGATGCTGCAAGGGTCTTAGCAGAGCTAGTTTGAGCAAGTTTCCTGTGTTGGCTCAGCACATTCACGAATGGGCAGTTTCACAACCTTCTCTCTCCATTTTGTTTTTGGATATGGGGGGGTGAGGGGGGTTTCTTTTTTCCTATGAATATTAGTTCAAGGGTCTTGTACTGTGATACCGGCCATGAATATGTCTAGCGTAATGCTTTTCTGGGAGAAACTGTGCCTGGGCCAGGATAAAGCAACAGCAAACTGCAAGAAGATCTCCTGCCTACAAAGATAGCGTGGCTGATAATCATTCATCTAGTAGTACAAGTTCTTAGGTCTCCTTGTATCACCATCCTGTGTCAGGCGGTCCAGGGGTACCTCAGCATCGGCTGAAGCACCTATGCACCTATAGGCTAAGCTGTGCTTTTCCCTGCTCTGCATGCATGGTTCAGGCTCTCACCATTCCCAGCGTCCGAGGTCCATCTGGCATGTTCCTACACGGGCTGTCATTCTTTTCTAGAGTGGCATACATCTGGCTTTCTGTGCCCTGCGTTGATGTCCAGTGCAGTCTCGAACGCTGCATGTTCCACAGCAACCTAAGCTCTTCACGAACTAAAACTTCAGTACTGCAGGCCAGGTTTTTTTTCTTTTTCTTTTTGGTATAACCGCATGAACCCTTGCAGCAGGCTTTGCAGACTTCTTTCGAAAAATAATATCATTGCCTACATCCCCATGGATTGGTAGCCTTGGTACAAGCATTGGGTCCCATTCGTGGTACTTTCTCCTCACAAAAAAACGCTCACATGGTTTGGTTAAGTTTACCAGCCATGCAGAGACTGACGGGGCGCTTTCCGAAGTTGCGACTACTCAAGGCGAGAGAGAGTTCTGTTAATTCGATACTGGCAAGATGCCGATGATAAACGGAATAAAAATGGCTTGGTTCGAACGCGTCTTCTCACACCAGCTTTGGAAATCTAGTCTAACATGCTGCAAATTCATACAGCGAACCTTGTATCCGGGGTCATAGGTCAACTACGTGCGCTCATGCTGAGGAACGTATAATGATTCCTGTCCGCAAACCAGGACGACCACTTACGTCCTGCCCACATACCGAAGGACAGCCGGAGGAGGAGCCGCCAGAAAGCTTGACCATCGCAATACCTCGCAAGCGGAAGTGCGATTGCATGATCTCCTCCGAAGTCGAGACCAAGCGGAACTTGATAAATGGTGTACGGCAGGCAACGAGCGATGGTATATCGCAGGGTTTCGTACAGGGCACAAAATGGAGTGGAAAGCGGAGAAGCATCAGAGCAAATTCATCATCTACCCATACTACCACATCGCCCCTTAATATCAGTCTATCAACTTATGAGCCGTTCTTGGCTACGAGTTCACCGCTCAACAGTCAGGAAGTGTCGAAGGTGGACCCGGAGCCAGAAGCCAGCCATGGAGAGACTAAGACGCATCTCACGGCCCAGCAACGAACACAATCGTCCTCCCGCAGGGCTAGTTTGCCGGTCTTTCCAGCTGTATCCTTACGAAATCCCCCATTTCCAACACCCCCGAGTGCTGGCTCTGACCGGAACGGTCTTCGCATTTCCCGGCTTCCAGGAGCCATGGAGACTTTTCTTGAACAAGATACCGGCCTTCCAAGATCTTCAAGTTACCCAAGAGCGACGCCGTATATAGAAGAATCGGTGCATACATTCACATCTGCGGAGATACCTGGCCTCGGCCTGCCGGTGCCATCGCTAGTCATAGATCGACCTCCATGTTCCCACTGCTGTCACGAACCGGTAGCTGTTTCAATCCACCCTCCATATTCAGGAACTTCCTCTTCCATGGCGATTCCTCTAGATTTGAATCAGATTTCAAGAGGCAGAGAGCCATATCTTGTCCTCGTTGCCGGGACAATGCCTCCCCCCACCCGCCCTGACGGCGTGAATGGCAACTTATCCATTGGAAATACGACCTGCGACGAGTCCTGCAGTTGCGGACCGGAATGCCAGTGCATCGGCTGCATCGCACATCCATTCAACGAGGCGATGCAAGAATACGTCCGTTCCACTTGGCAATATCGCTCGGAGGATCCCGGTTCTTTGGGCCAGGAGGTACAACTTCTCGATACAAGCATGACGATGGCACAGCCTCAGCAGAGTTTTGATAGGGAACCGGATAGCTACGAGGACCAAGTCCTTCCGGAAGAAGACTTTTTGCTTGTTAATTTCCCTGTGCATGGGTAGCGTGGCACGGTTGTCCTCGATCACCATGGTATATAACTAAGTAGTTTAAACATTTAGGACATACTTGGTGTTGAGATGTACAATCTTGCGAGAGTTAGCTTGTATCATCTTAGCTGTAGTTGTAACCATGTCTACCTTCTTGTCTGACCAATAAGAGTGCAATCTGCTGGGCTCTGTGTACATAATCCCCCAACCCAAGGAGTTATACACTACATTCGGGTAGGCACACGGTCTGGGTTTCTTGTACAGCGCGACACGATTTGCATAGCGACAGCGTCGCTCCCGGATACGAAACATTGGTGAAATTCTGAATGCTCCCACACGAGATGGGTCACATACCGTAAGCTGATTTTCCCTCTTGGCCAAATTTGACATACACATGCCTAAAGACTGGGAAGAAGAGGAAGGACAAGGTGATAAAATATATCGCCTGATCTGCCCACCTTGGGGCCTGAATTCCCTCAATTTTCTCTGTTCTTCCATAATGTAATGTTTGTCACAGGAGCGCTGTGGTGGATTATGTTGTTAGTAAAAGTTGCGAGCATTTGAGCAGGTTTCTGGTTATGGTGCCCTGGAGAGCGGTAATGTCCACCAAATCGGAGATAGGTCTTGGCTTTGACATAAAAGGTTAACTTTCTAGACATTCTCAATGGCCGTTTTACTTGCAATTCGAAAAATCACCAGCTCTTTTGATCATTTGAGATCTCCTGCTGCGGTAGTCAATACTCTGCTGATTCCATCACTCACCACATCTTTCCCTGCTGGGCGGTCCCCCTTCCCCCAAACCCTCAAGTATTGTTCAAGTCGCAAAGTTTTATTACAGGCAACGGAGAGGCTTCCTAACACTCCTCGCCATTCACGCCCGATTCTTCTCTGTCCCAAGAAGACCACCCTTCCTCATTTCGCAGAATGGATATGCCAATGGACTCAGGCACATCAATGTGCAAAATATCGGTAAGATGCGCAATCATAAGCACCAAATATAGTCTAACATGGAATCAGATGCTATGGAATTGGTACACGATCGACTCGTGTAGGTTTCCCAACTCTAAGTTCTGTCTCAGTGCTCTCTCCATTTACTGACATTGACGCAGGCTTTCTAACCGAGACGTGGCATATTGAGAACAACGGCACGTTCGCTGCATCGTGCATCGGGGTTGTCCTCCTTGTTGTCTGCCTTGAGGCGATGAGACGTCTGAGTCGAGAGTTCGAAAGACGGGTACTCCAAGGCTGGCGAAACCAGGCACAAGCTCAGGTTGTGGATGGCAGCGGAATCCAGAAAGACGACCACTCGCCGTTGAATGGCCGTGGGAAACCGAGCATGACAAGAGCCGTGATGTTCAGGGCGTCTCCGCTTCAGCAGCTGGTTCGAGCTATCTTCCACGCGGCCATCCTCGGGCTTGCATATGCTGTCATGCTCCTTGTGATGAGCTTTAACGGGTATATCATCATCTGCGTACTTATCGGAGCAGGAGTTGGGAAATTCATCTGCGATTGGATGACGATAGTGATCTCGGTGACAGACGGCGAAGATGGACTCCCTCAAAACACGGACGAAGAGCCAACCGGGTGCTGTGGATAACCTGGAAAACGTTTCCCTCTACTAGTTAGACTGGGCATCTCGGTATAGTTATGCGGCACTCTAAAGCCTTTCTTCTTTGGTAAGGTATATGCCTCTGCCTATACCCAACCTGATCCAAGTTGATCCTTCTTATCGGGCTCGATACTAGTCAGAAATAAAACTTAGCATGCATGTATCTATAGTCACATCGCCACTCAAACGCATGTATGAGGAACAAAAAACATGATATATATATATAGCTGGCTTCCCTGGACTGTTACACCCTCACGCTCGGGAAAAAGGGTCGATCGATGGTCGATTCAAACGAAGCGCACTGCCAGCCTGGTTTCGGTGTCAGTTTTGGTTATGGTACGTTCTCTCCCATCGCTGACCATGAAGAGAGACAGATAAATAGCCCGAAATGCCTGAATAAGCACGTTCTTCATTCTAACGACTTGGCGTCACACGCTGGTGTCCGCAATGGATGGCCAAGTAGATACGGAAGCTTGGCGGGCGGCGCGACAAGGCGCAGCAGTAACCCAACATACTCTTTTAGGATGCCAATCTTCATCGGATATGTAGCCGTAGATGTTATATGTACTGCATATAATATCCTTGCGAGTATGACCTTATTTGGCCTTCGTCCCGTAGCCACCGAATTATCGCACGCTAAGACTCAGGTCCATATAACACAGTACGATTCCTAAGGGAAAATGCCTTCTCAATAGCAGCCAGAATAACATACCTTTTCATCTCTATAAATAAAGATTGCCATTTATCATTTCTATTCAACTTCTAAGCATAAAGAGACATTTTGGTAGCAGATTGGCGTATATCGGGCCCCGTCCAGCAGAGGCGTTATGGGACCCGACTAGGGGGCGACAGAATGAGTTTTCGACACTGGATGAATGAGCTTTTCTAAGCTTCGATTTTTTTAAGCCCCTCCCCCAAGACCATATGCAACCCTATGTAGAGTTTGCTTACACATACATGCACATGCCTTTGACACCTAGACAGGATTGGACGGTCGGGGTACATCCAGCATACGCAATGCTCTTGCTCAGCCTCTCTCCTGTGCCCTTTTCGGCCAAAAAGGGACGGCTGTGAGCTTGGCAATACATACGAAGTCCCCAGCGAGGGACAAGCAAACATTGTGGCGTGATATATGCCAGTTCTCACAAGATATAAAGAAAAATGCTGCCACACCAGCTTTACTGCGGGAACAATTTACAGGATATTTTCTCTCATCCTCCTGAGCCAGAGCAGCCGGCGCTTTTTTACGCCCCAGGTTCCCTTCCAAAGTTCCTGGTTGTTTCCTCGCACGCATCGCTACGATGGATCGCAGCGGTCGTTTCTCGTTCCGGCGGTTTGTGCAGAACCTCAATCCCGTCATCCCCAACAGCAACTCCGACATCGACCTGAGCCCGGAGGAAGCAGACCGTCTGTTCAACCTCCAACAGACCCTCCCCCAGCCCCGCTTCCTGGTGCCCCAGAGCTACACGGTCGCGCCGATCTGCGATAACTTGCCGACCGCCAAGAAGCTGCAAGCGGCCCTGCTTAAGTACGGCTACGTGCTCAGCCCCCCGGAGAGCGGAGAGGCTCCGGCGCTGACGGTGCGTACGGACCTCATCGACAAACACCTCCCGAGTCGTCTAGGCATGATCAGTGTGCATGCTCAGAAGAAGTTGATCTCGCTGCTCTTCTTCTGGGAGGAGGAGTGCCACCGGTGGCGCGTCTTGGATGCCGAGGAGAACGACATACGGGAGGCGCTGAAGGCGGCCCCCGACAGTGGGGAACTTACACTGCGTCTCGAGACCGTGCAGAGGAAGAAGGCTCTACCTCCTAGCCAGAGGGTAGCCGACGCAGCAGGTTCAGGGCTTGGAGAGCCGCTGCCGGTGTATGCCCAGTCCGCCGCGACCTAGGTCACGGGCCATTGACGTCGCGGGAACAAGAGCAGAGAAAATGAGCACTGCACATGAAGTAGGACATATGATCTCCAATCCGTAAATAATGTAGACGCTTGACTGGCTTACTCTGCACTCCCAACGTAAAGGTTTAATTTTGGTCAAGCAAGACCAGACGTGGAGCCTCGATGACACGCTATAATTAAATGCCAGAGATATCATAAAGTCTGATACATCAGAGGTTAAGGCCAGATGAAGTAAAGAAAGTAAATAGACCCCTGATGGAAGATACTATGAGTAGCATGGATCGGACTGTTTCGTTATCTCCGAAAGACCATGGCCACGCCGGTCCATGGCCAGGGTGAAAATGGGAAAGCTTGCATCGGGTAGAAGGGTGAATAGCAGTACGAGCATACGTTTGTCAACCATGGATTTACCGATCACCGATGGCATTTGGGGTTGACGGGCGCATCACGATCTCTGGTTAGAACTACAGCGGTTCTAGATCCTCTTTTTTTTTTTGGTTTATGTCGGGACTAAGTAATCTCATCATATGTAAATCATCTGTAAGACTGGGGACTAGCTCCGGACGTGCTCCTACTATTTCGAATTACTCACAATTCGCAATAGCTTATCCCTTAACCTCTAACAGGATTGTAAGAGAAAGATACTACCTTATGAGCGAGAGAGGGAAGAGGTTGTTGGGCCAGCAGCTTCAGGCGACGGCTTCGTCGCTTAATATAAATTCAGCTCGCGGTGGGGTCAAAGACTCAAAAAAAACGGCATCGAGGGAACATTCGGACACCGAACAGCATTAAATAGAACAGTCCGTACTCCGTAGACCTCTTCTAGAAACTTTTCCCGGGGCCAAGAATACGGAAGCTAAAAGCTGATTTTTTAGTGTAAACAGTCATCATTTTTTTAAGAAGGAGCAGAGAAAGCCCTGCTCGGTGCTCGGCTCGGACAAGAGAGTTTGTTGCCTGACGTGGAGTGATTCGCGTTAGCCACGCGTAGTAATTGCCAGGCGAGCCAGGCTCGGAGAGTCGACTTAGCACTCTCCGAGATCAATTCCGACCGCACATTGGCCACCGCGCCAGAGCTTTGGCCGGTTGACATTTGAATGTAGATGCCATTATTGGTTCGAGCGACGAGTGAAGTGACTCGGAACGTCATCGGGTTCGATTTTCCATCCAAAGCTGCCTGTTTCAAACCCCGAGTCTTGTGCTGTGTCGGGCCATCATCGACGGCGTGCTCAATCTATATCTAGACAAGGATGGCCCTCTCGTAAATATATAAGCTTCTATGCCGGTACATACTCTAAAGCATATAGTACATGAAGGTCGGACGTGTCGGGGATCTCACAGAAATTTTCACTTGCACAGAGTCGCGTAGATTTTGGTTACGTCAACCAGAAGACACGCCTGCCAAACAAGGAAGAAAGGAAAAGTGGACTGCTGGCCAATCAGCGACCGGACATTACTGCTTACTCTCTCTGCCCCAGATTCGCTACCTTGGTTGTATAAGTGACATCCCTCTCTCAACCTTTTTGTTGCAGCCAAGACAAAAATCATCCTCTCCAGGGAGGTAAAAAGCAACCATAAGAGACGATTTACGATTTCCTGGAAATTAAACCTTCGAGACACAATTTTATAACGATCACCCTAGAGATCTTCTCAGATTAGCTGCATTGGTCGGAAAACAGGGCCGCTGGGACACGACACAGCAACAGTGAACACACCGCTCAGACGGCCATTCCACTCTTTCTGGCTCCCACATTCCAGAAGAGCAAGCTTTGGGGTCTGCATTCTTGAGGCTTAAAAAAACACCCACCCCGCGTCCTCTGCAACCGTGACTGCTTCTTCTGCGTCACGACAGTTGTCCAGGGTCTCGACAGTGTGACCCCGTCCCCTTTCACCTGTGACCCTCCCGCCATCACATCTCGGCTTGGCAAGCCTGTTCACAGGTCAAGATGTCGTTGGTATCGTTGAAGAACGCCATCGTCGGGGCGAAGCGGTATGGCACATGCTCGTCGACGTCGAGCCAAGGCTCAGAGGGCAGGCAGGACCGGAGTCAGAGCTTGGATTCTCACACGTCGCGCGACTCGTCGACCACAAGAGGGGGGGATCTCGAATCGCAAACTGACGGGCTGTCGGTGAAGAACGACGAGTCCGCATCGGGATCAGGCCGGTTCAAGATCAACGCCCGCGTCATCTCGGATGCGACGATTGGTCTGTCCGATGGGCTGACCGTGCCCTTTGCCCTTACCGCGGGTCTCTCTGCGCTGGGCGACACCAGGGTTGTCATTTTCGGTGGCTTGGCTGAGTTAATAGCGGGTGCTATATCGATGGGTCTGGGAGGGTATCTGGGCGCGAAAAGCGAAGCGTAAGTGTGGTACCTCTGCCTCTCTGTCATCGCAAAAGGTTTTCTTCGTTCTGTATGCTAACTCTTGATCAGGGCTTCCTACCAGGAGACCAGGAACCAGACCAAGGCTCTCATAAAGAGCAACCCAAACGCGGCAGCCTGCCAAGTACGAGCGGCTTTTGAGGAATACGCGTTACCACAAGCGACCCTCGATGATCTCACGGCACACATGTCCACGTCACCTCAGCTGCTCGACTTTTTGATGCAGTTTCAGCACTGCTCCGAAGAGCCTCCCTCGTCCCGGGCGTTCACATCCGCCCTGACCATCGCCATGGGCTACTTCTTCGGTGGTCTGCTTCCGTTGCTCCCCTATTTCTTCGTGGGACAGGATGACCTCTTCACCGGGCTCATTGTGAGTATCTCCGTCATGGCAGTTACGCTTTTTGCCTTCGGCTACGGCAAGACATGTGCCGTGACCGGCTGGAACGGCCGCCGGTGCGTCCTGAAAGGAATCTGGGGCGGCGTTGAGATGGTGATTGTAGGCGGTGCGGCGGCAGGAGCAGCGATGGGTCTAGTGAAGCTGTTTGATGGGCTCGCCCCGCCATGAAAATAGAGCTAGCAAGCATATCGAGGATATACCGGTTGGGGGCGGAAATTCCAGGGTACCTGGCGGGAGGAGTCATGACACTTCACACTCTCCCATTTTCATTTTTTATTTTTCAATCTCTCATGACATCTCAGCATTGGTCAAACGGGGATGGTATCAGGCGGCGGGGAACAGACAATTACTCTACTTTAACACGGCGACAGCGGAAGCGACAGCGATAGCGGACGGGAAAAAGGCTGGCAACAGTACTCCATAGCATTTGGTAATTCGAACCAGTACAGACACTGGCACAGGATTAAATCCTTTCTCACATCATGCAATCCTCTCTCTAATTGTATGCATAAAATTATGTTTACTAGTAGCTATGTATGCTTGCCTGCCTGCCTGCCTGCCTCTCTCTCTCTCATGCCAAGACAACAAAATTAGCAAACTCCCAGTTTTTAGTGCGTTCGCTCGTAACCCCCCGCTATGCGAATTGGATGTGCCTCGGTGTTGAAGACGAACTGGTTTCTATGATCGGCACTCACTTGCCAGGCGGCCTCCTGTTGGTATCATCCGGTTAGTCCACTGGTTTGGAAAAAGAAAATGGGATAGTAGAGGTATGATAGAGGAAGGGGGGAAGACGGACCTCAGCATGGATAAGATAGCTGTACTTCAGAACCTCGGCGAAGAAGAAGCTCTCCTGGAAGTTCTGGAACCCGCCGCCGCCGGGGCTGTTGACGTCGTTGATGCTCGAGTAGCCGCTGCCGACATGGGTGGTCTGGTTGATGGCGAGGTAGGCCTCCCACGCCCACTCCTGGTACTTGGGGTCGCCCGTGGCGCGGTACGCGTAGTACAGGCTCTCGAGGTACTCGGGCCGCAGGACGTAGACGCCCGACGTGATCCAGAACCCGGCGTTCTTGTAGAAGGCCGACTGGCTCGCCGGCGGCCCGCCGTTGTTGCTCGCGTTGCTCGCCGCCTGGCTGTCCTGCCACTGGAACACCTCGGGCCCGATCCCCGTCGCCGTCGACGTGTACGTGTCGCGGCACCCGTCCACCAGCTGCAGCCCGAAGTCGATGTACTTGGGCTCGTTGAGCGTGAGCCCCCCCAGGATGAAGTTGCCACCGTCGAAGCAAGCGACTAAGTGATTTTGTGTTAGTTTCTTGGTTTTGTGTTTGCCAGCACGGCACGTATACAAGTAGCCGTGTTGGAACCTTGGAAAGGGGGAAGGGAGGGGAGTGGGGGATACGTACGGTGTTCCGATACGTAGACCGGGGTCGTCCCGGAGAACATGGCCATGAAAGTCAGGTCAGGCCGGCTCGACGGGTGGGAGGCGAGATACTTGATCGATGAGTCGGCCGCGGCGACCCAGCGATCCTTGTACTCGCCGAAGCGGACGGGATCGTACAGGTACATCTTGATCAGATACTCGTAGAAGCTGTCGTCGCCACCGACCCAGCCACCGCTGCCGTCGAGGAATTGGCCGTTCGTGATGTTCACGTTGGTGCCGATCAAGCCCGGGAAGGGCTCACCGAACGCCGGCTCGGGGTGGAGGAGGTAAGACTCGCCCTTCTGGGCCAGCTGCCCGTACGTGGGATCCCCCACGATGTCGCTCAGGCGCGTCCACTCCAGCACCAGCGTGCCGATGGTGGCGATGCCGTTGGTCGTGGAGCCTCCCGTGCGCGGGGGGTCGAAGAG
>FTLB01842183.1_pt1 | contig 24610 bp, 17 predicted proteins | sample 1658291 | NCBI WGS metagenome assembly FTLB01 (sample SAMEA3914812, study PRJEB12502) | metagenome | biome: forest; material: soil | place: Canada | collected 2011-07-07 | depth 0.1 m
ATATTGTATTAATCAGGCTTTGAACAATGGTGGAGGTACAATTAATTTTGCTATTCCTACTGCTTTGGCTGTTGGCGGCGTTTATACAATTCCAATTACCAACGCTTATAATTTAAGTCAGAATGTTACTATTACAATTGACGCTACTACGCAAACAGGCTGGTTGCCTAACCAGCAACCAATAGTTATAATAAAAGGCTTAACTACTGTTAACAATGGAACAGTAGGAGGAAATCAATTTGATGGTATTGATATTACGAATGGTACTGGCCATACCATTAAAGGACTTATTTTTCAAAATTTTGTAAATGGTATTAATGTAAGCAATAATGTAAATAATGTTACTGTAGAAGGATGTTGGTTTGGGATAGACCCAACAGGAGAAACTAACGGCGGTTATACTGGTACAGGTTATGGTATAGCACAAGCTGGTATTTTATTAAGTAATGGAACGGGGCATATTATAGGGGGGGTAACTACTACTAAAGGAGCTTATCCTGGTAACGTATTAAGCGGCTGCTGTATGGAATCTTCCGGTAACAGCGGGGCTTTTTATGGAGCGGTATATATTAATGGCGCCAGTGCAGTTAATGTTCAGGGAAATATAATAGGTCTGAATGCAACGGGTACAAGTGGAGCTAATATAGGTAATGGTGATTTAGAGCCTTTGCATCAGCATGGTATTCTTATCGCTTCAGGCGGAAATACATCTACCATTGTTAATAATGTTATTTCTAATAATATTGGTACAGGTATATATGTTACCGCTGGTACCCCAAGCAGTATATCAATTACTGGTAACATGGTCGGCACTGATATTTTGGGAATGACACCTATAGGAAACAGAGGGGGAGGGATATCTTTTATAAACGGAGGAACAGGAATTAAAATAGGAGGAAACTCCCCAACATTAAGAAATATTATATCTGGCAACGGTGGAGCGCCAGATAGCAGAAATTGCAGAGCAAATCAATATAATGGCAGTCTTGCAGGTTGTAGTATTAGTCCTTGCGCTGCAGCTTGCCCTCAAGATTATGACGGAACACTTCAATGCGGTATTTATTTAAATAATGTTTCCAGCTCTCAAATAGCAGGTAATTATATAGGTACAGACGCAACAGGTAAATATACAAGCGCTGCAACTTTAATGCCTTCAGGAACGCCGGTAGGGAATCTTAATGGTTTGGGAAACCTGTATGCCGGTATAAAAGTTGAAGGAAACTCCACTAATAATACTATAGGTGGCACAAGCCCCGCTTACCGAAATATAATTGGGGGTAATGGTTTTGACCCTTTTGTGACCACTGGAAATGCAGCTCCTTATTTGGGGCATGGTATTCAGTTAAATAATGCATCAGTTACGGGTACCTTAGTCCAATATAATTTTGTGGGTATTGGTTCTGATGGTGCAACAGAGATAGGTAACAGGCAGGATGGTATTTCCCTGGAAGGAGCATCGAACAGCAAAATATACAATAACATATCTTCTGATAACGCTTATGGTATATTTTTACAAACAGATTTTAATGGTGGAGAAGCCTCGAACAATATCATTGCCGGCAATTATATAGGTACAGACTCTACTGGTTTAATAAATAAAGGTAATGGCGTTAGGGCCGTTGACGCTGGAGGCGATGGTGGAGGTATTGGCATTCAAATGACGGCTAAAAGTAATACTGTAGGTAATGCTACACAAGGCGGTAATGTAATTTCTGGCAACCTGCAGGGAATTGTTTTCAGGCAGGGAGCGACAGGTTATGCTTCGCCTCTTGACAATACAGTAGCCTACAATTATATAGGATTAGGTTCTGATGGACTTACTTCTATCCCTAATACTAACTTTGGTATAGTAATAAGTGGTGGAGCTAATAATAATACCATTGGAGGAGCTTCAGGAGCCGGTAATTATATAGCCAATAATGGTAAAACAGGTTACGGGGCTGGTATATGGCTAGATAGCGCAAAGTCAAATATTATTAGTTATAACTTTATTGGAGTAAATAAGTCGTTGACTGCTGCTCCTAATCTAGGAGATGGTATTCAAATAACTAATGGCAGCGTTGGAAATATTATAGGCGGCACGGCCGGACAGGGAAATATAATTACGTCAAATACTGGTAATGGTATAGAAATACTAAACCCTGACGCAACTGGTTCCTATAATAATGCTATTAATAATAATAGTATATTTTGTAATAGTTTAAGAGGAATAGAATTAAATAGCCTCGGTAATAATGACTATGCGCCTTTTTCAGCAACCGCCCCTCACCCTGCTAACAGTCTTTACTTAACTGGCTCCCCCACTAATTTCCAAGTAGTTGGTCCTACAGGATCTTGGATTGAGTTATATTATGCTGATACAACTTGTAACAACTGTGGTTCAAATTCTACCAATAATAAATTGCAAGGCAAGACTTTGGTTGCATCAGGAGCCAGCCCTTTGTCTTTTACTCCCCCGGCCGGAAAGACCAATATCGTGTATGTTGCTACTGCCTCCTCAATTAATCCAGCAACTAACCTTGTACATAATACGTCAGAATTTACATCATGTGCCACTTTGTGTACTATAGCTGTTACGGCAAAGGCAAGTTCAGCTACTGTTTGTTCTGGCAATGCAACTTTGTTAACAGCTACTCCTACAGGAGCACAAGGAACAGTAAAATATGCATGGATTTCTTCACCCACTTCTACAATCACCAATACTACAGATACTGCTACAGTTAAGCCTACCGTTGCCACTACTTACACGGTTACAGCCACAGACGCTAATAATTGCGCGGCAACAGCGAATGTTAGCGTAGCAATTAATCCATTGCCAACAGTAAGCGCTTCGGCAGATTCAGCCGCAATATGCTTCGGTAACTATTCTACAATAACAGCTTCACCAGCAGGAGGTACAAGTCCATATAAATATCAATGGAGCGCAAGTGGCAGTAACATAAGCGGAGCCACTAATGCCAAATACAAAGCTCAACCTACTACTACTACTACTTATACAGTTACCGCTACAGATGCAAATAACTGTATGGCAACAACAAAGGATACGGTAAAGGTAACGCCATTGTCTGTCCCTCCAACAACAACAAAGGCGATCACGTATTGCCAGGGAGCTTCAGCGACACCGTTAACGGCAACCGGTACAAATTTACTATGGTACACTGTAGCGACAGGCGGCACAAGTAGTGCAACTGCTCCGACGCCAAGCACCGCCACGGTGGGTACAACAAGCTATTATGTATCGCAAACCACAACAGGCAATTGTGAAAGCAAAAGAGATACTATAACAGTAACCATTAATGCACTGCCGACGGTAACAATTACCAATCCGGCTGCAGTGTGTAGTCCGTCTACAGTAGATTTAACAGCCGCTGCTGTAACGGCAGGTTCAACGTCCAACTTAACATATACTTATTGGACAAATGCAGGAGCGACTACATCGTTAAGCCCCTCTAATGCAGTAGCTGCCTCTGGAACCTATTATATTAAAGGAACGATAGCGGCTACAGGCTGTAATGTAGTTCAACCAGTTACAGTAACCATTAATCCACTGCCAACGGTAACAATTACCAATCCAACGGCTGTGTGTAGTCCGTCTACAGTAGATTTAACAGCCGCTGCTGTAACGGCAGGTTCAACGTCCAACTTAACATATACTTATTGGACAAATGCAGGAGCGACTACATCGTTAAGCCCCTCTAACGCAGTAGCTGCCTCCGGGACCTATTATATTAAAGGAACTATAGCAGGAACAGGTTGCGATGTAATAAAACCAGTAACGGTTACCATTAATTCACTGCCGACTGTAACAATTACCAATCCAGCAGCTGTGTGTAGTCCGTCTACAGTAGATTTAACAGCCGCTGCTGTAACGGCAGGTTCAACGTCCAACTTAACATATACTTATTGGACAAATGCAGGAGCGACTGCATCGTTAAGCCCCTCTAATGCAGTAGCTGCCTCCGGGACCTATTATATTAAAGGAACTATAGCAGGAACAGGTTGCGATGTAATAAAACCAGTAACGGTTACCATTAATTCACTGCCAACGGTAAGCATTACCAATCCAGCTACAGTTTGTGCGCCTTCAACCATAAATCTAATGGCGGCGGCAGTTACAACAGGTTCAACTACAGGCTTGGCTTATACCTATTGGACAGATGCAGGGGCAACTAGTTCGTTAAGTAATCCCAATGCTGTAGCAACATCAGGCACATATTACATAAAAGGCACAATAGCAGCTACAGGTTGTGATGTAATAAAACCCGTAGTAGTAACAATAAACTCTCAGCCTTCCATCCCAGTGGTTACAGCAGGCGGCCCTACTACTTTTTGTAGCGGCCTTGGCTCTGTTTTATTAACGGCAACAGACGCTACATCGGGAGTTGGAGTTACCTATCAATGGTACAAAAATAGCGCTGCCATAGGCGGGGCTACAAGCGCTACTTACTCAGCCAGTTTAGCAGGCGGTTATACAGTAGTTGTAACCAGCGCTAACCCGGCAAATTGCCCATCTAAAGTATCGGATACTATAACTGTTACTATTAATAGTACGCCAAATGTTCCTACGCTTAGCCTAAGCGGTCCTACTACATTCTGTTCTGGAGACAGCCTTATATTAACAGCCAGCGATGCGACAGCAGGGGTTATATACCAATGGTATGATAATGGCGTGAAGGTAAGCGGAGATACGCTTAATAAATATAAAGTGACTGCATCTGGTAAATATACGGTAGCGGCAATAAGCGGGGCTACAGACGGACAAGGAGGCTGCGCTTCTGATACCACAGCATCAACTAAGGTAACGGTTAATTCACTGCCTCCTACTCCTACAGTTAGCGCTAATGGCCCATTAACCTTCTGCGATAAAGATAGCGTAACACTGCAGGCAACCCCGGCTACAGGGTATAACTACCAGTGGTATAATAAAGCAGGTAAAATAAGCGGGGCAACTGCAAGTAGTTATAAAGACACTATTTCAGGAGTATTTACGGTATTGATTACTAACCCAAGCACCAACTGCGTTTCTGACACATCGGCAAAAGATACAGTTGTAGTTAACCCATTGCCGGCAAAACCAACAGTTAGCATTGATTCGCCAGCATTCTGCAGCGGTAAGGCAGATACTTTAAAAGCTGTTGCAACAGGAGTTTCTTCCTATAAATGGTTCAGAAATGACACCGCCATAGCAGGCGCAACAGGCAGCGCTTATGCTGCAACAGATTCAGGATACTATAAGTTAATTGTTACCAATGCAAAGGGCTGCAACTCTCCTGCTTCAGATTCTACTTACATTAAAGAAAACCCGACGCCGCCGAAGCCAACGGTAAGCGTAGGCTCTGCAGCATTCTGTAGCGGAAAAACGGATACATTGAAAGCTGTAACAACAGGCGCTTCTACCTATGCCTGGTATAGAAATGATACCTTAATAACCGGCGCAACAACCGCTAACTATGCTGCAACTGATTCAGGGTACTATCAGGTAATTGCCACAAGCTCTTTAAATTGTAGCTCTGCCGTTTCAGATTCTGCCTATATTAAAGAAAATATAACGCCAATAAAACCAACAATTAGTGCAAATACGCTTGCCTTCTGCAGCGGCAAAACGGATACGTTAACAGCTGTTACAACAGGGGCCACTGCTTATGAGTGGTATAGAAACGATACCTTAATAACAGGGGCAACAAACGGTAGTTACGTTGCTACAGACTCTGGTTACTACCAGGTTGTTGCTACAAGTTCTGTAGGTTGTAACTCTAAGGTTTCCGATTCTACTTATATTAAAGAAAACCCAACGCCATTAAAACCAACAATAACGGCAACTTCTCCTGCATTCTGTAACGGCAAGTCCGACACATTAAAGGCAGTGGCTAAAAATGTATCTACCTATCAGTGGTATATGAATAACACTGCTATAGCCAGAGCGACAGATAGCATATATGTAGCTACTGATTCAGGTTATTACCAGGTAATAGCTACAACTGCTTTAAGCTGTAGTTCTCCGGTTTCAGATTCTGCTCATATTAAAGAAAACCCAACGCCAATACAACCAATTGTTAGCGCAGAATCGCCAGCTTTCTGTAGCGGTAAGACGGATACGTTAACAGCTATTACAAGCGGCGCTACTAAGTACCAGTGGTACAGGAACGATACTATTATAACTAGCGCTATAGACAGCAGTTATATAGCAACTGATTCAGGTTATTATCAAGTGGTTGCAACTAGCCCATTAGGTTGTAGCTCTCAGGTATCAGATTCTGCTCATATAAAAGAGAATATAACGCCATTAAAGCCAACAGTAGGTGTAAGCGCTCCTGCCTTTTGCAGCGGAACGTCAGATACATTAACGGCTACGGTAACAAATGCTGCAAGCTACCAATGGTATAAAAATAATTCGGCGATAAGCAGAGCAACCAGCAATATTTATGCAGCAACGGACTCAGGTTACTATCAGGTGATTGCTACAAGCGCGTTGGGATGCGTATCTCCCGCTTCAGATTCTGCACGCCTTAAAGTAAATCCTTTACCAAATTATAATTCAGTATTAGGAAATGGGGCGGTTTGCGCCTTAGCTCCGGGCGTTGTTTATTCGATACCAAGTAACAGTAAAAAGGGATATAAATATCAATGGATTTTACCTACAGGGGTAAGTTTTGTAACTACTCCTACCGATACAAGCAGCAGCATTACGGTAAGCTTTAATGCAAACGTTGGAACAGATGTAATAAGAGTTATAGAAACAGATTCATTTAAATGTAAATCGACTGTTCCTGATTCAATAGTGATTACGGTAGCGCCTACTCCTGTACCAGTAATTAGCGCGCCATCAATATTGTGTTCAGCTGCTTCTATACCCTTTACTGCTTCGCCAAGCGGAAGCCAATACTATTATTCATGGAACTTTGGCGACTCAACAGTTTCTGTAGCTCAGGATACGTCCAATGCGCCAAACCCAAGCCATCAGTTTGGTTTAGGCAATGCGCGTTCAGCTAATTATACAGTAAAACTTATAGTAACTGATTTAACTGCAGGCTGTAAAGACAGTACAACTAGCCCACTTACTGTATTCAAGTCTCCTAATGTAAAAGTTATAGCAAATAGCGATATAGCTAATAATGACAGCTTAGGTATTTGTTCTGGGAAGAATAATCTTTCACTGAAAGATTCAGTATGGGGCGGGGTAGATTCGACCAAGTTCTTATACTATTGGACATCTAATCCTAAAAGATTGATAATAGATTCGTTAGTTAGCGATCCGGCGGCATTTACAGCTAGTATAACAGCTACCTACTATTCTATAGTAACCGACCCGGCAAGTAGCTGTACAGCGGAAGACAGCCTGACAATATATATAAAATCACCTACAGTAATAGCAGATACGACTGCTTTAAATGGAAAAATACCTCTTTGCGGGCTGAACCATAATTTAAACTTTACTCCTAGCATAAAAGGGGGTAGTGGAAATTATAATACTGTATGGACGCTGGAAGGAGGAAGCGCTTCTAATTATATAGATACTACTGATCTAGATCCGGTGTTTACAGGCTCTGCTTACGGAACCTTTAACTTTATCTTCACCGTACAAGACTTAGGGGCACATTGTACTGTTACTGATTCCATTGAGGTTATTATAAACAGAACGCCTTCTTTAACATTAGGAAGAAGCCATGATACCTTATGTGCGGGAACGCCTATAACATTGACGGCAACTACGCATCTGTTAGATCCTAAATACCCTGCTAAGCCATACATTTATGATTTGCTAGTACAGGATACAACAAAGTTGCCAGCCGTAGTATACGATACTATACAGGGAGTTAAACCTATCGATTCTCGTGATACGGTGGTTTCTTACCAGTTTAAACCTGCCGATGGTAAAAATTACTATGCAGTTGTGGTTGTAGACTCCAATGGCTGTTTTTCCAACTACGCAATAGACACTATAATAGCCGAGCCTAAACAGAATTTATATGTGCCTAATATAATTACTCCTAATAACGATGGTAAGAACGACAAGCTGGTGATAGCTGAGAATGGGGGACATGGTGATATAATATTCCCTGGGGCAACCCTGGAGGTTTATAACAGATGGGGAGACAGAGTATTTAAGGCTCAAAACTATCCTTATGGAAGTAATAATCAATGGTGGAATGCCCATGGAATAGACGATGGAGTTTATTACTACTACCTAAAAACAGGTTGCGGACAGGATGAGTACAAAGGCTGGGTACAGATAGTAAGTAATAAAGACAACGAACAATAGTATAGTAGTGAACTGAATAACTAAAAAAGAGGGCCTTGCTTAGCAGGGACCTCTTTTTAGTTTATGACAGATATTAAATGTTTTTTATAAACACATTTCATCAATAATTTGAATATGCGCTGGAAAGCTTTTTTTTAATTCCTCCTTTTTTGCCAGTTCAAAATCGCTGAAGTCGAAGCCGGGGGCAACAGTGCAACTTACTAAAGCATAGCTCTTCTCATCTTTTAACCTGGCCCCGAACCAGCAACCTGCAGGTACTATGGCCTGCAATGTTTCTCCTAAGTCCGGGTTCTTGCCCAAAGTGATAATTTCTAATCTGCCTTCATTCAATAGTAATACCTCCAAGGCGGCGCCTTCATGGAAGAACCATAACTCGTCAGATTTTATTCGGTGGAAATGGGACTTGGTTGCGCCATCCAGTAAAAAGTATATGGCTGTGCTTACGCTGCGGTTGCCATCAAATCCTTCTGCTTGTATGAGCTGATTGCAACGGTAGGTCTCTTTGTAATACCCGCCTTCAGGATGTAGCTGAAGGTTTAGTTTTTGTATCCAGTAATCGGCAGTCATTGTTTACTATTAGTATATAGCCAGACTGATAATTTCTTTGGAAAAAGGAGTGATTTTAGATCTGCCCTGTAAAAAAGAAAGCTCTACCATAAAGGCATAGCCCGCTACTGTTGCTCCTTGTTTTACTACCAGTTTAGAGGCAGCCTCGGCTGTACCCCCGGTAGCCAGGAGGTCGTCGTGTAATATTACCCTCCAGCCAGGCTTTAAAGCGTCTATATGCATTTCTATTTTGGCGGTGCCATATTCCAGGTCGTAAATTTGGGCAATGGTTTCGTAGGGGAGTTTACCCTCTTTTCGCACAGGAATCATAGGGATGCCGAGCTTTGAAGCAATCATTAAACCAAACCAGAAGCCCCGGCTGTCTAAGGCAATAAGCGCGTCTGGCGACAACTTACTTATTTGTTCGCAAAAAGCCCCCGTTACCCTGTCGCAAAGTTGCGGTTGTTTAAGAACAGGAGTAAGGTCTTTAAAGACTATGCCTGGTTTAGGAAAATCGGGGATGTCTCTTATGATCTGTTTTATTTCGGCTTCCAGATTATTCATGTGCTTGGTTATATACATCTAAAAATAGTAATTATATTTATATTTTAGAACCAAAATAGTTGAATGCTTTATGCTGACAGGAATTTTAGCGCCCATGCCGGAAGAAATTGACCTTATCCTTGAAAAGATGGAGGTGGAATCTGTTTACGAATCGGGGAGGAGGCAGTTTTATAAGGGTATTTTTAATGGCAAAGAATGTGTGGCCGCCCTTTCCCGCATTGGCAAGGTAGCTTCCTCTGTTACCGCTGCGGTAATGATAGAGCATTTTGGCATAGACAACCTGATTGTGGCAGGGGTAGCCGGGGCGGTAGCTCCTCACTTGAGGCTGGGAGACGTGGTAGTTGCTACGGAGGCCATGCAGCACGATATGGATGCGCGGCCTTTGTTCCCGCAGTTTGAAGCCCCTTTGCTGGAGAAAGGCTTTTTCCCCTGCGATGAGTTTTTGATAGATAAGGCAGTGGGTTGTTGTAATGATTTTTTAACTACTGATTTTTACAACTATATAGCCCCGGAAGATATTAATACCTTTTCGCTGCACAAGCCTACCGTGTATAGCGGCCAGATATGCTGTGGAGATCAGTTTATTCGTTCGGCAGAGCAGTTAGATAAGATAAGAACGGACCTGCCGGAAGTACTATGCGTAGAGATGGAAGGGGGGGCCGTAGGGCAGATATGCTATGAGTATAATGTGCCCTATATAATAGTGCGTACTATTTCCGATTCTGCAGACGACCATGCGCCGATTGATTTTGTAAAGTACATTAAGAATGTATCCCGCTACTATACGCTGGGTATTGTAAATAAGCTGGTGGAAAGGATGTGAAATCTAATTATGAAAGAAAGCTCTTCTAATATACTATTAATACACTGCCCGGATGAAAGCGGGCTTATTCATAAAATAACAGGGGTTGTTTACCGGCATGGGCTTAATGTAATTGGCAACAATGAGTTTGTGGATAGGGCCAGTAATCAGTTTTTTATGCGTACCGAATTTTCCGGCACAATGCCAGGTGTCTTGGTACAAGAACTACACGCATTACTGCCTGCTAATGCTTCTGTAAAGTTAACTTCGTTAAAAAATAAAGATATAGTAATCCTTGCTACTAAAGAGTATCATTGTCTTGGCGACTTACTTTTGAGGAACAGGTATCAAGAGCTTAATGCTACTATTAAGTGTGTGATAAGTAATTACCCAGACTTGGAAGACCTTGCGAAACAGTTTAATATACCCTACTATTACATTAGCCACGAAGGTAAAAGCAGAGAAGAACATGAGAAGGAACTGTACGAGACAGTAAAGGCTTTTAGCCCGGAGTTTATAGTACTGGCAAAATACATGCGTATACTATCACCGGCATTTGTTTCGCTGTATAGAAACAAAATTATCAATATTCACCATTCATTTTTGCCTGCCTTTACAGGCGCAAGCCCTTATGCGCAGGCTTTTGCCAGAGGCGTAAAAATAATAGGCGCTACCGCGCATTTTGTAAATAATGATCTGGATGAAGGGCCTATTATTGCCCAAAGAGTAATCCCAGTAGACCATTCGCATAGTGTAAAAGAGATGACGCAGGCCGGAAGAGAGGTGGAAAAACAAGTGCTTGCCCATGCGCTAAACCTTGTTTTAAAAGAGCAGGTATTTATACATGGGAACAAAACGATTATTTTTGATTAGTAGAAATGCGGCGCCTTGTTTACAAACTGTTTGTAAGCTTGTTTAGAATGCAATAGAGGTGTAGTTAAATACTACTAAACTCTTTCCAATCGAATAGGGTAGGGGTCTAGTTCTGCCGTTCCTATGGCTTGAAGCATAAGGCGGATGACATTTGTTTCGAACTGGATTTTAAAAACCCTTCCCTCGCCAGCAAAGGGGTTTGCGCCTCTAAATCTGAATATGCCATGCTCGCCCAGTTCAAAAGTATACCGGGTTTTATTCTCGGTATTATCGTCCATATTTCCGGTTAGCACGCCGTTTAGGTCAGAAAGAATAGTAAACTTATAAGTTGTTTTACCGTGCCATTTCCACGTGGATGATTCTAAGATTGATTTTACTTCTTCAAACGTCATTTGTGCGACTATATTTACTATTAAAAAATTGCTAAGGCTTATACTGCAAGCGCATGCGAACTGACATACGCTTGTTAAGATCTAGTAGTAATAATTCTTAAAAATATTCTTTCATCTTCTCAAAGAAGCCTTTATCGTGCTTGCCTGGGTTGGGCTTAAAGTTTTCAGATTCTTTAAGTTTGTTCAGCAATTCTTTTTCTTCTTTGCTTAGGTGCTGTGGCGTCCACACGCTTACGTATATCAATTGGTCGCCTTTGTTGTAACCGTTCAGGTCTTTTATTCCCTTGCCTTTTAAGCGCAATACTTTGCCGCTCTGCGTGCCGTGGTCTATATGTATTTTGGCTTTACCGTCTATGGTAGGCACTTCTATGGTGGTTCCCAACACAGCGTCTATAAAGCTTACATGCAGGTCGAACACAATGTTGTTGCCGTCTCTTTTTAGTAGTTCCTGCTCTTCTTCTTCTATTACTATCAGAAGGTCGCCGGCTACTCCGCCCCTGGGCGGCACATTTCCCTTGCCGGACATAGAAAGCTGCATGCCTTCCGCTACGCCGCCAGGAATGTTTACCGTAATTACTTCGTCTTTTAGCTCTCTGCCTTCGCCGTTGCAGGTAGGGCATTTCTGGCTTACTACTTTACCTTCGCCGCTACATACGTGGCAGGTAGAGGCAGATACCATTTGCCCAAGCATTGTATTTACTACCTTGCGAACCTGGCCTGTGCCGTTGCAGGCTGTGCAGGTTTGCAGAGAACTGCCGTTTTTAGAGCCGTTGCCGTGGCAATCGCCGCAGGCTACATATCTTTTTACTTTTAGTTTTTTCTCTACCCCGTCTGCTACTTCTTCCAAGGTAAGTTTTAGTTTAATGCGAAGGTCGCTGCCTTTGCGCACCGAACGTTGACGGCCTCCGTTGCCGCCAAAAAAGCCTTCGAAGGGGCTGCCGCCAAATATATCGCCAAACTGGGAGAAGATGTCGTCCATATTCATGCCGCCGCCGGAAAAGCCTCCGTTGCCACCCACGCCCTGGTGGCCGTACTGGTCATACCGCTGTCTTTTTTCGGGGTTGCTTAATACTTCGTAGGCTTCGGCAGCTTCTTTAAACTTATCTTCTGCCGAAGGGTCTTCGGGGTTTTTGTCAGGATGGTATTTGATGGCTATCTTACGATAAGCCTTTTTTATTTCATCCTGCGGGGAGTTGCGGCTTACGCCCAATATTTCGTAATAATCTCTCTTCGACATTGTTTTATGAACCTATAACTACTTTTGCAAAGCGTATCACTTTATCGTTTAAGCAATAGCCCTTTTCAAGGACATCAATCACTTTATCTTTTTGCGCTTCCGAAGGAGCAGGGGAGGTGGTTATAGCCTCCATTAGTTCGGAATTAAATTCTTTTCCCAGCACATCCATTGGTTTAAGCCCTTTGGATTCTAATGTTCTGTATAGTTTGGCATGAATAAGGTTAACGCCTTCTTTTAAAGGGTTTGCCTCGCCGCTTTCGTTTACAGCCTTCAGGGCGCGTTCAAAATCATCCAGCACAGGAATAAGCGATGATATTACTTCTTCATTGGCTGTTTTAAGCAGGTCTGAACGTTCTTTGGCTGTTCTCTTTCTATAATTGTCAAACTCTGAGTATAACCTCAAATATTTATCTTTAAGTTCACCTACCTCGTTTTTCAGAGCTTCGGCTTCGTTTTTAGCTTTATTTTCAGTGGTCTCGTCAGCTGTCAGGTTTTCGGTTACATTATCCGCAGCATTGGCAGGTTCATTCTTAGAATCGTTCCCGGGCTTATTCTTTTCTTCTTCCTGCGTCATATTTTCTTGTTCCTGCTTCATAGTGGTATAGTTTTGTATTTAAAAATAACCGATAAGTAATTTGCAATTTTTTTGCCAGATCTTTTAAACCGCCATAATGACATTATTTTTCATTCAGTATTTTCCAAAGCACGTCTTTTAGCTCTACTAAGCCCTGTTGGGTTACTGCAGAAATAAAGACTACCGGAAGACTGGTTGGCGTTTCCTTTTTCATGGCCTCTAATAGCTCCTCGTCCAGCAAGTCCGACTTGGAAACAGCCAAAACTCTTTTCTTGTTCAGTAATTCGGGATTGTAGTTTTTTAGCTCATTCAGTAATATTTTATATTCTTTTTTAATGTCTTTGGCATCTGCCGGGATAAGGAACAGCAGTATGGAGTTACGTTCTATATGCCTTAGGAAGCGTATGCCCAGCCCTTTGCCTTGCGAAGCGCCTTCTATAATGCCGGGAATATCTGCCATTACAAAGGACTTATAGTTGCGGTAGCTTACCACGCCCAGGTTAGGGGTAAGTGTGGTAAAGGGATAATCGGCAATTTCTGGTTTGGCGGCGGATAGCATGGAAAGCAGGGTTGACTTGCCTGCATTGGGGAAGCCTACCAAGCCCACGTCTGCCAGTATTTTAAGCTCCAACACCACCCATTGGTCTATGCCTGGTTCGCCAGGTTGGGCGTAATGGGGGGCCTGGTGAATAGAGTTTTTAAAGTTATCGTTGCCAAGGCCCCCGCGTCCGCCTGGCACCAGCACAATCTCCTGTCCTTCTTCGGATATCTCTGCCATGAACTCTCCGGTTGCATCGTCTTTAGCTATGGTTCCCAAGGGCACTTCCAGTATTATGTCCTCGCCGTCTGCCCCGGTGCGTAGGCCGCCCTCTCCGCCTACTCCTGGCGTGGCAATTACGTGCTTCCGATATTTTAAATGCAGCAGCGTCCAGAGCTGAGAGTTGCCTTTTAGAATAATGCTGCCACCCTTGCCTCCATTGCCACCGTCAGGGCCGCCGTTTGGCCTAAACTTTGCCCGCAGAAAATGCGCAGAACCTGCCCCGCCAGCGCCAGACCGGCAGCATATCTTTACATAGTCTATAAAATTTTCTGTTGCCATGTTTTTACAAATAAAAAAATACTATCCCTGTGAAGGATAGTATTTATGTTTTCTTTGGTAATTCAATTAAAATGAATCTATTATCTTGCAGATACTTTCAAATACTTCCTCTACCCCGCCCATGCCGTCTACCTTATAATATTCTCCTTTTTTGGTGTAATAATCTGCCACCGGGGCTGTTTTTTGGTTGTATTCTGCAAAGCGCTGCATAATCAATATAGGATCCTGGTCGTCTGAACGGCCAGAGGTTTTGCCCCTTAGCAGGATTCTTTTTGTTAGTTCTTCTTCGTCTACCACAAGGGATATCATGCCGTTTATGCTTAACCCCGCAAGGTGGCATGTTTGTTCCAATGCCCCTGCCTGCGGCACGGTACGCGGGAAGCCGTCGAATATGAAGCCGTTGCCGTTTTTATGCTTTTCTATCTTATTCTTTACCATGCCTATTACTACCTCGTCAGGCACCAGTATTCCGCTGTCGATATAATTTTTGGCGCTAAGCCCCAGTTCCGTTTTCTCGGTTATTTCTGCGCGAAGCAGGTCGCCGGTGGAAACGTGCTGAAGCTTGTATTTTTCTATAAGTTTTTGGCTCTGAGTGCCTTTGCCAGCTCCTGGAGGGCCAAATAGTACTATGTTAAGCATTGGGTTATGTTATAAGGCATCAAAAATAGCAATAATAGTTGAGTTTTTTTAGGGAGATTTTTAAATGGGGGCCTAAAAGGGATTAGTATAACAGGATGTATGCCAATTGGCCCTTGCTTATTTTAGCCGCCCACCTGTCCGGTTTAATGTATTAATTTGTGCGACAAAGAGGCCAGGTTTATGCTACATATTAGCAGTTAATATTGACTGATTTATTACCTGGTACAAAATTGGCACTTGTTATTTCGCTTGTTATCGCTTGTTAATTTCGTTGTTTTTGCTTGTTTTTTCTCTTGATAATTTTTTGCGTAGGTAAGATTTGTTCTGTTTTGAACAGGTTTTTGCAGTTGTGCCAGCAAGTTGAAAGTTTAAGGTTAATCCCCCACTGGCGGGACGGGAGTTCAAAGAAAAAGTAGCATAAAAGTTAAAAATATAAAAATTTATATTTCCCCTTAAGGGGTTGGCGGTGTGTGAGGGAAGGGGGCTTGGGGGATGGACATGGTTTTATGAGTTTGTAATTTCGCGAATAAACATTAAAACATCTGCTACTATCTGTTCATTTTCTTTTGCTCGTACAAAAGATTTTGCGATTGCTGCGCTCCACTGCCGCGCGGGCAGCGTCGTGACAACGGCTCTGGCTTACAACCCGCACTGGCCTCTAGTGCTACGCCCAAAGGTTGAAAGAGGAGCCTAACGTCTCGACTGGTAGTTAAAAAATAGCCTGCTCTCGTTTTGTATCTGCACAAACGAGGATGTTAAAAGCAGTTTGTGAGACACAAACTGAGGCGAGGGCAATTTTATTTTACTATATTCCACGTTATGCAATTAAGCACACCGCCTTTTATTGCAACTTCATTACTTGGAACAGTTCGAATGATATGTTTATTAAATAGCGATTCAAATAATTTTACTACTTCATCATCTTCGTTCATATTAAAAGTCGGGATAAGAATAGCTTGTTCCATATGAAGGTAATTGACATAAATACCAGTAGCTTCAAAATTAGATTTATTATGATAAGGATTATATGGAATTTCTATGTAATCAAGTCCAGCGTTAAGTAAGGCTGTACGAAAATCAAGCTGAAATCTTTTATCTTCTTTTGAATAGTCATTGATTAATACTGTTCTTTCGTCAAGAAAGCGAACCATACCATCAGCATGTCCTATTTTATCAGCCGGCTCTTGAGGAACAAAAATTATTTTATCAACCTCAAATAAATTTTCCAGTTCTCTGATTAATTGCTTTTCAGGAACGTTGTTATTTTCCTTGAAAACTTTATTGCACATGATTACTTTTCCATCGCCACGAATAACATTCCCGCCATCAAGAACAATTGTTGATTGTATGGTTTCTAATTTAATCTCCTTACAAATACTATTTACATCAGAAATACTCTTTCTCCATTTTTTTGTATCCCTTAAATAATCTGGATTATATATAAACTGGATGAATTTATCTTTTTCTACTTGTATTGGCATGTAATCTACTGCCCATATATCTTTAGTTCCAGGTATATAAGAAGAAGGAATATTACATTCATTTAATGATTCTACTAGTAATGACGAAAAATTTAAATAATTGGAAGGCAAATAATCTGCTAAGTATACAAAATTGGTCTGATTATCTGTTATCATAGCTATGAGGTTGCTTGAACAATTTCTGTCGTATAATAGCAAAGACGCATTGAGTAAAACTTTTTATGATTTTCATCGTCCTTAATAGTTAATCCTTTTCTTTGTGTTTTATAAACAGGAGAAAAGCTATTATTCTTCTCTACTTCAAGATATACAGGTTGATTTTTATCAAAAACATCCTGTCCATACAAATTATTAAAAGAATCTTTCCCTATTTTCTCAACAAATGCTCTAACTATCTTATTAATTCCAACTATAAACTTATTAGAGTCTATGTATTGAATTTTTCGCAGCAGTATTCCACCATAAGTGCCTACCTCTTCATTACCAAAGGTTATATCAATCCCATTTCTATTGCTGTTGAGAAAACTATCAATGCTCTTAAATCTATGAAAATACCATTTGCCAAATTGCCTTTGCAGTGGATGCTTATGAGTATAAGGATCACGGTAATTATTCTTATTATAAAAATAGAATTCAATTTCTCGAAGATAGAAACAACCGTAGGGCATTATTATTTTTGTATGTAAAAGTAATTCAATTGCAACCTCATCGAAAGCCCTAGAAATATCTTTGTGTTGAACTTGATTTGTTGAAATATTGGTTAAAATATGTCTTAGCTCAGTCATAGGCTAATTACCTTTAATATCATATAAAAATCTTTTAACTTTATACTTTAACCTTTAAACTTCCCCTTAAAAAACTCCTTCATCTTCGCCTCCGTATCATAAACACGGCTGCCTTTGCGGATAGAGGTTCTTATGTACTTGGGCCTGTTCTTGGTTTCTTCTACTATTTTGCTGATGTATTCGCCAAGCACAGAAGCAGCCAGCAGTTGCACGCCCCCGAAAAAGATAAAAAGCAATACTATAGTAACATTCCAATTGTAACTGGCAGAATTGATAAACTTCAATGCCAGCTCAATCACTAACCCAAGGAAAGAAAAGCCGGTGAATAGCGTTCCCGCAAAACCAATTACCTCCACAGGCACAAAGCTGAACGAAAATATGGCTTTTTTTGCCCAGCCAATATTTTTGCGCCAGTTGTTGGTAGACTTCCCAAAAGCACGTTCCGGCCGCAGGTATTCTACCCCTGTTTGTTTAAAACCCACCCATGCCCGAAGCCCTCTCAGGAATTGCTCTGTTTCCGGTAACGCCAGCAACTGGTTTACTACCTTTCTGTCCAGCAGGGAAAAATCTCCGGCATCTTTGGGAATGTAAACGCTGGATAGTTTGCTAAACAGGCGGTAAAATAGTTTATAAAATAAGCCTAAAGTAACTCCAATTTCGCGTTTTGCACGTATGCCATACACTACATCAAAACCCTGCTTCCACGTGTGGTAAAATTCAGCAATCAGTTCTGGCGGGTCTTGCAGGTCGCCATCCATAAGAACAATTGCATCGCCGGCGGCTACCTCCATGCCGCTTAAAAAAGCTGACTGGGAGCCAAAGTTGCGGGAGTGGGTAATGGCTACTACATTGGAATCTTTATCGCAGAGGGACTTCAATACCTCTTCGGTACTATCTGGCGAATTGTCATTTACAAAAATAATCTCATAGTCAACTGGTAGTTTTTTTAGGGAGCCACTAATGCGCTCATACATCACAGGTATAGCCTGCGCGTCCTTATAACAGGCTATTACGCAGGAAATTTTTCCGCCGGATGGCTTTTGGAAAGCGGGCAGTATGGTTGTTTCGTAATTTATACTCCGCTGCCATTCTGCGGTTTTCTTTAGGCCTTCCGCAAGGCTAGTTGTCGCCTTCCATAGTAGCTGATTATGTGCCTTTTTCGCATTGCCGTACCAGTCTGTCAAATCCCAGTTGCGGTTGTTTGCGCTGGCCCATTCCGGCAAAGCGGTCAAGCCAAATTCTTTAGAGGTAGTTTCAACAATAGTTCTTATAGTAACTTTCTTTTCTGCGGCAATGTTGAACGATTGCCCATATATCTCCGGCCTCATCAGGCAGGCCGCATGTATAAATGCCTGCACGCAATCGTCTACATATACAAAATCCCTGCTTACCTCCGGCGAAGCCAACGGAGGAAAACTATTTCTTTGGGCGTATTCTATAAGCCTTGGCACAAGCCTGTCTGGTTCTTCCCAGGGGCCGTAAATGGAGTACAGCCGCAGGTTTACAGCCGGAATAGCTTTTGTTTTGGCAAGGTATTGTATAAGGTAGGAACAGGAAAGTTTTGAAACCGCATAGTGGCTATTAGGTTCCGGCTGGTCTTCTTCTTTGGGCGCAGCGGCATTGTAGCCATATTCCGAACTGCTGCCCGCATGAACGTAGGCGTGTAGGTTCTTTGCCTGCTCTAGTATGTTGAGCGTGCCCAAAAAGTTAGTTTCGTAGATGAGCGCTGAATCGCTCTGCTTCTGGTAGGCGCCATAGGCCGCAAGGTTAACTATAGTTTTAGGCGCATACTTTTCCAGAACTTCACCCACGGCGCTTCGGGAAGTGATATCGCAGTAAATAGTATTTTCAGGAGGAACATCCGCTATCCGTAACCGCCAGGGCAATCGCGTAGTATGGGTAACGGCATAGCAGTCTTTACGTACAGCATACATAGCGGCAAAGAGGTTAATGCCTATAAAACCTCCCGCCCCGAAGATAAGGATTGGGCCTTGCAAAGACTCTATTTTCTGCTTTGTAGAAAGCTGTTCAAACTTAGTTAAATCGGGCATTTTTTAAAATTATAAACTTTCCAGCAGTTTACCAATGCTTTGCGCATCCAAACCTGACCTTTGCTGGTGATAGCTTTGATTCCCATACAAGCCTTCGGGGTAACCCCGCGAGGTGAGCGAAATGAAAGAACTAAGCGCTATATTCTCTTTCAAAATAGCCATAGCCAGGTGTTGTCCCAACCCACCTGCGCTTACATGTTCCTCTGCTACCAGCAGTTTCTTTGTTTTTTTAAGGCTTTGCACAAAGCTTTGCGGCAGTTCCTTAAAAGGTAGCCTTGTGATGGAAAACGCATCGGCTTTATTTTTAACAGCGGGGTTTTCTAAAGCTTCTAACACGTTGTTGGCAATAGGCCCCAAAGCGGCTATAGTAACAGAGGCAGAGGGCGAAGTTGCTAGCGGATAAAAAAAATCAGTCGGTACAGGAACAGGATTATAGTTAGCCAGCCCCAGCCGCAAATAAGCTGGCGCAGACTCTGCCAACATAGTTTCTATGGCATAGCTAACATCGCTATCGAAGGCAGGCACATAGGCGGACATATTGGGCAAGCCAGTTAGGCAAGCTAAGTCCTCCAGCGCATGGTGCGAAGGCCCCATAATGCCATAGCCGTATCCTCCCCCGTTGCCTACCATAAACACCGGCAGTTTATGAAAACATACGTCGTTCCTGATCTGCTCCAGGCAGCGGTATACCACAAAAGGCGCAATGCTGTAGCAAAATACTTTGTAGCCTTCCAGCGCTAGGCCAGCCGCCACAGAAATCATATTTTGCTCTGCCACCCCCATGTTTATAAATCGCTCTCCAAATAGTTCCCGTACCCCTTCCAGCGCATCAAAGCCTACATCTCCCGATAAGAATATAATGTTCTTATCTTGCTGGCCTAGTTGTTCTATCTTATTGCAAAATTCTTTACGCACTGTTTTTAGTTAGTTCATCCAGGGCTTGCTGGTATTGTTCGGCATTAAGGCTAAGGTAATGCCATTCTAGTTTGTTCTCCATAAAGCTTACCCCTTTCCCCTTTATGGTATTGGCAATAATTAGTTTGGGAGCTGATGTTGCTGATTTTTTTAAGTTCTGCAATGCATTGGTAATCTCCTCAATATTATGCCCGTCCAGCTCTACTACTTCAAAACCCATAGACTGCCACTGGGCAGCAGAGGCCGTATCTCCCAGCGTTTCTTCTGTGGTTCCAAAACCCTGCAGCTTGTTCTTATCTATCAGTACTATCAGGTTGTTAAGCTTGTGTTTTACGGCAAAATGTGCTGCCTCCCAGCAGGAGCCTGCATTGGTTTCGCCATCAGAAAGCAGCGCGTATACATAGGAAGAATTATCCTGCTTCAATTTTCTTGCTTTGGCCACTCCCGCCCCTACAGATAGGCCATGCCCCAGCGAACCTGTTGCAAAAGGAATGCCCTTAAACCTGCCAGGCGGCGGATGCACGGGCAGCATTGTGCCGTTCTGGTAGTAGCTGTTTAATAAGTCTTCTGTAATTTCATTGCACAAATAAAGGCAAACGTACAGGGCAACTGCCGCATGTCCTTTGGAAAGAATGAAAATATCTTCATTGGTTTTTTCCTTAAAGTAGAGCGCGCCCATAAGGTCTATACAACTAAGCGAAGAGCCAATGTGCCCTGCGCCTGCTTTGTAATGTGCTTCCAGAATTTTTATTCTGCTTTGCCGTAGGCGTTCTTTAAACAATGAATTATGTTCTTCCAAGTATGGAGATTTATAATAGAAATAAGACAGCGTTAGTTAATAGTATATTGGCTTGCTGCTTGCAACTCGCTTCTGTCCCACCTGCCTTTAACTAAAATTTTGCGAATGGCGCGCCTCCAGCCCGGTAGTTTTTCGTAGGCCATTTTAGGTTTTATTAATTTAACAGGATCTAAAACGGTGGAGTGATCTACTAGGTTTTTTAACTGTTCATCTTTGTTATTATTAAAAAAACTTTCCAGCGCCGGGCGCAGTTCTTTAAAATTCCAATAATGAAATATTGATTTATTAAGACCCTTTATTTTCCCCTGACTTTGCAAAACATAGCAAAAAGCGATTTGCTCTACAATATGCGTTGTTGTTGCCTTATATACTTCATCTGTTAATGCCTCTACTTCGGGAATCAGATGGGCGTAGGAAGAACTAATTCCAATAGCCCCAGCATTCCAAAACTCCATAGATTCCGAAAATTTAATTTCTTTACCACCGGGCAATAGAAATGAGTTTTCGCTGATAAGTTTTCGCATTCTTCTGCCGAATGAGCCTTTTAAAGAAATCGGTTTGTTTTTGGCGGGTATGCCTTCAAACACATGCATAAACAGGCTGCCCTGTTCTATTTCACGAAAAACGTTAGCTATGTCAGCAATAAAATAGGTATCAGTATCTACATAAAGCAAGTTGGAAGAAGGGAACCTGGAGAAGAAGTCTTCTATTATTTTAATTTTTGCCCTGTGCAAAAACCCTATAACCCCATACCATTCTTTTAAATTTTCTTTTGTAATTAGCTGTATAATAACTGTTTTTGTCTCTTTAAAAAGATCAAACTGTTCCGGCTGATCGGTATATATTACTATGTTCGTACTTTCAATAGTAGAAGGAGAGGAAATCTTAAAAAAAGAAATTATTGAAAACTTAGCTTCGTTTATGTTGGCTTTATTTCCGTAGGCCTGGTATAAAAGGTAATTCATTTTAGAGTTTGTGCTTCTGCTAAACTACTAAAAATTCTGAAAATTTAAGAATTTAGATTTACTGTAGTTTTAACAGTTCCTGTTCCAGCTTTTGGGTAATTTCAGAAGCCATTTCCTTCACATTTGCAAATAGTGAGGGTATGTCTGCCTTTTGGGCATTAGAGGCTTTTTCCAGTTCTATTAGCTTGTTTTGCAGAGCTGTAGCCCCAATTATCCGCACAGAAGATCTTAAATTATGGGTATTAAAGCTTAGTTCTTTCCAGTTTTCTTCCTTCACAAACTCTTCCATCTTTTTTATAAAATCGTTAATCTGATTTAAAGCTCCACTTACCATATCCCTGGCAGAAGAAGAATTTTCCCTGGATATTTCCTTTATGTATTCCAGATTAATTATTCCCGGGGTAGCAGTTGTATCTTTCTTTTTTAACCACTTCTTTATTATGTAATAGATCTCCAGTTCGGTATAGGGTTTGGCAATATGAGCGTTCATTCCCGATTCCAGCGCTTTTTCTATATCTTCTTCAAAAGCGTTGGCGCTAAGGCCTATAATGGGGATATCATTTTTATATACTTTTCTTATTATCCTGGTTGCCTCGTAACCGTCCATTACAGGCATTCGTATATCCATCAGCACCAGGTCAATATGTTCGTTTTGCTTTAAGGCCTGTACCGCCTCTTCGCCATTTTCTACATACATTGGCTTGCAGCCTATGTTTTTTAGCACTATACCCGCTAACTTCTGGTTTAGCAGGTTATCTTCCACCACTAAAACATGCACCGCTTCCTCAAATCGTATAACTGGAGTTTTCATAGCCTTGGTCGTTCAAAAGTTTTAGAGCAACATTTTACGGTATTTTTAAATAAAAGAGATAGCAAAACAGAAGAATTTTTAATTATTTATTCAACCTAATGGTTTCCAATAAATAAAAACATCCTTTCCAATTAAGGAAAGGATGTTACAATCGTATTTACTAAAAATTAATAAGATATAACCGCAGTACTAGAAACTCCAGCCAGGTTAGTCCATGATAATTTATAACCATATATCAGGCTAGTTGTAGGAGGAGTATCGCCGATTAGATCTACTCCGTAAGTAATATCAAGCGTCCTGGCAATACCTGTTATCATTAATTGTCCGCTTATAGGGCCTGCCCAGTCAATGGATTCGTCATAAACAATAGGAGTAACAATGGCATCGCGGAATGATTCGCCATTTCTATTAGTACCCCACCAGGCCACATTGCTGCCTGCCACTAAAGAAGTATTGTTTCCGGAAAGGGTAAACCTGTATTCTCTTACCGGAATTGTTGATGAAATGCCAAGAAGGGCGCCTATGGTAGTGCTTCCGGCATACTTAATTGTTCTGGTGCGGTTAGTAAACCAGGTAGCTGTTTTTCCGTTGTCAAACGTAATGCTTAAGCCGGCAGAAGTTGTTTGTATCTGATGAGATACTGAGTCTCCTATAGCGCTTAAGTTAGAAACCAAGCCTCCGCTGAGGTTTGTAATGGTTTTAGAGCCGTTTATAATAAGAACTTTACCATCTACTTTTCTGGTGCAAGTCAAATAATTGTAGGTTAGTGTAATTTGAGCGTTTGCGGTTGTCCAGGTTTGTGCTAGTGGAAGTTGTATAGTGATTGAACCAGAGCGGGTTCTTCCATTTACTTCAGTAGTTCCATCGTAGTAAATAGTTATTACCTGGTTTGCTGAGTCATATATTATGCTATCTGCACCGGCTACTACATTTGCAAGGCGACGTTGTTTAACAGTAAGTAAAGACAGCCTTCCACTTGCATTAGGGTCATTGGAAATTGCTGAATTGGCATCGTCTGCTGATGAATTGGATTCTGATTGAGTTCTGGCATCATCGTCTGCATTTTGTTTTTGGGTACTTGAATCATCAGGCGTTGTTGAATCTGATTTTTTTTTGCATCCCGTAAAAACAAGCGCGCCGCAAAGCAGCGTTGCTGAACAATAGAAAAGTAATTTCTTCATAATTTTTTTTTTGTATTAAATTGCTTAAAGCTTAGTTAATTACATTAGCCAAAAGGCTAATGCTTTAGATATATCCTGTAAGAATTACACTTTAGATATAGCGAAGTTATAAATCCACCTTCTTATGACTTTCACAAGGAGACAAAGGTTGGTCTCTTTATGGCAGCAAGTATTACATAACTTAGTATAAACATTATATAATTCACTGCTTAAAAGGGGATATGAGTTCTAATGCACTAAATGTGAATGTGCCAGGATGAGAAGTGTTATATTCTAAATAGGCTTAAAAAATATAACCCTCCTAAAAAAGAAAGGAAGGTTATAGATAAAAGTACTTTACTATAATTTAATAAGGTACTACTGCAGTTCTGGCAACGCTAGAAAGGTCGACCCATGACAATTGATAGCCATAAGGCTTAGTACCGCTGGCAACCGGGGCGCCGCTTGCATTTACTCCGTATGTAATATAAAGCCATGCGGGTATGTCTATTATCTCCACGCTACCGCTTATAGGTACCAGCCAGTCTACAGATTGATCGCATACAACCGGGGCTGTAATTATATCAAAAAAAGGTTGATCGTTTCTATTATTGCCCCACCATGTAATATTATAATGGGCTACAGTATTATAGCTGT
>FTLB01003668.1_pt1 | contig 24506 bp, 43 predicted proteins | sample 1658291 | NCBI WGS metagenome assembly FTLB01 (sample SAMEA3914812, study PRJEB12502) | metagenome | biome: forest; material: soil | place: Canada | collected 2011-07-07 | depth 0.1 m
CAACAGGTAATGCCTGCGCTGCTGCCCAAAATGCCGCCATCGCTCAGGATTAAACAACATATACGAGACGCAAGAAAAATTAATATGACCAGGTCATTGTCAGCGCTTCATGAAGCCGTTAACGCTTACAACGCTACCAAGACAGAAAATAAAGACAAGATCAAAGGCAACGTGCTGCACACGGCAGACCGGATCCTGAAAGTTTTTATTCATTGCTGGCAAAAAGGAAAAGTTAACGCCCAGGACTACAGTTTTGAAACCAACAACGCAGCGCTGGCCGAACAGACCTTACGTTGCGACGATACGATCGCCAACCACATAAAAAGGCTTATACAGGCTGGAATCGTAACCAAAAAAAGCGAAGGCCGCTGGTTTAACTTTACTATTACCATCAAGAAAGATTTAGTAGTATTCTTAGATTCTGATAGTAAAAACGATGTTGATAACAGTAAAAAAAATGTGGATAACTCAGTTAGCAATGTGAATACCGTCCCTGGCCGGGCAAAAACTGCTGATTTTTCAAATTTTACAACTCGTTCATTTTCAGCTTTTAATTTTTTATATAACCGAAAATTTCGGGACATTAGTTCTCGTGAACTTCTAGTACTACTAGAACTATTACTAGAACAGCATAGGAAATTGAGTTTAGAAAAATTTCTGAAAAAGGATTTTTTTGGGATGCGTCGGGCGGCGGCGGTTCAGAAATTTTCCATAAACCCCGTGAACCGCTGGAACAAGTTTTATAGGAGGCTTGCTGAAAACCTGGTACTGCCATTGCAAGAGGCAGCGAGGTTATTATGTTCGCGTGAACGGGATTGCGGGGGCGGCGGCGGCGCGATCGGGCAAAAAAAATCCCTCCAGTTTATCCTGGAAGGATCTAATTCTACTACCTACGCTCAACCGTTTACAGCATGGCTCCTGGGGAGTTGCACTTCTGCATTGCTCCTTTCAAAAGCTAAGGTAGTAAATAGTTTTTATTCCACACAACTTTTAACCGTTAATTTCTGATGGCAAAAGCAAGAGTAATACCGCCCAGCAAAGATACCTCAGAGTACCGGATGAAAGTTTGGTTCAAAGGCGTACACGAACCAGCAGACAAACAGCCTCGCACCTACTACAGCTACACGCTGCCCGGCAACGCGCAGTATGGTTTTCAGAAGCTGAAGAACCTTGCCATGGAATACGTGGCCGAAGGAAAGATCAACATTGCGGAGATCTATGTAAACAACCCGAAGGATGTAAGCAAGTGCATACGCCTGGTAAAAATTAACTCCAATGGCACAACCGTATAAACCCATGAGACCAAGAAAACGCATAGACCGTACGCTGACAGGCTACGCAAAGCCAGACACAACGGCCAGCACTTACCTGTACAAAGTAACTTTTAAGAACGGAAGCTCTGAGCTAGGTTACTCCAAAAAAGCCAATATCCCTGAGCTGCCCGATAAGCAGAAGCTGCTTACAATGGTAATAACAGGCCTGTTTAACAATGGCTACATGAACCCGGACAAAATGGACTTTATCGAAATTTACGATACCTGCCTGGGAAGCTCCAGAATGAAGCTGATAATAACGCTAAAGAAAAGCAGCTACCAGATTGTAGGAAACCCCGCAATAATCAAGTTCCTGGATAAATTTTACGCTACCGTTATTAACTCCAGTTCGGAATTATTCACTAACCAGGAGGGCGCGCTATGATCGAGAATAACATAAACTGCCTGTGCATACAGAAACGGGACGGCATAAAGATAAAGCGCAGCATTACCCACTTCGAGTATGTATCAGGGCTACGGGTAACCAAAGTTCAGAATGTAAGCCTGGAGGAGGAAGTAGATAACCTGAAGCTAATTATTATGAGCCTTAGACGGATCGACTTTGACGAAGTAGAGCGAGTAGATTTTTTCTACTTCAGCGGCCACAAAGTGTTTAGCCTCCGCCCCTGCTTTCCGGTCTTCTTCGTGGAAGAAGAGCTGCTACTGCCCGGCCTTAAAGAATGGCTGGTAAAGTACTACTATGATTTATATAAACCAAAAAACGACGCGAAACCTTAACTCTAAAAAAAATGGAATCTACTACTATACATAAAGCTCCGGTTGACTTTAAAACCGTTATTGATTTTATAATAGCATACAGGGCAATGGAAAAAGCAACCCTGGATATTGGCTACTATATAATAAGAAAAGTGTATGCTGAAAAGCACTTTAAAGACCACCTATGCGACCATTGGCGCGGCAAGAAAAAATGTTTCTCCAGCTTCTATTTAAACCTGGGCACCGAATCTCAGATTATGCTGCTGCACTATTTTGGCATAAAATCCGAAGAAGACGCAAAGTACCTTAAAATGACAGAGCAAGACGAGCGCAGCGCATTGTTTTTAGACGCGCCTCCGGTGGCCAGAACCTTGCACAACCTACTGCTTTTTTTCCATAATCATGGAATGAATGAAGGGAAAATCAGGGAAGGAATTTACCTGAAGACAGTTCCCAAAGTTCAGAAAAAAAGGTACGGCAACTCTGCCAACTGGGGAGACTTTATATTAAGCCTTCCAATAGATGAACAGCAGGAGTTAATTGATTCTATTACTATCAACTATCAATATAAGTGATGGAAAAGGAATATGTAGTAACGATCGAAAATTCCAACTCAGGAATGCAGATTATGCCCGATATCTATGGAGCCAAGATCCTGTACAACGCATGTATTTTAGGGATGCAAATGTATGGCGATACCAGCACAGACATACGGTTGTACCAACGCGACAAAGGCGCTCAGGACTTAGGAATTATTATTTGTTCACGATTTATAGACGGATCAACTTATGAAGCTGGAAACGTTAAAAATTGAAAACCTAACCAAAGGATACCTACAGGAAATTGTAGGTATCCTGGGCGTGGTAACCTCCGACCTGGAGGAACGGCACAACCGCCTGAAGGGACATGAACACCTGGTGTACGAGCTGCTGTTAAAAATCCATAAAAGGAATAACAAAGATACCCAGGAGGGAAAGAAATACTATAAGCTGTCAATGACCAAAGGCGAGGCTTTTATTTTTGTCCAGGTATTCAGCAAGGACAATTTCCAAAGCCCGGCGCTCTCTTATGTATTACCTCAACTACACCAAAAACTAGCATGACCATGAATTTAGAAGATCTTAACCCGGACGAACGGAAGCTGGTTATACAGGCCTGCGAAAAACTGAAAGTAAGGCTGGAAGACGGCAGGGAGTTTACCAGGGCAGAGCTGCACCAGGTGCGCGACTATATAAACGAAACGGTAGCCCCTGCCCTGCTATCCATTCAGCGAAAAATTAGATTTGAACTTAACCCTTAACGTATGAAAGCGATCATTAATTACCTACGCTCCGAGGCGAGCGTATTCGTAGCGATTGCCTGCGTGATGCTCGTTCAGATGACGCACAACACGTACGTTGTGTATACGAACTCACACTTCGAGCTTACGTACCTACGCTTTGCCTTCGCTTTCTTCTATGCGTTCGCCATCGAGTTCTCGATCCTTATTTACGTGATCAACGATATGGATAAGCACGCCATAGGATACTCCATTGCGTCCCTGGCCATGAACCTGTTTTATTATTACGCCCCCCCAGCTGGGGACGGCTCACCTAGTGATCAAAGTTTTCACCTGGCCCCTCTCCTGATCAGCTCGATGTTGGCCTTTTCCATCTGGAGCTTTTCCGAGCTGTTTAAAAAGAAGATCAATACCGAACGCAAGGAAAAGGAAGCCAGGGAGGAGAAGTCGGCAGCGAAGCCTTTTCAATGCGATTTGTGCGAGGAGTCTTTTGATACCTCCAGGCAGCTGAACGGCCACCGCTCCGCCCACCTGCGTGTAATGAACAAAGAATTAAAATTAACCGAAACAGAACAAACTGTATAGCGATGGGAATCATTAGAACGCTGTTAGCTGTATGTGTTATTGTCGCCCATTCCGGGCCGCTGTTGGGTTATAATTCAGTGGGAGGCAAAGTAGCCGTACAATGCTTTTTTATTATTTCAGGTTTTTACATGGCCATGATCTTAAAAGAGAAATACCAGGCAAAAGAAAACGCTTACTGGCTTTTTATCAGCAACCGGTTTTTAAGAATTTTCCCTCTGTACTGGGCAGTGCTGCTTATCGTTTTTGTATTCTCCTGCTACGTTTTTGCAGGGGACAATAGCTCAGAAATCGGCCTTTATTCCAGTAACATTTTAAACCTGCGTCTATCGTTTTTTCAAAGCCTTTTTTTACTGTTTACCAATCTGTTTATTTTCTTCCAGGATACGGTAATGTTTTTGAGCTTTAACGGGAATGGACTGAAGTTTGTAAGTGATTTTAGAACCTCCAGCCCGCCGGTGTACGGGTTCCTTTTTGTTCCCCAGGCCTGGACAATCGCCCTGGAGCTTCTGTTTTATACTATCGCTCCTTTTTTAGTTAAGCTGAAGACCGGAACTATATTTTTTCTGATAATACTTTCGGTTGGGATAAGATACCTTCTTTACTCTTCTGGGTTAAACTTCGACCCCTGGACATACAGGTTTTTTCCCGCGGAGCTTGGCTTCTTCTTACTAGGTATCATAGCTTATGAATTGTATTGCAGATTCAGTCCGTCTGTAGTTATCCAGAAAATAAGCTTTCTATACCTGCTTATATTTATTATTTTTTTTGACCGCTTGCATATCTGGCATAAAGAAGAGATCCTGTACGGTTCTTTTGTTCTTCTACTCCCTGCAATTTTTGAATTTACAAAGTCAACCAGGTTTGACAGGGAAATAGGAGAGCTTTCGTATCCGATTTATATTCTGCATATTTTTATAATACAGGTTATGGATTTTTTTCATGTAGAATCTACCCTGCTGGCAATTCTACTATCAGTTGTATTTTCATTTATAATCACCAAAACAATTACTAAAAAAATTGAGGACTATAGGGCCTCAAGAATTACAAAACTTAAAACTGTATGAACGAAGAACCTAAATTATTTGATGAACTTGGTAAGGAACCGCCTGGCTTCCAACCAACGCCCAAAATGAAAACCTTTAAACCAAACCTGGGCTTTAAAAAGCATTCCCCATGGAATACCTTTATCAACCTTCTCCTTTTCCGAAGGATGGAAGGATTCCCCCAGGAGCTAGGCCCAATATCAGGATTTTTTATATGGGCCAACCTGATCAACCTGGTTATCCAGGTCATTAATCTACTTTTTAAACTCCGTGTATTATGATGATGGCCATTCCTGGAAAGCTTGCAAGCCTGTTAAAGGCAAAGGTAAGCAGCGTTACAGCTACCGTAGAGCTGGCCGCCGGTATGGTAAAGGTAACCACCAATTACAGAAAAGAAGCGCTGGACATAAGCGTGGATTATACCCTGGTAAAACCGGAAGACAACGCAGCCCTGCCCTACCTGATAAAAAAGGCCATTAACCTGGCTAACGAGGACATAGAGCGGCAGGTAACCATAGAGTTTAACAAGCTGATTGACGAGCTGCATAAGGCAACTCAAAACTGAAAATTATGAATAAATGGGAATGCGAACACCCCGGATGCAAAAGATCCTGTATAGGGATCGGGGGAGCCGTTGGGCTTATCGCCATCGGCTGGTATTTTAAGCCTGGCAAAGGGATCGCTTTATCAGCTCAGATCTATTGTCCTGAGCATAGGCCGGATATCGACTACGACGGGGCTTATAAAGAAGTAAAAATTTTACAACAACTAATCAGAACATTCCATGAGTAAAGACCTACTACTATTTATACTAGCTTGTGCGCCAGTCGCAATAAACCTATGGGCATACTTTCTAATGAAAACGGCGCCCACCGAACTGGATCCTGAGATTGTAGTAACAGGTTACCAGCTGGTAAAGCATAAGACAGGCCAGCCTGGTATAAAATGCCTGGACTGCGGCTGGACAAGTTACAACCATAATGACGTAGCCTATCGGTATTGCGGACATTGCGATAAGTTTCATTACCATGTCGTACACTAAAAAACTACGCAGTACCTGCGTTTTATGTGGCTCCAAAAGAAACAGGGATCTTATGGTTATTATGGGATCCTACGGGGTTAAAACGAATTTTTACAGGAAACCCAAAAACAGGCAATGGCGATGTATTGTGTGTCCGAACTTCCGTGGCCACAAAAGTTCGGACACGACTTAATTCAATAAAAATTACTTATGGTTGTGCTTAATACGCGTTAAGATTTGATCTCTAAGAAAAAAGTATTTTGGTTCGCTATCGTAATAAAGGGCTTTATTTATTTTTTCTAAAGCCTTTTGATACTTAAAGTTATTGTAATAATTTCTGGCCTGTAAATAGGCAGACGAAGCGATCTGCTTTTGCAGTTTTACCAATTTATATAACCTTCTATGGGTTTCAAGAGTGTCTTTCTCTCTCCAAGAGCCGTTATCCAATATAAAACCTCCGGTTTCCGAACTTGCAATGGCATCAAACACCGCGCAATCGGATATATCGCTCGACATGTAATCGTGCGCCTCTTGCGCTTTTATACTAAATGCAATAACTGTGTAGGCAATAAAAACTATTATTTTCATCTGTTGTAAATATAGCATTTTAGGCGGTTATAAAAAACCAGGCCTTACGGGGCCTGGTTTAGGGGATGCGACCGGCTCTCCCGATCCGGGACGGCTCCCTTTTCCTTCAGTCCCCTTCAGGGACAGCTTTAATCTTGTTAATATTTTTCCTCCAGGGGACAGAGAACTGTTTTCTACAGCGTCCGCATTCGTATACATTAAAGCCCTGGATTTTAAATTTAAGGCGGCAATGTAAATGACTGCAACCCGTCAGGCATATCCAGAATAGCCTGGGCGAATGCAATGGCATGGTAAGCCTCCAGGCCATGTTATACAGGAAAGTTAAAGCCGGTCTTATGAAATAGTCCAGCAGCTCCTGGTAAGTAAAATCGTCCATAGGCCTTACTTAGTTATTCCTCCTCCGGGAACATCATTTGTATTCCAATTCTAACCGGTACGCTTTCACTGGCCAGCTCATGGCCGCAATCGTTTCCATAATAAATAATTCCTTCTTCCAGGGTAAAACGGCAGCGTCCCGTATTTTTGCTCCAGTATTTAATTTCACCGTCCAGGCTGGGCCTATCGTAGCTGCCATTAAATTTTACCTCGCTGATGTTAATCCGGTGGTAGGCCCTGCAACCAGGGCAATACAGATTATACAGCCAGGCGCGGCGCTTCTTTTTTGTCTCCTGGGAAAAGGAAACCAGGCTCGCGCAAATAGTTAGTATAGTCAGCAAAAAGCAAACCACAATTATATTATTAGTTCGCTTCATTCTACGGGCGGCTCCTCCCTGCCATTGATGCGTTTGTCCATCAGGTCGGCGGCTTTTGCCGCGCTATCAGGGAAAAGCCAGTTTAATATTTTTTTGCCAAAGAATACTGCGGCTGGATAGCAAAGCCCTATCAGCATCACAAATCCAAAATGTATAATCTCCGGACGCAGATCCTGGAGCAATGCCGATAACGTTATGGAGATTGCCTCTCCCCTGATAAGGTTTTGCTTCACGTCTTCTTGGATAAGAAAATTAACTAGTCTTTTTATCATTGCCTTTTTCATTTTCCCTGGCTTTAACGGCCAGTAGGTTTAAACTTTCTTCCAGGATACGGTGCGTTCCTCTAGTGGCCGCAACCTGATCAAGAATATCATTGATATTCTTGACCGCCTCGTCAACGGTAATTTTTGGCATATTAGTATTGTTCATATTTAGTTATAGAACTGGTGTTATCCTGGTAGTAGTAAACCCCGTGATTAGTGCTTGTAAGGCTGCTCGATAAGGTGGCAGAACCTTTCAATGTTCCGTTCTGGTAACATGAAACAGTCCATGCCCCTGCGCTACCTGTTAAAGTAAAACGTATCACATCTCCAATAGCAACAGAGCTAAGGCAACTGGCAATTGTTGGCGAACTGTTTGTTCCATAATAAACAGACCCGTTACTATAATTACATAAAAGCACGCTAGAGACACTAGCATAAGACAATAATACAAGGGGGGCAATATGTCCGCTTGTTGTAGATATACCTCCTACCGTTACTCTAACGTCAGCGGTAATACTACCGCTGTTAACTGTATATTGTCCGCAGGTCGTATTGGCAGAAGTCAAAAGACAAGCCCCTGAAGCAATACCGATTGTACCCGCTAAACCTCCGGTACAGGTTGTAGTATTTTTTGTCCAGGTAACCCCCGTTAACGTTCCGGCAGGCACAGTTCTGCCGCTCATGTCTGTTGTATTCCCGCCTGAAAAATTGTCGGATATAATAGCTAAAGACGCAGGTAATGTAGTTGTAACCACAGAGTAAATAACTAAGCCCCCGGTATACTCTAAATCAATTATGTTTCTTTGGGTATTGCTAGGCGTATTGGAGCCTTTATTAACCCATCCGGCAGGTATAGTTATTGAATGCGTACCATCCCCATCTATGGTAACTCTTCCTTTGACGCCTTCGATATTGGCAGAACCCAAAGAAAGAGTGATTGCTGCGCTTTGAGCTGTATAAAAATTAAACCCATAGTTAAAGCTTAACGCCGGTAAAGTGGTATAAGTGGAGTAAACCCCCGCTAACTGTACGCCTGGCATTGAAACATTGGTGTTGCTTGTAAAAATGTTTGAATTAACGAAGCTGGTAAAGTCAAATACATTTGCATAGTCTACTTTCACCCCATTGCAATTGGTAACGGTGTAAAATGGGGCGGCTATAGTTCCTACGTAGTTTCTTCCCGTGTTGCTATGCAATATAACATTGTTATAGTTGTTAATAAAAATTGCGCTTTGCCCTGTAGGGTTTACGGGGGCTATTTCATTGCCAGTTATAATAATATTACTTACAAGGCCGCCACTTGTATTATTCATGTAGATTGCAGCGGCGGTAAAATTCTCAAAACTACAATTGGTAATCTGAAGGTCGGAGGTTGCGCCGCCTGACATATCAGCGTAAAAAGAATATTTGAACCCAGAAGCCGTTGGGCTGTAAAGCGTGCTGTTCCATTTGCAATTTACTATCTTGCCTCCACCGCCAGCTTTCCAATAGAAGCCGTAAGCATTGGAATAAGCCGTATTGCCAGAAGAGCTAAATATAGTATTGGATACGCACCAGTCGCCAATATCGCTGTCTATATTATTAGACAAACGCACACCGGAATTAACTGGCGCGTTGATTCTGCAATTGTCCATTAGCCAGTAGGTAGCAGCTTGTATGTCCACATCAATGTAGAAGCCCGATACCATTACATTTCTCATGCTCCATTGCTGCGCGTTGTTGTTAAAAACAACGCCTGCGCTACCTGCGCTTGGAGTAGTCGAATAAGCGTAATGCAAATCTATATTACTGATGCTGCATACCGGGTAATGGTTGAGGCTGTTGTTGGTAAATGTAAAAAGCGGATTGGTCGGGTTAATCCAATAGATAGCGCAACCGCTGTTAAAGTCAGGGTTGTTCACTGAATAAAGATTAAAAGACCCCAGTCCCTCCCCTATTATATTTAATGGAAAGTCGATAACAAAGCCAGAGCCGGACGCAATAAAAGCCCCGCCAGGTACTTTCATACTAACAGTATACTTGCCGTTGCTGGAAGCTGTACGCGCCGCTGCAAGACAAGCGGCGATTGCCGTATAATTATTGGTAGAACTATCCCCGACAGCTCCATATTTCGTAATATCGAAAACAGCATAATAGGGCAACTGCCCAACCGTTATTTTTTTACTAGTGCCCCCTTGTACGACCGGTACATATTCAGTACCGGTAAGAGTGGTAGCGGACGGCAGCGTACTTGTAGGGTGAATTGTTTGTCCAAGCCCTGCAAAGGATAGTAATAGTAAAGAGTATACTAATAGTTTTTTCATAGTTGTTATTGTTTTCTAATTGGTACCTAATTCTCCACCGTCTTCAGTTCCTAAAATATTGCCGTCTTCAGTTCCTATAACATTTCCGACGGGGGCCGCCGTTTTAGATAGTATCCAGCGCTCCCCTGTGCTATCGGTATAGTATAGGTTTGTGCCGTCGTTCTCCAGCGCGCCGCTTACAGGCGAGGCCAGGACGCTGTTCACCCCTATGATTACCTGGCCGGAGTTGTTTACCGTAAAGCAGGTAACTCCTACGCTATTAATCGCCCTGAGCATATTATTGCCAGAGCCATAGATAGCCAGGCTGTCGTTAAAATCAGGAATAGAGTAAGAGCTATGGATCATGCCCAGGTTGCCGATTCCTATTGAGCCGTTGGCCCGTGATAAGAAGTTTGGATAACTATAATTGCCATTTTGATTGGTAATAATGGCAAATCCAGATCCAAGAACGCTGTAGGGATTATCAATAAAAGTACATACGGTACAAGGGTCGTTAACGCTGTAGCCGCCGTTGTAATAGCCTTTAGAGATAATTTCTAAGATGTAGCTTCCGGCAGGTTTAGCGACCGGAGCTGTTGGCGTTCCATAGCTGCTAATTGCATAAATAAGGCTTCCGCTATAGGAGTTGTTGTAATTGCTTTCAATGACCAATCCCCTGTTGGAATCGGTGTCAGTTTGTAAATTTAATTGCCCTACATAAATGGGCGTAGTGTTCCTGGTAGTCTTGTAGATGGTAAGAGCATTTGTTCCCTGGGCAATGGCCGTATCTTTAATAAGAGAGCCGCCCAGCTGCACGTAGTTACCCGTAGCTATTGCAAGCCCGTTATTCGCATTTGCCGCGCCGCTACCTGGTACTACTATAGACATTTATTTTCTTCGATTAGCTCAATAAATTCCTTTGTAACAAAAAGCTGGTTTGTGCCGGTGTTGTCGAAATAGATCTTCTTCCAGACGGTAACCATGTTGGCGTCTGCTATTTCGGTTTCATACAATTTTGACTTTCCAGGATAGATGGGATAAGGCGTATCGTCGATCATTGTGTAAGCGACAGAAGTTCCCATATTCTCAAAAAGCACGGCATGGCAATTCGAGGCAAAGCTGGTTGCCGGGTTAGTGAGCAGCTGCTCTTTATGAAATATATTATACTTGGGAAAAGCCATGTTTTATTTTATTTTTTTTTACCAAAGAACATCCAGGCTGCAACGCCTCCACCCAGGAGAATTAAGCCGGCTCCTGCGCCGGCCACGGCTTTTTTTTTAAAGTCGGGAAATACCTGTCCACCCTGGCCAGCAAACCTTCTTCTTCTCCAGGCGTAATCTCGCTCTTGCCTTCTATAGTAGTATAGTAAGCTTTCCTGGCGTCGCGGTAGTTGTTAAATACATCCGCCGGGTTCAGCGCATTAATGGCCGCCAGCGTATCGGCGCCCATTTTATTGTTAATAGTAACCTTCTTTCCCAGGGCGCTAACGACAGTTTGCATAATCTTCACGGCCGCTCCGCTGTTCACGTGCATGTCGTAAAATATATCGGCAACGTCCTGGCTGTTGATCTTATCCGCGTCAATGGTATCCCAGTATTGTTTCTTGTAGTAGTCCTGAACCAATTGCTCCAGGGCTGCGTCCTTAAATATTGTTCCCTCTTTTATAGGCCCTTTGCTCTGGTATCCATCTATCACTTTCCAGCCCGCCCAGGTAGGGTTATACTTTTCGTTAATTCCTTTGTACGCTCGCGCCCCATGGTCATTGGGATTAAACCCGCCCTCGGCTTTTTCTGTAATAGCGTCTCCTATTTTAAACTGTGCCATTTAGCTGTGTGAGTTAGAAGGTTTAAGTGTTTTATACAGGTACAGTCCCCCGACTACCGCCCCTCCGAAAATAAGCCAGCTCCCTGCCTTTTCGATCATATCCAGGGGAGAAGTCGATTCGCTTTCTGCATTCTGTAAAAGGCTCTTCTGATTGCTCAGGGAATCCTGGTACATCTGGTCGATTTTCGATTGTATCTGCTTTTTCTCTGCCGGTGTCGTTTTAGGGTCTGCCAGTTCAGCGGTATAGGTGTCCAGGATCTTTGCCTGCTCATCGGCCTGAGCCTGGTAAGCTTTCATATCGCTTTGCGCCTGAGCGATCTTAGGAAGCTCAAAAGCGGCTATCGCGGTTAATACCAGGGCGGCTCCTCCAATTATGATCAAAGGAATAATTCCAAGTCCCTGAAGGGAGCCTGATGAAACGGAAACTTTAACGCCTGGCGTGCTGGCAAATTTGTTCAGCGTGGCGTTGTACTTTGTTTCCATGTTCTTTACCAGGGTAGCCTGTTCGGTAGTAAGCTTGCTGTTTGATTTAAGCGCGGCCAGTTTGCTTCCGGCAGCCTGGAGCGACTTTGTTGTCGCCGCCATCTGGTAGTTCAGATTACGTAGCGCAGCCGCTTTATTGGCGTCTATGCCAAATGCGTCCCTGGCCTGCGTAACAGTAAGGTAAGCGGCGTTGTCGATTACCGTCTTGTGGCCGTTCCAAAGGAAGTCAAAGGCAATCATTTTACTGCCTTGCGTGGCAAAACCTGCATTGTCGAAAACAAGCTTCAGCGGGCTGTTGATGTAGCCGTCCGGGGTAGCTTTGGCCAGGTAGTTTTTGTAGCTTACCCAATAAGGAATTTTAGCGGGCGCGCTGCTTTTGAACTTTATGGTAGTAGAAACTATATAAGGCTTATTGCCCAGGGAATAGACATAATTGCCCGCGTCCTTCAGGCCTCCGTAAAGGTCTGAGAAAAGGCCGTCAACATCTACGCCGCCTACAGTTACTGCCATCGGATTAAGGTTTTATAAGGGTTAATTTTTTGAATAATCGATAAAGAAGGGAGCCTTGCCGGAGTGCGTCCAGGGCAGTCCGGCAATAAGGCTAGGATCTCTTCTTTTTTCTCTTCAGGTATTTTTTGCGGATCGTAGCGATCTCTTCCTTTTCCAGGATAATCTGATTCTCCAGCTTTATCCAGCGCTCCATGTCGGTTTCAAACTTCTTATGATCGTGCAAGGGAGCTGTAGCCTTCGGAGCCTTTGGTTTCGCTTTCTTGTGCTCGGCCATCGTTAGCGACTTTTTAACCGCCGCGCGGTGATGAGTCGGTTTCTTTTTTGCCGTTTCGGGTTTTTTCTTTTTCTTAGTAGTAGCCATAATTGGATTAAGGGTTAAAGTCCGTAATGTTGTTTAAGCTCGTGCACCGCCTTCATTTTTACCAGCAGATCGCCGGTAGCTCTGGCCAGCAACTGAAGTTCTTCTAAACTCAGGTTGCTCATAATCTGCTGCATGTACCCTTGCGCTTTTGCCGCGTCTTCAGGTTCCATCCGGCAGTACACCGTTATTTCGCTTTTAGGTTTTATTAGCGCCATCTTGCTGCTGCTTTATGTTTTTTCTGTAATGCTCAAATAAGGGATCGCCAGGGTTTGCAATAAATTTCTGAACTACTATCCCAATCACTCTTACCTCGTTTGGTTCTTTCACATTGTCCAGGATGTTCTGGCAAATGCTGTTGATAAGAACCTCCTGTTCGGTGAGCGGCTCCTGTTTTACCGTTCCCGCCTCTACCTGTCCCAGCCCCTTAGCGTCTTTAGGAGGCTTTACAAAGGTTGAGAACAGTTTTCCGACGTGATAATCCAGCGCTTCTTTGGAAGCCTCTACATTGCTCTCGTATTGCTTTTTAAGCCCCTCCAGGGAAGCTTCTTTCTTCTCCAGCTCTTCTTTGTATCTTTCCAGCTTTTCCTTTTCCCGCTCCTGGTAATGCTTGAAGTCGCGCTTGTCCAGCTCCAGCCCATTCCGCTGCCGTTCTACTTCCCATAGACCGGTAAATCGTTTCTCCAGGTGGCTGTATTCGGCTTCGGCGCTTAGCGCTCCCTGCTCCCGCCCTTTCTCTTCAGAAAGTTTGAACTCCAGGGGCCCGATTACTTTAGTGCCGCTGGCCGTAGAATGAGGCATAAGAGAGATCTTAAAGATGACCTTGTCGCTGTCTCTGAAATGCTTTACAGCGGCCCGTAACGCTTCAATGGAGTTGTCGAGCACTTTGGCCGTAACCAGGTCTTCGACGTCCCCCTCTTCTTTATTTAAATTCTTTAAAATAATAGGCATGTTGGATCCCATAGAATCCGCTGAAGCGTATTCATGGTCTTTCTTCCAAAGCTTCCAGCAGGGAGCTTTGTATTCCTTCATCATGCCCTCTATATTGGTTATTGTCAGCATTGCTATTTACATCCGCAGTTTTTTGATAACAGGGTCTGTTCAGCGTCGATCGGATCCGCTTTTGCTTTCCTGATCAGATTGATAAGGGCAGCTTCATCAGCGTCCAGGATCGGCTGGTTTTCCTCTTCGTCGGTAAGCAGGAAAATAACGTCGATATTGAGCAGCGCTGTTGTTGTAGCCAGCGGTGTAATGGAAATAGTAATGTAGTTATCGCCCGCCCGTATATCGGCTTTGGTAAAGCGGTCTTTTTTCGGTACCGAAGTGGTTGCCTGGTAAGCTGCGCTGTTGGTTAAATCCTGGTAGATAACATTGTCATCTTTTATACCAATCTGATATATAACGCCAGGGTTGCTGTTTTCAATCACGTAGTACGCCTTAGCTCTTTTGTAGGAAGTATCCAGCTGATTTCTGAATGTCTGCAAAAGGTTAGCGCCCGCGCCAATGGCCAACTGAATGTTTTGTGTAAAATACCTAACTCTTGGTTTAACAGGCATAGTAGTATTTTTAAAATGTTTTTAAATAAATCCCAGGGAGCGTTCGCTCCCTGGGAAGGCATTACATAAACTAATCAGCAGGTGTTATTTTGGCCTGGTGCAAACTCCTCCCAGCTCTACGCTGATGAAGCTGTTGTTTGAACCGGCAATGGCTTCGCCGTTCGCCAGAGAGATCAGCACTTTGTAGGTTGTTCCTGAAGGGATAAGCTTCGGAGCCTTCAATTGGATGGCGTCTCTGTACTCTACTCCGATCGATGTTGCGATTGCTCCGGCGTCGGCCTTAAAGAATTTGCTTAACGGAATCTCAATGATCGGTTTGTCGTTCACTGTGATCAGCAGCTCGCCGTTTACTAGCGCAGGAGGCACCGCTCCGATGTTGTAGTATGCTCCTATAGCGGCGTCTGTGCCTGTATTGGTGGCATAAAGCACACGAATATGGCTTATGATCATGTTATAGAAGTCAGGCAGCGTGTTCTTGTCAAAATAGGCAAGCCCGATCTGCTTAACTGTGCTGTAATTAATTATTTCCTGTTGCTGCCCTGATGCGGTGATCTGCTTGCGCGCATAGATCACAGTATCCACGTATTGCAGCTCGCCGCGCTCGATGGCTTTTAATGAATTTTCTTTTAGAACGTCTTTGTTCTCTACCAGGAACCTCATCTCTCTTGTCAGGAGCTGTTCCTTGTAGGATTTTGGTTTTGGTTTTTTCGGCGCAGTTTTCAATTGCGCGTGGAACTGAGCCTTTTGAGCATCAGTCATCTGTTGGTAAGGAATTGCAGCTAGTAGTGCGTCCATTTTTTTGATCATTAAAAGGTTAAAACTTTTTTCTACTTTGTTACACCTCTGTTTAGTAGTAGCAATCGCCCTTTATTTTTTACTGTTTACTGTTACATGATGTTGAACGGAACGACCTTGCCCCCCTCTTCCATTTCCTCCTCTTCCTCTTCTCCCTCTTCGTCGTCTTCTTCCAGTTTGCCTAGCAATGAATCTTTCGGTTCATAAAGCCCGGACATGTTATTTTCGGCCCCCTCTTCCAGGCCCTGTATTTGTTGCGTGTTGTGCTGCTCGTCTTTAGAGGCGTCTTCCAGCTGTTTTGCCCAGTCGATCTTTGCCTTGCCAAGGCCTTGTAATCCGAAGTCGGATTTATCCATACCAGGTATTTCAGTTACCACGTTCTCGGCCACTGTTTCCATAAATCCGTAGGTGCTCATACCCTGAGCGGCCGCTTGCGCGTATGGATTCGTCAGGAAGCATTCTCCTGCAAAGCCTGCCAGGAATAAAAGAGGCCCTTTGGCCTTAGGCAGCCAGTCCAGATCCGAGGCTCCGGGAATCTTATCGATGAGCGTGTTGGATACATAGGCCGTTCCCATTGCCGCGCCTCCGCGTATAAATGCTTTCCCGGCTATTTTGGGGATGTCTTTTTTTACTTCTTTGAAGGATCTTACAAAATTTTTTGCCATGTCTGTTTGATGTTAATTATGAGAATAGTAAGAGTTTTGCCGCCACGCCTGCCGCCGCAACCCAGGGGAGAGCGCTGGATGATTTTGCAGGGGCTGTTGTAGTTCCTGCGTCTGCTGAAGAAGTATTGCCTGTATTAGTATTGCTAGTATTGCCTGTTGTTGTGCCTGAGCTGTTAGAGGCCCCGGAATTGTTTCCTCCTGCGCTTCCATTTCCTGTATTCGATGGCGGTCCTGGTATTGCTTTATTTAAGAGGCTTGTTACGCCCGGAGCGTTTTTGCCAATTACCTTGCTTAGCAGGTTCTTTGCTCCTCCGTTCTTTAAATCTGTTTCTGCCGAAGCTATATCGTCCTGAATGCTTTTAGGCGCCAGGGCAATAAGTTTTTTAAAGTCTATCTTGCCCAGCATGGCCACTATTTTTGCAACAAAGGGAGCCGCCGTTGCCGCCGCCACTTCCGGGCCTGCCAGTCCTGCCAGGCCTCCTCCGGTAGCGGTTATACCGTCTGCAAACCCTTTGCCTCCTTTTAATATGGAAGCCTCCAGCTTAGCGGCGCTGCCCTGGATGGCGGTATACATATTCTGAAGGTCTTTCAGTTCTGTTCTGAACTTATGGTATTCGTCAGCGTCCAGGTTAAGCTGCTTAGCCTGGTCTTCGGTCAGGTACCCGTATTTAAGTTTTTTGGAGAAGCCCAGGAAGTTAACGTCAAGTAATAGTAACAGGGAGTTTCTGGCCGCTACAGTAAGAGGAGAGTATTTGAGTACTGCCTTGCCCAGCTTCTCAGCGTCCTTTAAGGCTGCTGTGCCCACTTTCTTAGCTGCGCTTGCCACTTTCTTCTCTACTTTCTTTACGTCTGCCTTCAGCTTCTTTCCTATTTTTATTTTGCCAAGCCCCTGTTTTTCCTCCTCCTGCTGAATGTTATTCATTAACTTATCGACTTCCTCAGAGCTTATATTCTTTTTGAATACAAACTGGCCTGAGCTGTCAATTCTGTCCAGGTAAGGCATAATGTGCAGCACAACATTGCGTTCGGGCTTGCCGTTAAGCAGGATCACGTACTTGGCCAGGTCGGCCTCTTTCCTGGACAGCTTTTTACTATTCAGCAAAGCCTGAAGCTTCTGAGTAGTAGCGTCGGCGGCTGTAGCAGCCCCTAGCCCCGCAAGCTGCATGGTAGAATCAGGAAGTCCGTTCAATAGAGATATTCTCATTTGCCTGGTTATGTTGTGTGCGTACCTGTTAAATTCCATTGTAGGGACGGCGTCGATTACGTAGCCGTTTACCCTTGCGAAAATGTGAGTGAACGCAGGATCGCTAAAGGCTACCTCGATCAGCTCCGGCTTGTAGCCCATCTCATAGAGAAGGCAGAAGCCCATTACCGCCATACTTTTACAGTCTACCCCCTCTTCCCTGTTCCTGTAGATGTTGTAAGGGCTGCGTATTTTCTGCCAGCCCAGCGGATCAACCTCATAGTTGATGTTGTATTTTATGAAGTGCCAGACGTTGTAAGCGCTTTGCTCTACCGTATCGGCCTTCAGCCATTGGGCCAGCTTCTTTACCTGGCCATGAAAGCGCTCAATGTCGGTTTCTATGGCTTTGGTATCCTCCGGGATCCCTCCTTCAGGGTACATCAGCGTTTCGGAGCCGTCGCCTTTTGCGATCAGCCCTTCGTAGCTGGGCAACTGTTTATAGGTGGGTAAATACATAGCTGGTTGGCTAAGTTAGTTTGATCCCGCTGCCTTAGTTTTTAATTCTATGTAGGCGTTCTGTACGAGCGTATCGGCTACCGCTTCTGTCATGTCTCCATGCGAAGCTTTTACCATTAGCGAGGCTACTTTTACAAGTATCGCGCTTTGTGCAGGCGCGCTAAGGCTTTGCAGGTATACCAGTAAAGATTTCAGGTAGTCGTTCGCCGTAAGCGGTATAGGCGCGCTGTTCGGATTAGAAGGGTCTGAAAGCGTGGGTTTAAGGTCTACGATCTTAAGAGCGATTATCGCTTCCGGTATCGCTTTGTCCAGGAAGGCTTTTACTTCAGGCACAAAAGGTATTTTTGCAATTTCTGCTATAAAATCAACCGTAGGGTTGTCTATTGCTTTTTTAACTTCATTAAGCACTGTAATGGCGGGTTCAACATATTTGCTGATAGTGCCTGAAAAAACAGCTTCAATCCTTATAAGAATTTGCTGTACCTGGAATCTGAAATGCTTAAACATACTAAGAGTTTTTTTTGTGAAGTGTGGATACAAACATACCACCGTCCCAAAGTGCGGTTGATGGTATTTAATAGTATCTGTTAAAATCTGGTAGTATATGCCAAAATATGGAGTAGCGGTTTATTCAAAAAAGCGCGAACTTGATATTATATGAAAACGCCTATTACTTACTACGGAGGGAAACTGTCGATGACTTCTGCCATCATTAAGCTTATTCCGCCTCATAAACTGTACTGCGAACCTTTTTGCGGAGGAGCCGCTGTATTGTTTGCAAAAGAAAAAAGCAGACTGGAGGTTATTAACGACCTCAATGGCCATGTAGCGAACTTCTATAAAGTACTGCGCGACGATTTTGCAGTGCTGCGCTTTATGGTTATGCAGACGCTGCACTCCAGGAGCGCCCACCGGCACGCTGCTTTTGTGCTCAACAACCCGGAACCCTTCAGCGAGGTAAAGAGAGCCTGGGCGTTCTGGGTGCAAACCAATATGAGCTTTTCCTCTAAGATGTTCGGAGGTTATGCTTACGAGCGGAAAGACAATTCAACAGTGGTTCGCACGCACAATAAGAAGCTGGCCTTTACCAAAAAACTAATGCATCGCCTGGAACTTGTAGATGTAGAAAGTAACGACGCCCTGAAGGTGATCCGCAGCAGGGACAGCGAGCATAGTTTTTTTTATGTGGATCCTCCTTATTTCAATTCCGACTGCGGACACTACAAAGGATATACCGAAAAGAATTTTACTGAGCTGCTGCAACTACTCTCTGAAATAAAAGGAAAGTTTTTATTAAGCAGCTACCCCTCTCAGGTACTGGAGGAGTTTACTTTACAAAGCAAATGGGATATGGTTGCGGCCAGCAAGAGGGTAGCGATAAGCAGCCAGACAAGGAAAATTAAGACAGAAGTGTTAACGGCTAACTATCCTATTTCGCTGGCACAAGCGAAACCTTAGTATCAAAGCAGTTCAGCGTTACGTGGTGATCTGAAACTTTATCAAAATGAGGGCACCAGGTACCGCAGGATTTTCCACTGGCAGAAAGTGGGCAGATCACGTTTAGATTTCTGCGCAAAAGAACCTCGTAGCCTTCTTCGGTTTTTTTAAGTGTAAATTTGTCGGACATTATTCAGATTATTAAAAACGCTATTATTAATAATTCTACTACAGCCATTGCAATTACGTAGGGATAATATTTAAGCCTTATATACCAGCTTTTGGGTACATGATTTCTTTGTTCGTCCTCTACTACTGAATATATTGTTCCCAGCCTACCTTTTAATTTTCTTACCTCCATTTCAAAAGTTTTTTATAATCCCAGGGCTTTTAAACTTAACTCCATTGTATTATTACAATGCCAGTAATTACGATAACCGTACCGATAATAAATTTACTATCGATGGCATATCCTTTTACAAAAACCAGGTTCAGGATGATCAGGAACAGAACCGCCGTACCTTCAAAGATCGAAACGTAAGGAGCGTTGGTTAGCCTGGTCATCCGGTACCATAGTAATATTACAGCCGTATCTACAACGATGTAAGTAATAATAAGAGGGAGCTTGTCCATTATTTTCAAGGCTCCCCAGCTTGGTTTTTCAAAGATTAGGCTACAGGCCGCAGCACAGGCATAGGCTATTATGTTCAGCGCAGAATTGACAAAAACAGAAGTCCCTCCCTTAACCATTTGTTCGTAAAAGAACAGCAGTACTGCCGTCATCAGGGGAATGGTTGCTATGGCTATAATGTTCATTGAAGGCCCAGGGCTTTACTAATTTCCTTTCTTAAGTTTACTATAAAGTCGAAAACCTTCTCAACAGTACTTCCTTTGACGTAAGTTTTACCATGTACCTTTTGGTGAAAGTAAAAGTTAACCATTTCCGATAGCAGCTCCGCTTCCTCCCTGGTAAGTTCGATTACTATTTTAGCTTTCATAGATAACAGGTTTTATAAATGGATGCGATCGCTCGCGGATCTCGTAATCGGTCTTTTTAGAAATAACCAGGTAACAGTTTCCACGGCCTACCAGGTTTACACGGAAAGCAAAACCGTAATCAGAAGATAAATAATTATAAGTAGCCAGTGCAGCCTCATAGTTAAAGAAAATTCTTACTCTGTATTTTGGTTTAGCCGCTTCCATTGTAGTGGTTAAGCATGCCTTACAAAAATCCTTTTCTTGTTTCCGGGCAGTAGCATCCAGCCCTTCTTGTTGTATACGGGCATGATCACTTTCTTTTTACCCCATTTTACAAGCCTGCATACAAATTCGATTACCTGCCGGGTTCTTCCGGGCGTTGTTTTTCTGTTATTCATTGCCTGATCAGTTTACTCCTCCAGCGGCTCTCCTGCATACTCTGCCAGGGCTTTCACCCATTCGCGCCCGTACAATTGCTTTTGCTTGGGCTTTAGAAGCTTATACTTTGCTCCTACTAATGCTACTATTTTATTGAACGTGGTGTAAGTCTTGATTTCCAAAATGTCCATCAATTCTTTGGCAGAGTACCTTTTGAGTTGCATAGGAAAATAAAGATACGGCGGGGCCTGAGACTACTTGCCAGTATTTGCTAGTATCTGATAGAATATGCCAGTATTTACCACAATCAAAAAACCCTCAAAAATCCCTCGCGTGAAAACGTAAAAACGCCAAAATTCCCTAAAAATCCCTCAAAAATCCCTCAAATAAGGGCTACAGTAGTTTACAGGAATTGTAACGTTAGGAATATTAACTTATAAGTTAAGTTTAGGCGGCTTCTTCTACGGGTTCCCCCAGGTATTCAGCCAGGAGTTTTACCCATTCCGTGCCGTACCGTTGTTTACGGCCAGGCTTTGCGAGGTTATGTTTTCGGGCTACGATAGCTACGTATCGGTTGAAGGTGTGATAGCTTTGAATCTCCAGATGACCCATAAGCTGATTAGCGTAATACCTCTTGAGTTCCATTAAAGGTTAATAATTATATAACTAACTTACGTATAAACAACAAATTAAGAAACAATTTTCGAGGAAATTTCGATAGTTAAATTAACTTAGAAGATAAATTTTAAAAAGGCAGCAAACATGAAATTGATTCCTGGGGAAGACTCCGAAGCTTATTTACAGCGACTTGTAAGCGAGTGCGGACAAATAGAAATGGGAATTTGCGTGGTTGTATTCGGTTTTCGGGTAGCGGCAGGTTATACCAGGCGTCCGATATATGAGATAAATTATTGCGGAGGCGATAAGCAAAACGATGTAGAGCTGCTGTACTCTGCCGTAAAACAAATATTGGAAAGTATGGAAGTGAAGCCAGGCATGTTTAATGCTTTCCCCCTGGAGGTAAAAAGGCCGTTCCCGGAAGACCTGGAGAATTTTAAAAAGCTGCTTAACCTGGTTCCCAGAAAGCTGGAGCTTATTAAACTACCCTCGCTCTGGGAGCTTAGGATCAGGCAAAGGGTATGGGAGTAGATTATTATTCAAAAAAATCCAGAAAGTCTGCTTTGCTAATACCAAGTTGGCGCAACGCATTTTTTATTATAAACTCTGGCACCGGGTCTTTGTGAGTTTGAAAAGTAATAGGCCTGTTCAGATCTTGTCTTGTCCAGTGCTCATGCCCTCCGGTAGTCCTGGAATAATTACACCCCTGCGCTATTAGAAATGCTTTATAGTCGCGGATGGTAACATTGGAAAGTTTCTTCATTCAGGCTAGGCAAGTTCAGGAATAACAACACGCTGGTCTTTTTTCTTAAACTCGTGGTTGTTAAAAATTTCCTGTATATGTTCATTATTCCGTAATAGCTCTACGAGAGTAGGAGCCTCCAGCTTTATTTTTTTTCCCTGGCCGGTAATTTTCCATTTATGCTTTTTGAGGTCTTTTACCAAAGTGCCCTTTACCTGAGTGTACCTTAAATATTCATTTAAAGTAATCTCAAAGGACTTACGGGCTTTGGCAGTGGTATCGCCATAGCCTGTTAAATCTAACGATGGCGAATATACAAAATGCTGATCGCCTTCCTCAAAAATGAGAATCTGTAAATCCAGCTCTATCCGACTCAGGTCTAGCTTTGTGTTTTTCATTATTGCCTCCGCTTAATATTACCTCAGTTGAACGTAAATTGTTCCTGAAAAATGATACCAAATTTAATAAAAAACCGCTTAAAACCCAAGCATGATTTGCAAAATTGATACCAAAAATATATTAAATAAGGGACTGCATAATTCTGTCCTTTTGACCCCTATTCCCCCGCTTTACCCCCTTACCTACATTTTCCCCTCCCCTTTGCCGAAGTCGCTTTATAGAGCCTAAAAACGCATTCTATTCCAATTATTTACCTATATTGCGAGCTTGTTTAGCACAATGGGCGGGAAATCGAATAGGAAGTACAGAACTTACAAAGAATACCTAAACAAGTGTAATTGTTATAAATACATCATTGTTACGGCTTATTGCACTACCGTATGGGTTGCTACAGCGCTTAATCAAGAAAGCGCCGATCAGCTCATGGAAAAGCATTGCAATTGGAAATATGCCTATAGAGGCATATTGTACACGGCCGTTTACGTTGGTATTGAGAAATATACAGAAGAGGAATGTTTCCTTAACGAGCTTCAGGAATCTCGGTTCCGAAGGGAAAAACCGCCTATTTTTATCAGTTCCCCTACCCTGGGGGAAGCATTAAGGCAAGAAAAATTATTATAAAACTCTTGTTTTTGTCGTTTTAGCTGTTTTACTTAGCAACGCAAAATAACTTATGTCAATTCAATCGAAATCAATTTATTTAAAATCTGCCAGGAGTGGGATATGTGGTAACACCCCGATTCGTTCACGCCTATGGCATGAGTTGTTTTGCAGCTCCTGGCATTATATAACTTCACCATGCAAAACAAAAAAACACCCCCTCCTATCGTGAAAATTTTAAAAAGCACGCCCAGGAAACAAATTACTATTACTACTACTAGTCCTATTATTGATCTACTATCTGATGGGGATACTAATAGTAAACTTAGAGATTTATTCAATGTTACAGAGTTGGAATCACTATATGCAACTATCTAAAACAATAGTGTTGATTTTTTGCATTTTAGAGGGATTTTACTTTACTTAGTACCCATTAATTGCCTCTTTTGTTCTTATTTAACATAAGAATATAAATTATATAACAAATTGATTTGTGTTAATTTGGCTATCAATTACTTAATTACTTTATCGGAATCATCATTGCCATCATCGCCCAACAAGTATCCAAGTGGTTTTAATACTTCTACGTTATCGCATATTATTTTAAGTATGCCAAGCAGCGGCAAAAATAGCACCATACCGTTTAGTCCCCAAAGCATACCGCCAGCTAGTATAACCATTATGGTAGCTAAAGGATTAATTTTAATATGTGAACCTATTATTTTAGGAACCAGTATGTTATCTTGTATCAGCTGCGTTAGTAAAACTACGCCCACAACGCCTATGGGATATATAATTCCATCTTTGTAGGTCATGGCTGTTACCAATGGGAAAAATGCCCCCAAAACAGCTCCCACATAAGGAATTATATTTAGCAAACCCCTTAGCATACCCCAGAAAAAGGCCTGTTTAATACCCAAAGCCATGAATCCGATCGAATTAAGAATCCCCATGATCAGCAGCACTTGTAACTGACCTACCATGTAGTGCCTTGTTACGTTTTGAGTTTTCTTAATAACCTCAGCTACATTGGTATGCAGCTCTCTGCTGAATAATTTTAAAATAAATACCTTAAAACGCTCGCGTAATAGCAGGAAGAAAACTATATAAATAATAACTATTAAAAAAACCTCAACCCCGCCGGAAAGCCCTATCAGAAAGCCTTTTATAACATCGGTACCCATAGAAAGCCCTTTAGAATAGTTGTTCTTTACCCATTCAGTCTGTTGTGCTGCTTTTACATGCGTAACAGTTTCTATTAAATGTTCTAAAGCCTGAAACTTCTCCAACGCTTTTTCCTTAAATAGCGGCAAATCATCGCCCAGGGCGGATATTTGTAAATAAAACAACGTCATAACCCCTGAGATGCTTACTATAATTACCAACAGGCATATAAGAATAGCCAGACCGCGTGGAAATTTCTTCCTTTCCAAAAACTTGCACAAAGGAAGAAATAGCATAGAAAGCAAGCCAGCGTACAAAACAGGCACAAGAAAACGCTCCAGGTAGTAAAGCCCTTGTATAAAAAAGTAAGCGGCAATAATAGCTATTGCAAAATTTAAAAATTTGCTTTGTTTCATAACTCTGTTTGTAACCCAATGGTAGAACAAAAGTTATACCG
>FTLB01003681.1_pt1 | contig 24434 bp, 18 predicted proteins | sample 1658291 | NCBI WGS metagenome assembly FTLB01 (sample SAMEA3914812, study PRJEB12502) | metagenome | biome: forest; material: soil | place: Canada | collected 2011-07-07 | depth 0.1 m
AGCACCTGTACAACGTACAAACCCTTTTCTTGCTGGCTAAGATTTAAGGTGTAATTAGAACTTCCGGCAGAGGTTTCGTAAATCATTTTACCATCCATGCCTGCTATCTTTATTGCAGTAACGGCAAAGGGGCAACTAATAGTAACCGTTCCTGTAGAAGGGTTAGGGTAAAGTTGTAAGCCCTTTTGTATAGCTGCCGCAGTGACCGCTGTAACGATTGGCGCTGCACAGCCAGAACCACATACCGGGTAGGCGCTATCAGCGGTAAAGAATTCGGGCTGATTAGGAATACAGGTAAGTGGATTGCCCTTAGCTTGCAGCGTATGAAGGCTATCGGGTAAAGTTGGTAAGCAAGTAATAGTATTATTTTTAATAAGCAAAGTTCTTAAAGAATCTGAAAGCATTGGTAAACTAGTCAAATAGTCCCCTTCGCAATTTAAATAAGCCAAAGACGTCGGAAGCGGCGGTAAGCCTAAGTGATGCACGATACTGCTTCCACTATGACAATCTAAATAAACCAGAGTAGCAGGCAAAACAGGTAAGGTGTCAAAGTTATTGGAAGAACAGTTCAGATAAGTTAAAAAATCTGGCAATGCAGGCAAAATGGTAAGGGAGTTAGAAAAACAATCTAAATACTTTAGGTTTATAGGCAATGGCGCCAGATTAAAAAGAACATTAGAACTGCAGTTTAACGAATCAAGTCCTTTAAAATATTGTATGCCTGTGAGGTTGCCTATGGCTTTGCCGCTCACATTTAAGTTTTTTGCGCTTAATACATCAGCGCAGGTAGTATCCATATACCAGCCATTTATACACGTCGCAAAATTTTGTTGCAGGTACTTGCGGAAGTTACTATCGGGAATTAAAATAGTGTTGGGCAGCGGGAAACATACAGTATTAGCGTTACATACCTGGTAAGAGCTGTCCATAGTTAACAATGAAGCTGGTTTGTTCAGAATACATGAAATGTTGTTATGTTCCGCATATAAAGTTCCCAGATTAACCGGTATAGCCGGCAGGCAGTAAATAGTATTGTGTGAACAATCTAAGAAATTTAAGGAAGAAGGCAATGCAGGTATGGCGCTTAACCTGTTATTATTGCAAGCTAAATAGTTTAAAGCAGCTGGTAAAGAAGGCAGGCTTCCAAGACTGTTAGATTCGCAATCTAAACTACTTAATGAAGCTGGTAAAGCTGGTAGATTCGAAAGTTGATTTGTACTGCAAGTAAGGGAATTTAAAGAAGCTGGTAAAACAGGCAAACTGCCAAGTTGGTTGTGGCTACACTCCAGTACCTCTATAGAACCTGGTAATGCAGGCAGGCTTACAAATTGGTTATAAGAACAATTTAGAAAAGTTAAATCTGCTGGTAACGGCGGCAAGCCGCTAAGGTTGTTGGAACTACAGTCTAAGGTATCTAGTCCCTTAAAATATTGCAGGCCTGTTAAGTTACTAATAGAAAGTCCGCTTAAACTTAGCCCTGTGGCCTTTAACACCGTAGTACAAGTAGTATCCAGGTACCATCCCTGCATGCAAGACGAAAAATTGCTTTGCAGGTATTTGCGAAAATTACTATCAGGAATAAGCACAAAGTTTAAAGGGCAGTTGTTGGGATTGTAAGCCATGGTACATGTCTTATAAGCGCTGTCTTTATTGGTTAAAGCAGCAGGAGGATCAACTATACAACCAATACCGTTGAATTTAGCGTACAAAGTAGTAATACCCGCTGGCAAAGTAGGCAGGCAATGTATAGTATTGTGAGAGCATGACAAATAAGTTAATGAAGAAGGCAGCGCAGGCAGGCTAACCAGATTGTTGAAATTACAGTTTATAGAAGCCATTGAAGAAGGCAAAGCAGGCAGGCTGGACAAATTGTTACTATTGCATAACAATACGTTTAAAGAAGCCGGAAGGTTTGGCAGCGAGGTTATTGCATTGGCAGAACAGTTCAGTTCAACCAAGGTAGCAGGCAAAGCTGGCAAGGCGGTAATACTGTTCAGCGAACAAAACAAACCTGTTAAAGAGCTAGGCAACTTAGGTAAGGCAGTAATCCCGTTACCAAGACAATACAATGTTTGTAGCGAAGCTGGAAGAGTAGTAAATGTATTAATATTATTATAACTAAAATTCAAATACGTCAATGTATTGGGTAAAGTAGGCAAAGCGCTAAGGGTATTAGAACTGCAATCCAAATAGGTTAACGAAGCAGCCAGCGGCGGCAAACTCATCAGGTTGTTTTGTTTACAAATTAATGTATCTAGCCCTTTAAAATACTGTATCCCTGTAAGGTCGCTTACATTAAGGTTAGTTACATTTATACTAGTGGCAGTTAGCGCGCCAGAGCATAAGGTATCTAACTGTGCCCCTACCATGCAGGATGGGAAACTTTGAGTAAGAAAATTTGCAAAATTAATATCTGGTATTGTTACAGAATTTGGCAAAGGGCAATTGTATATGTTATTGGCTGCATTACACACCGGGTAGGTACTATCCATATTAGCTAAATAAGAGGGCTTATTAGGGATGCAAGCAATATGGTTTTGGGCTGCGTATAAGGTATTGAGAATACGCGGCAAAGTGGGCAAACAATTTATATTATTATTGTTGCAATACAGGAACTCCAATTGAGCAGGCAAAGCTGGCAGGCTTTCTAAATTATTATCGCTACAATCAAAAATACCTAAAACATCAGGCAGCGGAGGCAGTTTGCTCAAATTGTCAAATTCGCAAAACAAATAATTTAAAGAAGCGGGAATGGTAGTTAAACTAATAGTAGGATTGTTGCTACAGTTTAAATAAAATATTGTAGAAGGCAAAGCTGGCAAACCGCTTAGCTGATTGCCGCTACAATTTAATATAGCCAACGCGGGGGGCATAGCAGACAAACTGGTAAACTGGTTATTACTACAGTTTAAATTAGTTATAGTGGCAGGGAGAAGGGAAAGGCTGCTAATGTTGTTGGAACTACAATCTAACGTATCTAGCCCTTTAAAATACTGTATTCCTGTAAGGTCGCTTATACCCAGACCGCTTAGGTTTAAGTTTGTGGCGTTAAGCGCAGCGGCGCAGGTGGTATCCAGTTGCGCACCATTCATGCACGAGGCATAATTCTGGCTTAAGTAAGTTACAAACTGAGCGTCGGGAATGGTTACATAATTTTGAGCATTGGATTCTTTTGCACTATTTAATAAAAGTAAAGTAATTAAAACAAGGCGTAGGTAAAGGTTTTTCATAGGAGTTAATAGTTGTGAACATAAGGTGTTGTTCAGGCATTTACCCACTAAGATAGGTAAAACCGAACAGACTTCCTTACACAAATACCATACCAACTGTTTAAAAAATAGCCTTTTACCCGTTAAATAGCTTTTATTTGCATACAATTAAATTAAAAAGCCCAATAAAATTTATTTTTATGGTATAAAAACGGTTCAGGCATTTCTTTGTTGGGAAATGCCTGAATCATTAAAAAACCAGATAGACTATGACTAAGCTTAAAGCTCTTCTTCTTTATTAGTAATGCTTCGCAAATTTGTAACCGGGCGGCCTTCGGGGTTTTCAGTAACATTGTCCTCTATCCAATCGGACACATAATCTGCTACCTCTTCCCAATCGGGTTGGCCGCATATATAATGCCCGCGACCAGAAAATTCTTTTATCTCTGTAGTACTTTTTTCATCCGTATAAGCATCAGCATTCTTTGCATTTAGCTCTGGCGGAACTATTTGGTCTTGCGAGCCTGCAATAAATAGTAGCGGCGCATGAGGCTTATTTAAATCCACATGTCCGGCCTTCTTCATACAATCCCTGAATACATTGCGACTGTCATGAGTAGCAAAATCTGCATAAGCCCTATCCGACTCTTCCTGGCTTATAGTATTAGCAAAAGAAGCATGGAAGCCTTCTGCAGTCATTAAGTAAGGCTCATCCCCTTTTAAAGGATTAGCAATAGACATAGCATTCTTTAGAAAATCTATGTTTAACGTAAGCATGTCGTTAGGAGCAACAGAACTAATAGCAACGCCCTGTTCTATAAGTCCCTTGTTTAATAGTACCTGCACTATAAGCCCGCCTACCGAGTGGCCTATAACTATAGGCTTGGCAGGTAAGCCTTTAATTAGGGTTTCATACTGGTCTATAATAGTCTGCAACCTAAGGTCGCCAAGGCCCTGCGGAATGTTTTTACGCAGCTCAGCTGGTTCTCCCTCATGATATGGCCACGCAGGGGCAAGGCATTTATAGCCTTTTGCTTCAAAATAACTTATCCATTTGTTCCAGCTTTTGGGGTTTTGGAACATCCCGTGTATAAATACGATCGTCTTTTGCATATCTCAACTCCTCTTTTCTTTCTATCTATCTGCTCAATCAGTTTTAGAAAAGAACAGTTCATTTATAGTGAATGACACTATGGGAACTTTTTACGATTAGTTAAAAATACCTGTTACTACTTTTTACTTATGTTCACCTTCCTCAGAATGTCTTCTACTATCTTTGATGTAGTTACATTATCAGCTTCAGCTTCGTAGTTCAATATTATGCGGTGGTTCAGCACTTCAGGAGCTACTTCTTTTATATCTTCTGGCAGCACATAGTCTCTGCCGTTTATATAGGCCACCGCTTTGGCGGCGCGGTTTAGGCTAATGCTTGCCCTGGGCGAGGCTCCATACTGTATATAACTACTCATCTCGTTAAGCCCATAGTCTTTGGGCTGGCGGGTGGCAAATACTATTTCAATAATATACCGCTCCAGCGATTCAGTTATATTAATATTATTAATTTCCTGCTTAATCTCATGTATATCTTCTTTGTTAAGCTGGGGGTTTATCTTTATGCTGGTATTAATGCCAGACATCCTTCGCATCACTTCCAGTTCGCCTTCTTTGGATAAATACGTTAAATGCACCTTCAGCATAAAACGATCTACCTGCGCTTCCGGCAACGGATAAGTTCCCTCTTGCTCTACCGGGTTTTGGGTGGCCAGCACCAGAAAAGGTTCGTCCAGTTTGTAGGTGGTATTTCCTATTGTAACCTGCTCTTCCTGCATACATTCTAACAACGCAGATTGTACTTTGGCCGGAGACCTGTTTATCTCATCCGCCAATATAACGTTGGCAAACACGGGGCCTTTCTTTACCTCAAACTCCCCTTTCACCTGGTTAAATATCATAGTGCCTACCAGGTCGGCAGGCAACAGGTCTGGCGTAAACTGTATACGTTTAAAATCAAGGTTAAGGGCCTGGGCCAAGGTGTTTATGGTAAGGGTTTTAGCCAGCCCCGGAACGCCTTCCAGCAAAATATGTCCGTTGGTAAACAAGCCCACCAACAGCCTGTTTATCAAATGTTCCTGCCCTACCACTACTTTACCAGTTTCCTGGAATATATCTTTTAGCTTCTGCTGATGTATTTCTAATTTCTCTTTTTTTGTTACTACCGCCATGTACTCTGTTATTTGTAACTTCTGCTTACAAGTGTTTAAATATAACACGCATGTAAGAAATATACAATTATTCAACAACGATGCCATATTTAACGCCGGTTATCGTTTATTTTTTTTAACTTTATACTATTAACACTGAATTTGTATGGAAAGAGAATTTGAGATTTTAAAAATCGGCCGCAATCACTTGCTTAAGCTTGTTAATAAATTTACAGACGAAGAGCTTATGGAAATACCGGACGGATTTAATAATAACATCCTCTGGAACGCCGGGCATATCATTACTTCTCAACAGAGGTTATGCTATGGAATGTCTGGCCTGGAGCTTTCTATACCCATAGAATACATAGCATTTTTTGCAAAAGGCACTTCGCCCAGGGACTGGAAGCAAACCCCTGATGTAGCAAAGCTGAAGACATTAATAGCGGACACAGATACTATACAAAACGACTATAAGAAAGGCTTATTCAAAAACTACAAACCCTACGAAACCTCCTACGGCTATTTGCTTAAAAGCATAGACGACGCCATTGCATTCAACAACATTCACGAGGCCATACATACCAGCGCCGCTAATTCACTAAGTAAATTGATTAAGAAGAAAGCTACTTTCTAAGGATTTTAAACTCTACCCTGCGGTTTAGCCTGCGGGTTTCTTCAGTAACATTGCTGGCGATTGGTTTTGAGCCCCCAAATGCTTTCAGTTCTATACGTTTTGCCTCGATGCCACGGTCGGTAAGGTACTGCTTTACCAACTTTACGCGCTCTTCCGAAAGAACCATGTTTTTCTGCGGATCGCCCTGGTTGTCCGTATGCCCTTCTACTTCAATTTCTACAGTGGGGTTTGCCAGCATAAACTTTACCATCCTGTCCAGCTCAGGGTAACTGGATGGTAAAAGCTCTGGCTTGCTTTGTATAAAAAACACATTGTTCAGCTGCACCGTTTGCCCTACTTCAATAGGCACCAGGTATAAGTCCTGCTGAATTTCTGTATACTGCTGCAGGTTTTCAATATCTATATTCTGGTTCACGGATACATAGCCGCTTGCCTGCGCCAGGTAGGCAAACTTTCCTTTAGGCATAGCTATTTTATACTCTCCGTTTTGTGGGTTAGAACTGGCAACTCCGGCGTCTTTCCCTTCTGGCAGCGTTTCGTACACAATTTTTGCCGCCAGCGGAAGTTTGGTTTTAGCGTCGAACACCCGTCCAGAAATAAGCGCTACAGGCTCTGGCTGTATGGATTTTGTATTCGATAACTCAACTTCGTAAATATCCAATTTTTGCACAGGGTTGTTGTAGGCGTACATATAAGCAAATTTCCCTGAAGCAGGTACAGAAAAGCCCAGTTCACCCTGGGCAGTATTTATTTTAGGCCCCAGGTTTACCGGCTTAGTCCAGTTTTTCCAGGTGTCGTCCAGCCGTTTGCTTAGGTATATATCGTAATCCCCATAACCAATATAACCTCTGGAGCAGAAGTACATGGTTACCCCGTCAGCTGCCAGAAAGGGGGTTCCTTCTGCGTAGGGTGTATTTATAGCAGGCCCTAAATCCATGGGAGTGGACCAGTTGCCATCGCTCTGCAAAAAACTTACATAAATATCCAGGTCGCCCACGTTCCCGTAAGCAGCCTCGCCTTCCAAAGCTAATAGTAGCGTTCTGCCGTCGTTGGCAAGGTTAAAAGAGCAGAAGAAATTTTTGTTGTAAAAATTAGTAATGTTCAGCTTTTTAGGAAAGCTCCAACTGGTAATTGTTTTGGTAGAAATAGATGCCCCGCCCCCTTCCAAGCTGCCGTCAGGATTATACACATTTTCTAATAGTAAGGTATTTCCGTCCGGGGTAATGGATACTACCCCGTTGTAACTTTCGTTGTTCAGCGGCCTGCCTATATTTTTAGCAGTAGTCCAGTTCCCATTATTATCCTTTACTGAGTACCATATATCTTCCTTGGCGCTTCCTACATTAGCGGGATCTCCCTCCCTACCGAAATAAAGAGTATTGCCATCTGGGGCTATAACAGGGTATTTCTCATCGTAAGTAGTATTTATAACAGATCCTAACGGCTGTGCCGCTGACGCAAACTGAATACTATCAGCCACGTTTATCTCAGCTTTTATAGGAACTGTAGATGCCGCTATTCCTATGGCGTCAATACCGTTCCAGCCTTGTACCAGGTCCGGTCGCGCTACTATTTTAACCGCCTTTACCGGATGCTTGGTAAGCGGGAAAAAGATGTTTAGCATTCTTCCTTTTTCTGAAATAAAGGCCGCCCCCGCCGTGTACACTTTTTGAGGGACAACGCTATGTTCTTCGTACAGCAGCACTTCTATAATAGCGCCGGGGTTAAAACTTTCCGCAATAGCTATCTGCTCTGCCTGTATGGGCTTACAAAACTCTACTTTTATTTCGGCGTTCTTTTGTGGTTCAAGCTGCCCGGGGGTATAACCCATTAGCCATTGCCCGGAGGCGGACTTCATGTTTTGAGGTAAAACGTTAGGTAAGCCTAGCGCTTCTTTGGGCGAGAATCCTTCGTGCCTATCCTCATCCGTGCATTCCATAATTTTACAAGCCCATTCTACTTCCTGAGAAAAAGAGACTGTAAAACAAAAAATAAAAAAAAGACTTGGTATAAACCTGAACATACATTGATTCTTACACCAAAAAAAGTACAAAAAAAACGAAATAAAAAAGGGTAGTCGTAAAAACTACCCTCTTTTGCAATAAATTATGCTATTTATTAGTTAAACTGCTCTTTATAGGCTTCTAGCTGGCCAATGGCCTCGCTTATTTTCCCGTACTGGCTTCTTAATATTATTTGCAGGTCGGCGCGCAAATCGGCTAAGTCCAATATACCTTTGTATATTTTTGCCGCAGCCTCGTCGCCCGTAATGCAACTGTCTATTACTTCTTTGGCTTTATTTCCCAGTACTGATTCTTTAATATCCATCCACACCCGGTGAACTGCGCTTAAAGGGCCTGTGCCTGCTTCAGAAGGTGAAGTCTCATCGCTATAAGGCAGCAGTTCCAGCGCAAATTTTTCGCTTTGCGCAGAATACTCTTTAAATTTTTCAGCAAACTCAGGATTATTGATCTGCTCCGCCGCCTTTTCGTATCCCACTTTTCTCTCGTTTAGGGTTTGTATAACCTCATCCACAAGGGTTATTACTTCATTTCTGCTCATAAAAGGTTCTTCTTTATATCCTTCTTTAGAACATTTTAGTATTGGCTATAAGTTCAGGATTAGGAATGGATGAGTATGAGCTTAGAATCCTTCTTTTTTAAGTCCCTCAGCAGCCTCTTCTACTTTCTTTTTAAGCTCTTCTTTGTAGGCTCTTAGCTTTTCTTTTACCTGGCCGTCAAAACTCGCTACTATCTGCGCGGCAAGTATGCCGGCGTTTAAGGCGCCATTTACTGCAACGGTAGCTACTGGTATGCCGCCTGGCATTTGCACAATAGAAAGCAAAGAATCCCAGCCATCTATAGAGTTGGAAGATTTAACAGGAACGCCAATAACAGGCAATAGCGTTAAAGAAGCCACCATGCCCGGTAAGTGCGCTGCCCCACCCGCTCCGGCTATTATCACTTTTAGCCCTCTTTGTTCAGCTGTTTCAGCATACTCAAACATGCGGTGGGGCGTCCGGTGGGCAGATACGATAGTAAGCTCATAAGGAACTTCTAATTTCTTTAGCAGTTCCGCCGCCTCTGCCATTACTGTCAGATCAGATTTGCTGCCCATTATTATTCCTACTACCGCTTTGCTCATGCTATTACTTTTAAGGTGTTCTTTACTAGTTCTGCTTTCTTTTTCAGGTTGTCCATGTTTCTGTCCAGTATTATTACATGCCCCATTTTACGGAATGGCTTGGTGTACTTTTTGCCATACAGGTGCAGGTACACCCCCTCTATCGCCAGCGCTTCTTCTGCCCCTTTGTATTCTGCTATGCCTGAACAGTTGGGTTCCCCCAGCAGGTTCACCAGCGCAGAAGGGCTTGTAATTTCCGTAGAACCTAAAGGCAGCCCCAGTATGGCACGCAAATGCTGCTCGTATTGCGAGGTAAAATTTCCTTTTATAGTTTGGTGTCCGCTGTTATGCGGCCGCGGGGCAACTTCATTTACCAGTATCGTGCCGTCTTTGCAAAGGAACAGTTCTACCGCCAGTAAGCCTACCATACCCAGGGAATCAATCACCTTTATGGCTATCGCTTTGGCCTCTGCTTCCTGCGTTGCAGTAATATCTGCCGGAGAAAAAAGATACTCGACCAGGTTATGTACCGGGTGAAAAACCATTTCTACTACCGGATAGGTTACTATCTCGCCGCTTTCATTCCTGGCTACTATTACAGAAAGTTCCTTTTCATAATCCACCAGCTTTTCCAGCAGGCTTGCTTCTGTAAAGGCTTTGCCAAAATCTGCGACGGCGCTTAACTTCTGCACGCCCTTGCCATCGTACCCCGCTTTACCAAGCTTCTGAAAAGCTGGAAGAAAAGAGCTGTTCGTATGCAAATCTTCTGGCTTATCTATCAATATAAACTCAGAGGTTGGAATAGATTTTTGCTTGTAAAACTCCTTTTGCTTTCTTTTATCCTGTATTACTTTTATAACCGCCGGTTGTGGATATACCTTTTTACCTTCCAGCTCCAGCTTTTCCAGCGCCTCTATATTTACATTCTCAATCTCTATGGTAATAAGGTCTTTATCCCTGCCAAAATTATAAACGGTATCAAAATCGCTAAGGCTGCCCGTAACAAACTCATTGGCCAGCTGGGCGCAAGGCGCCTCGCTATCCGGATCCAGCACAGATATGTACAATTTAAAATCTATGGCCGCCTGTATCAGCATTCTGCCCAATTGCCCGCCTCCAAGCACGCCCAGCTTAAAATCCCTGTAAAACTTCATTCGTTCTTCCAAACACTCTTTTTTTACGAAGTTATAAAATACTTTCAAATTTTACTCAAGTTGCAAAAAACCTACATCCCTAATGCAAAAACCACGTATAATGGGTATACTTGTTTATGCGTTTTTTTAAAGAGGTTTTCGTCTTTGCTATTTTAATTGCAACCAATGGTTTGATATGCTATTCCCAAGATACGCTTTTCATAAAGAACTCAGTGGAAATACATGACCTTGGTTCTTTCTTAAGCATAAATAACGATACATCCTCGCAAATAAATGCAATTAAAGACAAGCCATTTATTCCGCTGGCAAAAACATCTTTGAACACAAAACAACCGGCTCAGTGGTTAAAGTTTGTTATCTACAATGCCGACAGCATTCCCCACGAAATAAAAATAAGCGCAGCCTTTATAGATTATATTTATCTATATGCCTTTAACGATTCTGCCTATACCTATATAAAAGACGGCGACCTTATACCCCTTTACAATCGTAAATTTCCCGTAGGGCAACTCTGCTTTATGCCTGTTGTTGTTCCCTCACACCAATCGCGCGCCTGTTACCTGCGGATGGAGAGCAATAGCGCTATTTCGCAGCAGTTCAGGTCATTTGCCATAAACTCGCTAAAAGCCTATCCCGAAGCTAGTTTTAACTACCGGTTCGAGCAGTCCCGCATATACCAAGCATTCTTTTATGGAGCTTTAATCATTATGCTGCTCTACAATCTTACTATTTTTATCCTCATCAGGTCTGCAACTTATATTTACTATGTCGTTTTCCTGGGCTGCCTCATCCTCTTTTTTGCTTCTAACAACGGTTATCTCTTAGAGCTTTTCTGGCCCAACTATCCTAAGATAGATTTGTACATCAGGTTCCTCTCCACCCCTTTTTTACTGCTTAGCTATTTACTATTCAGCAAGCGCTACCTGGAGTCCAGAAGGTTTCCCCTCCTCAACAAAATACTTACTGGCTTAATGATCATTTTTTTAGCTATCGCCGTATTAATGGTAGCTGGTTGGTGGAAGGTTGGAAGAACATTTACTATAGTACTTACTATTCTAACCTTTTTCATCATCTTATACAATGCCATACGAATGGTAACAAGGGGCTATACCCCGGCAAGGTTTTTTCTTGCCGCTAACGTCCTGCTTATTTTAGGCGCCATTTTCTTTGCCTCTGCCCGTATAAGCGCCGCACAGCAAAGCCGCTTTACTCAGTATACCGTACAGGCCTCTCTTATTGTGCAGGCGGCTTTACTATCGTTGGGTTTGGCAGATAGAATGAACTTTGTAACCAAGCAACTTGCCCAGGCTAAGCTAGACAACGAACGCCTTGCGAAAGAACAGGAAACTGAACGTAAAAGAATAATAGAAGAAAAGAACCAGGAACTGGAAAAACTTAACCAGGAACTGGACACCTTTATTTACAAAACAGCGCACGACATACGCGGGCCGCTGGCAAGGCTACAGGGGCTGTGCAACGTAGGGCTTATGGACGTTACCGACACCAAAGCTGTAGACTACCTGGAAAAACTTAAAGCCAACGCCGATTACCTTAACTTTATACTAAGCCGCCTGGGAACCATACACGAAATAAACAACCTTACCCTCAGCAAACGGCTGGTTTCTTTTAAAGAAATATTGGATGAGATTTCCTCGCAAATCAATTTTCATCAATCCTTTGATGTAAATAACCTTAGAGTAAACATTGATAAAAACACACAGTTTTATTCCGATGCCAAACTCTTAAAATTTATTCTTTATAACCTGATAGAGAATGCTGTTAAGTTTCAAAAAACTGAAGATGGGCACACTTCTATTATAGAAGTTCATGTAGTAACACAACAGGAAAACCTGACTATTAAGGTAATGGACAACGGTATTGGTATTGACAAAGAAGAGACCTCTGATTTATTTGAAATGTTTACTAAAGCGGCGGATAAATACAAATCTCCCGGCCTGGGCCTATACCTGGTAAAGCTTTGCGTAGAAAAGCTAAAAGGCTCAATAGCGATAGAAACAGCTAAGGAAACTACCTTTATTGTGCAATTGCCTTCCCAGAGTTAAACTAGTATATTAGCCTAAGATTATACTTTTAAATTTTAACATACATGGCTAAACTTTTCACCCCACTAAAAATAAGAGAGATAGAACTTAAAAATCGCATTGCTGTTTCTCCCATGTGCGAATACTCCGCCAACGACGGCTTTGCCAACGACTGGCATTTGGTGCATTTGGGCAGCCGCGCTGTGGGCGGCGCAGGGCTGGTAATAGTAGAGGCTACGGCAGTATCTCCGGAAGGAAGAATAAGCCCTGGCGACCTGGGATTGTGGAAAGATGAACACATCGATTTCCTGAAACGAATAACCGATTTTATTGATGCTAATAATTCCGTAGCAGGCATACAGTTGGCCCATGCAGGAAGAAAGGCCAGCAAAAGCAGGCCCTGGGACGGCGACGCCTTTCTTAACCCTGCGCAGGGAGGCTGGCAAACAGTGGCCCCAAGCCCCTTGCCTTTTGACGATAAAGACGGCATACCCAAAGAACTTACCATAGAAGAAATTGGCCATGTAGTAGCAGACTTTAAATGTGCAGCGCTACGCGCCATAAAAGCTGGGTTTAAAGTAATAGAACTGCATGGCGCACACGGCTACCTGATCAACGAATTTTTATCTCCCCTCAGCAATAAAAGAACAGACGAGTTCGGCGGCTCTTTCGAGAACCGCATTCGATTACTAGTAAGAATAACGGAGGAAGTACGCAACGTATGGCCCGCGGCATACCCGCTGTTTGTAAGAATATCTGCCAGCGACTGGGCAGAGGGCGGCTGGACAATAGAAGACTCCGTAAAACTTGCCGGAATACTTAAAACCAAAGGGGTTGACTTGATAGACTGCTCCTCTGGCGGATTGGTAAAACATGCAAAAATAACCCTGGGCCCCGGCTACCAGGTTCCGTTTTCCGAAGCTGTTAAAAAAGAAACAGGCGTACTTACCGGAGCGGTGGGCTTAATTACTACTTCGAAACAAGCCGAAGAAATAGTAAGCAGCTGCAAGGCCGACTTAGTTTTACTGGCCAGGGAATTCTTACGCGACCCATACTTCCCGCTGCATGCCGCCACAGAACTAGGCATAGAACTAAGCTGGCCAAAGCAGTACGTAAGGGCAAAGCCGCATAAGTAGTAGTAAATATAAATTGCGCGTGGTTCCAAAACACAAAACAATTTAAAGAAAATGGCTCGAATTAAAGTACCGCTTTATTTAATTAGCATACTGTTATTCATGCTTATTTTACCGCTGGCTTCCGTAATCTTCGAATGGTTAGCTCATACATCGCTATTCGGCTGGGCTCTTATTGGAAAATGGTTTGTCTTTTGGGCTTTAGGCGTAAGGCTTTTTATAGCAGGCATAAGACAAGTAACAAAACCAGAATTTACGGCTAAAGAAATATTTCATATCAGCGGTAGTGAAAGTTTTGTTATTATTAAAGAACTAGGATTTGCCAACCTTTCTTTTGGGCTCATCGGGATGCTTTCTTTGCTTAAGGTAGAATGGCGCGAAGCGGCGGCAATTGCCGGAGGGGCTTACTTTGGACTTGCAGGTATATTACACTTATCGAAAAAAAGGGATAGCGCTAATGAAGTAATAGCAATGATTTCTGACCTGTTCATTTTTGCAATCCTGCTAGCCTATTTATTTTTTACCCTCTTTAGCTGTAAGAATGTAGGATAATACTATTCTTCCCGTATCCTCTGGTGCAAATACCCTATGATTATTCTTTCTGCAACAAACTAATAGTTATTTCACGGGCTTTATTTTTTGAAATCACTAATATTTCATACCAATATAGAGTATTTGTAACAAAATGATGCAAGAATATGTATATATTTGATTCTTTTTTAAAGAAATAATTATCTTTGGTTTAAACCAAATAAGATCATATGAAAAAAATTTACCTTTTATCTTCATCGTTGTTTCTGTTCAATTTAGGAGTAATAGCACAAAGCCTTACTTCTTCCAACTCTCCTCAGATTGGGGATACATACAATGTAATAACCTTAAGTAATACCAATCTTACTACTGCTTCGGTAGGAAGCGGAGGTACTGGTCAAACATGGGATTTTTCAAGTTTTGCAAAAGGTTCTTCCACTACAGAAACGTATGTGGATCCTTCCACTACCCCTTATGCGACTTCTTATCCGTCTGCAAACCTGGCTATTAATGCAAGTGGGGCTTATGCATACCTCCAGACAAATAGTGGTTCTCTTGCTGAACTAGGCGCTGTAACTTCAACAACATATCAGGGGTCTCCAGTAACTTCTATCCAAGCCAGCAATGAGATTATATATGATTATCCTCTAAATTACAATACACAACAGGTGCATACATTTACCGGAACTACTACTGAAAATATTACAGGAACAGGAACTATCACTATATATCGTACTGGTAACGATACTATTCTTTTAGATGGCTCAGGATCTTTAATTACACCTGATGGAAATACAGTAACAAACGTATTAAGAGAAAAAACAATTCAGAATTTTAGCGATTCATCAGATTACAGCTCTTTAGGGGGCCTTCCAGCAGGAAGTTTTTATTCAGTAACTCTAACAAGAATTGAAAGTTATGGTTATGTTATATCCGGAACGCGTAGTTCACTTATAGCTGTTAGTTTTACTACAACAAATACTTATCAGTATACCCTTGGAAGTGGTTCTTGGTTGGGGCCGACAACTGTCAATTCTATACAGTATTACACACAGGGTACTCCAACAGGTATAGCCTATGCAAATACTACATCAAATAATATTTCCGTATATCCTAACCCTGTTACAGACAATCTGAATGTAAACTTCGGCAATATGTCTTGCTCCTCTTTACAGTTAACAGATATAACAGGAAAAGATGTTTTATCGTCAGCTAACGGAACAATATCAATAAGCGGGCAAGCTGCAACTATGAATGTTTCTGAACTTTCTAAGGGTATTTATATACTACAATTAAATGGAAGTGGATCGACACAAACTCAAAAGATAGTAGTAGACTAATCTAAAAGTTATAACTATTAACAAAAAAAGGCTCTCATAACAGAGCCTTTTTTAATTGTTTATCTTGTATTATATGCCACAAGTGAACACTCTCAAACTATGAAGTTCACCAAGCGGGAGGTGTGCCAACTTGTTATAGTCTTTCTTTAAACTCTAACCTTTGAATTTCCATCTTCCCATGCCAATTGTCACAATTTCCCAAAACAGACAAAATCTTACATGCCCAAAAGATGAACAGTAAAATTAACAACGAATAACAACAAAATTAACAAGCGATAACAAGCGCATAATCCCGCACGTGCGGGATGCCATGTAATAATACTAGTACTATTGCGCTTTTATACTTAGCACAAACTCCCCTGCTAGTTGCGATTAATTGATAATTTGGAAGATTAATTCCTATAGTAGAGCTATGATAACTGGACTAAAAATTTCAACTAATAATCAGGCGGAGATCGCTGTAAAGATGGGGCTTATACTAAAACTTTGCTTCTATAATTTCGTTCGTAAACGTATAGAATTTGGGTACAGGCTGTTTGCGTTGCCTGAAGTATTCCTGGTAGTGGGGGGCAAAGTTAAAGCGAGCTTCTACCAGCTCGTTAAAGTTTCCGTTTATGCCCATCAGCAGCTCGCAAGCTTCACGCAGTCCATGCTCCTGCCCTTCGTTGCCAGTAATGTAGTCGCAAAGCTTATGCTGCTTCACATACTGCGTAAACAGCGGGGAAGCCCTCCGGCGCATCATCATCCGCAGGCCGCATACTTTTGCCATAGACAGGTCGGTAACATCGTCAAAAAAACAGGCAATCTGCGAAGGTATTATTCTGTAGATCTCGCCCAAATGCTCTATAGCGGTAGTTTTGTCTTTTACGTGGTAGTAAACAGCGTCAAAATTTTCCCTGCGGGCAAACTCGGCGGCAGCCTTGTTGTTTTCCCCGGTAATAATAGCGGTAAACGGCAGGTCGTTGTTCCTGCGCCAATAGTCGAACCGGAGCAGGTTAATGCCCATGGAAGAGGCTTCCGAAAAAGGGGCCGAATGGTCGGGAGATTTTATGCCATCATTAAAAACGCCGTCCCAGTCAAAGACAAAAGCTTTAACCGAAGACAGCGTTTTTTTAATATCAGTAATGGGAGCAACAAACTCTCCGCCTAATGCCTCAAATATAGGGGCAAGAGCTTCCACTAGCCTACCAGACCCATTTTAACAAAGTCCTGTATGTCTAGCATACCAACTGGCAGGTTATTTTCTAGTACCAGTATATTATCTACCTGCTTTTCTTTAAACACGTTAACGGCTTCGTAAAGCAAAGCCTCGGCGTTTATAGAAATAGGCTCTTTGTACTGGAAGTCAGACATCTTATAGTCCTTAATGGATTTGCCATTGCTGGCGATAGTTCTTCTTATATCTCCGTCTGTAAAAATACCTTTTACTTTCAGGCTATCATTTTCAACTACCGTTACTGAACCTAACTTAGAATCATTCATCTGAGTTATAGCGTCCAGCAGACTTTGGTTTGCTTTTACTATTGGGTTCAGGTTTCTTATCACATCTTTCACCTTAACAGTCATTAGCTTAGTATGCTCTATAAACTGGTCGGTTCCAACTTTAGTAAGGTGGTTCTCTGTAAGCTTCTTCATTACGCCCCAGGGAGCAGTAATGGTGTGTACACCCAGGTTTAAGGCATTTCTTACGTGCTCTGCATGGCGTACAGAAGAGAACATGATTTTGCTTTTGTAGTTGTATTTCTGCACTACCTCTATACACTGCTGCACCAAAGCAAGCGCATCCATGCCCTGATCTTGCAACCTGCCTACCAACGGGCATACGTAAGTAGCGCCAGCCTGCATAGCCATGTAGGCCTGGTTTAAAGTATATACTAAGTGTACGTTTACCAGTAATCCTTTATCGCGAAGTCTTTTGCAGGCCTGTATGCCCACATTAGAAACCGGAATTTTAAATACGGTTTTGTCTTTAGAAAGGCCAAGGCCAAGCAAACGCTCAGCTTCTGCTACTATTTCATCAGCGGTGTCTCCCAAAGCCTCTATCTGCAATACAGGAACCATTTTCGATAATTTAATAATGGTTTCATCTACATTCACAATGCCGTGCCTGTGCATAAAGGTTGGCGTAGTGGTAAGTCCTGTTAAAATGCCCAGCTTAAAGGCCTCTTCAATTTCTTTTATATCTGCCGAATCCAGGTATAGTTCCATAAATATATTTTGTGTGTTATGTATTAATAAGTTGCTGTTACTATTTCTTTTTCAAATCTGCGGGCTATGGCGTGCAGTTCTAGAAGGGGTTTAATAAACTCCTCTATTTTGCTTAAGTACAACTGGCTTGCTGCGTCGCACAAGGCGTCTGGCGGGTTAGGGTGCGCTTCTAAGAATATACCGTCTACCCCTGCCGCCACGCCTGCTCTTGCTATAGTTGGCAACAGCTCTCGTGTTCCCCCGCGAGGATCGGAACTTGGTATGCCGTATTTACGGATGGAGTGAGTAATATCGAACACTACAGGATAACCTGTTTTACGCAGGTAGTAAAAACTTCTTGGGTCTACTATCAGGTCATTATACCCAAATGTGTAGCCGCGTTCTGTAACTATTACGTTTTTATTACCGGCATCCAGTACTTTCTGCACTGGTTTTATCATATTATCAGGCGCAAGAAACTGGCCGTGTTTAATGTTAACTGCTTTGCCCGTTTTAGCTGCTTGCTCAATAAGGTCGGTTTGCATGCACAGGTAAGCAGGAATTTGCAATACGTCCAGCACTTCTGCCGATAGTGTTACCTGTTCAGGGTAATGAATATCCGACAATACAGGCAATTCAAACTGCTCTTTTATCCTTTTAAGAATGGCAATCCCTTTTTCTATGCCAGGCCCTTTGTAAAAAGACGAAGAACTACGGTTATCCTTTTGGAAGGAAGATTTAAATATAAGAGGTAGGTTAAGGCGTACAGACATTTCTTTCAGCTTTTCCGCCGTATGCATCATTAAAGATTCCTCTTCTATAACGCAAGGGCCTGAAATTAAGAACAATTCATCAGCTCCACACACTACATCCCCTACTCTAACTTGGTTAAGACTCATAATATAAAGTAAATAATCAGATTTATTTCAATACAGATAACTAGGTATGTAAGCGCAATTTTAAGAATATTTTATGAATTGTACTAATTTATAAGGCTTCAACGCCCAGCGTATTACTACGCGTTAAAATTTACAAAGAAGGCCACGAAACAGTTAAAGTTGTTGTTTGTCAATAGGTTAAACTATAACTGAAATTATATGAAATACCCTTTAGGTTTAGCTAAACTACCGCTAAAGCGTTAAAAGCAAATACAAAGATTATCATTCTGGTTTGTTTTTACAGATAAATTCGCTTTTTTTAGCTTATTAAATAGTTAACCTTAATATTTTTAAAAATAAAAACCCTTTATGAGAAAAATTTTCCTGTCAGGTATAGTTGCCCTTCTAATCTGGTCTTGTTCTTCTGAAAAAAAGAAAGAAACTGGCGAAATTGTAAGCGATGCGCCTCCAATAGATACTTTTGATGTCGCCATTCCAGCAGGTAAGTCTTACCAGGTTTTCATTGAATATTTTAATAAAAAAGAAAACGATATGGATAGCGCCTTTGTGGAGCTATGGTTAAAAGACCCAGCCGCAGAAAAAAATCAAGTATTTAAATTAAAACAAGACGGCAAACCTGTATCTAGCGAACTGGCTAAGAGTGATAAAGAAAACACTATACAATTTATAATTACCAAATGGCCATTTGAAAAAATAAACAGCCTTACCCCGGGACAAGAAGTTGATTGCGATGATTTAGAAGCCTCTGAATTATCGAACAATGGCGATACCTTAAAACTTGATGTGCTGCAATATTGCTACGTAGCTGATACCAGCAAAGTAAGCACAGATAGTACTTCTACTAAGGCGATTGCTGAACGCTTACTACAAATAAAAGTAGTATTGCAGTAGTTATCCTAATGATTTAATAAAACAGAAAGGCTCTTCAGGAGCCTTTTTTGTTTTTGATGCCTGCAATTAATCGGCCTTTATAACTTTAATTGTGTAACTATACAAGGGCGTATTCACCTGTAGCAGATACATGCCGTTGCTTAAACCGCTTGCATCCACCTTACATACGCTGCCGTTTAGTGTAAGGCTTTTTACTGAATGTCCGGTAATGTCCAGCAAGTTTGCTTTTGCCTCGCTAACGCCCTTTGGCAGTTCAATAGTCAACTCATTGCTGAATGGATTAGGGTATACTTTAACGTAGGCTGCGCTTACTGAATTAACAACAGAGGTGACGGCGCTTTGGATTAATACTATAAAGTCAGGCTTTTCATCTACCGTTAATATCGCTTGTCCGCCAGAGGTCGTCAGAACCGTTGACACTCCAGTAGTGTCTCCATTGGTTAATTCTATTTGTGTTGCCCCCGTGAATGAATTAGGTAAGGTTAATTTATAATTGCTTATGGTAGCGTCAGTCCTGGTAGGCGACCATACGGCGTAAATAATACTATCAGCCGGGTTAGAAGCCTTTGTAAACGAATAAATAAGCACGCTGGCATTTCCAGACGATACTTCGCCCGCAAACTGATAGCCGGTTAATAGTTTACGAAATGTGTATAGGTAGTACCAGGATGTCTTTTTTGTATAGGCCGCATAGGTTCCATCATCCGTAGAGGCTGTAGTAAGGCCAGAGCTGCTAAACTCGCTTGAGCTTGGCCCATAAACGTCTGGCAACATAAACATATGGGCGCGGTCTGCGCCGCCTGCGGCAATGGCCAGGTACGAACGTATAATCCAGCGCGCCTGCGTTTCCCAGCTGCTTTGTGCCCCAATGGCAGGAGCCCCTTGTATAGAATTGGGATTGGTGTCGTACCCAAATTCAGAAAACCATACAGGTTTGCCCGGCAGGTTTTTATCCCTATAAGCAACTACCGCAGCTACTTTCTGCTTTAGCGAATCCTGCTCCGGCGAATAAGCCATAGTTTGTGTCCCTCCCTGCCCGCCGCCATCGTTGGAGTAGTGGTGGAAGTTCAATACATCTGCCGGAAAGATTCCATTCCTCACCGTGTTGGCCCAAAATAACATTATCTTCAAATAGGCGGTATCTGCATTTACAAGGCCTCCCATCACAAAATTCATAGTAGGGTCGGCATTCTTTACGCCAAATGTTTTCCCCATAGCCGACAGATGTCCGTCGTAATCGGCGCTAGACATGGCAGCAAACTGGAAAGGAGTAAAATAAGCCGTATCGCTAATCCAGGTCTTATCAGGTTCGTTCCAGTTTTCTATGTAGTTCAGATACCCTAGCCCGCTTTCAGCCGTATTATCAGATCGCAATTTAAGGTTGGCGGCATTAACAGGCGTGGCCCCATAACGAGCGGCATACTGGTACATCCAGTCTGCATGTTCCGGGTAAGAAAGGGGATTCTCAGGATCTTTATTTCCCCTAATGGGTTTGTTGTTATTATTGGCGATACTATTAAATCCCAACATATATGGGGCGTCTAGCTCCAGGGCGGGGCAAACAGTTATTCCTTCCTTTTTGCAGTTGCCGTAAAAGGCGTCAAAATTCCAGCCCACTACCCAGCTTGGGTTCCAGGCGTACTGGTTGTTTGGGAAGCCGGGGTAGCTGTTATCGGTGTTGCCTTCGTCCCAGCCCCAGTCGTGGTATTCCCGTATCTGCTTTACTACCTTATTAATGCTATCGGGTACATTGTTAAAACTATTCATCCCTATAAAATCCTCCATCAAAGGCCTGGGCATAGTAACTGGAGAGGGGCTAACGGGGGAAGGAACAGTAGCAAATAATGTTCCGTACAAAACGATTTCTGAAATAAGAGTACTTCCGCTTTTAAATTTAAGACGAAGATAGCGGGTAGTAGCGTTAACTGAAACGAATCTCCATTGCATATATTCGTCTGTATTTACTTTAGCTAACGTTGTCCAGTTATTTGGCGAGCCAGAACTAATAAACAAAGAGTCTACACCGTACGAATCAAATAAATAGATATTGGTGAGTGTGTATCCTCCCTTAAGGTCTACTACTACTTCCAGTGGATAATAAACCTGGGTACTAACCCCGTAGCTGAAATTCGTTGTAGGCTTTCCAGAAGTTCCATTCTTAGGGTCTCCGGCAAGCGCCTGTTCATCTACAAGTGCATTGGCATTCCCTACCAGCGTTATGTTTATTATATTGCTAAAATCCAGCGGTATTTTTTGAGCGTTTATAATAATTGGGCAAAGGCAAAGTAGTAGAATGTAGATTGTTTTCATGGTTGACTTGTAGTATAAATTTCATCAATAGAAATAGGTACATTACTTATAAATATACTACTATTCTGCTTAAAATTAAAGCTTTTTCCGTGCCAGGTAGTACACTGGCGCCCCCGCTAACGTAATGATAAGCCCCGGCCAGGTATAGGCAGGTTTGTAACAGATTAGCAAAATGCAAAAGCTAAGCCCCATGATAATGTATAAAACCGGAAGGGCAGGGTAGCCTAATGCTTTGTATGGCCTTTCAGCGTTGGGCATTCGTTTACGCAATACTATAATTCCAACTACTGTAAGAACGTAAAACAGTACTACTATAAAAGAAACCATATCCAGCAGATCGCCATATTTGCCGCTTAGGCACCATACCGAGGCCAATAGGCACTGCGCCCATAAAGCCCATTGCGGCACGTTAAAACAGTTAAGTTCCCCGGCCTGTTTAAAAAACAAACCGTCTTTTGCCATAGTATAGTAAACCCTTGCCCCCGCCAGGATAAGGCCGTTATTGCAGCCGAAGGTAGATACCATAATCATAAGGGCTATGATAATGGTTCCTGCATTGCCAAAAATTACCTGCGCGGCAGCCACTCCAACCCTGTCTTTCTCTGCAAATGCAATACTGTTTAAAGGTAGTACAGAAAGGTACATCAGGTTTGCCAGCACGTAAATAACCGCTACCGTAAGCGTACCCAGCAATAAACTTAAACCAATGTTCCGTTTTGGGTTTTTAATTTCCCCGGCAATAAAGGTAACGTTGTTCCAGGCATCGCTGCTGAAGATGGAGCCTACCATAGCGGCGGCGACTGCTGCCAGCGCTGGCAATACAGTATAATTTATGTTACTAGTAAACGGATGCAGTTCCCAGCTATTTTTCCAATTTGCGCTCCAAACCTCTGGTTTCATTAGCGCAAAGCCAAAAATAATCAAAGCAAATAGGCTAAGGATTTTGGTAAAAGTAAATACGTTTTGAATTCGTTTGCCGCCGTCAATCCCCCGCGTATTAATGAAGGTAAGCAGAACAATACTAACAATGGATAAGAGCTGGGCGGCAGAAATTTTTATAAAGCCTGCATTAAACAGTATTAGGTCTTCGCTAAAGCCTGGAATAAAGTAAGCAGTAAATTTTGAGAAGGCCACGCCCACTGCTGCAATAGTTCCGGTTTGTATAACGGTAAAAAAACTCCAGCCATACAGAAAAGCCAGCAAAGGATGGTAGGCCTCTTTAAGGTATACATACTGCCCACCCGCTTTGGGGAACATGCCGCTTAGTTCGCCATAGCTTAAGGCCGCCATAGTAGTAATAAGGCCTGTTATTACCCAAACCAGTACTAGCCAGCCGGCGCTGCCTACATTGCGGACAATATCTGCGCTTACAATAAATATTCCCGAACCTATCATAGAGCCTGCTACTATCATGGTAGCGTCCCATAAGCTAAGGCTAGGTTTAAAGGTTGTTTGGGGCATGGTTTGAAAAATTACTAGTAATAGAAAGGAGTCATCTCTCCTCTTTTATATTCCACTTCAACTTTTTAGCAAACTCAAATTCATCATCAACTCCAATAAGAAAGAATAACTTATCTACATCTTTTGACTTCTTATTTACAACTCCAATATACTCTTCTCTTGTTTTATCTTTACTAATATAGTGTGCTAGTTTAGGCCATTCTGGAATAGAATCAATTACAGCTTTAATTTTATCATAGTTTTTAATTACATCTTCAGGGGAATTAAAGCTAATTCTTAATTTGTCATATAAAGGACCTTTTGTACCAATATCTAAAGTCCATCCAATAGAATTTCCGGAACAGCAATACCATTTAAATGATTTTCCTCCTATTTCTATAATGTCAACAGATTCCGGATAATTGAACACGTCTTTGCTTAAATTACCCAATACTATTTCCGAGCTGTCATTTATCCTTATCCGAGCGCTTACCTCCTCCAGAGTTACATCATCATGTCCCCATATGTCTATTACCCTTGCTCCTTTAATAGAATTTAAATTCATTCTTATAGTTCGTAACTCTTGATAATAGAAGAAATTATAAATTCCAATTATACAGAGGATAATTAATACTATTGATAACAATATTTTACCTAACCTGATAAAAATTTTTTTAAGTCCAACTTTCATAAACACTTATTAAACTTAAGCTAATATAAAAAAAGCCAAGCGCTTTCTAACGCTTGGCTTTTAAAAATTAGTTAGATAAACTTACCCTACCTCTTCATGCTCCTCTACTACAGTTGTTTCTTTGCCTTTCTTCCCGCTATGCCGGGTGGGCCTCATTTTTAGTTTAGTGTTTAAGGCTTCTATAACCCCGGCAAAGGCCATAGCAAAATAAATGTAAGCTTTGTTTACCTCCACGCCTGCTCCTTCCATTACCAACGTAACGCCTATGGTAATAAGAAAAGCGAGCGCAAGCACTTTTAACGAAGGCCGGGCGTCTATAAAGTCTGCTATTTTACCAGAAAGGAAAAACATTAAACCCATAGAAATTACTACCGCGGCAATCATAATCTCTACCTTGTTCACCAAGCCAATAGCGGTAAGTATAGAGTCGGCAGAGAATACCAGGTCTATTAACACTATTTGTAAAATTACCTTTAGCATAGCGCCTTGCTTATGCTCCTCAGCCTTCTCTTCCTCAAACATAGCGTGTATTTCCGAGGCGCTTTTATGAATCAGGAATAAACCGCCCAAAAACAATATGGCATCGCGTATAGAAACCGGGTGAGCAAAGCCTTTTGCCGTTGTAATACTAAATACAGGCTCAGTC
>FTLB01843250.1_pt1 | contig 24390 bp, 17 predicted proteins | sample 1658291 | NCBI WGS metagenome assembly FTLB01 (sample SAMEA3914812, study PRJEB12502) | metagenome | biome: forest; material: soil | place: Canada | collected 2011-07-07 | depth 0.1 m
CTCATAGTCCGGAGCCGTGTGCGGTACCAATACGGCCGGGTGCCGTAGGGCCGCGGGCGCGCAGCAATCGTTTAAGTGATATAATGGCGTAGAAAACGTCGGCCAATAGCAGGCCTTGGTAATACCTAGGATACGGCTAGGGATGGCTATGTTTATTTAGGGCCTAGAGCTTGCCCCTATTGCCAAGCTAGGTCGTGGTAGCCGTCTGGCTCTTAGGAGATGTTTCACGTCAAGACTACAAGTAAAATAAGAGAGTAGAAAGAAGCTTGTTTCTTGGACTGCAAAAATAGGTCAGTATTCATGGCATAGACGCTTGAATGAGAGGCTCCTGGCCTAGTCTAGTCTTACCTGAATGTCTTACCTGAATGGGACTTCAGTAAACCTGGTCCACGCTAGATCAGTAGGAGTTGGGAAAAGAGCTTAATGCATATAATACGGTTACAAAACCTATACGATGAGTGTTCTCTCCCATGGTGGAGACAAAGTAATGACAAGGGGGAGACTATACATCTTGGTCAACGACAAGCATAGTCAAATTCAGCGGTGTAGGCCGCAATACTTAGCTGTGTCATTGTAGTGAGAGCAAACATAATACTGATAGTTGCTACGATTCACTTTGACGTACCACAGTGAGGTATCTTTCCAGAGTGTATAAGGTAGAGAACGCTTCAAAAAGTCATATCGATCTCTTAACATCACCGCAAGATACTCTGTATCCTGGCCTCTGCAATCCCATCTAGACACGTCTCATTTGATAATTATATACCATGTTCAAAATTTCATTTGGCCCCAAAATAATCTGCAAAAGCGTTGGATTATTTTGTTCATTTAGTATTCAATCTTGGATTCGGCGGCGACTTTAGCATTGGATTCAGCGTTAGAATCTCCATGCGAGTCGACACCCCCCTTAATCCTTATCGAGTCGTCCTGATATTAATGATAACGAGATGGGAACAATCAAGTAAGCCCTAGCTATGCACATTCCATAAACAACATACATTAAGAAGGTCCCTGCCCAGGTACAGGTACATATAAGTCTGATCTGTGTTTGCCGCCACTTGGCACTCTCATTTCTTCCCCTTCTTCCACTTCTTCACTCGGAAAATATAATACAGGAAAGTCACCATAAAGATATTAAAAGCAATGTAAGCCCAAAAGATACCGTAGTTGCGCCATCTCTGGTCCCAGAAAATTTCCGAGACGGCGAGAAACTGGTCAGCGGTGGTGAATGCGCAGTACCGACATTGCGTCGTGTCGTTGGGGTTCTGCAGCTGTCCGGGCGCCAGCGCAAGAAAAGGTCCCAGATATTGGCCGCATGTCTGGCCACTCGGCGGATTAAAGATGGAAGTCTCCGAGGCCAAGCAGGTGACGAGTCGGCCGTGCAGCTCGGTCGCCACGATGCCTCCGATCCAGTACGTGAAAGGCGAAACGCGGTACATGAAGATCCAGAAGCCGGGGAGAGCCGTCGGGGTCTGGAGGACGCCGCTGAAGATGGTACTCATGAGGGAGAGGAGCGTGACGATGCTGGCAGCCGTTTGCGCGTTGGGCATGGCTGCGATAGTCATGTGCGCGAAGGCGCTCGCGTAGATGAACAGCTGCACGACAAAGAGGAGAACCAGGATTTGTCTCCCGGAGCTCTGGACTCCGACGACAGCGTAATAGAAGCAAGCCCAAATGAGAATACCGGTGATGATTTGGTAGGGAATTTCCACGATAACGTTGGCGATGACGAAGGCCTTCCAGGAGTATGCTTTGCTCGGGCGTTCGCGGACCTCATACAGGGATCTCTGGGTTATAAACAGTGGTTGAATCTGGGCGCCCAAGTTAGAAAACAAAATTCATGTCTCTATTCGGATTTATCAATGTTTGATGATTCTTACCTGCTGGACAAGAGTCGAAAAGATTGTCGTCAGGAGGAACACCGAGAAGATGACATTTTGCATACCAGCCAGCGACGTCTGCTGATCAAAGAAGGAAAATCCAATGAACAAACCAGCGGCGATACCCAGTAAGAATTTAGCAAACACGTAGCTGGGCATCCGCCAGTACTGTTGGAAGACTCTGCGAGTGACGGCCTGGAGCTGAGCTTGGAAGGGCATAGCAAATTCCGAATGAGACGAAACATCGTCTTCGCCAGCAGCTTTCTCGTGTTGCTTTTCGGCATGGATCCTGTCAATCTCGGTTCCCACAGCTGTGAACTCCTCGCTCTCTTTCCAAACCGTGTGCCAGTCTTTTCCTTCGGGGTTCCCGCTGCTATTGCCGATCTCTAGGAGATACTCGGCCGGGTTCTCTTCCTCGCCGCATCGTCGAGCGCCGTTAGCGGCAAAGTAATCGAGCATGATCTTCGAGTTTTCTCCAATGTTGCCAAAATACACAGTCCTGCCACCCTTTGCTAGGAACAGCAGTCGGTCGAACTGTTGGAACAGAATCGCGCTAGGCTGATGTACCGTACAGAGCACGGCCTGGCCGGAGTTGGCCAACTTTCGGAGGAAGGAGCAGATTGCCCAAGAGCTCTGGGAGTCGAGGCCGCTGGTGGGTTCGTCGAGGAACAGAAGCAGCTTCGGCTTCGCAGCCAGTTCTACTCCGATGGTGAGCAGCTTTCGCTGTTCCACGTTGAGGCCCTCGCCAGGAACGCCGACCACGGCATCCGCATACTCCCTCATGTTAAGCATATCGATCACTTCCTCGACAAAGGCGTACTTTTCTTCCTTCGAGACAGATTTGGGCTGTCTTAGCGTGGCGCTGAACCGGAGGCTCTCGCGCACAGTCGCTGTCTCGAGATGCAGATCTGCCCACAGACTGTTAGATGAAACGGATCTCGCCACAACCACCGCGCAGTCTAGCATGCATACGTACCTTGTTGCTGAACATAACCCGTCTTCCGCTGAAAGCTGGCATCGAACGGCCGTCCATTCACCAACATGTCTCCCGTGACGACGCCCATCGTTACTCGCTGCGCCAGCACATCCAAGAGAGTCGTCTTTCCCGCGCCGCTGACACCCATGAGCGCCGTCAGCGTGCCGGGCTTGACCCATCCAGAAACATTATCCAAGAGCCGCCGTGGTTCGGCCTTGATGTGGATGTCGTAGACGACGTTCCGCCACGTAAAGATGTCCTTCTGCGGCTCGATTGCTTTAACCTCTCCGGCCCCGTTGCTCTGCTCTTTTTTATCCAGACTCGTCAGCGTCTCTTCGTCCACCGCAGGCGCTTTGTTTTTGCCGTCCAACAGCCGCGATGGGACTTTGCCCCTTTGGAACACCAGCGCCTCGGCCGTGCTCGTCGTGGACGAGTTCAGCTCGATGGCGATGAAGTAGATGGCCATGAAACCGATCAGGAATGCCATGAGGATTCCAAAGTTCCTCCAGACGTGGCTGTAGTAGTACTCGTAGTTGGTAGCGATGAAGGCATCTCCGTTGACAAAATCCTCTCCCGCGACAGCGCCCGTCATGGCGCATATCCAGTTGTCACCGATGGGTGGAGAGTAGGCTGGAACGATGCTAGAACAGGTAAAGTTTTGGCCGTGGAACTCATTCGCGATCAGGATCTCGAAGGCGTAAAAGATGGGGTTGATCCAGCGGATCCAAGAGAACCACGGTTTCATCTGGGGCACGGTAATAGTGAAGCCAACGTAGATGACCAGAGCGAGGACTGTGATTCCCGACAGGGCCATGGCCTGTGACACAGTCCTCGTTATGGCCGCCATCGTACGGAAGACAGCGCTCATGACGAATATCGAGACGTACGTGATGAGGAAGTAGAGGAAGAAGTTTCCGGGCTCCCGTCGCAACCCAGCCAGGAAGTACAGCACGATATTGAAGATAGTGGCGGTGACAAACTTTATGGGAATATCGGCGGCGATTCCCGCAGCTGCTTCGCAGGCTGGATGGTAAAATGCATACGAGGCGTGTTTTTCGACAATTGGCCGCTGGGCATACAAACCGCTAATCTCGGAAATGGCCGTAAGTGCATTGAGCAGGACGGCCATGAACAAGACAGAGCCTTTGGCGTAGAACCCGGCCGTGGCATCGGGCGTCCCGTAGAATATGGATCCGATGATGAGGGCAAGAGTCAGCTGGACGAAGCATTGCGTCCCGGTGGCAGAGATGTCGTTCCAGATGCGTTGGTACGCCCGCTTGGTGCAGAGGCGGACCTGCATGAGGAGGCTGATGGTATAGGGAGACCCGGGCCGGACATGCTTGGACTGTCGGTCCTTTTGTTGCTGCCGAAGCAGGCCAATGCTCTCTCCCTGTCGGTCCCCCATGTACTCCTCCTCGTACTCTCCAATCTCCTTCTTCAGTTCTTGGTACTCGGTTGAGTCGCGCCAATACCGTTCAAACTCCTCGGGCGTGCGCGGGACCTTGGTCTCCATTCCCGGACGAGACTTTCTCTCGCTCGGATTCGTAACCGACGTGAGGAAGTCCCCGGTGGTTTGGCGCGGCGGGCAGTACCAGCCCTGTCGCTCGAAGTAGCCCCGAGCATGCCCTGCTGGGCCGAAGTAGATCTGCCGCCCTTCGTACAGAACGATGGTCTTGTCAAAAAGATCATAAATGGCTTGGCTCGCCTGGTAGATCGCGACGGCATTCGCATGTCCGCCCATGTTGGCAGACATTCTCAGCGCGGAGGTGAACTTGTAGGCTGTTGCCGAGTCCAGACCACGGGTGCTGTTATCCCAAGCCGAGAAAGGGGACCCCGATAGCACCATCTCGGCGAGCGAGACTCGTTTTCTCTCGCCGCCCGAGACGCCGCGGATAAAGTCGTTTCCGACTTTGGTATTATACGTATGACTGAGACCAAACGCGGCCATGACAACCTTGGCAACGTATTGGACAAATTCCTTTCGCGTCATGTTATTGATCCGATGCGAGGGAGTTCGAGCTGAGGCTGCAAATTCGAGCGTTTGGCCCACTGTCAAATGAGGGAAGTGTCTGTCGACCTGGAGGGAGGTAGGTATAGGTTAGCCTGACTCTATGCCCAGCTACTTCTGTGGTCATCTCTCATACCTCTTGATTGTAGATAGCCTCGCCCTTGAATTCCTTCTTCATGAGCTTCTGGCTGATGCCATTGTAGTGGATACTCGACTTGGGATCAACCTTCAGCCCGTGAAGCTCGCCGCACAGTGTTTTAAGCAAGGTGCTGCACCCCGATCCCGGCCTGCCGAGAACAATGAGGAGCTCGCCGCTCCGGACGAGACCATCAAAGTTCTGCAGGATGCGCTTGTGATTCTTCTTCCCGAAGCTGATGAACTCACCAATGCGCAGGGGAGCGAGCAGCGTCGATGCCACCGTCTCTTGGACCTGCACCGCCGCTCCCGATCCTGATACTTCCAGGTCCTTGAACACCACACCCGTCTGCTTGGCCGTGATCCCCTGCTCGCGGAGCGTTTTCACGAAATTCTGGAGCCACTTCTCCAAGTCGAATTCATCGCTCTTGGGGTCCAAAGCCGGAGATTCTTCGTCCCAAGTGACGAGCGTCGGCACACGGGCGAGTCCATCAGGGGCGGCGGCGACCGAGTGGCGACGCGAGAGTGCCGTAGCAATTCGCACCAGTTCCTCCTTGTCATTATGCTCTATTATGTTGGTGGCCTTGCGTGTAAGTGGCGGGCGGTTTCTGTGGATCGGCGTATCTGAGCCAGCTTTAGATCCCGTATTGCTCTCGCTGTCTCTTGCGTCGTCGTAAACTGAATCGTCAGGTGACTCCGACGAACTATCCTTGGACAGAGAGGCAATGCCAGTTTCCGTGGTTGGCATCTTTTCCAGCTGTCCGGAGGAGTCAGCTTGGGAGTCTGCCGGGCCGGTGTTATCGTCGTCTCCCTTGGAATGATCCATTGTGAAATAGCTGGTCAACAATGACGATTAAGCAACTTGATCATGTCCATCCTGGGTCGGGCAGATGAGAAAGATAGACTAGTTATACGCCGTAAGGGGGGTTCAGTCGTATAATAAAGGCCGAAACCATGCCCTCGCCCAAACTAAAGGCCTGCCTCTAGTGAAACTTTCATCGCGGGTAGCGAGAAGCTCCGACCTTTGACATGGATACTTCCGCATCCAGCCCGCTCCGTATTTTGACCGAGGTCTACGCCAAGGACGAGAGAGCGGACAGTTACCAGGCCGATGCTCCGGTCCAAGACCCTTAGCGGTGGCTTAGGTCGAGCCCCGATGAAGCTTCAGGTGGTAACACCGCTACATGACCCCGCATGCCGCTGCCGCTACGAAACCTTACTATGCGAACCCGAAGAATTGGCTTTGTCGGCTTGCCAGTCGCCAGCCATTAGACGCAGCTAACATGGGACGGGTCTTTTGATCTTCAGGTTCCATTGCCCTACCTCGTAAGCGCTCGACTACTGTACAGATACTCGCTGGGGCGCTCTGAGACATTTGGACGGGAGCGGAATGAAAAAGCTCGAGACGAAAACAGCCGAGGCATGTCGGAATGCGACGGCAATGGCATGCCGATCGGCGCGAGACCTAGCCAATACATTCAGCTCCATGCGCGTTACCTGGTTACAAAGTAAGCCGGAATAGGGACATTTCTCGCTTCCCCCACAGGGCTACGCTTATCAGCTCTTGCAGATAATTTACTAGAATTTGATGTTTTTTACTTAAATGCTGTAATCTTTTTTTCTATAGAAAATTGTTGAATTAATTTTATTAACTGTGTTAATCTATATAGTATCTGCTGTAGGAAAGCAATCTATCATACTCCTTATAGCTAAAGCATTTTCTTTTATGTTGCAATGAGGTGGTACCACAGTACGTACAGAGAGAGAACTGTCCACCACTATGCCTGGACCCTTGTTTTTACCTATGTACGCTGGGAACTGCCCTAACACTTCCCATCACAGCACTTTATTCATAAAATCTATATAGATAGTACATAAAATATTTACATAGGCCACAGCGTTGCGGCTGAGCCAGCACAAGCAGATAATGCACATCCAGTTCGCACAACGAGTGCCATACCCGGCACGTAGGGCACAACCAATATAGATATACATATTTGTCTAAAGTACGGATAATAGCTTGTATAACAGAGTCCAGGTGAAAGTCGAGAGTAGTGGTGTAGCTGAGCCAGAGCGGCTTGGAAACGTCGAGCAACGTGGTGGTTGAGGACACTGATGGCTGACCTCTATCTCTAATCAGATGTTGGAGCTGGCAGATCTATAGATACAGCAGTATCCGCTCCATCTAGCCATTCCCGCCACTGGATCTGTCTGTAGGGCTGTAAAATGTATTAGATCCGGCCATTGTTACTACTGTCTCTGGCCTTCCCACTCTTAAACCTGAGCCATTGGCCACAGCCCTCTACCGTAAATGCATAGGTCGTATGATGTTGTACGGCAAATGCGCAGCAATGAGTGCTGGTCATGGTCATTTAATATCCTTCTAATGATGAACCTTTTAAATCCGTATGTATAAGCCGTTTGTCTGATTAACCGGTAAAGATGTTAAGTCGGGTTATTTTTTGGTTGTAGCCGTGTAAATAATTCGGCTGAGTGGTTTTTAAGCGGCTTGGCCTTGCCCTCCGTTATAGGGCTGTGCTCGGACGCCCTGGCTGTCAGTCCCGCAGGATTCGTACAGATAACCCACGTCACGACCATACTCGTCCCATTCCATTCCTACACTTGTCTCAGTGAAAATGTTTAGATTTGGCTACAGCGTGGTTCGGGAGTACCCGTTTGGGTGGTTTTCTTGGACAGCAGTAGTTGGCGGTCTCCTCTTAACGGCCGTTATATCCATTTTCACCGCCACTACCAACGGGTTATATATGGAGTAAGAAACGGATACTCTTCCATGAGTTCTTTCTAAGGTTCCCGCAATGATCCAATTAACTAGCTGCGTGTATTGCCAGACCGCTTTATACTACTGATCTAAACGGAACTGAGAATACTATTTCCTGGTTCAATAAACCGCCATTTTCTTGGACGAAGCCGGTGAGCTAGATCATTGTAGGTAACGATGCGCATAATGGCTGATCCGAAATAGATGGCTGCCAAATGCCAATCAGCACAACTTAGAACCGGAGATGGTATGTGTGAAAGCCTCGGAAACAAGCAACAGGCGACTAATTCTGACGGCAGAGTTCTTTACCGATTCCATGCGCAATAAATTCACGCTGTCTCGTCTAGGCACTACGAGCAGCGCGAATCCGAAGAGACTCACGCTAGCAGATCCGGTCATTGCCTACAGAGGCGTGGCACTTGAGAACTGTATACTGCCGCAAATTAACGTCTATTATCAAAATCTTACCCTTGACGAAGTATCCAACCCCGGCCTGGAATACCAAATTACTTCCAAGGTCAGGAAAACGCACGATGCATAGTTTTGAGCCAGACTTACGAATTGAGAAGGCAATATTGTACTGTTCGCTAGCCAATGGGGCAGTTGACAGCAACCACACCACCCACAACACAACTTTCCTCCTTGAGTCCAAATCAGAACACTGCGCCGCTACGCATTCAAACGACGAAGTAGGGTTGAAATGGACCGAGGAGGTAATGGATCGTGTCCAATCTGACCGGGATAGTGGTGAAAATCGCGAGGAGATATTTTGGGAGCTGCTACTCTCGTGAGTAATCCACAGCAGGTATTTTCCTTTATCATGATTTACACACGGAGGTTAATAACACTCACGGGCGGAATCCACAAACCCGAAATAGTGACCTGGGCTGTTTCAAAATAAAGCTATTGCAAATGAGGCCATCTCAGAGTCAGCTAGTCCCTGGATACTACGGTGTGTTGCAAGGGAACAGAGAGAGAGGGCTGTGTTTTGCTATTGTCTCACTAACGCAAACATAGGCGTGCTTCGAAATTTTTCAAGTACTGATATAAAAAGAGCGGACTTCTTTGTCAGGTTTAACGATTTCTCGACCTTCTATCCACCAAACTCCCAGCCGAGTCTGCCTCTGGAACTGGATCTGATACTCAAAGCAAAGTATTCGAGTATGATCTCGGAATTCCGCCCATATGGCCCTACTCTGTTTCGAGGTCATTCGGAGTTCCTCCTAGAACTGGTCAATACCACAATTTCGGAAATCGAAAGTCTTTCCAGTGAACTTGGGCTCAAGAAAAATCGATCTCTTCAAAGCGACGCTTTCTGGCATGGTGTAAGGACCCGAATAGCAGCCTTGGATTCAGCGCGAGTAAACGAGAATAAGACGACAATCCATACGCAATACGTATGCCAGGTTCCCCGTACGAAACCTGTTTGGTCGTTTATAGTTTCCATCGTCCTAGCTGACTTGGTGTTCCTTCGAGCGTGCTGGACACTGTATAGCTGGGGAGTGACATTGTGGCTAAAAAAGAACAATCCAACTGCCATGTACTGCAACGGATGTGTGCACCAACAAACGATGGAGATCTGCGACACGGCTTTGGCACTTCAAAAAACCCAGAACAGCTCTGCAGCAGAGGAAAAGAGAGATGCCGGGAAATCGTGCCGAATTTCTTTTGCTAGAAGGGCATCAATATAAATATTTTGCTTGTGCATCTTGAGCTCTTTTTGTTAACCACAGTATTCCAGCCGCCAAATGACAAGCTAACTCAACGCTATTGGAAATTTCCTGTCTCCGTAGACAGGGCATAAGGCAGCTGATTTCACTTCAAAATGCTGAAATTAGGGGGGAAGGGAGCGGATAATCAAGGTCGGATGGGTTTTGAGCGACGATGTGTGGCAGGATCGCACGTGACGGCTGCGCTCCAGCTCCGATCTAGGTACCGCTCTAAGCGAAGTTATTTGCAAAGATAGGATCGTACAACCGCGCTCTTGTACTCATCGCATTTAAAAGGGAGCGCAATGACTGAACTTAGCCCGGATAAAGAGATCGCGCAGCCCGGGCCATATGACAAGGCCGTTTTGCTCTCGGCTAGCACCCATATCCGGCTTTTGCGCATCTCTCCTTCAAGTGAGACAGCGGCCGACGACTCCGCTGAAGGGCACTTCTCCGCGCCGATCGTAGGCGAATTCAAGACGGTCTCAATATCCGAGCCACCTGCCTATAGCGCCTTGTCTTATACCTGGGGCGGTTCCAACAAGACGCACCAGATCCGGCTCGGCTCAGATGAACAACTGGGTATCACCGAATCGCTCGATACGGCGATGAGGTATGTGAGAAAGCGCGACATTTCGGAAACGCTATGGATCGACCAGATATGTATCAACCAGGCCGACCTCGCCGAGAAGAATGGCCAGATCTCGCTAATGGGTAGCATTTATGGCAAGGCTGAGCAGGTCCTCGTGTGGTTAGGACCATCCTCGGACGACTCGGACCGGGTCATGGACATCTTGGAGCGCGTCGGGCAAGAGGCACGGGATATTGGATTCGGAGAGCTGCATAGGAGGGCGGATTTCGAAGCATTACGCCATGTCCTGAGCGGCGAAGACCCGAACGATCCGCTTACAACGCGGTGGCAGGCTCTGCTGAAACGAAACCGCCCGGACTATATTAGATGCGTGGACGCCATGTCGGCTTGGATTCGGCGTCCTTGGTTTAAAAGAGTCTGGGTGTTGCAGGAATTCTGCCTAGGGAGAGACACCGTCTTCATCTGCGGCACCAAGAGGGTAGATGCAGACCTTGCCATGCTCGGCGATCACGCTTTCTATCTCAGCATTGCCACAGATGCCAATATCACCACCGCAATGCAATTCAAGCTGAAAAAGCTTCTCCGCAGTCCGACGGCCAAGTTCTTCTCTGCGCGAGCCAGGCGGCGTGCGCATGACGAGCAGAGGTCACACAAGACGGGCGACAGTCTGTTCGAGCTGCTCAAGAGACTCTACGTTGACCAGGAGATGCTAGCAACAGAGGAGCGAGACCGCATATTCAGCGTGCTGGGCCTAGCAACTGATGACGTCGGCATCCGCCCGGACTATACTGATCCTGACTATCCACGCCTCCTCCGTCGAACAGCCCGAGCAATTTTAGAGCATAATGGACCGGCGGTGCTGTCATTTTCGCAGTTCCCCAAATCCGTGGAAGGGCTGCCATCCTGGGTCCCGGACTGGAGATCGAATCTAGCGCCGTCGTACTACGAGGTGGTGCCTCACGCACATCAACATGTGTTCCAAGCTGCTGGGTCCACGGAGCTTCGTTTGGAGATCACCGATGATGACGCAGTATTGGCACTTGAAGGCTTTGTTGTCGACACGGTTGAAGAGTCCGCTGGTCCTTGGTACCAGGATGCGACTCCCACTTCTTACATCGGCAGCCTCTTGTATCTCAGTTCAATCAAGCTTTTATGTCTGCTATCGGCGGCCAAGGCCCATCCTATATACGGCAGCGAGGCGAGGAGGAAAGAAGCCATCTGGAGGGTGCCGATAGGCGATCTGTACCGCCCCAATGGGACCCTACTCCGAGCCACCAGCGACGTCGCATCTACCTACCAAGACTTTGTTTTCTTACGCGAGTACTTCGAGCAGATCAAAATTTCCATGCCGCCAGAGGAGAAAGATGCACTTCGGGGAGAGTGGACGGCAAAGTTCACAGCCGCCCAGCCCTATATTACGTGCATGAAAACGATGGATAGAAAACGACCTTACATGACCGCAAAGGGCTACGTGGGAATGGGACCGCTGGCTACGCAACCCGGCGATTTGGTTGTCGTGTTTCTCGGCTCGCGAATTCCTCATGTCTTGCGTCCCAGGAGCGATTCAACTTTTAATTTCCTTGGAGAAGCCTACTGCGACGGGATTATGGACGGCGAACTCGCGGGCAAGTTGCCAACCCAGAAATTTTGCTTAACGTAGTATGAGACTGTGTGGGAAAGATTTACCAACCTGTGCAGCTGTTGCAGAGAATCTAGTCAGTATGTGTTACCATGGCTCTACATATTTGCAGAGCGAAATCGTCGTATTAAGAAATTAATTCCCTTACCCCTTTATTTATAAATTTTACCCAAATCTGTTCGACCTCTCTAACATTACGCAGAGACAGCTATTCCAGCTAGCCTTAACTCCTAGAACTAGCTTGACACCTGTAACTAGTTTCAGTAGCAGGGGCCAGTTTGTACAACAATGTAGTAGGATCTCATACAAAGTAGAGTTACAGGGCGCCTAAGTCAACAAACTTCGATCAGCGGTGATAATTTGTTCATTTAACTTGCAGGTATTCTCGTCTTAATCCAGTCCTGGCAATGGGGCTCACACACCGCCCATAGTCAGAAGCAGAATTTCGCATCCAGGGTGATAAACCCTAAACCAATTCTCGACCTTGACTAACGCTAGTCAGAAACCACCAAGACCTCCATAACATGCAAAGCAAGTACATACATGTGCCTAAGATTTCACTGTGCTACGGCACTTGGTATGGTTACCCGTAGTTATGGCTAAGTCATGAAGTGAGCTCTGCTGCTGCACTAGAAGCCGTTGGGTATAAATACCTTTGCATTCAAGACCTCTGTTTCCAATTCGAGTAAACTACTAAGTACACATGGGCGCTACTGAAGATTGAACATCTCGTAAAGACCGTAGGGGTATAGAGACCATGAGTATATCTGAGTATGTCGACACAGTTGAAGCTATTTGTCAGGAAGCACTCTATTTACAGGAGTGAAAGATGGAAGTAAAAGAAGATGTTATTAGACAAAATTCCACCAGGTTTTATGTGAAGGGGCAAATTTGTGTTGGGTCTGGATTTTTAAATCAGAACACCGACGCCCCGACATAGACGGTTGATTAGTGTAGCGGTTATCACCCCAGATTCTGAGTCTTCTCTTCTGGTAACCCCGGTTCGATTCCGGGATCGACCTAAACTACCTCCCTTAGGTGCCTTGATTTTTTTCCTCCGCCTACCATATATTTCTTCGCAGAAGGGGTTTTTTTTTTTTCCTTTTATTTCTAGTGTGTGAAAGGTAGGTTTGTGGAGCCCGATGACCATCTCCAAGGCTTAGAATGTTTTGACCAACGGGATTTTGGTCGGCGCACTTTCGCCATTTCTGAATACCCAAGGTACCTGGGCGAGATAGAGCAAAGATGGTGAACCTAGTTCTAATGTACATTGTGTAATGGTCCTTTCTCATCTCTCGCGTAGCTGATTCGATGGCACGGGTATATTTCTACGACTCGAGACGGGATGTGAAGATGCGCGAGAACGGCGTCAGTTATGCAAGACTCAGGGAGATGAGCATGTTCGATTGACGTAATTGTAGTCGAAGGCAGCCAATATCCCAATCAATTGGGTCACCGTGGCGAGGACTACCAGGACATGAAATAGTTGATGGGAGGAGCTATAGATATCGAATTTACCAGGATATCGACCCTCGGGAAACTTAGTCTGTAGCACCATAGTAGGCAGGATCAATTCTACCCTGCGAAAAAATCTGGAGACTTACGGCGTAGATTAAAACCTCGAGTAGGAGAAAGCCCCCTCTGATTAGATTAATAGGGTATCCCGGATTGTCTCATCATTTGCGAGATGCCGAACATCTTGATTACGTTGCAAAGGTTCGCACCAGAAAACCATGTATATCCCTAATACAAAGTCGCTTAATGTCAAAACCACTACGCCTACCAGGTTGAGTCGCAGCTATATTTGTTCAACCGCGCGGGAGTGGTTCATCAGGGTGTGGTATGTGGCTGAGGGTCCTAGGCAGATAAAGATTCGACACCACCAGACACAATAACGATCAAAGTACACAGGTGATCGGCTGGCCATTAGAAAAAGGTAAATAGGGTAAATAACAATGTCTACGAGAGCTATTAGCTATGATGGCAGGCTGCAACGACCTACACGCGCAGAGGGAAGAGAGCAAGGTCTTTGACAATACAAGAAGGTTCTGCCCCTCGTACGACAGACGTCTCCATTTTGGGTATGCCTTGAAGCTCGCTCAAGGCGTAGGATAGGCGCAAGGCCCACAAGTGCCAGATACCTGTGTTACAGTTGACGCGGGATCATTTATCGGATGCTGCGTAGAACACTGCGCTATGCGTCGCTCTGACACAATTGCATTGCAGACCTTGCAAACATCTCGCTTCCATTCGCACATCGTGGTAAGTTTTCCCTTTTCTGCTAGAATAACAAATCTACGCTCAGCTGGTTAGAGCAGCCAAAACTCACCTGGCAGAGACTTGATGGCGGAAACTTTGTACAAGGAGGGTTGCTCGTGATTTCACAGAATCGCTGTCGCTATTTTCGGGTGCCGAGATGGATAGAGCGGATGGTCGATGCGTAGAATCGGAGATTTCCTGAACTTGGTGCTGTGGGAGTAATGTGGCAGAAGATTATGACGATTTCGAATGGCTTTCTGGTAACTAGAAAACAAGTATTTACAATGGGGAAAACTCACTTCATTCTCGAATTTCCAAAGTGAAGCATGAGAAATATGTTATAGAAACAATGCTCTTTGTTAGATCGGACATGTACTGAGAAAGAGCTCCTTTGAGTGGAAAGCCGCTGTCCCGAGTATCTGAATCTTGGCACTAGAGTATGCTGGTCTGGCATTCTGGGCAAGAGAAATCTTGGACATGGGCAGATAGTACGTAAACTAAATACTCAACGAAAATAAAGCAATGTCTCCCGGCCATTTTATATATAAAAAGCCGAGTCTTGCAGGAGTTGTCGAATGATATACAACGCATGTACTCCGTGCAGGTCAGATGGCCGAGGCGCAACTGCAGGTTTTTAAGTATTCTTACTGGCATTTTATAAGGATTAAATTTTACTTCTTTGTCCTAAGGCTACACCAAAATCACCGCATGTGAATACCAGTGTGAATCACCTCACCTACTGCAGGTACCTGCATATTCTTCTCAAACGTTTCTCCAGTGACAATAGAGTGCGCTAATAGATGGAACCAGTCGCGACACAGAAAGGTGAGGCTGACAATGGTTTGCCAGTGAATGACCAAGATACCAAGCTACCTACGCCACCTCAATTACCTATCGATGCTACCAACTTGACGCGAAGCTTCCACACTCGACCACTTGCACGATAGGTGCCTAGGCCTCATAGCTGTGACGGCGACCTATCTTGTGTTCGCTGGCTCCCCCTCTGATGCGGGTCTCGGCGCGTTTTGAGTGGTTGAGGCGGTTACACCGGCGAATCTACCTCTCGCGTGAATCACTTCCCAGCGCCTTTGGAGAATACACGTTCTCCTTCATATATCTGACCCATCTCACAGCACAGCAGCCTCAAATATTGTGACCATGGAGCGTTCGGAGAAGCTGGAAGGTCCGCGATTCGAAGACCCCTTGCCAGACCAAATCCCAACTCAGAAGCTGAAAAGGGACGGAGTGTCTCCTGGACCCGCGAGAGAACAAATTCAAGAGAGACGCGCAGACAACCTTCGGATCGACCAAGTCGCGACCACGAGTGTAGAGCCGAGTGATACGTCTCCTGAGCCTTCGAAATCGCAGAACTGCAAGAAACGAGCGGGACAATCTCTACCACACGAACAGACCACGTCATTGAAGAAGTTGAAATCGACCGGTGCAGCTCGCGGACTTTCGACCTTCCCCCCCGAATTCTACGACAATCTGTCCCAGCTTTGGCTCACGTCCCGCGCTCTGAAAGAATTCGATCGGCGAAACGAGATCTTCTCCCTGCTGCCGACTCGCACCGTCAACCATCTATGCACTGAAGACTTGGCGCAGGCCGTAAGGAAGGGAGGCCCTGATCTTGCCCGCTTTGCGAGAACTGGTGGCCCAGATCTCAGCAATCTTCAAGGGGTAGCGTATGCCTGCATCGCTCAATTGTTGGGTCTTGTCGACTAACCAGCTGTGGCAAGTGGCCCCAACCAGGTACTATCAGCACAACGGCTTCGACGACGTCATCGGCGACGAGCGAACATATCCCTGGAGGCAGCGAGCAGACAACGTCGATCAAAGCAATCACTATGCCCATGAAATGCAAACGTTCTTCCGCATACGATGCGAATTTTGAACAGCATCTTATCGACAATAATATCTACCCTCCGCATTACGACTTTCCTGACGACCGTAAACCCCCGAAGCCTGCGAACTGGGGAGAGATCCGGGAGGCACTCAAGGCTCCCAGGGGATTGCTATCACCCTCTCTAGTTCCCAGCTTAGACTTTGAAGACTTTCAGCGCAAAAATATGACCAAGTCTGAAGGGTCTATCATGCGAAATGTCGTTCCGCTCCTCGCCGGCAATGCCAGTATTCCGAACGAGGGGCATATTCCCTTTACAAATTTAAAGTCGCTTACAAGCGATACCACGGTGAATCCAGCACCGGATTTCTTCGACGGAGCATACGCCGGTGACCTAGACAAGAAAATTCGAAAAGAGCTCGCCAAGATAATAATGCCGTCCAAAAAGGCTGGGATTCCTATAGCGCCCAACCTTTTCCTGGAGGCCAAAGGTTCTGGCGGAACCTTCGGCGTAGCAAACGGACAGGCCGTCTTGAACGGCGCGCATGGAGCAACCATCATGCATGCCCTACAGAACTACCGCCGAGCGAAACCTCTCCACGATGACAACGCCTACGCGTTTACAGCCACACTCCTGGGCGGGATACTTACGCTGTACGCACACCACATCACAGCTCCTATTCACCAGGGGCAGAGGCCAGAATATCACACTACAGTGCTCAAAGCCTACGCTTTAGTGGGTGACGATGAAGTCTGGATCGAGGGAATCGGAGCCTTCAGGAATTTGAGAATGCTGGCAAAAACCTACCGTGACCGGTTTATCGAGACCGCAAACGCGAGAGCACGCAAGCAATACGCTGAGGCAGCAGACGCGGAGGAGAATGATGATCTGGCAAACCCGACCCAGGCACAGCAAGATGAAGGCTCGAGCCCTCTAGACTTGACTGATTGCCCGATATTTGCTGAGCCAGACGACGACGGCGACGACGACGAGACCCACGAGACCCCGGAGGCCCACAAACTCCATGCTGGACTCACCAACGCCAATTACGGTGGGCGCGACTTCGAGATCGCACCAGACTACGCACCGAACTTGGCGTCTAGTTCCACATCAGCGCGGCATCAAGATGTGTCGCAATCTAGACGTCCGCCCAAGTTGCCGCGCACTCCTCCCTCTCCGTCGTCTACTCGGCCCAACAAGCGTTGAGCTCCGCATGCCAGCGTTGCTTGCCGGCGAACCAGATATCCTTAGACGTGGAGGGCCGCGGCTCCGTCGCGACAATAACCTAAAATGGGCTGGATTTCCGAGGGGGACGGCCCCACCCGGGAACCGCTGGAGGGAGACTTGAAGCAGAGTCCCCTGTGTGTTTAGAGCTGTTAGATCCTTCTCGAATCGGAAGACAGAGCTAAGGGACTCAGGAGACCAGCCTAGAATACTAAAAAGTACAGAGAACATTCGTTGATTGCCCGTGTATCCTCTGTACAGCCTCAGTTGGTGAATTTTTTTTTTCCCGCAAAATCTGCCTCCAAGTCATTAGCCCACAATTTGGCGATGCGTAACTCGGCCGCCTGAGGTAGTAGCCTTACCAAATTCTGAACCTGCCAGCTCTTTGTGACAATCGTTCCTAATTTGTAAGGGCCCAGAATCCCAGTACATTGTAGAAGTTCAACTTCGGGGACAGTTCAATTACCGGAACCCGAGTTACAAGAAACCGACTCCCCGAGTCTGGTTTGTCTTATGCGGACGCTAGCGGGCGATGCGGCATGCGGTGCGGGCGTTCGGGTCTGGCCGATGCGGTAAAATTGTGGGTACCCCATCTCCAGGGCCCGCCGTGCCCGCAGACGAAGCGAAAGGGGGATTAAAGACGCTGCTATAAATCACCTGCCCGCCTCGCCAGGAACCAAGACTCATAGCTCCCCATAGCTTTGGCTTGTCAGAAGTCAAATCGACCGAGAGCTTTGTGTCCATCATACCCAACCGTTCCATCACATTCCAGCACCTGTCACCTCTCCGCGATGCCCTCCTCCGCGTTCGACCCGTCCTCGATCCCAGATCTCACCGGAAAGGTGTACATCGTGACCGGTGGCAATGCAGGCATGTACGTTACAAGACGCCCTTTATAGTCGTAATACCAAATAGGTAGTAGCGGTCGGATACTAAACGAATCACAGAGGCAAAGCAACCGTGGCTGGTTTGGCAGGCTATGGAGCCCGAGTCTACATGGGCGCTCGAAGCGAATCGAAAGCGACGACGTCAATCCAAGAGATCAAGGAGCACCTCCCGAATGCGGATGTTCGCTTCCTCGAGTTGAATCTCTCCAACCTTGCGTCCGTGGTAGAAACAGCGCGCAAATTTCGCACGTAAGTCGATGAGCCCCTCGAGTTTTAAGACGACACGAAAATACCGAAGTATTTAGTTAGCTACGTCTGTGTACTAACATCGATGCTGTGAATAGGATAGAACCAGTTCTCCATGGCCTCATCAACAACGCGGGCATCATGGGCGTCCCATTCGCGGTCACCGACGACGGATACGAGTCGCAATTCCAAGTACGTCCATTAAACATACCCGGTGTTTGTTGCTGCTCTCGGCTGATAAAAATGTACACTCAGATAAATTACCTTTCCCACTGGCTCCTGACACATCATCTCCTACCCCTTCTGGAGAAGACGGCGAAGACGAGCAAGCCGGGCGACGTCCGCATCGTGGACGTCACGTCGGTCGGCCACAATCTCGCGCCAAGGGGAGGCATCAACTTCAAGGACACAAAGCTGGAGAGTTCGGGTGCCATGACACGGTACGGGCAGTCCAAGCTGGGCAATGTGCTCCATGCCAAGGAGCTCGACCGGAGATATGGCCCCAACCGCAAGCCGCAGGAGGGAGGCGAGATATGGACCGCGGCCGTCCACCCAGGGAATTTTGACACGTAAGCAGCCGCGCCTACCTTTACACCAAAACTGTATATCAGTAAAACGCGCCCCATGCGTGTGGTCTCACGGTAGCTGACTGCATCCAGGGATCTCAACGTGCAAGCAACCGCCGCCGCGCCGGCACCTGTTCTCTTCGTCCTGAAGCCGCTTATTCGACTTTTCGGCATGCTGGAGAAAGACCAAGTCAAGGGCGGCTGGTCGTCTATGTTTGCGGTCGCGAGCACCGCATTTCGCAGAAGCGATTCGGGTGCGTATGTCGTGCCATACGCCAAGATCGGCAACCCTTCTTCGGCGGCAAAGGACCCTGCCCTGGCCCTGAAGCTCTGGACATGGACGACAGAAGAGTTTGAGAAGAGGGGGCTCCTGGTACCTATATGAGCAGGACGTAATCAAAGTTTGGCGGGATATCAGGAAAGACATGAGGTTGGGGCGCAGGGCTCTTAGATAGACTAGGTAGCATGTTGAATTACAGGTTTCGTTGGCATTTAGCCCATTTTAAAGTAAATCGCTCTTCTCCACGCTCTCCAGTATCATAAGATATCTGCCTGGATGGAATTAGTTCATGAAGGTTTGCACCAAAGTCGCAACGCAAAAGGGGCTAGGATTGATGACTTACTGGCGCAACTCCAATGACCGCTGATAGCCTTCAGCCCCCCAAAGATTGCTTCTATTGCTGGCAACAGATCGGGTCGCCCGGTTTCTCGGAAGTATAGAAGGCAGAGCCTATTCGTTGCATAGAAACAGTCCGCCACGAAAGGACTGGCCGCTGCCCGTCCCTGGCTACTGACGACACTGGTTAGTTTGACAGCAAGATCAGAGACCAAAGCTGGAAGTTTTTTCAAACCACCCAGCGCAATCTCCTGCAGCTGGAGCTGCTCGGGGATTCCGATCCCCGCAGCGTCATCTACATCGGCGCAGCTGTGACAATCATACAAAGCAAGCAGGCCACTGTAACATATACCCACTGCAGAGCTGAGGGGACCAAAGAGGCTGTTATCCGCGCTGGCCAGTTCTATCGAGACGGCTAGGCAAAACGCGTCTAGGACACGGTGCAGCTGGATCCCGTCCAGGTAAAACTGTGTCATATCGGCAGGCTTGCTGTTTACGTGGCTTACAACGAGCGACAGAAGGTGAGATGCTTGACAGGTTCTCGCAAACGGCGACGCTGAGACATCGGCAGTTGACGAGACCGCCAGGGACTGAGTTGGTGCTTGTTCCTAGTATTCAGATTAGGCATTTGCGCCGACGACGGCGTGTTGGCAATGCTAGGGAATGCTTACGCCGCTCTCCCAGAGGGTCTCGTCGCTTGGTAGCAATTCTTCTCCCTTTGCATCTCCACAACAAAAGGGGCGGTTATCTATTCCGATGCTGGTGTAGCTGAGGATCGAGTGGTCAGGCAGAGGCACGAAGAGCAGGCAGGGCGTGGCGTCCCGTAGAGGTGAACGTACCGATCCAGCACAAAAACAGCCCACCACGTCCTTCGAGCTTCTTCGAGCTCGGTCCAAGACTCTGCAAGCAATCAGTCACCCAAGTACCAGTATCCCCGAGTGCGTGGTCCTCGGGGCTGTCGGATAAACGCACTTGGTATGGACAGCAGCTGCGTGGCGACTCTTCGGTCGTGATAACCGAGAGCATACCCCATTCTTGCGCAGCTGCCAGTACTCATATACGCGGCTGGGTATATCCCATTGGCTACTTCGTAGAAGGCAATGAGGATAGACGCTTGGAGCACGGTGTTGGAGAAGGCCGCGCTCGCCTCGGCGTACGCGGCACACCTCTTCACCGCGAAATAGAATGCCGGCCTCGGCCCATTTTTCTCCAAAGGGAGCCGGAGTAGTCTCATGCTAAGCAACAGTAGAACGGTGTCGATTCTCAGCTCGGATTCACGGGCTAGCTTCTGGTAGAAGCGAATTTTGGATACTGTTTCACATCATCAGTTCCTGTTTGCCTTGCGATAAGGTTATCTCTATGGAGCAATGTACTAATTGGAACGATCGCGTGAACAGAGTTGAAATACAGCTCGGCGTCCTGTTCTATATCGCTAGGATTGCCAATGAGTTCTAGGAACTCGATGGGAATCGCATCGCTCGCCGGTGGTGCCACGGTCCGGAGTACCCGGTATGCCTCCGTGTCAAGGAAAAAGAGCGACAGCGTTTCGCTCTGCTCGGGGCTCTACGGAGAAGAATCAGTCTATGCGCCAATCCATCAGGAAGACGCCATGGTCGCATGCGATGACGCCTATCTCGTGGTGTTTACCTGTTGCTCGTCTACGGACGCAGGCAATTCGGATGGGTACTGACATGGCCGGCTGCTCTTGCGACACAGTTGACACTGTGGAAGTTCTCGAGTACACTTCCGCTTCTGCTTCTTGCACAAGAAGCAAGACTGGCGGGCCAGGCCGCCCGATGCACCAGAGTTGGATTCGTCCATCGTTATGTGTGCCCGCGATCATCAATGAATGATAGGCAGAGATAAGATAAGCGGGCGTGGAGCCCTAGAGCCCTAACAGGCAGAATTGCTGTCCGACGCTAGGTAAAATGGGGCCGAGCAATAACTAGCTCCAGATTCCGTTGCTTGTCCGAGTACAGAGTAAGCAAAGAAACTTAGCATGTTGAGTGAGAACAATTTTCCATAGTGTTGAAAATATCACCATTTTCCAGGATTTAAAGAAAATGCGTGTCAATCACGAGATACAACTTGCCGTAGCGAGCACGGCATTTCACAAAAGCGATGCGGGTGCGTATATTGTGCCATTCCCACAGATTTCCAAGTTACCTAGGAGAAAGTGAAAGCCGAATTCCAACTCAGTAGCCTAGCACGGCAGCAAGGCCGTCTATGCATTGCTACTGTTCTAGATAGATACCTTTGCCAGTCATGTTCTTTCCAACAAGCCCACATAATCTTCGCGGCAAACATCATCCCGCTGCTTCACAACAAGTCGTCTATGTAGGGAAGTAAGAGTTCTATAAAACCGACATTCCCATTTAATTGTCTCACTATTGAGGCATCCAGTACATAAGCAGAAAATAATTAAAAAAAGCCCGACCTTCACAAATTCGGCGCGCAAATGATTACTATCCCAGGCGCTAGGCAGTATAACAAGCCTCACCTTCCAACCCCCCAAACAAACCCTAACTTAGACATATGTTTCAGTATATGTCACCCTATCACCTCAGACCAGCTTTACAGTTCCCATCGCAAATATCTACCGCAAGCCCACTAAAATCCAATCTACCCCTCTGGAAGATGGGGGCGGTGAATGCTGAGTGTCCTGATGGAGGAGAGGAGGGGGAGGATGGCGGAGAGAGGTTTGGGCGGCAGCCCTGGGATCTACTCGCTGGGTGTTCTCACTGCCTGCGTGTGTCTTGTGTCTTGGCGTTCTAGTGCGGACGCTGGCCATCGGAAACATCGACGCCGGAGACCTTGACGATGGCCTGCCACGCGGCTTCCTGGCTGGCGCGATCGTGCAAGTGTGGTTGCTGCATCGCCTCGATCGGGCCGGTGAGCTTCGAGGGCGCCGAGGCGAAGAATTGTCCTGAGACGTCGGTTCCGAACTCCGATGCCTGGATATACCGACGGGCAGCGGTCTCAGGAGTCTGGGTCATGCCGGGGACGAGCTTCAGAATCGGAATCAACACATACTTCAAGGCCGGGTTAGCGTTGCGCGACGCCTTGGTGTCGGGCGCGCTGCCGGGCGACACGGCGTATACGGCCATGCCGGAGGGTAGCCGACGCGCCAGCGCGGCGGCCCACCAAGCGATGATGACTTTCGCGTCGGCATACGCCCGGTTGGGCTCGTACTTCACGTTCGGCCCGCTGCGCAGCAGGGCTTCGACAGCGGCGGCTCGGTCCCCCTGGTGGTGTTTGGCCGCGTAGGCCGGGACATCTGTGAAGCTGAACAGTGGCACATCCCCTCGGGCAGGTTCCGCCCCGGAGATAACAATCCGCGCGTTGGGGCTCAGCAGGTTGGCGCGGAGCAACCCGACAGTCAGTTGATGATGGCCGATTAGCGGAGCCTGAGAAGCCTCGACGCCCGCCGTGGTGAGCACGCGCTTGCTACCTGCGACCAACCCTGCATTGAGCAGTAGGAAGTCGATCGGCCGACCTCGCTTGACGAGCTCGGCCAGGGCGGACTGAACACTGGACGGCTTGTCCAGATCCAGCTCGAGCGGCGTGAAGACCTGTCTTTTGGTCTCCGCCGCGAGCTGAGCGACCGTTTCCTTGACCCGAGTCAGGCTGCGCCCGGTGACGATGATCTCGCGCCAGCCGTCCTCGGCAAGAATGCGGGCTGCCTCATGACCGAGCCCTGAGGTGGTGCCGGTGATGAGCGAGATCGAATGTTCCATGTGTATTGTCCTGATGACGCCTTGCTGGTAAGAATGGAGGTAGACGTTTGTTAGGTGATTGCTTGCCGTGAATGCTTGTGGCTTGTGTCAAGAAAAGGCCACGCTCTCCGAAGAGTAGCGACCTGGTCGTTTATATAGAGAAAACTTAGGCCATGATGGACGCTGCCGTAGAGAAATTTTGAGTGTAATTTCTTTCTACCACTGGCGAAGTACCATGCTTTCCCCCCTTAACATTCCATCATAACTAAATTCGGTCATAATCACCACCCTACTAGAACCAAGGTACTTAGCGACCTGCGCCCAGATGCGTCTGCTTGGTCATCGTAGCTCTTGGAATACGCCCACGCACGTTTTAGATATCTGTATGAGCACCAGCACACAAAGCAACACTAGTCTCACACCCCATAAAGGGGCACGCAAAGACCAATCTTCGGGCGGCTTCAAGCCCTCGAGCCCCGCTTTCGTGCGAGCTCGGATACGCTACGAGCTGGTGCGAGCCCGTCACGGCAGCCAATCCCTGCTCGCGCACCTTCTTCTCAGACCCTCACCACATCCCATCTCTATGCGCGGCTTCTTCTCCGACCCTCGTAGCCGCCCAGCCGGTACAGTCAAACGACACCGCCATGTCGGGCAGCGTTTACCCGAGACCAATGCGCTTAGGCACGCGAAGCTGTGCAACTTGCAGGCGGCGACGAGTCAAGTGCGTGTTCACCACTGGGCATCCGCCATGCCAGCAGTGTAGCTTGCGCGGCATCCCGTGCACTGCTCAGCAACCAGCGGGGCAGGACACTGGGTCGTCGGCGGGGTTGTCGTCCCTGACAGAAGAGCAGCTGAAGCAGCGGCTCGCTGATATTGAACACAATGTGCGCGACATCTGGGCTAGCCTGAGTCTGATGGGCGCTTCTCCATCGCTCCCGGGGCTGCTGCCAGGGGCTCCATCCACGACGCCTAGCGTGGAAGAGCATGTTGGTGTCGGGCCGGAGTCGATGCTCGACGCCCAGAACGCGGCCCACACTACCATGCCCTACGAGTCCGACACGGTGGATGACGGCTTTGGCTTCCGAGACGCGCCGCTGCTCACCCTGGTCAAGGCGGCCAGCATGACGGAAGAACTGCGGTTTGCTTCCTCCGTACCGTCGGCTAACGGCAACAAGGCCCGCGACGGCGTCCATCCTCCCGAGTTTCTGATGCTACAGGACGACGACCTGCTGACGGTCCTTGCGGCGACGGAGCAGTACTGGGCCATCTGGCCACCCTGGCAGTATGGCACCCTGCCTCCGACCATGCGCACTC
>FTLB01843382.1_pt1 | contig 24069 bp, 20 predicted proteins | sample 1658291 | NCBI WGS metagenome assembly FTLB01 (sample SAMEA3914812, study PRJEB12502) | metagenome | biome: forest; material: soil | place: Canada | collected 2011-07-07 | depth 0.1 m
TGGGCTAGTGGTGTCTGAAACATGATATTCCGAGGCGGTGCCTTGGCCTGGGTTGGATTTGTCACGGCCCGGAACGCCGAAATCTTCCGGATACAAAGGAACGACTCGAGCTGGCCCCGGTGGGTAGGATGGGAAGTTAGGCCCGAGGAACTGACGGTCAATCGGCGTGGGCGACACGATCTTCATGACTGGCTGTGGTTGGTAGGGAACCGTGACAGGTAGATTGTGCATTGGTCGGTAGTTCTCGCCCGCAGGTACAGGCAGACGGAGGTAGCCAAGTTCGAGTTGCTGTTTTTCAGTTTCCCGGGCACGAACCTCCAACTCATTGCGAATCTGGGAGCATGGTTGGCAGAATATCCCCTTCACAACATCGTCCCCGTAACTTCCTGGTATATCGTAGACATGTCGAACTCGTCTGGTCTGCTTGGCGGTGTAAATACCACTGCCAAACCCTTTAGAAAGATGGTAAGTAAGTCGCCCCTCTCGAAGAATCAGTGGTATTCGAAAGCCTACCGAGACCGGCCACGCAAAGAAAGCACCAATCCTAGCAGCCTGTATTGCAGCCACTGTAGTCCGACATATTCAAGGCATCCTGATGGCGATCCACCTTGGCGAGTCGATGGCGCGTCCGGCCGAACTGGTCACATCCAATGAAGAAGGACCTGGGACAGTCTCCATCTTCTCCGGGGTTTGATAAAGATATCCTCCATCCGTTTTTCCCTGCCTCCATGGTTGGAGCCTCCGACATGGTGCCACCGTGTCGCCGGGTGTGTTCAATGAATAACAGAAATTGGCTGAGGATGATAGCTCAGGAATACAGCCGCTGAGATGTGCCTCGAAACCGGCGTATCATCTGGCTTGCGTTACTCAATATTTGATCTCGTGGTCAGTGGGCGTTCCTTCTGTCCAGCTTGAGAAAACAGGTCTGCTAGCAGGTGCCTCGACTCCGTTCTGTTGTTTCCCTGGTTCACGGGACGGATCAGGGAAACTGGATTGAACTTCTCTTCCGTCGGTCAGAGTCCCTGCCTCCTTCTGCATGCCCCACCTAGGTACCTATACCAAAACGTAAGAGTAATGGAGGCTAAGGATCGTAACTGCCACCAGGCCCGGGACTGGGCTACAACTCCTTCTTTTGGGAAGGAATTTCTGGGAACTTCATATTTGACTTGTTAGAGATACCTGATCTCAGAGCAGAGATCAAGAAGCACCCAGGGGTAGGGATACTAGGGTATCGTGAATACCTTACCTTGGCAGCTTAACGACGGTACCACTGGACAGCCAGCCGATTAGAATAGGAAAATCGTATCATCAGAGGGATCTGGACAGCTGTTTGTAAGAGAGAGGGCTGGACTGTGTTGTCGCCTAGATGGAGACTCTTGAGATACACCCCAATCAACTTGACTATAAACTGAAGTTGTTCCCACCAACGTTAAATATCGTAGGTACCCAGGTAAGGTAATATAGTCCAATAAAGTCAGAAGGGAAGAATGGAAGCTGGATTGTTAAGGTTCTCTGACGAGAACAGGTCCCACCTCTCTCAGTGAGATCCACGGTGCTGACTGTTAATTTCCTTTTCTTGACGTAAATGAAGTACAGGTTGATATAACTAAACAAGAGTCGGAAGGGTGCAAGCGAACCACAGTCAGAATCCCAAATATGCCTACTAAAATACCTGCCTTGCCTTAGGTACAGGCTACCTGATCTTAGGTGCTGTTGGTACCTTAGTTAGCATGCACTGACTCTTGTGCGATTTAGCAATGACCGAACATAAAACGTGCTAGGCTTAGTTATTTCCAGTAGTGAAAGCTATCAGTAAAGAAGTCGGGGCGACTAAATGACAAATGTGGCCCAAGCTCCTCTGTCTCTCTGGATCTACGTGGCTAAGGGCGGGGTCAAGCCTCACGCATTCTAACCCCACCATTACCAACGTCCGGAAGGCAACGCGCTGTTGCCTTCACAACTCGAACCGTGGGAAATCTTGACGAGTATAGCAACCTGTTTTACGACGGCCGACACTCACTTTCTCCCCCCTAAATCCACGATCTTCTACAGGTAAGCATGATAGTGTATTTGGACCTTGACCCTGAAGTCTTGAGCAATGCGTGTTCACTTTCCTATGACCCGCCTTACCAAGCTCCCCTTCTCACACGCCTTCTGCTCTTGTCTGTCAAGGAGCAAATATCAAGAGAGCACAGCTACTTAGCATTTACAATGAACTCTACTAACATTTGTTCAGGACAGGCATTGAAGAATAGCCCCTTCTGAAGTACAAAAAGGACCCGACTTTCCCCTCTGCCTCGTTGCTCGGCGGGAGCTCCGGAATTCGAAATGGCGACGACAATCCCCTCGAACCCGACCGCCGCGACCATCAATACCCTCCTGCAGAAGATAAACGACCCGGATCCAGACTTCCGGTTTATGGCCCTGAATGATCTCCTTACTGTGTTGAACATTGGAAAGCAAGATCTGCTCCAGCATGACTACAACACGGCCAGTCGTACTGCGGATAATGTTGTTCGTGCGCTTGACGACCAAAATGGCGAGGTGCAGAACCAGGCGATCAAGTGGTAAGGAGCCAAGAAAAAAATATCTCTGCTTAAGGCGCTCGAATGACTAACTTGTCACAGCTTGGGACCACTGGTCAAGAAGTTGAACTATTCCGTGGTCGCGCCGATGATGGAGAAGATCTCCTCCCTCAAGCTTCAAAATTCAGTCGACAACGCTGTGCCATTTCTGGCCCTTCGAGCCGTAGTAGAGCACCTCCCCCGCCCAATCCCGGGGCTTCCTATCTCCCGAGAAGTTCAAGAATCCTATCACAGCATTAGCCGCGTTCTCATACCTCGATTTGCCGGCCGCGGAGCCTCGACCAACAAGCCTGGCTCCGGCTTCCTCGATGGCGAGGAACTCAGCTCGGAGGCGGTGGATGTGTTGATTGAGATTGTGCGCTGCTTTGGGGTTATGCTCCAGCCTCTCGAGATTGAATCTCTACAATATGCCGTCGAGTCGCTCCTCGGCGAGAACAAAGGCAGCTCCGTTGTCAAGAAGCGAGCAGTGGTTGCTGTCTCCATGCTGGCTCATTACCTCTCGGAGGATCTTCTGATCAATTTCATCAACCGTTCGACCAGCGTTCTGAACAGCCCTGACCTGGCTCCTGTCACGCGACGCCTATACATCACAATTCTTGGCTCCATGGCTCGGTCTATACCTCAGCGGCTCGGACCACATCTGCCCAACCTCGTGCCTTTTGTTTTCAAGGCGCTAGACGAGAAAGAGCTCCAGGCGCAGCTTGACGAGATCAACGAAGGCACTGGAGACTCCGGCCTTGAGTTCAACGAGGTACGCGAGGCTGCCCTCGTGGCATTAGAGGCCTTCCTGGCTTGCTGCTCGAACCAGATGAGGGTCTACACCGACAACTCGATCGCTGCCTGCCTGCGATATCTGAAATACGACCCGAATTATGCCGTCGACGAGGACGATGAGATGGAGGAAGACGAGGAGGACGAAGAGGACGACTTTGACGAGGATGACGAGTTTGAGGCCGATGCTGATTTCGACGACGACGACGACGCTAGCTGGAAAGTTCGGAGGTGCGCGGCCAAGGCCATCTACACAATCATCTCCACCAGGAGCAGTGGAGACCTGCTGGACAGCGGTGTTCTCTATCGCCAAGTAGCCCCTGCTCTCGTGAAGCGATTCGACGAACGCGAGGAGAATGTCCGCTTGGAGGTGCTCTCTGCCACGTCTCTCTTAGTGCGCAAGACTGGAGAAGGCATCATTCCTGAATTCTCGATCGACAATTCCCAGACCGACTACATCAGCCACATCCCGCCGAGTCGAAAGCGCCGCAGGCAGAGCAGCGGTGGCGGGGCTACCTCGCTCGCGCTCGCCATGACTTCTTCGGATCTCTCTGGGACTGGTCTTACTTCGCCGATCTTGGAGAAGATCCCTGCCGTCGGCCCCCGCGCGGATCTTGCACAGCTGACAAACACCATCGTCAAATCTATCGCCAAACTTCTCAAGGGGAAGCTCATCCCAACTAAGCAGGCCTGCATTAATCTTCTTGACGACATGGTAGCCGTGCAGCGAGGAGGCCTCGATGCGTACTTCGATCTGATTACAGGCCCGGTCATTGAGTCTATCAAATCTTCGGGTGCGTCCACGTCCGCTTCCTTATCGACGACTGGCGGAACCGCGTCTGCTACTGCCAGCACGCTGAAAATCGCCTCCCTTCGACTCGTTGGCAATATTGCCAAGAATCATTCTTCGTCTGTGCTGCAGCCGTATCTCTCCAAAATCGTTGGCGCAATTGTCTCCGTGGTCCACAATCGGTTCTACAAGATCTCAGGCGAGGCGATCCAGGCAGCAGAGGAAGTCGTGAAGACTATCACTCCGCCGCGCTCGCGCCTGACCGCGCAGAAATTCAAATCGGACTTATCGACTCTTTATGAGGTGATTGTCGACAGGACGACCTCGAACGATGCAGATGCCGAAGTCCGACAGAAAGCTATTCATGCCCTGGGAACTCTGCTCGCTCGGACTTCTGGGCCCGACGGTTCTGGCCTCCTCCCCGAGGAGAAGCGAACGGCGGCTCTCGGTTATCTGCTAGACCGACTGAAGAACGAGACGACAAGACTCGCGGCCGTGAGGGCTCTTGATACCGTTGCGGCTCTCTCCTCGGGTGGCATCGAATTCGAGCCACAGTGGACCCGCCAGGTAGCTATCGAGCTTGCTGCTCAGCTGCGTAAGTCGAACAGGGCCCTGAGGGGATCCAGCGTTGTGGCTTTGAAGCACCTGGTCCTCTCCCCGGCTACCAAAGGCGCCCTGGATGATGCGACGACCCAAAGCCTCGCAGCGTCGCTAATTTCCATCATTCCTGCCAACGACACGCAGCTCCTCACGCCTGGGTTCCTAATTCTGGCACACCTCACACAGGAGAAGCCAAAGGTTACCGTTACCAAGGAACTTATCCAAGCCATCTCTGAGCTGTTACCAAATCTCGTCGCTGGTACCGTTCTTGACTCGCTCCTTGTCCTGATCACGAGCATCGGCCAGAATGGGTTTGGCCGTCCGCTTATGCAGTCTTTGCTAAAGGATGTCGGCATCGGCGGCGACCCGTCGGTCGTGGGTAAGGTCATTGGCACTCTCCTGGTTGCCAGCGGTGACTCGGCCGGCGTTACGATGGCCAACTTTGTGGATGAGACCAAGGCGAATGCGAGCGACCAGAGCCGAGCGAGCCTGGCTCTCACGGTTCTGGGAGAGGCAGGTCTCAGGCTTGGGCCCAAGTTTGGCCTTGGACCGAACACCTTCCTCGACCAGTTCAGCGCAGGGTACGACAAGGTTTCCCTCGCCGCTGCAGTGGCCCTCGGACGAGCCGGTGCTGGAAACATCCCTGTGTACCTTCCTATCATCCTCCAGGCGCTGGAATCAACCGGCCAGAGTCAGTACCTGCTCCTGCAATCCATAAAGGAGATTCTGCAACAAGCGGCCGTTTCTTCTGCCGATATAAGCCAGCACTCTTCGGCCATCTGGAATCAGCTACTTGCGTCTGCTGGAGTTGAAGATAACAAGGCTGTCTCAGCCGAGTGCATCGGTCGTTTGGTGGTGATAGATCCAGCCACATACCTCCCGAAGCTCAACGTAAGTACTTACTCTTCGTCCCGTCTCTGTTACGCAGATTGGACATAACAGCTAACGAGACACAGGCGCTGCTCAAAGACAAGTCACCCGCCCTCAGGGCTATTGCGGTCCAAGCGCTGCGTTACACGCTCCCGGACGAGAACGAGGCCTTCGACAGCATACTGAAGACCTTTTTGGTCGATATGCTCAAGACGATACTGGCAGACGGGGATATGGAGATTCGCCGCCATGCTCTGTCAACCCTGAACTCGGCTGCCCACAACAAGCCCGAGCTCATCCTAGGCCACTTCAACGTCCTCATGCCATACGTCATGGAGGAATCCGTGATCAAGAAGGAGCTTATCCGCGAGGTGCAAATGGGACCCTTCAAGCACATGATTGACGATGGACTTGAGGTCCGAAAGGTACGTTGCACGCGCAATCTCTCTACGTGAGACAGATCTTCATTCTGACCGACCCTAGGCCGCCTACGAGACCTTGTACGCCCTCATGGAGACGGCATATTCGCGAATCAGCATCATCGACCTGTACGACCGCATCGTCGCTGGTCTCGGCGACGATAACGATATCCGCGCTCTCTGCAACCTGATGGTCTCGAAACTGGTTTACATCGCCCCGGATGAGACAAACCGACGACTTGACTCTATGGCGAATGCGTTCCGCACAACGTTGTCGACGAAACTCAAGGACACTGCGGTCAAGCAGGAGCTCGAGAAGCAGGCTGAAGCCATCAAGAGCGTCTTGCGCGTGAGTCTGCTCCTAGGCGACAAGTTCAAGCCAACCACGAACGCCCCAGGCGGTGGAGCGACGGGGGCCGGAGCGGCGAATGGCACGAACCAGAACTGGATCAACTACTGGGAATGGGTGAATAAAGATTTCTCAGTGCAGCTCAAAACCTTGCGCGAGGAAAGCAAGGAGCTGAACGCTTAACACCCGATGAAGAGACCTCCTGCATCCAAGATCAACCCAGGAAGCCGAAACAGTCTTCGAGTGGTCGAAGTTCAATCTACAGGGTTGCCTAGGGCCAAAGAACCTGGCCGTCACTGAAGCTCGTGCATCAGAAGACCTCGATTTGGCATTGCCATGGGCAATTGCTACGTTGGTAGCTTCATCGTCCATAGGTGCTAAATACAAATTATTCTTCTAGGGGTGTTACGCATTTTACTCATATGATGTCACGTGTCATGTCCAGTTATGGCCAATAAGATACAGAATCTTCAAACATCGAGATACTTGACCAATGTTTGTGAAAGGCGACGGGGTTATGATTGAGTGAGTTGGTACTCGTCTTGGTTGTGCTAGAGCTGGCATTAGCTCACTGGCCAATCGCTCGTTTGGGGGAATATGCTAGCCCCATGAAGATTGCGATTCGAGTCGGATCCAGTTGCCACTGAGACATTGATCCTTCCTCGTATCGTCTTCTCTATCACCGGGGGTCAAGACATGCAGTACAATTTTCCTGGTCGAGATTTTGCGCTACGCCTATGTAGTACCTTCGAAATCATGTTCTTTATGTGCTCCGCTTGATGTCTCGATATGAAGCGAGGTCTACCCAAGTAGTAGAATGTAGTTCATCACTGCTCGTAAATCTACCTATGTACACAGGTCCATTCCCTGCTTGGACGCACTACTATCACTTTCACCTGTTTAAAAATCTTGGACATTACATCCATCCTTTTTCTCAAGAAGCCTCACGTCCGGGGCACTTTAACCTACCAGCCCGACTACCAGCAGTCTTTGCCCAGTAAGAGTATCATGTGGGCGCCGCGTTTATGGGGAGCGGGCGACGAGGAGATAGCCTCCGAATCTCTACCAATGTTGCAATGTAGCACAGTCGAGGAAGAATTTCTGAGTGAAGGCGAGTCTCTTGGCGCAGCAGAATCTACGGAGGCAGGAGAACACCTGGTGGCATGGCGCCCCTTTATGACGAAAGTATTTGGAGCCACGCGGTCTTTCCTTGTCTTCTTTCTCCCATCTTTCATGGTTCGGATATGCAATTACCTGGCCAGTCTCCTGAAACGAAAACAAAGGTCCTCAATCTCGGAGGTAGACCGGGATTTGGCACCTGCTACGAGACTATCTACTGGCAGCAGCCAGCTTTCCCCAACAGCATATCTAGACGGCCTTCGTGGGGTGGCGGCGCTGATTGTGTATGTCTTCCATTGGCTCTACCTTTGGTTCCCTCAACTTCGGAAAGGATACGGTTCTTCCTCAGATGCGACGCTTCTCTTGCAGCTCTCGCCTCTACGGGTACTTCATTCTGGACGATCAAGCGTCACAATCTTCTTCGTTATTTCGGGGTATGTTCTGACGGTGAAGACGCTGAAAAATATCTACTGCGACCAAAAAGAACAGGCCATTGACTCCCTGGCTGGCGGATTGTTCCGGCGCCTATTTCGTCTCTATCTGCCCATCTGTACAGCGACCCTCTTCATCTTGGTGTTGGTACGATTGGAAGTATTCCAACTCGATCATACTGGCATCGGCGCGCCGAAGCGACTGGAAACCCTGCTGAGTCAGCTTGTCCACTGGTGGATTGTGACCTGTGAGATGATCGACCCGTTTCGTCTCGTCCATGGCCGGCTGGAAATATACAGCCCCCCCTACGACGGGCACCTATGGACGATTCCCGTCGAGGTCAAGGGCTCGTTGGTGGTTTTCATGCTACTGCTTGCCTCCATTCCTGTCAAGAGATGGATTCATTTGCTGGTGACCAGCACCGTTGTTGTCTTGCTGGCACGCGCGGGCGAGATGGACAAAGCACTTTTCTGCGCGGGCTTAATATTAGCCGAACTTTCGGTGCTCGTGCCGCCAGAGGGAGAGAACGGACCGCCACCCATTAACACGACCGATGACGATGCATTGTTGTTAGAAGAGGATATAAAGGAACTGAAAGAGCATCAACCAAAGGCCATGATCCGGGTCGGTCGGCTCTTATTTACAATATCCCGACACATGGTCACCATGTCCATCATGGCAGTCTCGCTGCATTTTCTCAGCTACCCCGAGAACGACGGGCATGCCACCCCGGGATTTCGCACCATGTCTTTCTGCGCTCCCGCAGCATACAAAGACGAGTTTCTGATCCAGTGGTTTTGGAATTCCATCGGATCTGTCCTATTTGTAGCGTCCTTGATGTACTCGCCTCCGCTAGGCCGCATCACCAGTCCACGTGCGGGTCATCTCGCCGAACTCCGTCCTACTCCGCTGCTTCAGCGCATTTTCACGGCGTCAATCGCGCAGTACCTGGGAAAGATATCGTACTCGCTCTATCTTGCCCATGGAACCGTGAATCACACCGTCGGAGTCCGGTATCTCAATCGCGCCTGGACGGACTGGACGGCTGCCGAAGCACTGGGGCAGCAGGCTGGGGGAGAGATTGGGGTCGCTATGATCCAGGAGGCGTGGAATAGGTACATATATAGGTGCGCATGGGCAACGCTGGTGAATACTGTTGTTCTATTATGGGTAAGTGATGTATTCTGGCGAGGAGTAGATGCGCCGATGGTGGTTTTGACGAGGAACATCTGGCATTGGGCGAAAAGGAGGGACTAAGCCCCGAAGTTTAAGGGAAAAGATCCGATGATGTTTTTTTTAAAGAAAAGAGACCTCAACATCAATAATTGACGATATCACTACGGTCTACGCATTGAGAAATACATAGACCTGTTGTGGTCGCTGGGCAAGGAAGCATAGGAGGTACCTTTAAATTCAACGTCGCTTGTCAGGGGCGATAAACAATTGAAATGGCCGAGGGTGCAGGGAGCTAGTTTGGTACGTACCGGTGTGGTCAAGACGCATCTTGTGTGGAGCTCTATGCTCGATCGCAACAGCATCATTTTCCAGCTTCACATTGCAGCGCTCACTGCGGCCCATCTGCTGCTACCCGACATCAACGACGACACCACTATTAGATACGCCCAAATACATCGGCCTCGTCTGCCCACGAGCTGCAAGAGCTTAGCCCTTGAGAATAATGGCCAGCTTACCGCCAGGGAAGCAAGGCGGCAAAGAGCAATCCGGCCTGCGCTACCCCTCAAATGGCAAAACCATCTACCAGCGCCCGTTAAACCGAACCAAGACATCGGAGCTGAGCCAGGCGAGCTTTGCGTACCTGTTCTCCGAGATGGTTAGCTACGCGCAACGGCGGGTGACGGGAATTCAAGACTTGGAGAAGAGGTAGGCAGCGCCCCTTTTGGCTCCAAAGCACCCGAACCTTGGGGATTCCACCCGCCAGGTGCCTTTTCAACGACAACTTGCGGTGTCTGTCAAGGGGCTTCGTGAGTAGTGACTTGAGCTAATGACCATTCTGAACCCATAGACTCAACGTTCAGGGCCACTCTATCGGCCTCAAGCTGCTCGACCTCCTCCTATTCCGCGAGCCCCCGCGCTCCCAAACCCGGTCGCTCACCATCATCACCTTGCTCCATTTCATCAAGATCAATGTCTGGCAGCACCTCTTCTCCCGGCAGGCCGACCGGCTCGAGAAATCGTCCAACCCAGACACTCCCGACGAGTACATGATCATCGACAACGAACCGCTGGTCAATGCCTACATCAGCGTGCCGCGCGAGATGAGCCAGCTGAACTGCGCGGCATTCGTGGCCGGCATAGTCGAAGGCGTCTGCGACGGCGCTGCGTTTCCCGCCCGCGTGACGGCGCACAGCGTGGGAGGCAAGGAAGAAGGAGAGATGTGGCCGGGGAAGACGGTGTTTCTCGTCAAGTTCCAGCCGGAAGTGCTCGAGCGAGAGGCTCTGATTGGAAAAGGATGAAGCAACAACATCCCGGACACGATGCTCGTTGGCTTTGCAGGCTACCGGAAAGAAGGCGGATGGGTTGGATGAAGCATGGTTACGACTGCATTTTGGCCAGGCGTTCTGGGCAGGTTCTCACAACTGGCTTCCTTTAGGAGCAGGGCGTGGCGTCTACTTGGGGTTGGAATCAGGACAACGGGCACCGAGCTTCATGAGGTGGCTCTCTGTCTAGTGTTATAAAATTCATGTGCTTCCAGGGTATCCCACGGTCCGAGTTTCCCAGATATCACCCCTAATAACTCCATTAAACACCTCCTTGATGGTGGTTAAACCGTAGCCTGCCAAACGATGGCCCCCCTACCGAAACGCCTTCCCGCCCCTGACATTAGTCGTAGTGGTCAGTGCATCCTTTCTCAACGAGGGAGAGTTCGGTTGGTATTGCGCTTTCTGTACGAAGTCATACTGTCAGCACCTCCATTCTCACGCTCCATATCCACGAATCGTAGGCTGGGAGACACGTACAGAAAGCTGGCCTTGCCACGTCCCGCCCGGCCGATCGGCGCCGAGCCTGGCCCTTTGTTCATGAGGTCGGCCAGCCCCAGGTCTTTCCAGGAGGGCTCGTTGGTCTGCTGGGTGGCCTTGGTGATGCCAAAGGCGGCGTGCTGGTCCGGGACGACGTCGTCCTCGTCCTCGGGGTTGATGGGTTGGTGCTGCGGCGGGACGTAGATTTCGCCGGGGGGCAGCTTGTCCTTGCAGAAGTCCTCGAAGAGGTCCGCGTGGCGTGGCTCATGCATGTGCACCTGCGTGTAGCAGCCGTCCTTGTTCTAGGCGGGCAAGTTAGCAAGGAGGGCGTCGAACATGGCGTTCGAACAGCGTATCGCGCGACGCGTTAGGTCCTGGACTGCGGAGAGCTCACCATGGTGAAGCCGGGACCACGATCTGAGAAAATACAATCTCCTCCTCTCTTGAATACGTATAGCGAATTTCGTCTCGGCTTGGGGTCTCTCTGGGTTACGCGGTGGAATCGGCCCCTGCAATGCACCGGACGCTTGACGGTCTGCCCAGGTCATAGCGTGGTTCAAGTCGTATTGGCGGGCTGTTCTTGGGGCTCCATTTAGGTAAACTTCAGTGGTGGGGTTTTGCACGTGGCGGTGCATCTCCCGCTTTAACAATTGTACCTGTGGCGTTGCCAAGCAAAGGAGCAGGCTCGAGGAGCGGCCGGCTCAATCTCATGTAATTATTTGAACTTAGAAACAGGTAGACATGATTGAATCTAGAAATTTGTATATCTAGAGGGTTCACATCAAAAATTGGATTTCGCTTGCGCCCCAGTCTCTTAACAGGGACCGGAAGCTTCCTATATGGGGGCTTCAGCGACAATGCGACTCGATGATACAACCCTCCGATTCGGATATTGATCCAAAACATGTAATATACCTTCTCGCCGTGCTCAGCAATATCACAAAGCATTCGTTCGACCTGGCCGCGGCTAGGTGGGTATCTAAGCCGCCTAATGTTTCTTTTCCCCTTTTGCTCTCCGCCCCTTCAGCACGCGACGAGATGGTAATAGTCAAACTCGCTCAAAACACAACATCCGTACCCGACCATAAACCGTCATACCACTCCGTCGTGAACTCCATCCCGGCATTGGCGTGCTCTGACCCGTCAAAGTTGGGGCTCTCCAACATGCTTTCCGAATTGCTCGCATCATTCGTGATGAACTGCCCCACGGCGTCCAGATCCCGCCACGAGAACCCGTTCAGTGTGTCCAGCCCGACCTGCATGTCGGAGCCTCGCAGCGCCGTCGGATCTGTCAGCGAGCCTTGCTCTACCTTGGCCACTTCGACCCCACCAGCCGCGTGAGTTGGCCCGCCGGTGATGTGGTCCCGAGCGCTCGACACGACGGCGTGCTCCTTGGGCTTCCGCCAGAGGAGATACAACAGCCGCGCGTACCGGTGCCCCGGGCTGTGCGGGCTCACGGCGGAGCTGCGCAGCCGGTCCATCGTGGCGTTGATCGCGCGGCGGACGCTCGTGCTCGCCTCGGTCCCTATCGCGCCGGCGAGGCGCGCCTTGAAGAGGAACACGGCGGCGTAGATGACGTACAGGTAGTACTTGAGAGGCATGTAGCGCAGGCCGGTGACCGGGTCGATGAAGCTGTTGAGCGTGCCGAGGAGCGAGTTGGCAGCGTCGATGGACTCGTAGATGAAGCGGGCGTCGGGGTGCGCGGCTACCTCGGAGAAGAGAGAGCTCACGTCGACCCCGGACGCCGAGGGCTGTCGCGCGCGCGAGATGGCCCTGTTGATGGTCGCCTGGAAAGCAAACGCGTTGATGTAGAGGCGGAGGAAGTCGTAGGAGAGAATGAGGGTTGCTTTTATGTGCGGGGTGACTGGAAGCGTGACACATCATATTAGTAAATGTGACTGGCAACACATATAGGGGCAGTTTGTTAGAGGCTTCTTACAGCTCAGGCTCCCCCATACAAGCTTCCATTTTCGAAGGGTGGCATTGAAATCGTCCTGATAGGGTCGTTGTTAGCAATGCAGAAGGTGACCAGGAGGGCATGGAAGGACACGTACGATATATCGTACATACTCTCCTCCGGAGTAGAGATGCTCTCGATGGCTAGACGAAGAATACAGGATATCATGCGAATTGCCGAACAATTGCGTAAGCTCGAGATGCGCCTGAAATAACATTCCGAGGTTGTCCGATCCTGCCGGTTGTGACTTGAGAGATGGAAAGTCGTCGGCTCGTAGAAACGTAGAGGGGCCGGGTCCTCGAGACCAGAACCCCTTTCCCACCCGAATAGATATCTGCCGATCGCTCATATAGCATGCTACGATCTGTCAGCTTTGTAACAATCGATACCGCGCGACCGCATGGTGGGGCGCTGTCTGAACTTACCTGCCCAGACAAGCCTCTTCCGCATGAGCTGCTGATACATCGGAGTCTCCTCCTTATTCTCCTTGTTCGTCGGCTGCAATCCAGTCTGCTCAAGCCTCTGCAAATAGCCGAGACGGACGGCACAGCCCACTTGCATCCACGAGCCTTGATCCTCCTCGCCTTTCCCGACCGTAGCCTTGACTTGTAGTCTTTGGGGGGCCCACTCGGCCAAGATGAGAAGTGACTCAACAGCACCGACACTGTTGGATCCTCGGTATATCAGTTTGGATATTAAACTTTCCATGTGTGTCGAGCACACTGCGTGCGCTTGCGACCACGACGGCTCATCCTTGGATGCGACGGTCAATATGGCTGTGAGGAGATGCGGCTCGCGCTGAGCCAGCAAGAGGATGTTGTCGCAGTTGAACGCTTCTTTGTAAGCTATCGGGAAGTATGGATGGTACCGCTCTCGATAAATGTGCACAAGCTGTATAGCGTCCGATGGCGATAGATATCCATCCGACACGGGCGGGTAGTAGAGAGTGTTCGAGGCGTTCGGGTGATTATCTGCGCGCAAGCCGTCCGGGTGAGAGGAGCGCGACGCAGCACCCGAGTCCGGCTCCTCGATATCATGGCTTGCTACTTGGGCGAGTAGATCGAGCGCATCGGCAGGGTTGAGGAGGTCGGCGGAAGCTATCTGTGTCTCGATATTCCCACTTTCCTGGTTGGTCTGCTGGGCTTCGGCGGGAGACTCGGAATCCGCCGACTGCCATCCGCGATCCCAGTCCTTTGCCGGCGACGGCGCCGATCGTGCAGTCTGCGGCGGCGACCAGGACGCTGGTAGCGGTTTCACTCTGTCGTCGCGGTTTAGCCTCTGGACAGAGCCTGGCTGGGTGCTGCCAGCACTCAAAGACGTCGCTCTGTCGGTCTGCGGCAGCGAGGGTGGAGGTCCGTTTGCCCCTGGTAGCAAGGATCTCTTCACTCGGCGACCACCACGCCTTGATGTGGCCAGGACGCACTCTTGCTGTTCTTGAAAGCATCGACGGCAAGGTGGAAGGCCAGGCGTGCCGTAAGAATCACTTCAATGGTCTGTTAGCAGGCCAATCAAGGCCAATATTTGATTGCCGGTATGGATATATGAAGATAAGAATCTGGGGGTGGTCTTACAGATCACATTTGCTTTTTCTCATGCGGCATCTGCGGAGGACATTAGTGAGATGATCCATACCTCTCTTATCTGGTCCTCTATGCTGCGTAAATACTTACGAGACGCAGGCCCGCGAGACCCGCTTGTCCTTGACCGCCGTGCCCGTCGGGTCGGCCATATTCTCAGGAGGCGGACCTTCAAGCATGACCATATATGCCCTGCCCGGAAACCCGACCCTTCAGCCCACGCACACGTTTCGCGCGTCTGTCCTCTCTCCGCGTCCGGTTTGTTTCTGTTACCGGCCGAGCAATGTGCCTTTCATCGCGGCGGGGAAACAAGAGATTGTACGGGGCAGCAAACTAGGGGGGAAAGGCAATTACGCAGGCGACCAAGACCAAGTTTGTCTTCGGTTATTGACCCAGCAGCTTGGGCCGGAATCTGGGGTTGTTGTTGATATTAAATAAAGTTGCCGACAAATACTTTCCCCTTTTTCGTATCCTCGGCTAATGAGAAAGTAGTGCGTCGGCGTTTGATCGGTGCCTCTCAACCCCATGATGTAAAAAAAATACTGAACTATGCGGGCAAGGCGGGGTATCGCCGCCCAGGACACATGCACTAGTTTATTGTAGAACGGAGTCTCTCGTCCCATTAGACCAGGGGAAAACCTGGGGAACCAGCCCATGTCCCCCCAGCCTCTAGTATTTGAGCGCAAGCGAGCGAGGATTGGGAGAAAGACTGCCCGATTGCGAGTCTTGGATACAACGCTGGGCGAACTATTTCCGGACGCTCTAGCTACATTATATTTAGCGACCAAGGAATTCCAGGTAATTATCCCGAAAGGAGCCAGCTCTGCGCTCAAGGCGATCGGACCCGAGTTCCTCCAAAGCTTGTTCGGGAATAAGACAAAAGAGTAGAACTCTGGGTCAACTATCCTGGGTCAGAGATATCATGAGAGATGTCCAGTAGCCACCTTGTACTGGACTGCTGAATGTAACTCGCAAAGAAACAGCAATGGCTGCCGTGTCCCGACCTGGTCCCAGCTACATGAGTCATGCACAGTAGCAATGTCCATCGCTGGCGCCGCTCTCCTTATTTTTTGAGCCCCGTATAGCACGTATAGCGCGGGGTTTGTCACGTTTGTCAAGCGACCGGCCGGCTACTAAGAAATCCACATCAAAAGAAGCTGGGAACTATAAGCAACCCAAGAATCTTAACCTCTTTTTTTTTTATTTTTTTACGCATACTATCATTAGGCCCAAAGTGCGAAAGTGAAGCTCCGCTGTTCATTTTGCACTATCTAATATATATCGTGCATTTCTCTGCGTGACATAATTCTATGCATAGGTTTATGGAGCGGCGGGACAATTAGATTGCTGAAGCTCTTGCGAGATCGCTGCGGCCCGCTGCTGAGAGGTTCATATGTAAAAACCAAGATGTCAACGTCCGTGTTTGGGCCGTTCCATTTGCTAACAGCCGCATGGAGCTCAAACTATGTACGCCCGAAGGGGATGGATAGGACGCCGAAGGAGGCCTTGCTTAAGACTGCGCTCCGGAGCCTGGGTACGGTGGTTCACGGCGGCCGGTGTCTCAAAACCACCCTCGAAACAACCCCACCACCAAATCCATCACCAACACCACCACGAAACCGCCTACATAGAATCGTTACTCACCCAGTGCTCGATGCGGTTTCATGTTTAGCTTAGCCTGGGCAGCGAGATTGGTTTGGAAATCCCACCACCCGCCGATCTCGTTTCCATCTGGATTGGCAGTGCTCAATTCACAAGCCTTGACGGGGTGGAGTTAGTCCCCCTCAGGGTAAGGGAACTTGTTCGTCATGGAAACAACAACGGCGGTGCTTGTGATGCACCTGCGGACTTCGCGTCACAGATCGGCCGAGTCTGTCATGTTGAGCTTCTAGCGAATTTCGGCTGCGAATTTGTCCTCTACATCGCTCTGCTTGGCGATTAACTCCTTCAGACTTCGGCTCCGGAGGGGTGTTTTGAACCTCTGAGCAACGTCCTCCGTGATAATATGCTCTGGCGCTGAAGCTTGGCCAGCGTGCTGCGTCAAACGTCCAGGGGCGGGAGGTCTATGAACTTTTGCTTGGCTGCCTCCGCAGCCTATGTGACTCGCGAGTTGTGGGCAATGATCCCTGAGATACGTGTCGCGAGGTTGTCCTTCCCGCGACCGATAGCTCCTTTTCGAGCCTGGCGGGCGGCCGTCGAAAGTACGATACCCTGCCCGTATATTCAGTTCGTCACCACATCGATCGCAGCAGCCTCGCCCATTAGTTCGCTTGATCGACGCTGCTGATTTACTAGACGGCGTATCGAGTCTTGCTCTTGTCAAATTTGCCATTGGAGCGGTCAATGATCTTCTTGTCGTTCCGGTAGTGGAGAAAGAAGGCAACCGCCATCACGGCCCGGAACTAATCGTCTGCGCTGTCGCCTTCCTATACCTGGCTAATTATGGCGGACTTGAATCGCCTCTGGATTGTCTCAGGGCCTATAGTAGCGAGTCGGAGGATGAAGTAGGCGCAGTCAATGCCTGTCCAGTGGCAGTCGATGTCGTTGAGGTTGCCCCGACTGTTCTCAATGCCTCAGTTGCGGACGATGCGCGGAAGTCGAGACCGTCTCCATGAACCGTGCGCAGACATGCTCGTTAGTGCGAATTTTGAGAATTTAGCGTCAGGTCTTTTGCCGTCGGCTACATGCTGCTTGGCGCATGGACAGCTTGGTAGTATGGACCAGCGAGAGGCCCTGGATTCGGAGCCCCTTCGACCAAAAAGCTTGAACAGCCGCCCTGGTACCATCGTATCCGCCGTTAAGACGCTCGGTAAGGCTCTAGCTATCGTTCCACCACTTGGGTCGGCCAAGTCCGCGGATCTTTCTGTCTCACCTCGGGTAGCAGATTCCGGTGGGATTTGCTCTTGCGGGTTGTCAAGCATATTCTCAGCCTTGCCGCATGGCCTTGATGTTTTCTGCCGTTTACTGCTGCGGGCCAGGGCCGTTGGGCCATCAGGGCGGTAAAAGTAAGGACTGGACCTATCTTGGCAGCATCGGTTGCAAGAAGCCGGAGAAGAATTTGAGGGACGAGTTTTGAACCTAGAATGCTTGGCTGCTTAAATAATTTTGCAGAAGGGGCCGGCTCGTGTGAGCGGAGTAACCTCGGCACTGAAAGGGGGCTTTCATGGAACTTAATACAAGAAAGAAAAAATGGCTCGATTAATATGTAGTTCAATATGCGTTCAAATCCTCTTCAAGGGTTTTCAGTGTTTGTTGACATCGTGATATGTTTCTAGAGTTAAAGTGGGGTAGAGGAATGCGGGACGGGCCGTCCCGCATTGTTCTAAACCAAACTTAGTCTCTCGAACCGTGTAGAATTATTGAGGCCGTAGTAATGCTTGGTCTTCAACTTGGAGAAACGCCAGCTGCGTCTAATGAAACATTTTGCTCTCTGATGCAGTCTCGCTCTCTACTCCTAGACTCTTGGCATGGCAAATATCTAAACAGACACACTGTGTGGAAATTAAACCACGTCTCATACGTGACGATCCTGGATACACTCGTCAAGTTACGCTGATCATTCTATCCCCACTACTAGTTTTATTCCTCACTCGCCTGCTCCTGATTCTAGAAACATTTCAAGTCCGGATTAAGCACATAAGAAAATTGCACTTGAGGCTGATTTGAATCGCCATCTTCCTCCTTCGAGCACCAAACCTTGCGGTGAGCGTGGCGAGATATCTCTACTCAAACACCACCGCAATCCACTCTTTTCTTTCACTGATACTAAGCAATAGACAATATTTTGAGAACCTACAACCTTTCACAAGTTCCTCCCAATACCCTTCCCCTGTTGAAGCTGAGCAGCTCGATTATTCAACCTCGCGTATGGCACAGCCTGCTGAGCAGATTGTGGCCAATAATCCGACAAAAATCTGACTCGAAGATCTCACGTCTAACCACAGCATTTCAAGTATTTTCTCTCCTTCGACGTTCAAAGAAGAACTATCCTGAACACGAGCTACCACGGCTCATCTGCTAGTTTGAGACAAGAAAAAGTTAGGTAAGTATGAGCTTCTCGGCCATCACACGTATCGTCTGTCTATGGTTTTCATATCTTCCCAAATAAAGCACAGCCCCAATTCTTGCAAATTCCAACTGCATCTACTATCTGATCCGAAATATTCCCTTCTCTGCTTATCCGGTTGGCTTGCCCACCACCCGCGCACTATAATCTTCCTCAACTTTCCCTTCTCAGCCTCATTTTCAACCTCAGTACAATATCATTCGTTGATAGTCTAAAACCCTATCTTCCAACGATTTTCTCACCTTTTCCCTTGGCGACGAGGCGCCTTGAGCAGAACTATTCAACTTACCTTCACTCCACATTGCTTACATCGAAGCTGGCTGTCTCAAGATCCACAATCAATCCCTGTCGAGTCTTTCAGCTCTTGCACTACCCTTCATCTTTCCCAGCTTCCTTAACCGCACTGAGGAGGCGCCTTGGACCATTATCATCAGTTGACCTGCAAAAGACCATTCAGTTCACTATCAGGCCACCATATTCAAATCCAAGTTTATCCATTCCATGCCCTGGGACCATTAGCATTTGCCTACACATAAAAAAACACATGCTCACTTCCTCCGCAGTCAGACTCTGCTCAGTCTCCCTTGGCGCTGAACAGAACCACCTTACTTCCTCTACTAGCACGTCAAAGTACGCTCATATTTAATCGTTTTATGAAACTTGCAGGTGAGAAGCTGGCGATATTCACACTCGGGACCCAGAAAAAATGGGTTATCATATCAAACGCGAAAGGAGCATGAGCCTCGAGACGACGGGCATTCCAAATTCAATCCCCGTTGCGCCGCCGCGCCAAGAAACGGTGTCTTGTCAAATCAAGACAGACCCGGGCGCAGATAAGACTCCGGAACCAGCGTTAAACTCAATCCCTCTTGTGTCAGACGACACCGCAGCTGTCATGAAGGAGGAGACAAATGCCGACGAAGCGGCGCCCAACGTCACATCAGTTCCGAAGGCACCCAAGCCCAAGAAGCGTACTTTCCGCAATTACTGGGAAGAGCACTGGGAGGAGATGAAAAAGTATGACCAAGAAGTCCCCCCAGAGAAGAAAAATAAGATTCTTGAGTATGCCGCTCGCCAAACGGAGAATTCAAGAACGGAGGCCACCATGGCTACCCGAGCAGAGCTGGGAGATGCTATCAAGATGCAAAAAGATTTTCAAGCACATACCAGAAGACAGCAACTAAGTAAGATGAAAAAGCAGACAGATGAGAATGTCAAAGAGGATCAAGCCCTTCTCGAGGAAGCGGTGAAGTCTTTTGGAAACAAGCAGTGCCTCGCCGCCGATGGCAGATGGGCTTTGACCTACACTAAACGTCAGCGCATCAAGTTCACTGCGCAACTCTACAATCATCAGGTGATTGGAGTCGCTTGGATGCTGTCCCGAGAATCATCATTGACGATGCCCAGAGGCGGTATCCTGGCGGATGACATGGGTCTTGGGAAGACAGTGCAGGTTCTCGCCTGTATGTCCCAGAATTTGCCTCAGCAGAAAGACCGGATCCAGACCCTCATCGTTTGCCCAAAATCATTGATTATGCAATGGAGAATGCAGATCGAAAAACATCATGACGAACAAGACCTCCCGTTTCACGCGCTGTACAAGCCCGGTGAAATGAGTGCCGGCCGCTCCTGGAAGAGGATGGATATTATGTAAGTGTTTCTACGTTAGATTCAGGGAACGCTTTCACTACTAACCTTGATTAGTATTACCAGCTATGCGCAGGTCTGCAGGGAGTTTCCCCCCGATACAGAAATGAAAAAAATACGAATCGCGAGAGATAAGGGAGACAAGGAGTGGAAGACACTCTTCGACAAACACGCTGGCGAACTCTTCGGACAGAAGTACTGGAGGGTGATTCTCGACGAAGCACACAACATAAAAAACAAGGACAGCCGCATCTCCGAGGCATGCAGCTATATTGATGCCAGAAATCGGTGGATGCTCACTGGAACGCCGCTGCAAAACTCGACGGACGAGTTCTTCGCCGCCTTGAGGTTCCTCATCACAAGCCGAAAAGAGTTCATGGGACTTGGCGACTTCATGAGTACCATGGGAACAAACAAGATCGATTTTATTCAGAGCCAAAATATGGAGCGGCAGAAGGCAGTAAACCGGGCTATCACTCTGTCTCGCCGGGGCGATGATAACTTGATGGGAGTTGCCATTCTTGAAGTCCCGGCGCCGTATCCGTTAGAAGAAATGGTCATAAAATTCTTTCCTCACGAAACACAGCTTTACGAGAGGCTACAGCAAGAAAATGAAGACGATGAACTCGCCGATCCCACGTACCGGTTTAACCGAATGAGACAAGTGACGTCTCATTGGGGCACGGTCCTACCAGATCTTCTTGACATGAAAGAAGAGTGGAAGGCTGCAAACAGTCTAATAGATCCGCCTCCTACAGTCCAGCATTTTTGCAGAGCTTGCAAGAAGGTGCTGGTGAAGCCCGTCTTAGCCTCGGTAAGTATCTCCTCACCTCCAAAGAACATACCTTATCCGCGAAGGATGTAATTTCTGACACTGAAGTGCAATTCAGTGCGGTCACGCTTTCTGTTTCGCGTGCAAACCCAGGGCGTCGCGCGGAAAGAATCAGCCCAAAGACCAAACCCCGGGAACAAATACTCCCAGCTGTCCCACCTGCAAAGTCCCAATCACCTACACACTGTGCCAAGATAAGACACTTTGCTACCAAGAAGGCAAAAAGATTGCCAGCACTAAGGACAGTGGCACCTCCTCGGCCGGGCCGAGCAGAGGGGCTTCACGAAGGAGCAAGGTGACATCCCGGGCGCGGGGCAAAAGGGCAGCAGGGAAGCAGGGCCAAGGAAAAAAGAAGCAGCCGACCCGAAGATATCGAAATCCCAAGCCAGGTCTTGATGAGAACGGATTGCAACCCTACATCCAGAGTATTGACGGAAAAGGGAGCGAGTTCCTCCGGAAATACGACGAGGTCCCGTGGGAGCGGGTGCCGCACAGCGCAAAGACCAAGGCGACCTTGGACACTATAAAACGATGGCAGGAGGAGGCGCCGGAGGAGAAGATTGTCGGTACGTTAAGATCACAAAACACTCGCTAGTAGGAAGTAGGCATGCTGACCACAACCAACCCTCTCAGTCTTTACGCTGCATCTCTTCCCCATGGCTGTCCTTGGTCGAAGGCTGTTTCAAGAGGGCATCAAATTTCTCTATTTCTGGGGTTCCTTGCCGTCGGATAAGCAGCAGAAACAAGTCGAGAGCTTTTCGAAAAATCCGGACATCAAGGTTATAGTAAGTTGGCATAGACGCTGGAGATAGGGCGACTCGTTTGCTAACGGAGACAGATTCTCTCCACCCGCAGTGGTTCCGAGGGTTTAAACCTCCAATGCGCCAGCCGCGCCATTCTTTTCGATATGTGGTGGCACAAGTGCATGGAGCAGCAGGCATTCGCCAGGGTTCATCGCATCGGGCAGGAACGAAGGGTCCACACCGTCAAGCTGATTGTTGAAAATTCCGTGGACGAGAGAGTTCAAGCCATCCAAAACAGAAAGGAAGCCAACATTGCCCAGGTGCAAGAAGGAAACCTGAACAAGACATTCGGCACAAAGGAGCTTAGCTCCCTTATGGTTCGCGGCAAAACGACCCAAGACATTGCCAGCAGTTTGGGCTACGAAGATCTTGATATCGACGGAGTTGGTATCAGTGATGGCGATGACAAGGAGGTCGGAGATTCCGACTCGGAGTATGAGTCTGGAAGTTCTGACGAGGGATCTGAGAATTCCGATACAGAGCAAGAAGAGGATCTGGACCTATTTGATTAAGGAGGCATTCATAGGCTCTGGCGTGGATGGTATGCTGAGCGTTACAAAAGCGGACTTCATTCGAATCCAGGGAAGCCGTAGACTGAAAGGAACACACCTGGAAAGCAGAGCCTTCTTTTAGAAGAAAATCAAAGATAGATTTTGACAAGTCACCTCCAGTGCTAGAATGAAACTGTCATCCTCTCTCTCGTAGCATAACCCTCGCGGGAAAACCATCTGCTGGATGGCCGCCTCCACCGCCTTTCTCTGCTTGGTATATCCGATTGCCATTTACAGATTTAATGCCCGTCCTGGGGTGGCTTATGTCCCAGTCTTCATACGCTGGCACAATAGATATTTCCCTGAGCGTCATGACTAGCGCAATCTTCATTTCCAGCAAAGCCAATGTCTGGCCAATGCAGCTCTTGGGGCCCCATCCAAACGGATGCCACGCGCCCTTAGGCGGGTAGAGCATATCATCTGGGCCGACCAGCCAGCGCTCCGGACAGAAAGCCTCAGGATCTACCCAGTACTGCGGATGGTGGTGGATAGCTAGGGCCAGCGTCCATACGTTGCATCCCTCTGTTGGGTATCGGCGGCCGTCTTGGTCGACCACCTCTTCTCCGGCTCGTCCCTCCCGCAACACACTAGCCGGCGGAAAGAGGCGCAATGTCTCCTTGATCACAGCAAGTGTGTATGGAAGCTGGTTCAGAAGCTTTGGGTCTTGGCATATCATCCGGTGTGCTTGGCTTGCATCGCGGCCAAAGATTTCGTCGTGCTCGTCCAGAAGACGCGCCAGTGCCTCCGGGTGGCTCGAGAGCAGAGAGAAACAGAATAAAAGCGTGCTACTTGTCGTGTCGTGGCCTGCAAATAAGAAGCTTCGTAGGTGGGCCGCCATGGTTCTTTTCAGCTCCTCTTTGATGTCGGCCAAGTCGCGTGCCCCGTCTTCGGCTTCCTGCAGAACTTCGTGCAAAAGAAGAGACATGACTGATTTTGATTCGGTTAAATCAGCCCGATCTTTCAGCTGTTCTCTCTCCAAGAACCTCTTGTCAATTTCTTCCCCGATACACTTATCCATCTTTCTCCCATTGATCCATTGGACGAGGGGCCGAATGGTGAGATACCTCTTGAACGGATTTAGGGTCGTTCCGAAGGATGTCCATTCGATCTGGGTTCGCAACGACCTGGCTAGTTTGTTGTCTTGTGTCTGATAGTGCAGTTTGGCATCCCTGAGATTGTTAGGACGCTGTAGTCAAGAGGCAGCATGCGACGAAGCAGAGTACTGACAAAATCACAGATCCAATGACGTCAAACGTCATCTTAAGCGTGAGTTCCTCCAGCTGGAAGACATCCGACATCTCCTTGGAGCAGCGGCCCAGCAGAATCTGGCGGAAGACAGCCACCTCGTCAGCAATGGCCGGTGCCAACCCAGCCATGTAGCTCGCGCTGAAGCCAGGATTAAATGCTTTGCGCCATTTTCTCCACTCTGGCCCAATGGACATAGATATCAGACTCGGCCCGCCGGTTATGATGTCGAGAGGACCAGCGATGTTAGAGCCTACGTTCATGTTGAACCCTTCGGCTTGGGCTGCCGCTTCTGGCGTTGTGATCACTAGCATAGGTCGCGAGAATGGCCATAAGTCGACATAGAAAACGCCACCATCAACACCTTTAGCTATGTCCCAAAAAACGTTGTGCATGACCGTGTCCGATGGCATCGCCTCGGAGTGCCGTTTCAGAGCCAAAAGGTGACCCATGACGAACCCGAACTCGGGCATGGCCT
>FTLB01000347.1_pt1 | contig 23994 bp, 12 predicted proteins | sample 1658291 | NCBI WGS metagenome assembly FTLB01 (sample SAMEA3914812, study PRJEB12502) | metagenome | biome: forest; material: soil | place: Canada | collected 2011-07-07 | depth 0.1 m
GCCGGAAGGCCGGCTATTCGCGGGTGCTAGTGTAGCTCCGGTACGTAATGTAAACAACGGGTCTAAGAGCGCACATGACCATGAGGTAATGTATGCTACACTTACAAACGGTAAGTGATTTCCGCCTCTTCCAGGCGGTGTCTCGTGAAGTCGTCAAAAAAAGAAAAGGGAGAGAATATGCAAATCGAGAATGAATACTACTTCCGTATGAACATTGTTTACAGTTGAAGTTGAGATCATCAACGCTTCCGTCCCAACGCATCTGCGATGGCAGCTGTTCGTCCGCTCGCGAGCGTCGAGCCAGTGGCCAGGCACATGGCCCCGTCGTACCTGCGTCATGTATTTGCCCAGGGGCTATCAGAAATGTACAGTCGCGAGGTGCCGCAATACACAAAACTGCAGAAGCTGGTCCGGCGAGTCAGCGATGCCAGCCGTCCCGAGTCCCGGATCGCTGATCCCTTGGTACCGAGACACGGCGCCATACGCCTCGCCTCCTTGTCCGACTTTCGAGACACCGCCCGCGTCCTGGGCGTGATGGGGATGCGCCCCGTCGGCTACTACGACCTGTCGCCGGCCGGGCTCCCCATCCATGCCACGGCCTTCCGCCCTTTATCGCCCGACGACCTGGCCGTCTCGCCCATGCGCCTGTTCGTGTCCGTGCTGCGGCCCGAGGTCCATCAGTCCCCCGTGATCGCCGCCCTGCTGGCAGAACGGCGGCCTCTCTTTTCCCAGAGGATCCTGAGCCTGGTGCAGAGAGCCGAGGAGGAAGGAGGGCTGAGCGAGCCCGAGGGGCTGGAACTCGTCGACGCGGCCCGCGCGGCCCTCGTCTGGGACGGGCAGATTGGCATCGCGAAGGAGGCGTTCGATGCGCTGAGGGCCGAGAAGGCGAGCAGCCTGCTGGTGGACATCCTCGCCTTCCGCAACCCCCACATCAACCACCTCACCCCGGCTACCGAGGACATCGATGCGGTCCAGGAAGGTATGCCGTCGGCTGGACTCGCTCCCAAGGAGAGGGTCGAAGGCCCGCCAAGGCGGAAGTGCCCGCTGCTGCTGAGGCAGACGAGCTTCCTCGCCGTCGAGGAGAAGATCTCCTTCCGCGACGGCGAATCCACATCGCACGGTACCCATACCGCAAGGTTCGGCGAGGTCGAACAGAGAGGCGCGGCCTTGACTAGGAAAGGGAGGCACCGATACGACGAGATCATCCGAACGGCGACGGAGATGGGCCTGCTGAAGAGCAGGAAGAGCGAGGAGGAGTACCGCCGGCTGTTCAACGACGCGTTCCCGGACGACTGGCAGGCCCTGAAGAACCAGAAACTCGTGTGGGCCAACTACAGCTTGACAGAGGAAGGCAAGAGATATGCCGCGGGCGGGAATATCGTGGCCGGCATGACGCTGGGCCAGGCTCTGTGGGACGGGCTGGTCTCGTGGCAGCCGATCCAGTACGAAGATTTCCTGCCCTTCTCCGCGGCCGGGATATTTCAGAGCAATCTCGGAAACGAAGGCACCGCGGGTGGCAAAGGGGATGCACGGGCGCCGGAAAACTCTGTCGATGCGAAGGAGCTGATGCGGCGAGCGCTTCCCGGCGGCGGAATGCTGGATGAGATGGAGGTGTACGCCAGGCAGCAGTTCCAGAGCCTCCGAGCGTGCTGCAAAGCATTATGCATTTCGCTCTAGTTGTCGTTTACATATCTTCCGCTGCCTCCGGATAGGTGCAGAGCGTATAGCTGTATATGAACCAAGCGCTGGCGTATACAATTGCGAGTTTTTAAAACAATTTTATTCTCACAAAAATGGTTATTTTTTTCCGACATGGAGTGCCATCCCCTAGTGATGACAACCTGGCTAGTCCTGGTGTGTTGCCTCACAGTTACATATCCTAAATACGAGGCCCGTCTCCTCCCCTTTAGCTATTCTCGCTTCACTTCATATGGGACTTAAGGAGAAAAATACAACTCCGGCTATGGTAGTAGTAGCCTGCTTGCTTGCTATAAAGCTGAGGTGTCGGCCTAGACAGAAGCCGGGGTTAGCCGTGACAGCTTATTTTGGAGCTCGTCTAGGCGACAGTCAAAAGGTCAAGAGAATTATTAACATTGGGAAATGGAGCACGCTCCCGAGGACGCCGGTTATTACCTGCCTCATCGTGAACAAGATCCCCGGCCTCGTACGCCGCCTTTCTTTCTTGCCTGCCGCTGCGACTAAAATCCAGATCTAACTCACCGACGATAAGCACCAGCTGCTCGTTCACTGCCGCTTTTCTCCACAAAATTTCGCCACTGCTCGCAACAATTGGTAGAGGGTGGGAGCCTTGACCTAGCTGGTAGGCGAAGGACTCGCTAATAATGCGGCGCGTGCGGCGAAGAGTCTTTTTGACTGAAAGCTGAAACTGGCGGTGACTGACCGGAGGCTTCGCGAAATGTCCGCAGGCCGAAGCCGCTGACGTTGGCTTGCTCCTCGCAGCAATATATAGACTGCTCGTTCAGACATCTCGCTGACTCTACTTGTCGAGACAAATTCCAGCATACAAAAGCTTCATTGAATTTATTTCCATAACATCATTTCTGAAAAAACTAGCCGTCCTATCGGTACAACTGTCCCGTCAACCATCATCTAAGCGTGCCCGAAACCACCATGGCAAGCTCCAGCAGCGCAGCAGACGACCTGCAGGCCATCAACAACAGGACCTTGGGGACTGATGCCAAGGAGTTCCCAGTCATTACCCTGCCCAACGGCGACAAGGTACCAACAGGCACCGTCGGCGCTCTGCTGGTCAACATCAGGGCCTACGACGCCGGCGATGCAGAGCAGCGAAAGACTCTGGAGCCTGCGATACGAGCTGCCATTCCGGTACTGAAAAATGTCGGCATGTTTGGGCTCTTTGCGCCGGACGAATGGATCAAGGGCGGCTCGCCTGGGCGAGCCCTGGTGGGGAAGCTCGCGCTCGAGATGGGTTTATGAACATCCTCTTAATGCTGGCTTGAGTGGGGAGATGAAAATATGACGCTGTACTAAAAGACTAGAGGCGAGAGGGGACAGGGATTGGATATCTAGACACATTGTTGTTTACTGCTGAGCCTTGTGTCAGCCGTGCATCACGAGCAATCTCCATCTATGTGTTTTGGGAAATTTCCCAGCTTCTCCAATCTTTACAAATAGAACTACTCCCAGATAAATTATACTCTTCGCCTGTGCTTTACATTCTTCTGATTGGAGCGCAGGATGTTGGCTACATGTCGAACGATGCAGAGAACTCGCGTACATTAGGAAGACTTGAGTATCAGTCGCTTCATTTTTTACCATATACATGATGTAGAAGCTCTTTTAGCCACCGGGATTCTTGATAGTAAAATCGTCGCTCGGCCTCGTTCACTTCGTGGCATGCTATGAGAGCACTTCCCGGGCACCAGGTGGGCTGAGAAGTGGGAGATGTTAGATAGGAGACGTTGGGCGGGGAGAGCAGGGGCTGGTACGCTTGATTTGAAGCTGGCTTCTACCCAAGACACCTCCTCCGAAGACTTGCGGAGTACCTGGGGGAACTTGGGGTTTCCCTATCAAGAATATTGCCTCTCGGGGCGACCTCCAGGCCGTTCGAGGCATCTACCGAGATCATATATACGCTCTCTAAAATAAGCGGCATAGTACAGTAAATTCAAGGCAGTAGTATCAGTAATTCCAATGTATCATTGCCATCCGGCTCAAGTGATATAATAGAAGAGAGCAATTACTCTTTTCCGACATCAATCCTCTTGTACAAAGCTTTGACTTGGATGGTACAAGAACATTGGGACTGGTTTCGGGTCTGCCAGATATGCTATTGATGTGACGATGGATTCTTTGAGCTGTGCATAGCTAAGAATTGGACATTCATGATAGTAGCTGGTCCATTATTACTTATTTGCATTGTATCCTTCTACTCACGGAGGCGTCGAAACATTCTATTGTGCGAGCCAGCATGCTTCCATTGGGACAATGCTCAACAATGGTCTATTCGAGTCCCCAGCTCCGCAGCTCCGCTGTTTCTAAAACTATTTCTACTCGAGAATTTTCTCCGCTTCTTGACTTCTTACTCTTAACTACTAAGTTCCAAAAAAATCCAAGTTGCACAGCTTCCTTCTTCTGCTTCTTACACCAGTAAGTTCAAGACTTTCTCTTCCAAGAACAGGATATCATTTACACAGTCGGAAGATCTTCGGCATCACTCTGAAATCACATCATCAATCACCCTCCTTACTCCTGTTTTCACTCCAACACTACCCCTCCGCCTCCGTTCCCGTCCTGCCCCGCTTATCCCGTTCCGTATGTCCCACTTTTCCCGGGGCCTTAGACACCTTCCGGCAGTTTCTACCTACAATTCCCGGTCACACCTCCGCTAGTGCCAAAGAATCCTCCGGACTCTCAAATCTCCGAATTTCCGGGCCTTCTTTTTTTTTTTTTGACAAGAGACCATCCAAAAATTTAACAAAATTTCTAACTTGTCGACCAGACTCTCACCACGATCTTACCCACGTCCCAAGCTCCAACCGTTTCGTCGTAAGTAACACTATCAAACATAGCAACTCTGTTCCGAAGTCGCTGACCAGAAAAGATGAATTCCCAGCACCACCAGACCCCTAATTCCCCCGCCGCCGCCGAAGACTCGCGCGCGCAGGCCTACGTCCCCGTCGACCCGACGCTCCTGGCGGACCTTCACAGTAAGTTGAGCCTGGAAACCTGCCGTATCAGCTACATAAACCTTACACGAAATATAGACGATCCGCAAGAGCCACGGCCCATGGGCGACGCCGTGGCAGAAACACCCAGCGCCACCACCGAGGATGCCGAACAAGCTGGCTTGTCAGGCCCACCGCTCGCGGGAGAGTCCAACCCAGCCCCTGCCCCCGAGTTCGGTACGTTTTCACTGCCTTGAGATGAGAGGTGGTATACTAATTGTGGAATGCGACAGAACCGTGCAATTGCCTGCACTGCCCTCGCCACGGACCTATTCTCCGTGGACCCAACCCGCCCGTCGCTCCGCCGCTCCCCCCCTCCGCCAGTGGTCCCTATCAGTACCGCTACGGCGACAACGACCAAGCTGCCAGCGACCAGAACCCGTGGTCTGCCGGCGCGCCGCCCCCCCCTCCCCAGAACAACACCGGATGGGCCCAGCCCTCCTACACGACCTACCCCGCCCCCGAGCAGCTGAGCTACGATGATGTTCCGCTCGCTCACCCCGCCGCCGCCGCGACGCCTGCCCCCTACCACGCGCCGCCGTTGCCTGTCTTCCCCGCGCTCGCAACCGTCGCCGCGGCCGAGCCATCCACGGCGATGGCAAACCCAGCTCCCCGCCCCTCCCAGGCGCGCCCGCGCGTTGCCGGACCCCCGCGAGCCAAGCTGTTCGCCGACATCGACCGGAGGCCCGACGCCGACGGCAAGTGGACGTGTCCCGTATGCGGGACGAAAGTCAACGGACGACCGGGAAGCATCAGCTCCCACCTCACCACGCAGCACAACCCCAACTCGGCGTACCAGAAGAGCAAGCGCGAGAAGGAGGAAAAGGAGAAGAAGGAGAAGAATGGGGAGTAGGACCATAGGAGTTTTGAGGACTTGAATCGGGGGTGGTTTTTTGGTGGTATTATTAGACATGGATAGCGGGACATACGGCGCTTCACAGAAAAGACAAGAGTTCGAACCCAAGGCGTGCATTCATGGATTGCTACTTTTTGTGCTGTGCCTGGTCCCTCCCAGTGAGCCATCTGACTTGCTTTGACTAATATTCCACCTGGGTACCATCGATCATCCCCTTTTCATTTTGCTTTCTGCCAAGCCCGTCGCGCCTCGTCGGAGGTCAGCTGTCCCCAGTTGGGGTGCTCTCAGAGTCGAGTACGACTGGCTCAGTCACTCCATCTTCCGGGTGCATGAAACGCTCCTCTAGATGGTCTCCAAGAAATTCTTCTGAGTACTCGAGCCCCATGAAATACTATGGTTCAGAGTAAGAGCATCCAGAAGCTCACGTTGGTGATCTGAGATTGTTTCGATCATCGAGGAGTAATGTCTACCTTTTTCTCTTTAGTTCTATTTGCTCTCAAAGTTCTTGCAACCACTCTCTCCTGTCAGTATCTTCTCTTATTTTCTTCTTCTTCTTAGGGTTGACGCATTGGAAGGGGGATTATTACAAGATATCGAAGATGCCTTACCGCGTCACCATTACTTCACATTAGACTGATAACATCAAAAGAGGGGGGATTTGAATCCAGCTTAGCGCTTTCTAGAAGATGGATGACAAGAGCAACAGATGAATCTCACCATATTTTAAGCACTGTAATCTACCCTAGACGATCTTGAGATATCGGGTCGCAGAATATTAACCACATACTTGCTCCATCCCAGGTAGCATGACTTAACATCTTGCTTACCAGATATCAAGACGCCGGTAAGACTTGCAAGCCAAGATCGCACCAAGTCAAATGCAACCTAGTATCTTCGGGCATATCGCTGGAAGTGAAGCGGACCTGAAACTTAAGAGTGCGTACAAAAGTCAATGGCCGATTGTGATTCGGATTTTCGACGCGAATAACGCTCAGATACAAGGGGCAACAAAAGTGTATCTTAATACTATCGGTTCTCAGTCATAGGATAACTGCAGAGGTATTTACTAGATTGATGGATGTACTACAAGGAAGTAATGGCATTGTTTTTGGGCCATATATTTGTGCTGTTGTTTACTAGGATTTTCTGCTCCAATAGGTAGCACAGCAGATAGCAAACAGAGGGATGTGGATCAATCTGTAGTTAAAAGATGGAAGCAACAAAAAATAGCACCTAGGGGGATTTCTTGTTGGAATGCATGCAGCTCCTGTCGTTTGCGGTCATCCGAGGCATCGTGAGATAGCATCAGAGGCTCGTAAGTGCGAGTGCTCTGGATGCCGGGAAACACTTTGGGAAGAGCAAGATGAAACAAATTGGGGCCGTTAGTAGGAGAATGGCAGAATCCTGCTGCTACCAAGTGTCAAAGCCGGGTTGGTCGAGCAGCCAGTGCGCCAGTCGTTCAGCAGTGCTGCCGCTACTCGTCACATAAAGATCCAAACTTACTCAAACACATGCAGCTCGCCAAAGGTTGGGGTGCTGGTTTTTCGGGCTTGCTGGTAAGAGTCGACCTGTTGCTTTTCAGTCTGAGGAGTTCTTCATCACGTTTGAGATACCGTTTCAGGAGTTTGATATGCTGCTCCTTGGTGAAGATAGCCTTTTGCAACCTGTGGCATTCTCTCTCTCCCTGCGGGTGCAGGCTACCGCATATTTCCTCGTTAAGTAACTCCGCTTTTAGCAATCCGACATAGTCTTCCTGGTTGTGAAGCTCCTGTTTTACCAATTCGACGTGCTCTTCCTGGTTGTGAAGTTGCCGTTCTTGTAGTCTGAGGCCTTCTTCGATGTTGGTGCGTTGCTGTTTATCCAGTCTAGCGCATTCTTCCGCGTTCCTGAGTCGCTCTCTTAGCGCTCTGAGGCGTTTTCTCCTGTTGCAGAGCTTCTCTTCATGCAGTATGAGGCGTACTTCGTCGTTGGGTCGTTGCGGTTCCAGCTGTCCGAGGCTGAGTTCGTCGATACAGATTTGCGATTCCAACAGCACACACTGGGTTTTCAGAATTTCGACATCGGCAATAGCCATAATAATAAAAACGAGTATGGTGAAGTAATATCCGAATCCGGGGTGGAGTGTGAAATTTTGCGTATTTCCAAGATTTGCTCGCTGTCCTAACTATAGACCTGGAGAAAAAAAAAGAACTCCAGCCATTTTATATACTTTTGATCCTCTTCTTGTGTGTCTTCCTCATTATTACTACTTCCGTTCCTTCTCACGGTGCCACAGTTCTTGCGAGCAGCTTTGACTGATCATCTGGATCTCCCTTTTACCAATCGAATAAAAGAAGAGACGAGGCATAAAAGCTCTACGTCATGATCTGTCCCTTTATTCATGAACAAGTCGGTCAAACTGCCGTCGGCACTATGCTGTGCATCAGCAGTAAAGGCATGCGACAAAGTCATTGTCTTCGCTGAAGAACACTTTCTTCAAGGGACACGAACAGCTAAGGTAGCCTTGAGTGGGTAACGGTGAAGACGTAGCGCTAGGTATGCCAGCACCTGCTTTTTCCTAGAGCAGGATGGCTTATTTTCCACTAAATTTAACAAGGGACACTGCCTGGGTAGTTCAGGGGAGAGGTAAAAAGTGCCATCACTAGCTCACTATTGCTAGTAAATATGAGACGCAATCGGCACATTTTGAACTAGCACTCAATAGAGACATTGAGGATAGGCTGAATAGCAGCTGTCTTCTCGTCATCGGACTACCAAGAATGAGACTTGGCATCGATCACTTGAGACCTGTTGAAGAACAACAGCTCAAGAGCAATAATGCCCATATCGAAGCCCGCAAAAAGTGAGAAACAGCACCCGAGTAAAGATGTGGCCATAGATCTCCCTGGAACATCGGACCCCCAATATTGGACGACGGTCTAGTCAATTCTACAGGTGACAACGCTGAGCAGGGGCCAAGTGTCCATCTCAAAGCCAGAAAACAATGAGCTGCGCTACAAGGATGACCAGGCGTGCCAGGCTATCTTCCATACGTACTTTCCATGGTACGCACTCAACTCAATAGCTTATTACTACACTAGAGTACCTTTAATCTAGGAATTACTTGGGTACCAGATCGTATCAGGCCGGGTTTCACATGAAGTCCGGAACCAGCAGCGGACAAGCATCGATCGACCCGCAAATTCACCGGAATCGGCATTTGCGGATTTTAGACCCCTAAGACCCACCGCCACAAAGGCGCTTTACCGGAATAGGATGCTTCTCTCTGATTGGTCTATCTGCTTCCAGCGCGGTTTCGATGACGACCTCGCGAAGGCTGCGGTGCTATCGGTCATAAAGGTATGCGGATCATCAGGACCATACGGATTTTGGTGCGGTGCGTTTCTCCGTGAGCTCGGTCGGAATGCGCCCGGTCTCGAGGTTATTTGTCCTTTATAGAGGGCGACGCGCCTCAGTAGCAAAAAGACCAATAGATAGGACCATCGACTCAATCTTGAATAGAACAAAAACTGACCACAAGAGGACTGCGGATAAATTTGTTACTCTCATCTAATACAGCCAAAATGTCTGGATTCCTAGGTTTCGTTGCCGAACAATACACACACCTCCCTCTTATCGACCCACCCGCCGACGTTGAGAAAAGCACGTACATCGTTACCGGGGCGAACACCGGACTGGGATATGAGTGCGCCAAGCACTTGATTGAGTTCGGCGCGGCGCGTGTCATCATTGCCATTCGCTCAGTCGAGAAGGGTAATGCGGCATTGGCAAGGCTCAGGAAGGAGACTGGCCGCGCCTCCGCCGGTGAGGTCTGGGAGCTTGATCTAGCCTCGCTTGACTCGGTGGAGAAATTCGCTAAGCGCGTCAACGGCCTGGATAGGATCGACGCTATCATCGAAAATGCCGGCGTCGCGCTCTTGGAGTTCACCAAGGTTGACGACATCGAGATGTCGCTGATGGTCAACGTGCTGGCCACGATGCTCCTAGCTTTCCGGGTGCTGCCCAAGCTCAAGGAAAGTGCGAAGAAGTTCAACATCCAGCCCCGTCTGGTGATCGTGTCGAGCGGGACAGGGTTGTATCCGATGCTCAAAGGCAAATTGGACAATGTGGAAGGCAACCTGTTCCAGACTATGAGTCGCCCCGGAATGATGGATTTCAGGTATATTCTGCTTTTCCTCCAGATCCCGACAAAATCTCCGTTTCCGTACCACAGCGCAAGTTCTGACCTTTTTCGGCGGGTAGATATCCCCTCACAAAACAAATGGAAATTTACGCTGTTCGCCAGCTCGCATCTCTGCTCCCTGTATCCCAGACCGGAGTTATCGTCAACGTCTTGAATCCTGGCTTCTGCCTGACCGAGCTTTCCAGGCACGTCGGGGGCCTTTTATGGGTGCGAATGCGGCTCATGAAGGCTTTCCTCGCACGGTCGGCGGAGACAGGCAGCCGAACGTTGCTTCACGCTGCTGTTGCTGGACCAGAAAGTCACGGGTGCTATCTGTCAGGCTGTGCCGTCAAAGAGTAAGTGTCCCGTCTGATTTGCAGAATAAATTTGCGCCGAAGACTGACATTGTCAAGCGACCTTTTGCCAGAATGGATGACGAGTGAAAATGGAGTCAGGGATCAAAAACGCGTCTGGGACGACTTGCTGGATATCCTGAAGATCAAGGGCCACGCGGTGGATCTCTCTAGGCTGTAGCTTGAGGCAAGAGGCGACAGCGTGAGTAGTGAATTGGGTAGAGCACACAGTCAGATACCAACAGCTAGATACTTGACAGATTCTGGATTTTCCATCTCAGGCATGGCCAATTCCCACAGCTTCCGTGACGGGGGATCGTGAAGGAGGTCGATCCAGGGAAAGTTGCCTAGAGACGCCTTCGCTTGCGCCCAACTTGTGAACTTTAGCTGTTGTATTAGCATAGTGACCTGCGGGACTAGCCAACGGCCATCGAAGTTCTCCGGCATGCACAAATTATAGACGAAAAACAGCCAGAACCGAAAGCGTTGATCTTGAGTATCCTTGGCCAACTCTTCGTCTAGCAGGTGTGATCGGAGCTTATGTGTCAGGATGTCAGAGTAGAGCGCTCTGTGGGTGACGTGCGCATGAAAAATGGTCGTCATGAAAGCCAAAAGACCTATATGCCAAGTGTCGTCCAGAAGAGGAAGTGGCCGGGAATCTCGCAGCGGAGAAAAGCCGATGAGTCGATGAAAGACCGTGATCACCGCATCTTGATACTCATGCGGTTCGAGTTTTTGCCAGCCATCGCGCGCGCATTCACAGAGTGCGAGAATATCCTTGATGATATACTGGAGTGTGGCGCAGGGCCGTATGAGTGGCCCGTCTAATCTCACACCTGACCTTCCGTTGGCGTTTAATCTCGCCGAGGCCGACGCGGCGGCTCGTATCATGGCCGGGTCAGAGCCAAACTTAGTTACCGTCCCTTCTCGAAGAGCCACCTCGATATCCGTTCGACAAATCTTCTGGACAAGAGGAGAATTGTTATCTCGTAGACCCGACAAACCCCCGGAAAAGAGATTAACCATCCGGGTCAGGCCATCGAGATGGACCCGGCTCTCCTTCAAGGCACCGGTCAGGTTGGCATGTATGGTGAGCGAGGTAACCACTGCGATCGTGGAGGGTTTTAATTCAGTGGAGCTGGAAAGGTCCCGATTGATCAGGTAAATGGACTGCGCAAAATGGCGAGGGGCCTCGAGTGCCGCCACTGACTGGGGGTTCTGGCCATAGAGCAGCTGCAAATAGGTGCCTGTCACGACGAATAGCGTGTGGAAAACTGAATCCGTAAGCAAGTATCTAATGCCAGTGGTAGAAAATTTCTCTTACAAGCCTCATCGGTGACCAAAGGTTTAAACCATGGGCTCTGGGCACCAGTAGCACCAGGGGGACTGCAAAAGTGATTCGGGTACACTTCGTTGTGGACAAAAGCATGGACTAAGGTCATGGGTCAGAGCTCCTGTTACGCATGCAACCGCGCCGACTTCCCAGAGTTGCATACATTGGAAGATCATGCATCGCATGGCGTTTGTTAATCTTGTTGGAAACGTAAAGTATGCGTACTCGTAGCCGGCGAAGGGGTTAAACAGATACGGCCCCTCTGCTGGTTCGTCCGGTACGGAGAAAACACGGGTAACATCGTAAGCGGATCGGATTTCTTGAATTGTCTCAGGGCCATCAGAAAGACCGTTACCGCCAGCTGTCGTCGCGGCGACTTCGATCAGCCTGTTTCTCCCCTTCCAACCTCTGTCTGCGAATCTTTTGCCTTGGTTCTTCCGTTTCATGACATGGCTGCGGATCAGCTTGCGTGATTGCTTTGGCAGTGCCGTGCTATTATCGATGAATTGCAACTCCATGACCGACTCCGTACAGCGGCCATTCGTGTGGCCCAAAAGCAGGTGGCGTGGTAAGTACAGAGTAGGTAGGCAAGTAGGGTCTTCTTTTAGAACGAAGTAAATCAGCACTGCTTATCCCCGGAAAACCCGAGCTCTGAGAATTGGTGGGGAGAATCGCTAAAAGTCCTGGTGGGGAAGGTGGGGCAAACTGTTTTGGCAACTGAGGCATGGTAATCTGCATAACAATTGTGAAAAATCCGGTACTTGCATAAGACACAATGCATATTGATTTAGTCGAGGAGTCTCATCTGATGCGCGGCCCCACTTTAACAAATTCTACCTGGGCCCTTGTTTTCAGCAACGAACCTCGCGCCATCCCTGATGATGCTAAAAAATTGAAGTCTTGTTCCTAGCTGCCTCGCATCGACGACATCCGACTCACCGAATCATCTATCACCATCTCATTAATGGTTTGCTTCTATCATGGTCTCCTGGGTGTCGCTCCCAGGTGAGATCCGGAACTTGATTCTGCGGCAGCTAGCTCTGGACGCGGCCAAGACCAGGAAGCAGAAGCTCTATCTGTTCGGAAAATACGCAAGCATCTGCAAGGAATGGCAGGCGTTTCTTGAGCCCTTTAACTTCAAGACCCTGTCATTGACTGTCTCAGCCCTTGATGAGTTCGATCGGGTGTTCACGGACAATGCGATCCGTCGAAAGGCACTCCAGCGGGTCCTATTCCAGGTGATGCTCCCGTCGTATTCCAAGCTCGAGGCCCGGTACATGGAGAGCCCAGAAGAACAAGACGACAACGATGCCGCCTTCACGGAACAGCTGTGGCATCTGTTCGAGTTATTAGAATCCTGGGACCCAAGCCAAGGTTCCTTCGAGCTGGAGATTCTCGCACGCTCGCCAAACGACGAAAGGGATCCAAGGAGTGGAGAGGGGGGAGAAGCGAGATTTGAGGGCTCAAGTCTTGATCTGAACTACTTCACTGTTCCCGAGTTGAAGGGCCCTCATGGCCTGCCCGAGGTGCACGTCGTTTCGAAGCTCAGCATCTTGAGAAGGATGCATAGAGGCCTCGCGCCCCTCGCTTTGCTGCAAATCATATCCAGCCTTCCTTCGCTCCGTGAAATCCAGTTCGAGCCGTGGGAGGAGTACCGACATGAAGACCAGAACGAGCTTGAAATACGTAAGTCAGATCGCCGTCTACCAAAACGAGCCTCGCGCACCTCGACTAACTCGCAACCCAACCACTAGACATTGCAGAGTGGGTGCTTTTGTGGCCCGCAGGCCTGAAAAAGATCAGTCTGTTCAGCAGCCGGCAGGGCGAGGCGTATTTGTACGAGCTCGATGATCCAGACAATCTTCGCCGCGCAGTTCCTTTCCTGAGTCGAAACTTGGCCAAACTTAGCACCCGCCTGGAAGAATTCAGTTCTTGCTTCCTCGGCGACGCCCAGTTCTTTTTTGAACCTTTTATGAAGGCGCAAATAGCAACTGGTCCGCGGCTCCCCTCCTGGGCGAACTTGACCTCGCTCACTCTAACCTCTTCGGCGATCCATCCCGAAGAGGATCCTGCGACCATCAACAACATGCTCCAGGCGGCAGGAAATGCCGCCAAACGCATGCCTAAGTTGCGAACCATGGAGCTGTGGGGCGCCGGAGACCATCATGCTGGTGTTTTCCTCTACCTCGTCAATCCCATGTCAACAACTGCATCTTGGGAGAGCACCTGGAAATTCAAAGTCACGGAGATCGTGAAGCAGACCTGGCGGACGGTCGCGTCGCAGCATACACGGTATGATCTGGACTTTGGGAGAGAGGTCCTTCTAAGAAGCTACAAGACCCCTGAGATATTTATCCATTCCAATCTCGCAACATGGGACGTCGTGCTGCACCCGTTGACGTCTCGTGCTCTTTTGAAAGGAAAGGACCTCCCGCTTCCATAGTATCAAAGCTCCACGGTGCATTACGACAACGGTGCTACGATAAGAAGTTTTATAGAGTTATCGCCAGACCCAATCATGTTAGAATACATATAGACATCCCTTGCATCTTGCCAAGAGCTGCTTCACTTAGTGACACTATTTCGATGCCCTGCCGATCATAGAAAGCTTTCCACCAAGCTTGAGTCGGCAATAGTCAGGCGAGCTTGGCTGCGCCGTTCCCTCACTCTATTACCACAACTTGAATGAGCCTTGGGGCATTATTGAGAAGCAAGGTCCATAAATTCATTGGCTACTCTAAGCAATATACTCTGGCGAAAGATTCGAAGGGGAAGAAACGGCGCAATTCTCGTCGGCATCTACAGCAGCCACCAACGTAATTAATAGGTACCACCACGACAATTTACTCTCTAATTCAAGACTTAGAACGCCCACTGCCTGACCCAGTTCGCCATCCAAGCCTCACGGATCGGCCCGACCGTCGCCAGTGTCTTGGACGAAGCCACCGTGCGTCTGGTGTCCAACAACAGCTTCCTCTCGACCCTCGAGGACATATCTTGGAAGAAGTCAAGCAGCTTCACGGCCGGGTTCAGCGGTATGTCCTCGATCTTGGAGGCGCTTTCACGCAAGGCTTCCACCCAGGCCTTCAACGGCACCAGCTCGATCTTGCGATCTGGGTTCTGCTGGTCGAGCGTCGCCGCCACCGTCTGCACCAGCTTCGACCAGGACGTCCGCTGAGGATTCACGGCGTGGTACACTACAGCAGCTCCCGACGGCCCGTCCGCGGCAGAGGAGCCCGTGGGGTTGGTCGGACCCAGGGCCAGCTCCACGAGGCCCCGCGCCAGCACGTCCACCGGGATCCAGTCCACCGTGTCCATCTGGCCCAGCGAGGCCGGTAGCTTCCCCAGGTACTTGGAGCTGGCGATCAGGCTGGGCAGCCACTCCTGCTTGGGCCACACGCCCGCCTCGCCGGTCGGCCCGGCGATCTGGCCCACGCGGCAGATGACGGCGGGGACGTCGGCGATCTGCGCCGCCGCGTTGAGCAGGCGCTCCGCGGTGAACTTGGACTGCCCGTAGCCCATCGGCTGCGGCACCCACAGGTCCTCGTAGGTCTTCTCCGGGATCTCGGGCGCCACGCCGCTCGCCGAGTGCCGGTTGGCGTTGGAGACGGAGCTGATGCTGGAGATGAAGAAGATGCGGGCTCCCAGGCGCGAGTGCGCGGAAAAGTCGACCATGTGGCGGGTCCCGTCTACCTGCGTAGTGAAGGAGTCGATCGACAGGTTGAAATCGATCTTCCACGCATTGTGGATGATGGTGGTGACTTCTCTGAGAAGCTTCTTGTACTTGTCCGTTGTTAGACCGAAATACGACTCCACTAGGTTGGAATCGAGAACCTCAACCCGGCTGGAGGAATCGTCTCGGGGAGGCAGGAGCGGGAGACCCTTCGCGGCGAGCGACTTTTGCTGTCTCTCGAAGCTGTTGGGGCCGCGGTTCAGGCAGTAGATTCGATCCACGCGAGGATCATTCAGCAAGGCGCTGAGAAGGTACGTTCCGAGTGACCCGGTGGTCCCTGTGATCAGGATTGTGAACCTGTTTGTAGGATTTGGCTGGGGCTGCCTCTCAGAAAGTGGGAGGGCCGATGTGTAGAGCTTGAACAGCTTTTGCATCTTCTGCTCGTCGGTTTCCGCGGTTTCCTGGACTTTGCCAGAGGTATGGGCCGAGATCAGACCGGCGAGGGCTCGCACGCTATTGTTCGCGTAAACGTCCCTCGGTTCGATGGACTGATCAACATTTTGGTGCGACAAAAACTGGTTGATCTCTCGGGTGATTTGCGTCACTTGTAGAGAGTCGAGCCCCAGCTCGAAGAGGTTTGCGTCGGGATGCAGGCCATCAATCTCGATTTCCGTAGACTCTGCGACGATTCTCTTGACAACGGTCTTGGCATCGGAATTCCCATTTACGCCATTCGTTGCGGGTTCAGCCCGATCCGTAGTACCATTAGTCACTTTCTTGGTCGACTTGTAGAGCTCATCAAGATCTGAAGCGTACAGATCAAGGGTCAATTTCCGTTGGATGGTACCTTTGCCGGCCCTTGGTACGGGCTTGCTGGGATAGGTGAAGAAGACCATGTCTCGATGAATCCGTGCGTGAGACGGACTCTCTTTGTTCGCGGCCTCTATCGCTGGCCAAATCTGGTCCAATAAATGTTCCTTCTGCGCATCGGTAGTCGGCGGTGTGAGGGCTTCGATCAGCAAGCTGGTCTGAAACTGCCCGGCACCGGCCACGATTACCCCATTCACTTCCGGATGCACCGCTATCGTGGCCTCCATGTCGATCGGGTTCAACTTCTCGCCTGTCGAGAAGACAATGATGTCGTCCATTCGCCCCTCGTAATGCCACACGCCAGGCTTGGTCGGGTGTTTTGAGTACAAGTCTTTCATCCGCCACTCCGTCAACTCGGGGAACGTTTGAAACACTCCCTGGTACAGATCGAGCTCGGGTTTTCGCACGACGACCTGCTCGTATAGGTCGCCGGATACATGCCGATACTCGATGCCCATCAGCGGGCTTATGTTCATGCAGCCAAAATCCTCAGGATCAGCCGGCAAGGTAGCAAACACGCCACACTCAGTTGAGCCGATCACACTGGTAACCGTGGTCCTTTGACTAGCCAAAGCAAGGGCCTCTGGTGGGCAGGGACCACCGCCGTAGAGAATTTGCTTAAGCCGCCTCAGGTCATCCAAGTGCGCTGGGTCCTTCACCATCTCGACCAAGGTCGTAGGGGCGAGGGCGACGTATTGCACATTGCCGTGCACAATCATATCGTGGACTGTCTCCGCAGAGGGCGGGAACGGCCCAAGAACTAGCGTATACTCGTTGAAAATGGCCGCGGGCAAAAGCAGCGTTATCCCCGCGGCGTGAAACAGCGGGAAGGTCGTATATTGGCGCCCCTTCTCGCACAGAGCAGGAAACACGGCAGGGTATCCGAGGGCCGGGAAACTATTCAAGGCGTCGACTATCGCAACGGTACCATTCGTCTGGACTATCGGCTTCGGCAGCCCTGTCGTGCCCGACGTATGTAGGACCACAAATGGCTCGCGTCTCGCCTCCGCGAAGGTTTTGTCATACGGAAAGGATGGCTCTGCGGCATCTTGGTTGGGGGCATCCTGGATCCAGTGGTTCACGGTTGGAACTTCAAGGACGCGCATCTGCCTCGCGGCCAAGATCTGCTTCACAATCGGTAGCTTGAAGTTGGGAGGACAGAGGAATAGATTGCAATCTGTCTTTTCAAAGAGAGATAGATGGGCCTGGAGTGTATTACGAGGCGAGGTGAGGAGGATCTTGTAACCTGTTTTGACGCAAGCCATTGTGAGGATGCCATATACAAGATCCTGCGGGCCGATGTAAGTCACTGTTGGGAAATTCTCGCCTGGGCCAAGATGCTTATGGATGAACCACGCACATCGGTCGACCGCACGAGCAAACGTCTTGGCGGTAACATCGTGGAAGCCGTCGGCAGGATTATTGGTTTTTGTGTATGAATACAAGATGCGATTGGGATTCGTGAGTGCTAGCTCGTCTAGTACTGTCGGTAGTAGCCGACGGCCAAAATCGGGGGTTGGCACTCCGTTCATTTCGGTTTATAATGCTATCGAATCAAGAGAGAGAATGAAGAGATGAATGGCCTTCTAAGATCCGGAGTGATGCTGTGCAGAAGGAAGCTTTTAAAAGAAAACTTAGTGCGACTCGGGCAAGCTGTGTCGGTCTCAGATGACATTAGGGGGGGATATAAACACAGGTGGGCGAGGGTAGTGCTTATAAGCTGATTCAGCAAGCGCTGACCCCGATTCACCCACCACGCCAGCTCCATGAGAACCATAGCTAACGCCGCGCAGACAAAGAGGAAAAGACCAACTCTCACATAACAAAAGATAATCGGTTCTATGACTCCGAAGACGACTGCTCTGAACCCAGCATCCGCGGAAAGCTCACATCCGCAGCACAACTCTCCACTCCGAGGCACACCCCGCCGCCCCGCACCATGAATGATTTGCTGTTTACTGGAGACAGCTGGACATCCGTCTGAGACAAGGCCCACGGCACCTGGCTTGCTGGGTCTTTGGGTATGTAACCGCTAGATCATTTGGCATGGCCTCTACCGTCTGGTTTGGATGTATACAGTGTAATGGCAAACTATATTGGCCACAGCCAAATAATCTTTACGCAGCCGCACAGCCATAGAAACTCACACTCGGCCGTAAAGTGCCGTGAGACAACAGTTGGCTGGGATCTGCCTTACTCTTCCCTTTTTCAGATCTCGCCTTCCGGAGTCTTGTAGTCTAGCAGCGTAGATTCCTCATTACCTATTGAGTTAGTGAATCACCATGAGGCAAATTATGCCGTCTGTTGCTCTACACGTGTGACAGGCTGCCGCAGGGGTCGAGGGTCAACTCATGACGAAGGTGCGGTGTGCGTGAGTATTATGTGATGTATCTACCGTAGAAACAATTACACATATGCCGGAGCCACGTCTCAATATTTGGCCTCTCATATACACATCCATACCCATGAATTGCCGGGGCATGTCGAAAGCTATTTAGAAGTGCAATGTGTATTGTAAAAAAACCTGTTTCTCTATTTACCGTCAGTCGCGGATACGTGATCGTGAATCGTCTGAGCTACGCTCATCGCCTTAGCTGGCTCGCACGAAACTGCTGGTGTTGTTACCCTGCGTTTGTGTGCAGACCGCCTTGGTTTCCCTACTTGCCTCCACCCGGTTACAGACTTGTAAAGCCGACATTAATCAGATTTATTCTCTCATTTTAAGCTTGTCTTCGGTCAATGTCTAGGTAGAGTTGAGGTAGGGATAGGCAAGCTGGCAAGCTGCCGTTGGCATGCCTCCATTGCTGGCCCTTGCTTTTAGGTCACGTAGCATGGACGATCGTCCCCACTTGGAAACAAGCACAGTGTGCAAGCATCGTGCATTCTTAGACGGCCGTATTAGGCAGAGAGCGAGGGAGCTAGACGGCTCTATAATGGCAAACAGTCCCGTCTAGCTGATGGGGGACTGATTCGGCCTAGCAGACGATGAAAGAGGCTTCATGTACGCAGCCACAGCTCTCACTACGTGGGGGGGGGGCCAATTTCTCCAGTTGGAGAATGTAGGGACGTCTGAGAGCAGCCGTAGGTATTAGAAATGCCATGAGATTAATAAGATACGGAAATCAAAATGCCGCAAGACCTCAGCTCGAAAGAGGCTGGATTATTAACTCGGAATATCTGTAGTCCCATTTACGTTTTCGAGCTCTTACCTCGCGCACAGAATTACTTGTACCGAAACTTATGCCAACTGCAAAATATGCCGCGTGAGTTCCTATGAATCAGCAGGAATCTACACAGTTATAAGGTAGACAGCAACTTACGCAAAAAGGTCAAAGCGGCCCAAGAGCGACAGCTGTCAACCTGTCTTGTGCCTACTATGTTCTTACTCCAGCCAGGATTGTATCTGTAACTAATTAGTTCACTAGCATCCGTGATAGGGGCAATGTCATGCATTAGTGCTATAAGTTCAAACTTTACCTGCTGACACAGTCAGACTTCCCGACGCAGAGCCTCGGACATCTAGCCGAGCTGATTTCTACTAGTAATTATATGGCTCTCTTCTAATTAACAATCTTGGGTCGTGGATTCAAGTATTGAAATGATTCCAATGCGTTTAACACTCATGCAGGCAGATCTTGCCATGCTCATCTCTTGCGATGTACAAGTTTCTCCCGCTCCGGGCATATACGGTGTCATCTCCGGGGGGCCTGCCCCAGTTTACTCATCTTGTCTGGTTCGGCCTCGGTCCACAGTTCGGCGCCGAGTCCCTACGTCATGGCAACCGAGATGTCAATCGCCACGATATCCAATCACGGCTTTCGTCTCATTTGAATAAAGTTGGTATGAACAATTCAAGATCTGTTGTGGCGGCTAATACATTGTGAAATATCGTCACATCTGTATGGTTGCTGCAGTTCCAACACCACTCCCATGCGCCTCTCCAGGGGGGAGAAAAACTAAACAAGCTTCATAACCCAACCACGGGACCATATACCGAAAACCCGACAGACAACTCTTATTCAACTCAAACAAGCGTAGTCTGGCTAGCTCCCGTTGCGAAAGCGGTGGCCGCAGAACGATCTGGTCTGTTCTGCCTGGTGAAGACTATTCAATACTTGACTACTACAACCGTGCTTAAGAGAGAAGCGAGCATAGGAGAGCCACCAAGAAATTATAGTTAACTTGTATTAATAGCTCTCTCTCCGATTTACCGAATGCACCAAACTTTAGTTCCTTGGCGATAGCTGGCTAACCGGGCGTGGGGGGCAGTTAAAAGCGGAAATTCTTTGCTTGAAATTGTGGCGCGGCATTCATCAGCCAGTTATTTTCCGAGCTCGTATATTCAGAAACCAACTGGGGCAGGTGGGCAGGCGGCGCATTGAAACCCTGCCGCTCTGAGCTGCGAGCTGAACTGGAATTTAAGAGAATCGTCGTGCCACTACAATCTACGACTGCGAGGTATACATACCTATGTATTACCTCAGACAGCACGAACAATTTTGTACAGCAATGAAGATAAAGCCGGGAAGTATTTCGATGCGACAAAAAAGGAACTTGACCACCCGACATCATAGATGAGAGTACAGCACTCTTAAAGACTTATCGACCGGATCTATTACTTCATTCAATTCGATACACGATTAAAGCACACGTAGAATAGCTGCTGCTCTTGCCTAGCGGAGACCGATGGCACGAAAGAAGTGGTATTACCCGAACAGCTGAAGCTTGACCCTGCGTGCCACCTTAAAAAGGCGTGGGATATGACAACCCACTTTCCAGCCACATCTCCGGTACTGTATCGATGTATCAATACCCAGTGCATGGATCCCCCTACTTGACATTTGACTGGTGGCATCATTAGAGGAGCGCAACGCCCGCCACATAACAACGTCGGAGGGAAAGACCATAGTCGTAACAATCTTTCGTGGAATTGAAGCCAGTAAATAAATACCTAAGTAGCAGGGGAGCCTTGAGCAAAGAGCTTCATTGACCACGCGACAACATAGTCCGATTCATCGCGGTCAATAACAAGACGATCTCCCGTCAAGGCTACCTTATACGAATTTTGCCATCGCGACCGAAGGTTAAACTTACAGACTAATTACTTTCAGATCGTCAAAAGAAACCGATTTACGATGGCCATTCCTACCGATGCACCCCTGGATGAGACTCCGGTGTATGATCCCAGCCAGTTATACTCTCGGCGGATACAGAAATGGGAGCCTCCTGCCAGTAAGGGCCCAGAGACCGCATCGAGACATTCGCAAAAGTAAACGCTAATAATCGCCTAGTCAGGAGCCTGTTGCCTCTGGAATCGCTTCCAGGAATGATTTCACTACTTGCCGGTGAGTGAAGCTCGGAGAAGGATTGCCTGTATACGTGGTTCTCACAATTCTACCAGGAAAGCCAAACCCGGATTGCTTTCCGTTTTCCAGCATATCCATTTCTCTAAAAGGAACCAACGAGAAGATCGTCCTTGATGACGCCGAGATGCACGATGCTTTCCAGTACGCCCTTCCGGGTGGCATTCCAGGGCTAGTGAAGGCAAGTACCAATCCGGGGCTCGTAGCGGCAAAAACGCAAAGACGGCTTCTAACATAGTATACAGTGGTTTCAAGGCTTCCAGCAAAAGAGGCACAACCTCCAGCCCACGGGAACTTGGGGATGTGCTATCGGAAGCGGCAGCCAGGATCTATTGCACAAAGCTTTCCAGGTCTTCGCTGATCCGGGCGATTCGGTGCTCATAGAGACGTACGCAACACCAAACAATAGGAAAAGCAGACCTGGATTAGTTGCTGACAAAAGAATATAGGCCGGCTTATTCGTATGGTGCCCTCCTTAGATGAGAATTTAATGTTGCCTTTTAGTGTAAACTAACCACCGCTATAGCGGCACCCTCGGATTCCTTAGGGCTGATGGCCATAATCTCGTCGGTGAGTTGATTCCAAAGCAGATTGGAGATTTGTTTCGGCACCTAATCAACGATAGAGATTCTTTCGGACGCTGATGGTCTAAATCCCGCCGCACTGGAACGTGTCCTTGAGGAGTGGCCAGAAGACAAGCCTCGACCGAGAGTTCTCTACACCATTCCCACTGGCTCGAACCCGACAGGTCGGTCTTGTACCGAGGCGCGAAAGATAGAAATGTCAGTTAGCCTACTTTTCATCCCCCTCTCTTTTGACTACCATCTACTAACGACAGCCCCCAGTTTACGTCTCGCCAAGAAATTTAACTTTGTGATATTTGAGGATGATGCGTATTACTTCCTTGACTTTGCGGATCCTGCTACCAAGCCACGCACCTACCTCACGTTGGAGAGTGAGACCAACGGTGAGACTGGACGAGTCCTTCGGTTTGACTCACTTAGCAAGATCGTAAGCTCCGGTAAGTACCGTCATGTTGCCAACTACGTAAAAGAAACACTCACTGAAGCCTGGTAGGCATGCGACTTGGCGTCCTCACTACTTCGCTGTCTATTCTCGACAGGGTTAACACGATCACCGGAAATACCAAGTAATTATTCCCATATACGAACTCTATCTCGGGTTATCAAATCTAATTGACCATCTCGCAGCCTGCAAGCGGCTTCCACATCCCAAGTCTTGGCTCTCTCGCTGCTCCGCCACTGGGGCTATGATGGGTTCCTTGCTCATACAGCCAAGGTGACCGAGTTTTACCGACGCAAGCGAGACGTCTTCGTCGCGGCGGCAACTCGGCACCTTACTGGAAGAGCAATCTGGGAGGCTCCTACCGGTGGCATGTTCCTGTGGATGACTCTGCTGCTGCCGCCGGGCCAGGACAGCTTCGAGGTCGTGAGCAAGTCCGCCGTGTCGGCTGGCATTATCGCCGTGCCCGGAATGGCATTCATGCCCAGCAAGAGCAAGACCTGCGAGCTGCGGGCAAGCTTCAGCTTGATCACCGAAGAGGATGCAGATGAGGCCTGCCGGAGGATTGCCGTGCTCGTGGACACCGCCAACTTGGCTTACGCACATGAGACTGCCATGGCCACGGTGTGAGGGACCAGGCGAGCGAGTGAGGAGACATGACGTTCTAATGTATATACTGTGCACAACTTGGGAGACTACTAGTCAGCAATCAATGACAATATATTCTAAATATTTCCTCTTGCCAACATATGCATGTGTTAAGACGTGATTCTGTGCCGCCCTCTCAGTGCTCACGAACGCGCGAGACGGAAAGATGGAAAAAATGATGATGACGCATCCACAGCCGTGGTCTGTTATCGGGCTTCATGGGGTTTTAAGAGAAGTTTCCAACCGCGAAACGCTCTCCCGCGCGAGATGTGCAAAGCTGAAGCATGGCTTCCTTTTACACGCGGTGGGCAGATCTCTTCTTCTCCCTTCCTTCTTGCTTCGCTCACCCAATGGGAGCCTCCGAGAGAACAAATCCCTGATACGCGGCTCCATCTGAGGGAAAGCCTGGACGAGATCGACGCCTCAATGGCATGGGAACCCTTAGCCAGATCGGTTGATCCGTTCGCACGCAGCTTTTGGCCGCCCAGCAGTGTTTACCGCATGGATCCGGGGCCCCGATGGGAACCCCTGACGTGCAAGGGTGACGCGTGGCTGCAGGCGCTGTGAATTTTGCCGGAGTGGTGTTTCAGGCGACGATCTTCAACGCTTGGGTCTTCCATCTCCGTTCGGACGGAAATGCCTGAGCATGAGAGCCTTGCGCTTCTCCGAGCATGTTTTACGATTGCGAAGAGAGAGAAAAAAACCCGTCAGATTTTATCTGGACCAGCATCGAGCAAGAAAATGCGAATGCAGAGACGACGAGAGAAAATCGCGTGAACATTGATGTCCTTGACCAAGGGTATCCCATCCCATCCTGCCTGGATTTCGATAAGTACACACAAAGGGAAAAATAGAAAGCAAGAAGACAAAAGCACCGACGGCCGTGCTCTGAAACCCGCACGAATTTTCCCCTCTTAACCCTCCTATGCCCCAGCCGAAACGCAGTTTTCCGTCCCAAGATTAGTCGTAAGTATGTGCCTAGCCAGCCAGGTAAATTAGTCGTA
>FTLB01843376.1_pt1 | contig 23961 bp, 49 predicted proteins | sample 1658291 | NCBI WGS metagenome assembly FTLB01 (sample SAMEA3914812, study PRJEB12502) | metagenome | biome: forest; material: soil | place: Canada | collected 2011-07-07 | depth 0.1 m
GACCTCGGGCGGCGCGACCTCACGATCAATGCAATGGCCGTGGACGATTCCGACCATATCGTTGATCCGTTCAACGGCCAACAGGATATCAAGGACGGATTGCTTCGACACGTCAACGAGGAAGCCTTCAAGGAAGACCCGGTGCGCGTGCTACGGCTCGCCAGGTTTCACGCACGCTACCGCGATTTTCACGTCTACCACAAGACAATGGCCCTCTGCGAAACGATGGCCGAAAATGGTGAACTCGATCATCTGGTGCCTGAACGTGTATGGGCAGAACTCGCCAAGGGTTTGATGGAGAAGACTCCTTCCAAGATGATCGACCTGTTGTGGTCGGTGAGCGCGCTGGAGGTGATTCTTCCGGAAGTTGCGAAACTCGCTGGCGTTCCTCAACCGCTGGAGCATCACCCGGAAGGTGACGTGCTCACACACACGTTGATGGCGCTCGATCTTGCGGCAAAATGGGGTGCGCCGCTAGACGAGCGCTGGGCAATCCTGCTGCACGACCTCGGAAAGGGCCTTACAGACGCTTCTATCCTTCCGTCGCACCACGGACATGAGCAGGCAGGCGTGAGCCTTGTGGAAGCCGTCTGTGACCGGCTGAAGGTGCCTACGGCGTGCAAGGAACTGGCCGTTATGGTTTGCCGTGAGCACACGAACATCCATCGTGCTATGGAACTGAATGCATCTTCGATTGTACATCTGTTCAAGCGAACGGATGCCTTTCGCCGTCCGGAGCGTTTCAAGAGTCTGCTGCGCGCGTGCGAAATGGATGCGAAGGGTCGGCTCGGCTTTCACGACCGCGAGTATCCTCAGTTCGGGCGGCTTGTACACGCACTGAAGGCTGCAATGTCGATCAACGCGGGCGAAATCGCGGCGAAGAACACGGACAAGGCGTACCTCGCTGAGCAAATCCACGGCGCGCGTACGCGGGCGATCAAGGCGATGATGAAAGAGGGTAGCGATGAACGGTAAGCCACACTTGTACATGAAGTATGGGTACTGGAATTGTAGGTGGGACGGATTGATCGGAGCGGGTTATACTCAAGCTCATGCGCTGGAGTCTGTCCTGAAACATCGCCGTTTCTGGGATCGAACAATGGGAATGAGTTACGAGACATGAATCATAGAGAAATCCGCGACACCCTCGCCAGCGTCTTCCTCGAAGTTGAACTGACAGTTCGGGTGAAGCACGCACGGTCTACAAACAGCGTATATCTGACTGTCAGCAGCGGCTCAGGAGCGCTCGCGTACGTCATACGCATCGCAGATCATCCGTCTTCGGTCAAGTACAGCAAGATTGATGACTATTGGATTAACGCATCCAAGCCGAACGTTGTTCCTGACATCAACACTGCCATTCAGGGCGCGGCGCTCCGGTTGAATACACAGATCAGTGAAGTCGTTCCGGAGCCATTTCAGACAACTGATGTGGTAGAGAGCGTGCCAGAAGAAGGGCAACAAAATTCGGACTACTCGACCAAGTTCTATCAGGACAACCAGAACAGAATGATTAACTTGGAGCAGTACTATCTGAGCGCCCAAGGAATCGTCTGCGAAATAGACCATATCCATGAGCGCGAGAAGTGGAATGGTCATCTTCCAAAGGGCGTAGATGATAGCGATCCGTGGGGCGGTGTAAAATTCTTCGTTTTGCTCGTTGTCATTCTAGCATCTATCTACTACTTCGTATAAATCAGGAATAGAATGTTCAAGCATATTACGCACATCTCGGATGTGCAGCCGCATGTCGCCCATAAAGACGAAATACGATTCTACAAGCAGCCCAACGGCATCACCATGTCGATGTATTTGTTCATGGATTCCAAGACGTTCGATTCGCCGGAAGCGCGCGAATGTCGGGGTTCCGCATATGACGAAAACGGGAATCTTGTCTCGCGCCCGCTGCACAAGTTCTTCAATATGGGCGAGAAGGACTATCTGACGCCGGAAAAACTGAAAGAGCGTACGGATGTTGCCGCAGTGTTCGACAAGCTGGACGGCAGTATGGTCGCGACCGCGTGGGTTAAGGGCGACCTGGTGTGGCGTTCGAAGAAGTCTTTCGATTCTGACATCGTGAAACTCACGCACGAATTTCTTGCTGATTCGAAAAATGTTGGAATTCAAGCGTTTGGTTTTTGGTGCGCGCTACACGGAATGACAGCAATTTTCGAACTGACGCATCCAAAAGCACAAATTGTGGTACCCCAAAATAAGGTGCAAATGCGGCTATTGCACGTGCGCGACAATCTCACGGGTAACTACGTGATGCTGTATCCAAATCATCTAGTTCACGAGGCGATCGAAGAATTCAATGTTCCTGTCGTCAATCGCCACAAGATGATGATGGAGCAAGTCCTCGATTCGCTAGAAACTATGGAGTACGCGGAAGGTTACGTCGTTCAGTTTATGGACGGCGATATGGTGAAGATGAAGTGTCCTTGGTACACGCGCCTACACCGGAGCATCACGTTCCTGCGCGAGCGCGATATCGCGGTTCTGGCCGTCAATGAGCAGCTTGACGACATGAAGCAGCACATGCGCGAAGTCGGTATTACGCTCGAAAAAGTAGAAGCGGTGGAAGCACGGCTGAAGGGAATCTTGCTTGGCATCCAGTCGGAAATCGAAGCGCTATACGAAGGGGATAAGCACCTCGACAAGAAATCGTTTGCGATGAAAAACAGCAAACATCCTCTTTTCGGGTTGGCAATGAACCTGTACAATGGGGCTTCGTTCAATCTGAATGAGTGGTACGCGAAGAGTCGGCTGAAGAAGGATTTCGGTCTGACTTCATTGCTGGAAGGCGCACAAGCTGAAGCCGTGGAGGGCTAATGAAGACTGTTTCACAAGAAGGAAGCAATGCCGCAATCGACAAGCTGGGTGCGGCAATTGCCGAAGCAGTTGGTAATGCAGACGTTCAAGACGTGCTCGCACTCCTGACCGGATCGTTCGTTGCATTGACGCTCGAAATGCTACGTCGCGAAGGACACGATCCGAAGGGTGACGTTCTTCTGGACGGCGGCGAGAATCGGGACATCACGATCCACGCACCGAAGGTTTGATAAAAACGGGGAATCAGTATATATTTCTGGTTCCCCGTTTTATATATTTTCAGAGAAATGAATAAATACCAATACGGAAAATCGAGAACCGCAGTTGTGCTGGCGGAACTTGTTGCTGAGCATCCTGAGTCAAGAAAAATGGAGCGCAAGGTCGGGCGACTCCTGTCTGAACTGCACGACGTGCTTTCGTCCATTGACGAGATGCCGGATGCGCGGTGCGCACGGTTTATGTACAAGTTGGCATTTCAGCATTTTTCTGAAAGAGCAAAAGTTTTGTTTGGTGAGAGCAAGCTGGCAACTTTCACTATAAACGTGATGAGCATTCGAAAGAAGCAAGGTTTGGAAATAATGCGCGCGTACGAGCGGGGCGTCTAATTCGCTTTACTGTTTTACGTCTAAGTTTATGCCACGATACCATTGCCGTTGTAGAAAGTGTGAAGCGCGAAAAGTCCTAAAGCTCAAGCCAGAAGAGTACAAAGTCCAGCCGCAGTGCCTTTGCGGTCGTCGGGATTTTAGAATTGATAAATGGATGCAAAACCGGAACACCAAGGCAAATGCTTGCTTTTGTGGTGGTTATCATTTTAAGCACCGCATGAGCAGTCTTTACTGTTGGAAAAGGAAAGACGGTACTGACCGTTACCCAGGCGATCCGGACTTCTGGGACAGGAGTATGTCTCAGGAAGAACACGACGCTTTGGTAGAAAACAAAAGATTGGAATCCAATGAGCAACTACAACCAGCATTCCCCATCGCGTTGGTCGATGTACAAGCGCAAAGCTGCGAAGTTACGGGCGCAGAATCAGGCTGAATGGAGGCTTACTGTTTCTCTTATAAGCATAGCTGCTCATTACATCCCTACCGATAAACTTCTAGATTTTTCTAACGAAGTTCGTGCATTCCTGGACGAACGTCAAAAACCGGAGCATCAAACTTGAAACGTCTTTTAATCGCCGCACTCATTCCGCTGGGTTGCCTGCTGACGGGCTGTCCGAACGACGCGCAGGTTGCCAGCGCGAACATCTCGCAGGCTGCTGACAACTTCCAGATTAATCGTCGGATTGTCTTCTACAATACGCACACGGATACGTATGTACTCGATGTCGAAGGGCTTTGCTCTATCGACAAGGGCGAGTCGATTGATCGCGAATTGACGGTGACTTGCAAAGTTGGACCCGACCGCTACAAGAAACATTTTCTTGGGGCCTCGCGCGACCTGACGTTCTTCGCGGAACAACTCGATGATGTAGTCGTGAATGTGTACCACTACAAGGTGACATGGAAGCCGACTGTGATTGTCCCGACAATCGACATCAAATAAGTATTGCGACTTGGAAACTTCGTGTATAATCAAAAATAAACCAACACGGAGTTTTTCGATGAACATTGGATTGTTTGACAAGGCTGTAAATTTAGTCGCTTCGAAAACCAGTGAGCAGTTGGATTTGGGAGGCTGGCAATGGAACGGGTCAGGAGAGATTGCCAGTTCCAGCGATGAAGTGAACTGTGGAACAATCGCATGTGCTGCTGGATGGATCGCACTTGATCGCGAATTCCAGTCGCTCGGAGTATTTCCGAACCCCTCGGGCGTACCAAGGTTTGGTGGAAGCCTTGGGTACGATGCCCTGGCGACACTGTTTGACATTACGGAGGCAGAGTCGTACAACCTTTTCTATACTCGAAATGGAGACGACTTTAAGGAATTTGGTCATGATATGGTGGTCCATATGACCGACCGCCAACTGTGGCTGTCGCGAGCACGTATGCTGCGAGCACGATACGTTCAGGTTGAAACATCCAACACGTATTGGTCTAAACGTGTAGAAGTTACGGCATTCACGTTCGATCAAATCATTGACTATGGACGTAAGGCCGCGAGCAATCTGGTCAACGGGATGCCGTGGTCATTCACCTTCAATGGCTATCCGGTTACGCACGAGCGCGATGACTTGTATCTGATTCAGTTGAAAGACAGGGTTCGTGAACTGACTCCGGATTCAATTCTGGTTATCGGAGCCGACGATACGTATGTCTACGACAAGAAAGTCTTTGAAGCAACGTATGAGCGTTCCCGCGATTCGGAAGCGAGCAATGGCGTCATCGCAGCGGCGGAGGCTTTGATCACCGCAGATCGTGCTCAGGTACTGACACAAGAATATATCGACGCCCTGGACAACGCGATCAAAATCCAACGCGGCGAACTTAAGATTCCAAAATCGGAATAACATGGGACTCTTCGACCAGGAATCTAGCGACACGGGATGTATTGGCGTGTGCAGCACGCTCTTCGATCCGGTCTGCAAAGGATGCGGGAGAACGGCATACGAAGTGGATAATTGGGTTTTCCTGACCGAGGAAGAAAGGGAAGCCGCACGACAACGTTCGAAGGAATTCAAGAGTGGACAAGAAAGCTGAATGTGTTGGTATCGCTGGCGAAATGCCTGGAACGAATGGTGGGTTCACGATGGCTGCGTTTACAGCAGAGGCTGTCCCAGCAGGAGCCAAGCTGTATATCCTTCCACAAGAAAATATCGACGCAGAAAATACGCGAATTGATTTTCCGTTCTCACATATGGCTGGGCAAGAGCCAACTGGCTTCATGATGAAGCACAAGATCAGCCCGGATCGAGGATTCGCCTGGCGCAATGACAACGCGCTGTTCTCGGAAGATTGGGAGCGCGTCGGCCTGTACACGGAAGAACAGCTTTCAAACGAACTGACGCGAGCGAGGGATGACTACCAAGAACGGGCCAAGAAGTGGCGCGATTCGTTTGATGCAATGCACCGTCGCGCCATGAAGGCGGAGGCTAAAGCTCTGACGCAGGAGCAACTTGAAGCAGTCAGCTTCGCAATCGGATATATCGGAAACAGCGAGCGGAGCAAGGAAATAGTTGCGGTGTTAAAAACCATCACGGAGAAAGAATGAACGCACGTATCAAAGAACTGATCCGCGACGCAAACAAGCAGATAACCCCGGCTGATCGGCACGCGATTCTCGATCTGATCGAAGGGCTCGAAGCAGGCAACAAAAAGGTGGCTCACGAGCGCGCGGTGTACCTCGCTGTTCTGGAAGGGCAGGAGTTCCGAAAGTTGGACGAATTACCGAATCGCGAGAATGCCGTTGAGCGCGCTCGTGAAGTCGGACAAGAAGCTGCGCGCGTCGCCAAAGATGTTATCCAGACGCTGGAAGGCGTTCTAACGTATAAGCGTGCATTCGCTCCGGAGAATGCATGAGCTACATAGAAAAGTTGACAGAAACGCAACGCGAGAATCTAGACGTGCGCGCTTTTGAACTGATGTCCAAGTTCGGAACGCGAAATCTGGAAACAATGCAGTGGACATTCGAAAATCACCAGATTTTCAATATGATCCAGGCATTGCTCAATTCGGAAGAAGAGCAAATCGTTCGTTTATCGGGGTTTCCAGTTCTGAAGGATCACGTGCTGATCCCTAAGGAATTGGTGGGGCGATTCACAAAACTGCGGTATCTCATGTCGTACAACGACAGTTATTTCAGTGAGCCTAATGGGGAACTGAAGCGTATCACGCAAGAAATGGAGAAGGCCGTTACGCGTAGTGATGATCGATACGCAGAGCAACGTGACCCGACCAGCGACCAGACCCTTCTAACGCCGGTCATTGCAGCAAAGAACGCGATGGGTGAGCGTGGCGTGCCTTACGCGCAGTTCAAGGAAATGTTTCCGAAATTCCTGGAGAATTACGATGCGCGGTGGCAAACCGGTACGCCTCCGACCGTAAACAACGACTACGATTTCTACATCGTGGCCGTGCGTCGTGGTCACGATCCGGATAATGTATGGGTGTTCCCGGCAGCGTACGCTAACAACTACGATGGCGAGTTGCAGGATCAAGACGGTATCGATTTTATCGCTCACGGCTGGTTTGACGTAGGCCCTGACAGAGATGCTGATCCGCTGTTCGTGCCGACGCTCGACAAGGGCGACGAAGTTCTGGGTTGGCAACCGATGCCAAAATATCGCGCGTAAGTAAAATACTCGCGGTATAATACGAACACCTCAGATAATTCTGGGGTGCTTCTACATCTGGAGATGTTATGAGCGGATTGTTGGTTTTCTCCCTGGTGATTGGGATCATCTGCATCATCGATGTAGCAATTATTAGCCTAGTGGCGTGGGGAACTAAATGACTGGATTCATGTTTATTTGTCTCGTGGTAGGCAGCATCGCCGCGATATCAGAAGAGTGGGGCATCGTACTTGTGTGCCTGTTACTCGGAAGCTGCGCCGCATGATCGTAGCACTCGGGTGGCGCTTTTACAGCGCAGACTTCAGCCTGAATGCGAGTGATCATTCTGGAAAAACGCCGGGAACAGTAAGGCTCATTCGTGACACAGAAAGTCGCAAGGTTTGGCATAAACTCAGCGACGCGGAAAAGGAAGAGATTCCTTTGTTCGTTACAGGTCGGGGCGTTGATTTCCAATGTGCACTTCGGGATGCAAATTCTATAGCTAACGCCGTAAAGTTTTGGGCGACATACGAAGCGGAGAAGAAATCTTGAGCGTCTATGTTGACGACATGAGAGCGAAGTTTGGTAGGATGGTGCTTTGTCACATGCTTGCTGATACCGATGAAGAACTGCACGCGATGGCGGCGCGGATCGGTATGAAGCCGGAATGGCACCAGAAACCGGGAACGATCAAAAGCCACTACGATATCTCGCTGAGTAAGCGCAAGCTGGCAATCTACTTCGGTGCTGTCGAAATAAATCGTTCGCAAGTTGGTCAAATATTGAAACAGCGGCGCGAAGCCTTAGCAAAGGAAAAGAAAGATGAAAGAGTTCGTGAAGTCCCTGTGGTTCTCGAAGTACCTTCCGCCGACTAGACCTGGGGTTTATCTGACGCGTTCCGGCTACAGTTGGAATAAGAAGCCAACATGGTGGCGCGCGTTTGACGGCGAGAATTGGCGTGCTGGTGTCTTGGCAGAAACCGTGGCGGGTAAACAAACAGCGTCGCCGGTATATGAAGAACTCGTGAAGAACGTTGTGATCGGGAATCATATCCATATCGAGTGGTGCGGGCGGTCGAAATGACTACCGACCGTGGCCTGATCGAACTCGCGATTTCCAATCTCGAAAAGCAGGGTGGCGTTCAGCATTACGCGGATGCCGCCCGAAACCTTTTGGCTTACGTTGAAAGCTTGCCGCCAGTACGGATCAAGCCGTGGCTCGATGACGACCTGATCGAGCAAATCGTTGCGTTCCTTTACCCGCCGCGTGAGGACTGGGATGAAGAAACCAAGGCGCGTCACCGGAGCCACCTGAATCTGGCGCTCACCCTGAACCACGAAGCGCTTCAGGAGGATGTGAAGCGCATATTCCAAAAAGTGGAAAATGAAATCAATCATCAATTGGATCGTTCTGCGTAAGCTTCTGCTGACATTCTGGGCGCGTGGAAAGATTTTCGATTTCGTAAATCGGAAACATCGAGGTAACGAAGGCTGGTGCATGTGCGGCTCAAAGATCGAAGATCATGGGTATAGCGATGGACATGGCCCTGTCGATGCGTGGTACTATAACCGCGATGAATTTGTGTACAGGAAAAAAGGTAATTGACATGAGCAAGCATAGCTACAACTACAGCCAAGATTGGGAAGGGTACTATTTCGTACGCGGCCCTCAGTGTCCGGACGAGTTGTACTTCGGCGGAGAAGCGCGCGCTAGGAGCGTGGCGAACTTCCTGAATGAACTCACCACTCCCAAGGCGCGTCCTATCTCGGAGTATCACGAGGATCACGGAAGCGTGGTGTGGTGGGCTTGGGAAGATGACGCGTGGCTTGGCGAACCGGCGTGGATCGGGACGCCAAGCGACAGCGACTGGCCCGGATATCACACGCACTGGACGCCGCACCCCGCGATGCCTGATAACGGAGGCGCGTAGTGAGATTCTGGAAGAGGCGCGCTAAACCGAAAGACAAGGTTTTCGAAGTCGGTTACAAGTGTTCCAACTGCGGCGAAGTGAACTGGCTTCAGAGGGCGCAAGCGCCGGGTTCTCTTCCGGTGGAAATGTGGACATTGCGGCATGAATGTCCTGCATTGGTCGGTCCAAACAGGCCGCTTGGTATAGCGTATGCCTTTGCGATTCTGGAGATAAAAGAATGATTAGCACAAAGCTGCTGCGAGCGATGACCGAAAAAGGTTGGAGTGAATACTGCATGGTGGAAAAGAATGCCCTCCATGCAATCGCAAACGAACTCGATGCGCTGCGAGCGCCACGTAAAAGCACGGGAGAAGTACAGTACCAGGCGCGCCTGCGGGAGCCTCACCTTAAGCAGTGGGCGGATTGGATAAACATCACGGAAGCTGGTGCGAATTCGATCCGGGAAAAGTACCCGGACACGTACGAAGTTCGAGAACTGGTTGAGCGGACAGAGTACGAACCGGCTCAAATCGCTGCTGCCGCGACGCAAGCGTGTCTGTGTCGGACGGGAGCGGATGGCTGGATTTTTGAAAACACGTCACAGATACAGGCATTCTTGGATGCACTGAAATGACATTAACAGACTGGTTTCCATGTTCTATAGCACCAGTGCATCCAGGAGTATATCTGGTACGCCATCGCGATAGGGAGGATTGCACATTCTGGCTGTCGTTTTGGCGTGGTAGCTGGCGACAAGGGATTTACGCTAAGTGCGAAACTGGAGAGTACAACAATTCGCCAAGTATCCTGAGCGCGCACAAGGGCAAGTCATTTCCAGCTTACGTAATGGATGCATGGGAGTGGCGAGGACAAGACGGTAATTTGCACCCGGAAACAAGGATGGCTGATGGTAGATAAAGAACGTCAGGAAGCCCGACCCGCAGACCCTCGCCTGCTTCCGGGTCATTGTCACAAGTGCGGGAATCCTCGCGTGGATAATCCGCATCCTGACGCGGGAAAGCCGGGTCGATACCTCGAAGTCGGGTGCGCGAAGGAATGCCTGCCGTGCACGGTATTAAGCCGTCACCAGTGGTATCTGCGAGCAGTGAATGCCGAGAAGGAACTGCGAGAACTCAAAGAGCGGAGTCAGGCATGGCGTACGCACGACAGACTGTCTAATGTGCCGCACCAGGTTGAGCCGGATATGCGAATAATCGGATTTGTGGTGCCTGTCAGCAAGAAATGGCCTATGGCTTGCATTCAGGAGCAACTGGCCGAAATCATCGAACCCAAGGAAGAAGAATGACGGAAGAAAAGATCAAGGCGCTGGTCGCGAAACTGCGGAAGTTGGTTCCCGCGCGTGGCGAGTGGACGACACTTGCAGAATCTGCCTGTGGTGAAGCCGCTGACGCGCTTGAAGGAATGTTGGTGAAGTCTGCAATGACAGACGAGCAGAAGGTTGCCGCGCTCCAAGAACGCGCGCTCGAACTCACGGTTGAATATGCGCCGAAGCATGAGTACACCGATCCGGACGACGGTACACGTTGTTTCAGTGCACTCGGATTCGCGCGGGATATCTTGCATGTTCTCGAAAAAGAAACCGTGGAAGTGTGGCATAGAGACCGGAAAGTGGTGATCTACGCGGATAGCGTGATGCGCGTCTGGGGTCCGAATATCGAAACAGAAATGAGCAACGCACCTCGCTCGCTCCAGACCGTTCAGGATGCGATGGATTGGCTCTACAAGGAAGAGTCGAAAGCGAATACGCCCATCGAAAAGCTGATTGGCGACTACGAAGCAGACGGGTTCGACTTCGGCTATGTTGAAGGGGTGGAGCGTGCTGCACTCCGTCATGTTGCCACGATGCCGGATTCTATGGTTCGAGCACTTCTGTACGCACTCGCGACGGCCAAGGTTCAGCGCAAGTTCTTCGCTCCGAAGGGTTGGCGGCTCGTGCCGGAAAAGATGAGCGCCGCAATGATCAACGCATGGTCGGGAGGCGAAATGGTTTCTAGCGATGAAAATGCCTACCGCAGTCATTTCCAAGAAGGATGGACTCGCGTAGTCGATGCTGCGATGAACCTGAAGTGCGTGGAATGTTACGACACTGGCTACGTCGCTGACGGAAACCATTGCATCGCGTGTTCGGTTCCGGCTGATTCCAACATCGAAAAACTTTTGGCCGAAAGAGATACGGCAATCGACGCCCTGCACAGAATTGAAGCGCTACAAAGCGTGATGAACAGCATGCTTCAAGATCAGGACTTGAGCATAGAGCGGATGGCGGGAGCCGCCTATCGTGACGCGATACGTATCGCGAAAAAGGCGCTTGCAAAAATTGCAGGTGAAGAAATGCTTGGCAACGAAGTAATCGACCACTGCTGGAAAATGTACCAAGAAGGGCAAGGTTCGGCAGACCATACCGACAAAGAAGTTTTTGCACAAACCTTGCAAAGTTTCGCAAAATGGCTGAAGGAAGAGAAATGAGCAAAGACTTGAATGTCACACCCGACGATGGGAGTCCTCAATTGACGAAGTTCCTGCGCAGCGACTTGGAATTAATCGTCAGTTGCGATCCAACGTTTCTGCTGGAGCATATCAAATTCCATACTTCATACAATTTCTCGCTTTTCGGGAAAATGATCGAACTTGCAAAGTGCAAGGCAACCCAGCTTCTAGAAGAAATTCCTGAGACGGAAGAGCCCAAAGAATGGGTGCGTAACCTGCGACGGGAAGTCATGCAGTCCAAGATGACCCACAACTTCACGTTCACGCGTGACGAAGTGATCGAGTTGCTAGGGGGAAAGTTCGCGCTGCTGGGCGGATAGAAGTCTTAAAAAACGTTATCATTTTTATGGTAGGGAGTCCACGCCCCGGACTCCCACGTAATTATCGAGAACGTCATGGCACTAGAAAATAAGACCGAAGAAGGTATCCTACAAAGGAACGGAATTTTCCTTTTCTACAAAGAATTCAATAACGAATCCTGCGCAGAAGCCATACAGTGGATTATCGAATCCAATCTCACCGAAGATCGCGCGTACGAACGCCTCACCCTGATCATAAATAGCCCTGGCGGCGACCTCGATTCCTGCTGGTCACTCGTTGACACCATGCAAGGCTCGACACTACCCGTGGACACCGTAGGAACTGGCTGCGTCGCCTCCTGCGGAATCATCACTCTCATGGCAGGCAATCATCGTATTGCAACGCCAAACACCAGTATCCTGTCTCACCAGTTCTCGACCGGCGCGTACGACAAACAGCACGAACTCATGTCGTCCGTAAGCCTCTGGAAAACTGTCAACGACCAGATCATCGCCCACTACAAATATTGCACGGGCCTATCGCTCAAGACAATCAGGGAAAAACTCCTGCCTCCGTCTGATGTCTGGCTAACTCCACAAGCTGCCAAGAAATACCACATCATTGACGAAATCCGCCACGTCAGTTTCTGATACACCAACAGCCCGCTAGACAGAGGGCTTTTTTACGTCTATAATTAATTTAGACTATGGAGGTGGATATGACCACGATGGCTGAACCCTGTGACAAGTGCGGATTGCTGGACGCAAACCAGTGCAAAAAGTGCAATCCTGAAGATACTCTGTTGCCATGCCCGTGCGGCATGCAAGCCGAATTGCACGAGTGGGAAGAAATCGACGCGAAGCGCTGGGCAGCACGGGCCAAGTGTAACTGTGGCTGGGAAGGTCCGATTGGCTACGCAGACAATCGTCTCGGTTGCTTTGATGCGGTGAACAGCCTCCACAAGAAGCGCGCCATCACGGCGTGGAATAAGCGCTCGTCAGCCCTGGAAATGCGGACCAACGTCGGTTCCGACAACCTGTCGGACCAAGACAGGAAAGCGATGGATGACTCCCTGAAAGAATGGACGAATTCCCCCGAAGCCGCACAAGAAGCGTTGCTGCAAACCATCAATATTATGGCCGAAGCGGGCCTGTGCCAGATGACGCACGCAGGCACGCGGGAATTCCTCAAGGATATTCGTGAGATAATCAAAGAGGCCACAAATGGCTGAACGTACCGAAGCCTACGAAGAAGGGCGTGAAGCTTACCGCCAAGGTTTGTCCGACGCTGATAATCCACACCCGCACGGGTCCGATGAAGCAATGGACTGGTTCGACGGTTTTACAGACGAGGAAAATGGAGTATGAGCTTTAAATCTCTCAGGCTGGGGTGCGCAGCATCCGGCGATAGCTATACACAGTATCTAAATTGCAATCCCAAGGATGGGTTTGTGAATTGCCCGCAGTGCGGAAAGAGAGTGAAGCTGCGAGCCTATGGAAGTGAGAAGCGTAAAACAAGAATACCAACACACCACAAGGCCAGAACGGCTACTAGAGAAAATGATGAGTGACAACCTGCTCTATGGACCACCGATGACAGACGAACAAAAGAGCGCGGCGATTACAGCGTGTGTGCCACTGACGGATGAGCGAATTCGCGAGAGTTGGCCTAGAAAGAGCATTTACGAGGTTTGGGACGAGAGCAACGGTAGTATCAGCGACTTTGCTTGGCGTCTACTCGCCGCTGCCCGCGACCGTGACACCGAAAATGTGCTGACGACCGTTCCAAGCATTGAAGCTCGGCGCACATCCGATGCATTACGCGCCTGCGATTGGTCTAACACGTCCATCGGAACTAAGGCAATCGTAGAGCGGGCTGCGCAACTTCTCTATGCCGCTCCATCTGCGGAAGCTGCTGTGGCACCAGCAGATGAAATTGAGTGGCTTCGTGCCTGGTTGAACACCGCGCAAAAGACTGGAATTGATAGCATTATCCCAATCATGCGAAAACGCATGCAGAAACTGATGATCGGAAAAGGTGATTTGTGCCCGCGCCCCTCTGCGGAAGCTGCCACGCCCGAGCGCTCGACGGGGAGCAATTGCGCACCCACAGATAAGCAACTTCTAGATTTACATGCCTCTGAGTGGGAGAAGTTTCAAAAAGATGAGAGCCCTCTGACGCCGTTTCGCATTCGATTTGCCCGCGCGGTAATTGCCAAATACTCAGTCGCCGCGCCAGCGCAATCGGGGGAGCCGTGCGGCTGGATTCATCGCTCGATGGTGCTGCGTGAAATTACACCCGGTGCGGACCCGTCCGAGTATTTGCGCGTTCCTGTCTCCGCCCCGCAACCAGCACAGACCCCGCAAGTTGCCTCGCAGGACGAGCGGGCGGCGCAGCCGTGGTGGCACGCCCTAGCTGCGGCAGCAGACGCTGTTGAACGATCCGCTGATGTATGGGCGGGTTTCAGCATGCAAGACGCAAAGGTATGTGTAGATGCTTATCTCGCCGCATCCCCGCAAGCCACGACGACGCAGCCAGCACAGACCCCGCAAGGCAATTTGCGGGAGGCGTTCGATAAGGCTTTGCGCGAGACATGGCAGATGGTTGACCCGCTTAATCCGCCTGATCCGGGTTCATATTATCGAGGCCAGCACGAGGGTATCATTGCTGCATTGCGAACAATCCGTGACAATTTCGCCCGCACCTTAGAACCTCAACCGGCGCAGTAGAAGGATGAAAACCAATGACCAACCAAGATAAACAATCCATCGTCCCAGAAACCGCACGAATTGCTACGGTCGTCAAAGACCTTATCGAAACACTGATGCTATGGAATGGACAGGCGTCAGCCGGACTCGACGTGAAATTCCTCGCCGGTTTGCGTGACGAATTGGCCGAAGACAACTCACCGGTATCCGTGAACCACGAACTCAAAACGGACCCCGCCGTGTTCGAGGCAGTTCTGGACGGCAGTAAAACTCACGAAATCCGTTTCAACGACCGAAACTTCCAAGTCGGTGATATACTGCGCCTCCGCGAAACACGATACACCGGTCAGGAAATGAAGGGTCCAGAACCACGCCCACTCGAATTCACCGGTCGCGAACTTGTCAGAAAGGTGAGCCATGTTCTGGAAGGTTATGGCCTTCAACCAGGATGGGTAATCCTGTCGCTCGCTGCAACACAAGAACAGGAACCTTACGGCGTTCTGGTCGCATATAAGAACATGCCGAACGCCGTCCAGGATTTCATTCCCATGCAGTTATACAAAAACTTTAAATGGGGTGACGAATATTCTAAAGTGAAGGTCTACGACAAACCGACAGGAATAAAATGACGCAGCAATCCAAAACACCGTGGTTCAAATCGGCAGAGCATGATCCAGTACACCCTGGAGTCTATCTGGTTAAACGTACAGACGGAGAATTGTGGTGGAGAGCATTCAATGGAAAAGATTGGTTCGCAGGAATTCGGGCAGAACCCGCGTCAATGGGCCTACCATCTCCCGACTACAATGAAATGATGCGCCGTAAACACTCCACATTCTTTAAGATCGGCAACCGACTCTTCGAGTGGTGCGGTCTGGCAGAAAAGCCACTGTTTCTTTCAAAATCTGGTACGTAGAATTTCCAGCTACGCCGATGGTACCTAGGGGAGGTAAAACGAAATAGGGGGCACCGGGGTACCGGGGCACCCCCCTTTACAACTTAAACAAAATCTCCTAGAGTAAGACCGTGTGGGCGGGTAAAGTCGGATGGTACCTAAAGGGACCCTAGTTCCAGAATCCGGTCCACCAAGTGAGCGCCGAAAGAAAGGCGATAAAAGAAATCCATGCTGCCAGAAACAATTTGCGGCTAGACGTGTATCCTGGCGGCGGAAGGGCAGGCATATATTATCCTGAATGTGGATTGTAGCTATGGGACCCAAATCGGAAAGAAGGGACCCATTTGGGTGGGGATTCTTTTTAAGACCTAAAAGGTCTGTAGAAAAATGACTCGCATAAAAATGGGCGATTTGACCAGGGTACCCGGTCGCGCACCCACCCCCGCCCCGTCCAGGAAGTACCCCACCCCAGGGGGTATGTCAAGCAAAATATTTTAGAATTTTTCTTCTAGCTGGTAGGTTTCATTTCGCGCCTCGCGTTGCGTTTTCGATACACCAATTATACAGACCTGGCGCAACATTTCAATAACAATCCAACATTTATTTATTTGTCAAAACGCTTGCGTGTAGTCTGAAATATTGATACAGTCTTAATACGCGCTGCATTGTGTGGGGCGGCTCTAGACAGGTGAGATATGGCAAAGCAAGCGCGGTTCCCGATTGGTCTTACGTTCGCATACAAGCGCGGCAAAGCGCCCGCCCTGGAGTATCGGATTGTTGACATTCTGACGACGCGCAATAACGCGGGCGAAGTTGTGCGCTTGGAATATGACACGGTGCATTTGTTTATGGGTCAGGAAGTGCACGAAACGATGGTTGACACGACGATTGCGCGCTCACTGGCCCCTGAAGTTTTCGCGCTGTACAACAAATGAATTAGAAGCGGCGCACTAAATTTATTTGTTGCGCCTAGTCTGAATTTTCGCTATAGTTCTTTTCATGTGCTAACGCACCGGGCGGCGCATTCCGCGCCCCCGCCTGGGGAGTTCCGAAAATGGACGCGAAAATAAATGGCTGGCTTGTGGCACTTACCGCGCGCTATGGTCGTGACCATGTTCGCGTCAGTGGCGGAATGATTCAATTGCGTAGCGTGGCGCGTGGCGGTCGTGTCGTGTGGCAAAACATGGCAAAGGTAATCTAATGCACATAATCACTCAGGCGGGCGGCGCGGATAGTGTCGCGCTGGTTAGTTTCTGGAATATACCCTGCGGCACGGCGTATGACCTCGCCACGCCATGCACCGCATATTTCGATGATATGGAGCGGGCGCGCGCATTTGAACGGCGCTATAGTTTCCCGCCTGAAGTGGCGCACCTTATCCCATTGGACAAGGCATGATATCGACTCTATACGCGGGCCTAGTGGCATTCGCGGCGCTTGCATCGTATGGCGGCGCGGTTGCCGTCTACAATCGAATCCTACACACGCGCGCCCGTAATGCGGCGCGTTGCTTTCTCACTGAGTGAAACCATGACAGAGAACAAACAATCGCCCCGCGTGGTGCAATGTCATAACCTTATCACGGCGGATTTTGTGGGCGCGCCTGATAATTGCGTGATTGTCCAAACGTCCAAAGCTTCTAATTTCCGGGTTGAGCGTCATTCGCCTGGCGTTTTCATCGTATATGGGCGCACGGAATTTATGGGCGGCTCGCGTACTGTTTTCGGTATCGAAGCCGTGCGGCAATTGCTGGCGGCTCGATAGGCGCATATGCTTAATTTCCTGCTAGGATTCGGCGCGGCGCTCCTGGTTATCTGCATTCTCGCGTGGCTTCTCATGGGTCGCATTCAGCGCGCGCAAAAGCTTGATGAAAAGCGCCATAGAGAATTTATCAATCGGCCCTGGAGATAACATGCTAACTTTCCTCATTATCGCGGGCGTGGCGCTTCTCTTTGCCGTCCTGCTCCTTATGTACCTGGATGGATATTGGACGCTACAGGCGGCGCACAATCGCGCGACAATGCGCGCCATACGCCAGGCGAATAAGCTCCGATTGCGAGCCATGCGCGCCCAATTGCGCCACTATGAAAATCCGCGTAATGTCTCCGATTTTGACGCGCGCCGATTTTACAAGGGGCGCAAGTAATGCGCACGCTCGTTTATATCCTCATTGGCGCGGCTTTGCTTGCCCTGGTTATGTTCCTATCAGGTCCGCATATCAAAGCGTACGGAACCCAATGGCGGGCGCACAATCGAACTATTAGCACAATGCAGGACTGCGCGCATTATTTCGGCTCCCGTCTGTTAGCCATATGAAACGATTACGCCGTATCCGCGATATCAGCCTATTGTTAGCGGTCATTATCTACAGTGGCGCGCATATGCCAACAATGGGCGCATTCTCGCGTATCTCCCAATCATTCGCGGACGGATACGCGCGCGGATACGCAAAACACGCAAACAAATAAAACCCTTGCAAGGTACAGTTTTTTAGACTAGAATCCGTTTCATGGTTGCGATTGGCGCGGCCCAAACAGAGCAAAACATCATGGCGAAGACAAGCTTGGCAAAATTTAAGGTTACTGTTCCGTTTGTTGACGATATGGGCAGCGTTAGCCCGTTCATCGTGCGCGAATCCTATACGGAAACCAAAGCGCAAGCGGCCTTGTGGGAGATTAACAAAATGCGCGATCATGACAATTTGCCGCACCTCTCGCGTATGCCGAACGGCACGACTTACGCGCGCATCAGCGAAAAATAATTGTTGCAGAGTGCAATTTTTCAGACTAGAATTGCACTCAGTCAAACATTGATCGAAAGGCAAAAAGATGAAAAGCAAAACGTGCTCTAGCACTAGCACTCTGATTCTCGGCGGCGCGGCTTTCGGCGCGTTCCTGGCTTCCCTGATTTTCTTCGCTTGCTAACGCAAGTTCTAAACCCTCGCGCCCGAATAGGCGGGCGCAAAACTCAATCATCGGAGATTTGCAACAATGGCAAAGGAATATATTGCAGCGTATAAGGAAGGGTCAAATTTCGTTCCGTTTAACGGCGGCTCGCTCCAAACCGCGCGCGGGGAAATTGACTACGCGGACGCGTATGAGGAATTTTTGGACGCGCAGCAAAACCGCCACGCAAAGCCCGTTTTGCTCGTTCGCGAGCATGGCAAACCCTGGCGTCAGATGTCGGCCTCCGATATGCGACGCGCCGCAGACTAAAAAGAATTCTCGGCCCCCTTGCCCCGCCTAATGCGTTCCGTGATAGGCGGGGTTTTTTTCGTCCGCAAAATATTAGAGTAATCGCACCAATATTTTAATTGACATTCCAATATTCGCCCGATAATTTCTCGCGCTACAAACCTTACAATCTCCCTGCATCAAAGTTTATGCGCATAAACCCGCTCAGTTTGCGCGCGGTTTGATTTTTCGGTGTCGGTCCAATCGCGCCCACTCGCACGACACACAGGCGCATATCCGCCCATTTTCGCCCAATTTGCTTTATCTATTTTTCACATTCTGAAATACTTAACCGATTGGTTAAGCAATATGTATTCTGGCGCGCGGATAGTATCGGATTGGTGCGATAGCACGCGGCCTATAAAACCGCTCAGGCATGCCCTGGCACGGGCGCATTGTCTTGGGTTGCTTGCGTTGATACTCGCGGACCCTTGCGAGCGGCGCTAATGGGGTTTTTATTCGGTTTAAATCCGGTTATGGCGGGTTTCGCTGGGGGTTATTTTGGGGTTCCTCCAGGATATCGGGGGATTTGCAGGGGTTTCCACTATGAAAGCTTTCCGTAACTATTTGAATGATTGCCTTACGTTTTGCTTTCCTTTTATCCAATGAAAAACGCCCGCATATGCGGGCGCTTGTCGCGGTTAGCTGGTTCGATCACTCGTAATTCGTTTCATGCTCTGCGGCTTCCAATCCATCCGCACGCTCACACATAGCGCGTTCTGCTGCATAGCCTTGAATGCGGCGCAAAAGGGTTGCATAGGTCGGATTATCGCCCATTGCATGCTTGATATCCTCGGCGGCTTCCTGTTCCGTAATGGTCAGGTCGTGCGATGCAAAGATTTCGATTACTTCCTGATTGGTCAGCATGGTCTTTCCTGTATGGCGTTGGTTGCAGGTGTTAGCGGGGCTTGTGGTCGAGCGGGTAGCAATCGCAAGCGGGTAGCCACATTAAACGGCCATCCTCATGACGTGCCAGAATCCATTCATCGCCACGCGGGCGCACTCCGGTTACTTCGCCACGCTTTACAAATGTGTATTCTTGCTGTCGATACTGGAATTTTTGGGGCGCGGTTTGCTGGTTCATTTTGCTAATCCTGGTCGATTTCGGTTTGCGCCGTGCTATCGCACCTAATCGCTAACCGTTGAATCGAATTATACAGACCTTTTTAGAATGCACAATACCCCGCACAAAATAAATTATGCGGGGTTGTGGTGCGTTAGCACGGCGCGCCCGCTCGATTGTAGGCGCTTGGCTCAGGTGTTAGGTTTTGCGTAGCTCGTACACACGCGCCCAGGTCAGGCGCTTTACTTGTTCCGCTACCTGATTGTGTTGATAGGCGCGATCATAGATCGAAGCGTTACCGGGCGCGCTGAAGTTGCAATGCCGATTACAAACTGCCGTAGTATCGCGGATAGCTTTCCATGCGGCGCGGTTTGCCTAGGTTGCTTGGGCTTCGTCCATCGCTGCAATGGTTTGCTTTGCCTTATCGCTCAGGAAAGGCACGCCCAAGCCTTTAAACGATAGCGTAAGCGTGCCGAATGTATAGCTGTTGATTGGTGCGTTGGGGTTGCTCGAATGGTCGCGATGCATGGTAATGGCTCCGGTTGTCACGACACAGTGTCACGACACGTAAAAATGCGGGTGTACGCTGCTGGCGTATTCCAGCGTATAGCCGTTTTTCCGCATGAATTCTTGGCACTCGGCACGCGAACCCGAAAACAGGCGCGCGCCGCCGATTTCCTTTATTACGCGGTATTCTGGGCTTTTCTTTTGGGACATTTTTATATCCGTGTTGGCCCCGCTCAGGTTGATAGCGGGGCTTATGATACCACTATTACGGAAATTGGAAAGCTTTGATACGATTATTCAATTCCGTTTGCTTGTCGATATACGAACGGCGGATATAAGCGGAACCAATATCGAATGTAAGCCCAAGCTTTGCGGCTTCGTGCAACAATTGAACCAGTTCCGTATAGCTCGGCAAGCCTGCATTGGTCAAATGTGCGTCAGCGTTGGCGATTGCTTGCTGCTTTTGTTCGATCATGTTCGATACTCCCTTTATTCCACAAAGCGTGAGAACATGCCCGCGCCGTGATTCTTTCCCCCGCATTGGCACTCGCACACGCCGTTAGCCTTTCCGCCCAGGCACTTGGCATTACAAATATGCTTGCTGGGGTTTGCCTTGTATTCAATGGCGCGCGTCATTGGGAGATAAACGCGGGGCCAGGTAAGGGGCGCGTTAATGTCGCATCCGACACGCTTAGAGTATCCATCATCGCGCATTCCCTTAACGCCCGGAAACTTTGCGGCAAACTCCGCATTAGGAATGCTCGAAACGGCTTTAAGCTCGATCGTTTCGCCGTTATAGTCAGAGAAATATTTGAAGTTTGCCATTTTTGCGCCTGCTCGTTTAGTTGATGTTTCGAATTATACAGACCTTTTGTGAGAATGCAAGGGTTTGCACAAAATAAAAAACCCCGCTCGATAGCGGGGCTTTTGGTGGAGCGGGGCGCGATTAGATCGCGGTCAATTGCTCAGGGGTAAAGAATCCGACCATGCCTGTTTTGACGCTTTCGACCATCAGCGCATTGGCGGGCGCGTCAGACGGCAAACTAGCCGATTGCAGGTCGATAACCTGGTCACCCTCGCGGAAACCCCAGGCGAAGTTTTCCGGGTTCACTTGTTTGACGGTGTAGCGGGCGTTAGACATTTTTGCGAATCCTGGTTAGTTGGTTGACTGCTGAAACGAATTATACAGACCTTGAATGAAAACGCAAGGGGTTTGCCCCGCTCGATTGGCGGGGCGCATAGCTCGATCAATAACCCCAGGTTGCCGCATAGCGCGGCAAATCCGCCAACAATTCCGCCTTGCTCTTATATTGCGGTCCCACTACGCCCTCGCGCCCGCCCTCCGGTACATCGTGTTTGTCGATTACGCGCCATAGCGCCACGCCTGCCGGGTTCGTGTTGGCATAACCCAATCCCGCATACTGGGTCGAATGAATTTTGATTTCATTTACGCCGTTGAACATTGCCATATCTGCAAATCCTGGTTAGTTGCTCGCTTTGCTTGGCGAGTGATTAGGATTATACAGGTTTTTAGACCTCGCGCAAGCGTTCGATACAAATAAAAAACCCCGCACTAGCGGGGCTTTGCTGGGGCGCTTGTGGGCTTAGTAGTCCATCATGCGCGATTCTTGGCGGGCCAGAATAGCGCCCTCATAATCCGGGCCATCAGCCGATTGGCGGGGCGCGGTTGCGGGCGTTGCGCAATGCGCCAGGATGAATTCAGCGGCGCGCGCCGTGAAACCCTTGTATTCCATGCGACCATGCAAATTAGGCAGCATGCGCACGGTGTAGCCTGCATCGGTCACGGCTTGCGCTAGTTCTTCGTCCTTGCCGATGATATGACCCAGAAACGCGTAACCGTTGTTTGCAAGCTCAATTTCTTGCATCGCTGCAAAGATTTTCGCGGTTTGTTCGTGGGTGTAGATTTTCGACATTTTGCGGTCCTGGCTCATTAGTGGCGGGTTTCGCTCAACCCATGAATAGGATTCTACAGGAATTTAGACTAAGCGCAAGTACCCCACGAAAAATAATTTGCTGGGGTTTTCCCTGGTGCATCGTGCCGCTTATGCTCGGTGTTTCTTCGCGCGCTTATCGATTTCCGCTTGGATTTTGTCGCGCGTGGTCGCGTATTGTGTCGCCTGGCTGAATGGTGCGACAGGTCCGCCCTCTTTCATGCTTGACATTACTAGCGCGTGGATTTTTTCGTTAAGAGCAAAACGAATATTATTCAGGTCGTCCAATGACAGGTTCATTTTATAGCCCCTTGCGCGCGCTCGCGCTCGTTTGCGTTGTGTTGTCCCCGCCATGCTCAGGCGGGGCGCTTGGATCAGGTTACAGGCGGTCCCACTCGTAATCTTGAAACGTCGCGCCGTCGCGAACGACTCGCACGCTGAAACGTTCGCCCATTGCTTCCAGCACGTCGCTCGCCATGCGCTTGGCGCGTTCTACGTCGTCCGTTTCTTCCGAACGGATAACCAATCCGCCCTTTTTGTTCCACACTTCCACCTGATATTTAGTGTGCGTCATTTTTGCTTTTCCTGGTTCGTTTTTGGGTCGCGCTGTTCGCTTCCCCATGAAAAGAATTCTACAGGTTTTTAGACCTTATGCAAGGGGATAATGCGAATATTTTGCCTAGTGAAAACCCTAGTCTATCGGATGTCGTGCCGTTGCCGTTCGTGCACGATACGTTTCGCCCACTTTCGCGCGTATGCCTGGCGCTTGGCGTTGTTATGCCCCTCGCGCGATATCCGGTATAGTTCATCGCTCAGGATAGCGGCGCGCAATTCAGGCGCGGCATGGCGGTTTAGGCGCTTTTCGATCATTCGCACAATAACCAAAAGGTTACCGATTTCGCGCAATGCGTCAGTGTCGCGCGGTGCGTTGGCATGGTGCGCTATGCACGTATCAATCGATACGCGGGCGCGCGGTAAAAATTGGCTCGCCCATTTCGGCATAGGGGCGCGACGTTGGCGGTAAAATTCCGCATGTTCCGAAGTAACGCGCATAATTATCCGATAATTCCAAAATTTGCAAAATAGGCGCGAACGGCTTCGCTTTCCTGGTAATCTGTCGTGTTGACAATCGCACCGATTACGTGCGACGCGTAAGCGTCCGTGCCATGCTTAAATCCGCATTCTTGCGCATCAAAGCATGCGCTATCGAATGCGCCAAATGCTTCGAACGGCTGTTTATGCCACTCGATCCGATCCAGCTTTTCGAACAATTCCACGCGCTTTGATTCGTTCATTTCGTTTCTTCCCGTTCGCCTGCGGTAGTGCATGAACAGGATTATGCATGTTTTTTAGACCTTTCGCAAGGGGTTTTTCATCAGCGGAAACCCTGGTATGATTTTCCGGGTTTTCGCCAGGGCTTGCGATCAGCGCGAATGATAGAAGCGTGGCAAGGGTTGCGGCTCCCAGCATGCGCGCGTAATGCTTGCGGGTGATTAGCGGGCCTTTGGCGGGCTTGTCCGCGCTCGCGCTTGTCTGCATACTCTTTGCCGAGTCGCGCGCCTTAGCGCGGTTTTTGGTCGGTACCGATTGCATGTAATCGGGATGGATTGCAAAGCGGCGCATTACGGGCGGGGCGAGATTACGTTACAACCAACAGACGCCAGCTTGTCCCACAATTCGCGCGCGTCGCGAATGCAAATCGAAGTGTACGATTCCGTTTCGCCCGTGCGGTATTTCCACGTTACTGTCAACATTTTTACACCCCTGTTCCGCGTTACTCGTTAGTCAGTGATTAGGATTATACAGACTTTGGAGCGGGGCGCAAGCTTTTTTAGACCTTT
>FTLB01003614.1_pt1 | contig 23908 bp, 4 predicted proteins | sample 1658291 | NCBI WGS metagenome assembly FTLB01 (sample SAMEA3914812, study PRJEB12502) | metagenome | biome: forest; material: soil | place: Canada | collected 2011-07-07 | depth 0.1 m
TGGCCACGAATCTTGACTTGCCCATCTATGCGGCCGAGGAACTCGAGTTGTCCGTCGCCCGGCCTATACCGAACATAATCACCCGTTCGGTAAGCTCGGACTTTCTGTGTCCCAATTGCCACCGACAAGAACCGACCGGTGTCTTGCTCCGGGTCGGTATAGCCTCGAGCCAGTCCGTCCCCAGTGAGCACGAGCTCGCCCACCACCCCTAGAGGAACCAGGTGCTGGGAAGGATCCATGACGAAAGCGCCGGAGTTACTGATAGCTCGGCCAATTGGCACGCCGTTCTGTATTTCATCATCTTCCACGGGTACATATAAGGTACTGAATGTTGTGTTCTCCGTTGGTCCGTACACATGAAGGAACTTGCCGGCCATGACCTTCCGCGCCGCTGCCAGATCACGTGGATCCAGACGTTCGCCGCCGACGCAGACTGCATCTAGCTTGCTGATGATTCTTGGCTCGTTGTAGGTATATTGCTTGAAGAGAGCCGTTGTGAAGAAGGCGGTTTGGACTCTTTCGTCGGTAAAGATTTTGGTCATGGCGGCGTAGTCCAGGACCATCATTGAATCGATGCAGATCAACAACCCGCCGTTCAGAATTGTGGCGTATATTTCCCACGTGGCTGCGTCGAAGGCTAGATTAGAGACGTGAGCCATGGTCGCTGCTGGGGGAATATGCCGCATGATATTGCTTTCTTTGACCAGTCGAAGGATACTTCGATGCTCAACCATGACACCCTTCGGCTTTCCTGTCGATCCAGACGTAAACATCACATATGCTAGACTCCTGGCCGATGGTGCTGCTCGTGGGGCATCGTCGTGACTGACGCCATTGGCGTTGGCAGCCCCCTCCAGTATATCTGAGATCCGTGCCATCTCCATATCTTTCATCGTATCTGTAGGGTTTGCCACTTCTGGTCCTAGCAAGACAAGTTTCGGATCTTGCAATGTGGATAGAAGTGCCTCCGTGCGCGATACAGGGCTGCGGATATCGAGAGGAAGATAGGCTAGATTTGCTTTGAGGATACCTAGAAAGGCGACAATCGCCAGGCACGACCGCGGCGCGAATACTGCAACGAGAGCGCCGGGGCGGAAGGATCGCTCGAGCAACCACCGACAGAGAATGTCAGACTTCTCATCGAGCTGGATGTACGTCAAAGACTCCGATGCGTCTTTGACTGCGAGGCTTTCCGGCGTCTTCCGTACTTGCTCCTGGAACACATCGACCACACTAGACTTCGGATAGTGGGTTTCTTCGGGGCGAATCAACCCCATTTTGTCGAGCGCAGCGTAGTCATCCCCGGTCAATAAAGGTAGCGAGCTAACTATGGTCATTGGCTCCGCAAGACCTTGTTCCAGGACCTTGGTGAATGTTGTGAGTATGTTGGCTACGGTAGAACGGTCGTACAAGTCGGTAGAGTAAATCAACTGTCCCTTGAGTGCTCCTTCCTGTTGGTACAGGTGGAACTCGAGATCGAACCTGGTCGTTATGGATGGAGCTAGCAATTCCGTTTCGAGGTCACCCAGCGAGAAGGCCCCAAGGTCGGACTGCGAGTGAAGCGCAAAGACGGTCTGTACCAAGGGGTGGCGTGATAGATCCCGGTCTTTTTGCAATTTGGCAACTAGCCTCTCGAAGGGAACATCTTGATTGGCGAAGGAGGAGATGGTCGACGCTTTCACCTGAGAAACAAGCTGGGAGAAAGTGGACGACTCGCTTTCGATGCTGATCCGGATGCACTGCATATTGACGAAGAAGCCAATGATATCTCTCACTTCCCATCGGTCGCGGTTAGCGTTGGGTATACCGATGGTCGCATCGTCAGCCCCAGTCAGTCGGAAGTGCGCAGCCCTAAACGCTGCTAACAAGGTAACGAATGGCGTAACGTCATGTGCTCGACAGAAATCTTGCAATCGTTCATACAAAGGTCCTGCGATTTGAAACTGTTCGACGTCGGCTTGCCCCGATAAGGTGGCCGGGCGGTGCTTGTCGGATAGGAACTCAGCGGGACGGCTATGCTCGAGATGTGATACCCAGTAGTCTAGCTGGCGCTGGTACTTCTCTACCTGGCCTTGTTCTTTCTGCCACACAGCATACTCTCGATACTGTATGGGCAGCGGATCGATCTGAGAGAGAAGGTCAGAGCCTTGAACGGCTGCTGCGTACAGAGTGGCCAGCTCTCGGCGGAGCACGTCGGCCGACCATCCATCCGATATTATGTGATGCATGATGATGGATAGAATATGGTCATATGGGCCCCGTCGGTAGATGCAAATGCGCCACCCTGCCTCGACGTCTAGCTTGAATGGCACGGCCTGTGCTTGTCTGAGCCGTTCCAAGACCTCCTCGTCGGATCTTGAGGGCATGTCGATCACCTGCAACTCTTTTGCCCGGAATGGATGAACAATCTGGACGTTGACGCCGTCTTGCGACTCAAAAGTTGTTCGAAGCGTCTCATGACGCTGCTCAATTGCGTGTAGCGCGGCATGGAGCGCACCGAGATCGAGGCGACCGCTCAGTCGAATCGCCAACGGCATCAGATACCAGACGAGTCCAGGATGCAACTGATCCAAGAACCACAGCCGCTCCTGCGCAAAAGATTGCTCCACTGGCTCGGAGGATTCTAGTCTCCTGATTGTGTCGGACGCATCTGTCTCGGACGTCTGCTCGGACACGCCATGGAGGGTAAGCTGGCTGAAGATATCTGCCACGGTTAGTTCGAGCCCGACCTTGCGAGCCTCGCCGACAACCTTCATAGCCAAGATTGAGTTGCCACCAAGGTGTACGAAGCTATCGTCTAGGCCAACAGTGTCTGGGTCTACGTTCAGCACCTTGGCCCAGACTCCCAGCATTTTCCGCTCTGTCAGCGATGCAGGGCGACGCTTGGGGTGCTGCCGGGCGGTTTGGATCTTTGCCAGCTGCTGAGTGGTAAAAGACGCGCCAATTTGTCTCAGCTTTCTCCGGTCTATCTTTCCAGCTGCGGTCTGGGGCATTGATCGCATGTAAAAGAGCACCGTGGGCGACATATAGCGAGGTAGCCGCTCGAGTAGTCTGTGCTCCACGGCGAGAGGCAGTGGCGAAGGCTTCGCTCCGAACGGCTCCCATTCGGCGGCGTCGTTGATTTCGTTGTTTGTTTGCACAAACGCTGCCAGAGTAGGGCCTGAATTGTCTACTTCCGTCTCCTCAGGAGCATCGCCTTTCATCTGGATCAGTTCGACGACGACGCGCCTGACTTCGGGCATGCAGTGCTGCAGATTTTGCTCGACCTCGCCCAGTTCGATACGCTGCCCTCGGATCTTCACCTGGGCGTCTTTGCGGCCGACGAACTGGAGACAACCGTCTTCGGTATAGCGTACCAGATCGCCCGTTTTATAGAGTCGTCCGCGGCGTCCAGCTCTTCCAGTTACGCCCCGAAGCAGCCACGCCGGATCTTCTACAATCGCTGCGGCCGTCTTCTCGGGATTGTTGATATACCCAAGACCGACGAGCGGCCCTTCGATCAACAGCTCGCCAACGTAACCCGGTGCCACGAGACGGTTGTAATCGTCGCGGTCCACCACCCATGTCACGGCTCCTTTCCCTTTTCCTAGGTCGATGATATCTTCTGGACTAGCCTGGCTGTCGTTACCCGTGCTGACCGGTGTACACTCGCTAGGCCCATACAAATTGAGAACCTGCACTTTCCCCCACCACGGTTTAACATCCTGGACACGGAGAAGCTCCCCGCCAAAAATGATCTTGCGCAGGGTAGGGACTTCTTCTGGCGATATCAGCCCCGCAACGGAAGGTGTCAGCGTCGCAACGTTGACTCGCAAATCCGTCATGGCTGCCGCGAGGTTGTTCCTCATCTGGGTCTCGCTTGCAACGCAAAGACATCCCCCGGCATATAGGATTCGGAAAGCATTGCAGATAGCCATGTCAAAGCTATAGGATGCAAAGTCAAAGGATCTTGATGCCTCTGTGTGGCCGTAGATGTCTTCTTGATACCGCAAGGCGGAAGCGAAGTTTTGGTGCGTTACAAGAACCCCCTTTGGTGTGCCGGTACTGCCTGACGTAAACACCACGTACATGGGTAGAGTTGAGGTGAAGAATGGTGGACGTTCCTGGACGTTATGCTCCGGATCTTGAAGGGAATCGAAGAACTCATGGTCGACGGTGACCACTTGGTCCGTCAAACGCGAGCTCAAGGCAGTTTGAGACACCGACGATACGATGATGGTGGCCTTCAGCTCACTCACAATTGTCTGCAAACGGACTGTCGGGAGCGAGTGATCGAGCAACACAAAAGCTGCGCCGGCCGTAAGGACGCCGAGTATACTTACCGTAGTCCAGACCGATTTCTCAAAACATACAGGCACCACCGTCCCTGGCGTTACACCGATACTGATGAGATGACTAGCCAGTTTTGTCGCGAGGCGAGACAGCTCGCCATACGTGAGCTTGCCGTCCCAGGCGCATATAGCCTCTGCATCGGGATTTTCTTGTGCCTTATCGTGAATGATGTCGTGCACGCATCGGCGAACAGGCATCGGTACCTCTGCGTTCCACTGCCAGATTTGCTGCAGATCTTGTTCGGTCATGGCGTGGATATCCGACACCGTCGTTTTCGGGTTTGCTAGATCCAATTGATGCAGGACGGTCTCAAGGTGCCCTAGGAGCTTGGTGGCGAGCCATGGCTCGACCGATCGGGAGTCGAACGACATAGACGCTGTTATCTCGGCTGCACCCAGCTCGACTTGGATCACGAGGCTGTAGGTGTCGGAGCTTTGTCTCTCGTTCGCGCCGCGAGCAATGCCGAGGATCTCGTGGTCCTTGTTGGTCGCCTGGGGTTGGACCACCAGCAGCGTTTGGAACATGCAAGCCTGGCGCGCCGCTGGGGATGTGCTAGAAATCTGGGGAAGCCCTAGCTGTTCAAATGCAATCATCTCTGTGGCCTGCTGTTGGACGCTGCTGAGATATTCGGCAACTCGTAAGTTAGCTCCGGGCCGTATGCGGAGCGGAACTGTTGCGAATGTGGGAGCAATCATAGTCTCTATACCAGGCACAGGTGCGTTCCTGCCGGATACTGTCGCGCCGAATACGACATCTTCTGTGCTAGTCATCTGACCGACTACGAGAGCCCAAGCAGCGCGGACAAGGGTAGCAGTCGTAATGCCGGAGCTCTTATTCGCAGGATGAGAAAACTGGCGTTCGATGAACCGATCTATGGTTGGCTGCCGGACAGCCGGTGGTAGACTCGGGAAAACGGTCTGGTCCCAACTCTCTAGAGCTCTATGCCAGTACTCCCGCATATGCTGGGTATCTTGTTCTTTGATGTGGCGGATGAAAGTCTGGAATTGCGGTCCTTTATTTATGCGTTCTTTGCGGTATGCTCGGCTCAGTGCGTCTTTGATGAGGCCAAACGACCAGCCATCATACAAGGCATGGTGCAGGCACCATGCAAACGAACTGGGCTTTCCCTTGTCATCATAAATGAGTGCAAAACGTGACAGCGATTGGCCGAGATCCATTGGCTGGCCCTTAACCGTCTCGAGATAGTGGTCTAGATCGCGCGTATCAGTCCAGTGGACCGGCTCATCCAGAACCACTTGCAGGATGCCCAGGTCATGTTGAACGAGCCGGGTCCGTAGGAGTGGGATCCCGCGGGTCACATCTTGCCACGCTCGACGAAACTCGCTAATCACGATATCGCTCGGCAGGTCGAATACGGCCTGCATCACGTAGTCGCCAGCCCTCTTTGAGGTCAGTGAGATGAGGCCCTCCTGCAGCGGGGTGCATGGGTAGACGTCCACGATGCTGGCAGGGTCGATCTGATACTGGTCGGAGACGTCTTCCAGCAGCTGTTGGATATCCACCGTGTCGCCAAGAAGAGAGAACGGCGGGATGTGAGATGGCACTTTGTCGACAACAGTTGTGGCTTGATTCGCCAAGTCTTTCAGCACCGGGTGGCGGAAGAGATCTGCCACAGTCAACTGCAGACCCCTCTCCCTCGCCTCTGCGATGACTTTCATCGCCGCAATTGAGCTACCTCCCAAGCGGAAGAAACTATCCTCTACGCCTATGGCCGAATGGTCCATGTTGAGGACTTTAGCCCATACTTCTTGTATCGTCGTCTCGGCTTCCGATGTCGGCTGCTCTGCGGCCGCCCGCCTCTCTTTGCGTTCTCGGAGGCCCATGATGAGCGCTCGGCGATCAACCTTTCCGTTGGCATTGATCGGCATCTTGTCCAGAACAGTTATGACCTCGGGCATCATGTAGGGGGGCACCTTGCCGCGCAGCATCTCATAGATGTCCTCCTGTGCCCTCTGCAATCGTTGGGGGCGCAATGGCTCGCTGGCCAGGGCCTCTTGCGCGCGGCCTTGATTCTCCACGGGGAACGAGAATAAGACTCTGCCTTCTGTATCGATGGGGTCCTTGCGATGAAATACCACGTCAAGGCCTCCGCGTTGGGAGAATTGGCGCGCCCAGCTGATTTCCACGCGATAAGCTGACTCTTGGGCGACCTGGATCAGATCCGGTACTCCAAGTGAAACGCAAGCTCGAGCGTTCTCTCGAGCGGACCGAATCCAGTGGCTGCCTCCAGGTCGCTCATCTGCATCATGCAGAGCGTCGACCAGATGTCTTTCAAATATACTTTTCTTGTGGGGAATATTGCTGATGGCAACAATAGATGACGACGCGGACCCTTGACTGAGAAGTTGCGAGATCGATTGTAGATCCAACTTCTGTTCCACGAAATCGATCCACTCATCGCCGGGAATCGTATGAACTATTCGGGGCCGTGCAGATCCACCCTTAGCTTTGACGTGCACCACTGCGGCGTATCGGTATGAGCTCAGCTCGTTCGTTGCCTCCATCGTCTTGGGTAGGATCTCAACATGGCTAATCCGGTCCGGCATGCGACTCAGTAGACCGGTAAAGAAAGCAGGGTCTACGAGTAACTCGGACTCAGCTCTTTCGAAATCGTCCAGAACCCGCTGGAAATCCCCACGGCTGGCCTGGTCTCCCAAAAGGTGCAGCGAACGCAGGGATAAGAAATCTCTATGCAAGGCGTAGGATCGAATATCGCCGAAAAAGAGCGTTTCGATGCTATCTAGCTCGACGAGATCATTGATAAGCCTCGATAGGTAGCTCTGGCTAGGGAAGTACTGCACCACCGAGTTTACAATGACAGTAGTCGGCGAAAGAGTATCTGGTGGAAGTCCTGTGAATAGTCGACCAACATCGGACGCTGTGGCTTTGAACATCTTTACTCGATCGGCAAGCCCAGGGATGGATCGTGTAGTCCTGTTGATGAGCTCAACAGCCTTTCCTGATGGGTCGAGGCCATAGTAGGCTTCCAAGGCCTCGGTCAAATTGAACAGGATCATACCGGAACCAGTTCCGATCTCGAGTACGCGTTTGGTCGAGCCACTGCCAAGTATTGAGCCGATCGTATCGTCGAGCCATTCTCCCATCTGGTTCTTGTCGATATCACTTCCATCTATCATCGAGGTCCAACCGATAAAGTCTCGTCCGATCGCGTGGGGTAGGACACTGTCGAAGGAGGCATATGTATCGACGTCGAATCGTTCCTCCCACTCTGCGACTTGCTTGGTCTCCTCTCCGTCGGACCCATTGTCCTCGTCTAAGGCGGCCTCGGCTGGCTTTAAGGTAACAAAGCTGACAATTCGTGGCTCCTGTTCACCCCCAAGTTCTTCTTCGGCTTGGAGCAGAACGGCAGCATCGTCTACCGTGTGACAGGCCCGGAGAGCATGTTCGATTTCCTCCAGCTCCACACGCTGCCCGCGGATCTTGATCTGTCGATCTAGCCTGCCGAAGAACTGGAGCTGTCCGTCGGCGGGGCGATACCGAACCTGGTCTCCAGTCCGATAGGCCCGAACCTTGTCACCATTGACGGTGATGGATATAAACCTGTTGGAGTCAAGCTTTGGGTTGGTATATCCCCTAGCCAGGCCATCGCCTGTCACGACAAGCTCACCGACCACTCCGAAAGGCACCAGCTGCTGCTCCAGATCCAGCACATAAGCGCCAGAATTAGCAAGCGCCCTGCCGATGGGTATTCCAGCCATAACCAGATCGTCCTCTTGGATACGATACAGTGTACTAAAGCTTGTATTTTCCGTGGGTCCGTAGCCGTTGACAAGGGTGGCCCTAGTCAGGCCAGATGTAGTCTGTATGTCTCGATGGTCAAGTCGATCTCCTCCGATATACATCGTCTCCAGGTTGCTGATTGTCGTAGGGCACTGGAGCAGATATTGCTTAAGTAGTGCCGGCGTAATGAATAAGACCTGAATACTTTCCTCGTGAAACACAGAAGGAAGTCTCTCGTAATCCAAGACTAATAAAGAATCGATGCAAATCAAAGTGCCGCCCGTCAGGAGCGCAGAGTATATCTCCCAGGTGGAAGCGTCAAACGCGATATTGGCCATGTGTGCCATGACAGCCCCGCCGACCTTATACTCTGCACTCCTGCTTGCCTCAACTAGTCGTAGGATGTTTCGATGCTCTATCATGACTCCCTTCGGCTCACCCGTAGACCCGGACGTGAACATTACGTAAGCAAGACTCTGGGCCCTGGGGGTCCCCAAAGATGTATCCGTCGCCAGTTGGTCTTTTGGGCTTTGTTCGAGCAGAGCGGATTCGATAGCGACAAACTCTACCCCTTCCGTATGCTCGGTAGGAGGTTGTGTACCAGGCCCAGTCAGCACGAGCTTTGGGCCTTGGATTGCTGAAGAGAGCATGGTCTTCATCCTGTCTGGTGGTGTTCTTGTGTCAAGGGGCAAGTATGCCAAGTTTGCCTTGAGTATGCCCAAGAATGCAACGATAGCGAGGCAAGATCGATGGGCAAGGACACCTATGACTGTTTCTGGATGGAATGAACGACTTGCTAGCCATCTTGCCAGTGAGTCAGATCTTTCATCCAGTGCCGCATACGTAAGGCGGTCGACAGAACCCTTCGCGTTCAGATCCTTGACAGCAACTCTATCAGGGTAAGCCGCGGCCATTTGACGGAAGACATCGGCCACATTAGCGTCCCTGGGATAGTCGGTCTTGCGCACGGAGAGCAAGCCCATATCGTCAAGTAAGCGATGGTCTTCGCTCCCCAGCAGAGGTAAGGAGCTAATCGGCACAGAGGGATTGGCAAGGCCTTGGGTCAGGATTTTCTGGAAAACCGAGAGCAGATTGCTAGCAGTCTCGGGGCTGTACAGGTCACTTGAGAAGATGAGCCTCCCGGTCAGCACATCCCGCTGCTGGAAGAGGTGAAACTCGACATCGAAGCGAGATGTAATGAGGGGGGCAATCGGCTCAGTTGTAACCCCGTCGAACGTGAAACTTTCTAGCTCCAATTGTGAGTGTAGGGCAAATACAATTTGCACGAGTGGGTGCCGTGATAGATCGCGGTCTTTTTTCAATGTGGCTACGAGCCTCTCGAATGGCACGTCTTGGTGTCGAAATGATTGTATCGTTGTCTGCTGGACTCGGTCAATGATCTCCTCGAATGACTCACCTTTTATTCTAATCCGGATGCATTGCATGTTTACGAAAAATCCGATCAGTTCCTTCAATTCCCAACGATCGCGATTTGCATTTGGCACGCCAATCGTACTATCGTCAGCGCCGGTCAGACGATAGTGGGCTGCTCTGAAAGCCGATAGGAGCACTACGAAAGGCGTAACATGGCGTTCTCTGCAAAAGTCTTGAAGCCTCTGGTATAGAGCCCCATCGATGCGAATTTCTTGGACGTCTGCCTTGCCGGACAGGGTATCCGGGCGTGGTCGATCGCAGTGGAGCTCAGCCGGCCGGCTGCCTTCCAGTTCGGCAACCCAGAAGTCAAGCTGGCGCTGCTGGTCGTCTATCTGCTCTTGCTGCCTCTGCCAGATGGAATAGTCGCGATACTGGATCGGGAGAGGCTCGAGCATCGATATAGGATCACGACCGTGGATGGCTGCCGTATATGCCGTGGCCAGCTCTCGGCGGAGTACGTCAGCAGACCATCCATCAGATATGATATGGTGCATCATGATGGAAAGAATGAACTCTTCTTCCGCGCATCGAAACACCTTGACCCTCCATCCTGCCTCGTCGCTAATGTTGAAAAGAGTCCCTTGCTCTTGTCGCAAAGCATACACCACGTCGTCTCTGCCGTTGGAGGTAGCATCGACAATGTCTAGGGGACGGGCTTGGAAAGGGTTGACAATCTGCAGGTTAACCCCATTCGTAGATCTAAACGTGGTTCTCAGCGAGTCGTGGCGGCTTTCGACGGCCCAGAGAGCAGCTTCCAACGCGTCAAGTCGAAGCGGTCCATGGATCCGCAGGGCCCAAGGCATGTAGTACCATATCAGTCCTGGATACAATTGGTCCAGGAACCAGAGTCGTTCTTGGGCGAATGACTGCTCGACGGGCCCCTGAGTCTCCACAATCGGAATGGCTCTGCTGCGGCGCGCTGCAGAGGTGCGTATATGTTTGGCTACTTCGCGAAGGACGGGACTGCGAAAGATATCGGCCACTGCGATATCAAGACCGATACGAAGGGCCTCGCCGGCAACCTTCATTGCCGTAATCGAGTTACCTCCCAAGTGGATGAAGCTGTCCTCGACTCCGATGGCTTGCGGCTCGATCCCAAGCACCTTGGCCCAGATGCTCTGCAGTTGCCTTTCCAAATAGGTCTCCGGCTGCTTCTTCAGACCTCCTGCTTGTGTCTGCATCGCAGCCAAGTCTTGGACTGAGAAGGAGGCGCCGATGTCGCGCAGTCGTTTTCTGTCGGTCTTACCCGTAGGTGTCATGGGCAGAGTTCGCATGGAGAAGAACACGGTAGGTACCATGTAGCGCGGGAGTCGGTCATAGAGTGTATACTCGACTTCCGGGGGAATGGGAATCACAGTGGCTGTAAAAGGATCCGACTTGCCCGCATCTTCCAAGCCCGTTTCGCTTCCGAACTGTAAAAATGCTGCTAACACGGGACCTGAAGCACTGCCCTGCGGCTCGAATATTTCGGCCACGACTTGGCTTGCATCGGGCATGTACTCTTGGACGCGGTGCTCGACCTCTCCGAGCTCGATCCGCTGGCCACGGATCTTTACCTGAGCATCCTTGCGTCCGAGGAACACGAGGCTGCCATCCGCGCTGTAGCGCACTAGGTCACCTGTCTTGTAGAGTCGCCCACGGCGCCCCGGACGACCAGAGGGTCCACCCTCAAGCAGCCACCTCGGATCTCTTATAAAGGCAGCGGCCGTCTTCTCGGGCTCACCTAGATATCCCTGACCAACCAGTGGGCCCTCGAGGAGAAGTTCGCCGACGCAGCCGGGGGCGACGAGTGTGTGGTGGTCCTCCTGGTCGACGACCCAGGTGGCCAGGCCAACTCCTCGACCGATCCCTGTAGTAGCATCGGGAGTCGCTGCATCCCAGTTGATCACACTCCCCGGTGTGCACTCACTAGGGCCGTAGCCGTTGATGATGTGTACTTTTCCCCACCAAGGCTTAACGTCGTGCACGCGGACTGCTTCTCCGCCGAAAATAAGCGTGCGTAGCGTCGGGACAAGCTCCGGGGAGAGTATCTGAGCGACGGATGGCGTAATGGTTACAATGCTGGTGTCTAGCGCACTCATGCTGCTTGCCAGGTTGTTATTCATCTCCTGCTCATTCGCAATGCAAAGGCAACCGCCTGCGTGAAGAGTTCGGAAGACGTTGTGGATAGATACGTCGAAGCTGTAAGGAGAAAGATCGAAGACTCGTGAGTCGACCATGTGCGCAAGACTTTGTTCCTGGTGCTGCAGAGCCGAAGCAAAATTCTCATGTGATATAACGATACCCTTTGGCTTGCCAGTGCTGCCAGACGTAAACACAACATACATAGCCGACGCGGGACTCGATCGGCACAGCCGTATGTCTGTGTCTTGCTCGAGACCATCGAAAAACGAAGCATCAATTGTCAAGACGCTGGGTATAATCTGGCGACTTAGCGGCTCCGTAGACTGCGAGGATAGGATTATGCCTGACTCGGATTTGGTGAGGCGGACAATGACCTGCAGGCGATGCTTCGGGAGGGCGGGATCGAGCAGCACGAAAGCGGCTCCAGCTTTCAGCACACCCAGCATGGCAACTGCCGTCCACATGCTCTTCTCGAAGCAGAGCGGCACCACGTCGTTTGACTTGACTCCCAGGCGGATAAGTTGCTTTGCCAATCGCGTGGACAAATGGCTGAGTTCTTGGTACGTTAGCTTACCGTCCCATGCGTGGACTGCGGGTCTTGTCGGCTGCATGCTGGCGCGTTCTTCAAACATATCATGGACACACCTGCCGACGGGCGGCGGCACTACTGCGTTCCAAGTCCATAGCTGATCCAGGTCACCTGGAGTCATCATAGTGATCTCTGACAGGGCCTCACCTGGAGCCGCACGGTCGAGCTGCTGCATCACATGCTCGACTCGCTCAAGCAGTTTGGAGACTACCCACTTCTCGATCACTCTCGGGTCAAAGAAGGCCGAAGCCGTGATCTTATCCGCACCCAGCTGCATCTGTATGACCAAGCCATACGTATCGGCTTGCTGCAGTCGGGCGTCATCGCTTCCGCTTTCGAGTACGTCCTGTATGTTGGTCGTTTCTTGTGGTTGAACAACGAGCAACGTCTGGAACTTGCAAGCCTGTCGAGCCCCCGGGCTAACACTGGCAATTCGATGCAGGCCCATCTGCTCAAATGGTATCATCTCAGTAGCCTGGCGCTGCATAGAATGCAAGTAGTCTGACACGGTCTGGGCCTCGGCGAATCTTACGCGGATGGGTACAGTTGCGAATGTCGGAGCGGCCATACTCTCGATATCCGGCACAGGCGCATTCCGCCCCGAGATGGTAACTCCGAATACACTATCCTTCGAGTTGCTCATCCGTGCCGATACGAGGGCCCAGGCGGCTCGAATGAGCATCGCGACTGTCACACCCGACTTGCCTGACGGTGGGTGCGGAATGGAGCGCTCGACGAAACTATTTGCCGTGGGATACTCGATGGATGGTGGGAGCGCTGGGAAAGGGATCGAGTCACAGTCCGCGAGGGCGTTGTGCCAGTACTCCCTCATCTCCTTTTCGTCTCTGCCCTGGAGATACTTGATGAAGCGCTGGAACTGCGGTACCTGCGGCACCTGGTCGCCACGGTAGGCTCGGGCTACGCTGTCCATTATAATGGGCAGGGACCAGCCGTCGTATAACGCGTGATGTATGGTCCAAACGAAGTGACGCGGAGCCCCCGTGTCATCCTCGATGAGTGCGTAGCGTGTGAGCGGCTGCCCCAAGCTCATGAGCTGGCCCTTGGCCGCCTCGAGATAGCTTTCAATTCCTGTTCCTTCGATCCAGTTGATTCGCTCATCCAGTACGACTTGCACGAGACCTAAGTCTGTATGCTGGAGTAGCCTTGTTCGCAATACCGGCATCGCCTCGACAACTTTCTCCCACGCTGTGCATAGCGCTTCGGCGTTAGTATTAGGCGGCAGCCTGAAAACTGCTTGCATGATATAATCCCCAGAACGTTTCGATGTCAGAGACAGTAGCCCCTCTTGCAGAGGCGTGCATGGGTAGATGTCGAGTATAGAGTCAGGTTGCAACCCGTACTGGATGGCGATGTCTTTCCTTACCGACTCAACATTGACCTCGTTGCCGAGCAGAGCAAACGGGCTGATCTCTTCGGCGGATTCGAGTATCTTGTGTAGCCTATGGCGCGTGAGATCACGGATGGTTGGGTTCCGGAAGATATCCGCAACTTCGAGATCCAGGCCACCCTTGCGGGCTTCGGCCACCACTTTCATGGCCGTAATGGAATTTCCGCCCAGGTGGAAAAAGCTATCGCTGACGCCGATCGTCTCGGGCCTTACACCCAGCAGCTTCGCCCAAATTCCCTGCATCTGTTTTTCGAGTTCGGATATCGGCTGTTGCGAGGATGCCGGTCCCTGCTGTCTCGACGGCAGTATCGCCATCAGCGCTGCCCGATCGATCTTGCCGTTCTCATTGACAGGCAGCTCATCTAGCACCGTGAGGGTCTGCGGTACGATGTAGGAAGGCAATTGGTCTCTCAGGGCCGCAAAGAGTTGGTCTCTGGTCCTCTCTCTCATTTTCTGCCGCAGTGGCTGACTCGTGAACGACTGCAGGGTCCGACCGCTATGTTCTGTTGGGAAGGTAAACCAAGTCCTGGTCCCATTGGGAATCGGCCCCTCTCGATGGAACACGGCATCGAAGCCACCGCGCTGAGAGAATTGGCATGCCCAGCTTATTTCTACCTGATATCTCGCCTGCTTGGCTATGCCGACGATTTCCGACACAGAGAGCGACTTGTATCGTTGGCTTTCTCGTTGAATGGCCGAGAGCCAGTCCCCTGTACGAGCCTTGGTGTCGTTCTTGTTACGGTCCAAGAAGTCAACCACGCATCTCTCCAGTATGGTCTTTTCATTGGGAATATTCTTCACGGCAACTCGTGATTCTGCGCCATGTAGAAGCTCTAAGAGTGTCTGGGGATCCAGCCCCTGTTGCACATAGTCGACCCACTCGTTGTCGTCTATAACGTGAACACGACCCTGGGTCTGTTGATCCAGAGGTGTGCCTCTGTCTGCTGGGGCTTTGATATGAACCACGGCGGCATATCGATAGCAGCTAAGCTCGTTGGTAGCGTGCATCCTCTTGGGCAGGATTTCGACATGCTCGACCAGGCCCGGTAGCTGGCTTTGCAGATTTGTGAAGAAGGCTGGGTCGACCAAGAGCTCCGACTCCACTCGCTCCATGTCCCCCATCATCCGTTGAACCTCCGATGCGGTGGCCTGCTCTTCCTCTCCGATCATACGCAAGGCCCTGCCAGCCAGGAAGTCCCGATGCTGAGCATAAGACCGGATGTCTCCGAAGAACAGGGTCTTCACACCCTCGAGGCTCACCAGGTCTTGGATGAGACGGAATAGGTACTCTTGACTCGGGAAGTACTGGACGACCGAGTTCAGGATGACGAGATTAGGGGAGTTGGGCGTTCCGAGATGTCGCACATCAGCGGCCGTCGCCTTGAACATGCGAACCTTGTTTTCGAATGCAGGGAGCGATTTCACTGCCCGGGAAACAAAGGCAATGGCTCGCTCCGACGGTTCTAAGCCGATATAACTCTCGAGGCCGTTCTGTAGATTAAACAGAATCATCCCGGATCCTGTTCCAATTTCTAATACGTGGCCCGGCTCACTTCCGTTGAGGATGGTTGCCATGGTGTCGTCCAACCATTCGGCCATCTCTGCCTTGTCAATATCCTCGCCGTTATACATGGAGGTCCAGCCAACGAAATCTCTGCCGATAGATTCGGGCTCTATCTTCTCGAACGGCATATAGGTATCGGTATCAAATCGTTCCTCCCATACCTCTACCTGCTGAGATTCTTGGTTATCGCCCAGCTCATTCAGCCCAGTGGCGTCTTCTTGTATCGTGATAAAGCCTGCGATTTGTGGATCCTGGTCGTCTTCAAGCCGTAGCACAGCGGCGGCGTCTCCAACGAGCCCATGGCTCCGCATGATATGCTCTAGTTCCCCAAGCTCGACTCGTTGGCCACGAATCTTGACTTGACTGTCCAGGCGTCCCAGAAACTCTAGCTGTCCATCTCCGAGACGCCTTCGCACGTAGTCGCCGGTACGATATGCCCGGGTATCTCCGCCCTGGACGGTAATAGTGATAAACCTGCCCGCATCTTGCCAGGATTCAAGATATCCTCGCGCGAGGCCGTCACCCGTTACCACGAGCTCCCCGACGACGCCTAAGGGGACGAGATGCTGCCGCGAGTCCATGACATAGGCGCCTGAGTCGGGCAGAGCTTGCCCGATCGGCACTCCATTGGTGTACACTTCGTCACTTCGCAGGGCGTAGAGAGCACTATAGCCTGTATTTTCTGTCGGGCCGTATCCGTTGACGATTTTGGCGCCAACCTTGGTCAGACGAAGCGCAGAGGAGATGTCTTGGGGATCCAGCCTGTCTCCTCCTACGTATAGGGCATCCAGATTACCCAGGATCTTAGGGCAGTGTGCCAAATATTGCTTGAGTAGAGCCGGGGTGATGAACGCAGCTTGCACCTGGTCTTCAGAAAACTTGGAAGGGAGTGTCTTATGATCCAACACCTCCATGGAGTCATAGCACACCAGTCTGCCGCCGTTCAACAAGGCAGTGTAGATCTCCCAAGTGGATGCGTCGAACGCAATGTTGGCCGTATGCGCCATCGTCGCTGCAGCCGGGATGTGCCCCATGGCATAACTCGCCCTTGCGAGCCGTAAGATGTTGCGGTGTTCGATCATGACACCTTTCGGCCGGCCTGTCGAGCCTGAGGTAAACATTATATAAGCCAGGCTCGCTGCTGATGGTCCTTTACCGGTTATGACAGGCTCGAGATGGCCGTTCCCATGGCTCTTATCTCCGGTCTCTTTAGCGAAGCGCTGGAGAATATCGGAGATGCGCACAAGCTCGACATCAGGCGTGAGATTATCAGGCGTCTGCACGTCTGGCCCCAGCAGGACCAATTTTTGCCCGGGTATAGACTCGAGAATCGTATTAATTCTCCCTGGTGGCGACCTGACGTCGAGCGGCAGGTATGCCAGATGCGCTTTCAGAACGCCTAAGAGGGCGATTACTGTGAGACACGATCGAGACGCGAGGATGCCCACCAGGGTCTCTGGTGCGAGTGACCGCGTCATAAGCCACTGTGCCAGCGCATCAGACCTCTTGTCTAGCTCCCAATAGGTAACTCGATCGGATGAGTCTTTGACAGCCAGATTCTCAGGCGTCAGTGTAACTTGCTGCCGGAACATGTCAACGACACTGACGTCCTTGGAGGATCCTGAGCTCTGGATCTGAAGCAAGCCCATATTTTGCATCATAGATTGGTCATCGTCGGTTAATAGTGGTAAGACATCGATGTTTGCCTCCGGCTGCTGTAGACCAACATCGAGAATCCTCATAAAGGTAGAAACGATGGTCTTAGCTGTTTCTGAATGGAATAGATCTGTTGAGAAATTGAGCTGCCCAGCAAGGGCCTCCTCCTCTTGATAAAAGTGCAACTCCAGGTCGAACCGTGAGTTTGCCGATAGGTTGATGGACTCTGTCCGGAGAGACTCAAGCGCAAACTTGCCAAGGTCGATCTGAGAGTGTAAGGCAAAAACAACCTGGACGAGGGGATGTCTTGCAAGGCTCCTATCGATCTGGAGGGCTGAAACCAGTTGGTCGAATGGGACATCCTGATTCGTGATGGATGCTATCGTCGCCATCTTGACCTGGTTTACTAGTTGCTCAAACGAGCTATCTTCAATGGTTGTTCGGATACACTGCATGTTGACAAAGAATCCAATCATGTGTTCGAGTTCCCATCTGCTACGGTTGGCGTTTGGCGAGCCAATAGTAGCATCAGTCACACCGGTCAGGCGGTAATGAGTGGCCCGGAATGCGGCTAGAAGCACCATATAAGGGGTAGCTTCATGCTCTTTGCAGAATTGCTGCAGTCTCTCGTAGAGTTGTCCCTCGATTCTGACCTCCTGGAGATCGGCTTGGCCTGAGAGAGTTGCTGGCCGCGGCTTGTCGCATAGAAACTCTGCCGGTCGGCTCGTTTTCAGCTGTGAAGTCCAAAACTTCAACTGACGCTGGTGCTCTTCTATTTGCTCTGGGCGCTTCTGCCAGATAGAATAGTCGCGGTATTGGATTGGCAGCGGTTCCACCTGTGACAAGGGGTCCTGGCCGCGCAAAGCAGCCGAGTAGAACGTAGACAGTTCCTTGCTCAGAACGTCAACCGACCAACCATCCGAGATAATGTGATGCATCACCACGGACAGGACGTGATCCTCGGGGCTCCGTCTATAGATACAGCATCTCCAGCCAGCTTCTGTTTGGAGATTTAAAGGCGTGGTCTGCTCCTTCCGCAGCGCCTCTATCAGATCGTCCTCGCTGCAGGACTCCATATCAATTATTCTCAGCGTTTTGGTCTCAAATGAAGAGACCATTTGTATGCTGAGGTTGTCCTGGGTGCCGAAGGTGGTCCGTACCGTCTCATGCCGGCGCTCTACGGCCATGAAGGCGGCATTCAGCGCTTCCAGATGCAGCGGCCCATGTAGTCGGACCGCATAGGGCATCAGATACCAGACTAGGCCTGGGTGCAGCTGGTCCAAGAACCATAGTCGTTCCTGGGCAAACGACTGCTCGACGAGCTCCGGATGCTCCAATGCGGGGATTCGATCTGGCGCCCTGGAAGCGGCAACACGCGCCTGCTCCACGACGCTGCGTAGAGCCGGGTTACGCAGGATATCTGCCACGCTGAGTTCCAGGCCTACTTTTCGAGCCTCGCCAACAAGTCTCATAGCGGCGATAGAATCACCTCCCAGGTCCAGGAAGCTGGCGTCCTGCGCAATTTCCTCTGCTTCCATGCCGAACATCTCAGCCCATATCCTCTGCACCTCCTCATCGGTGGCCACAGGAGCGTCGGCTACCGCAGCGCCTGATTCAGCTCTCGACGCGGGATTAGGGCGCTCCCGACCAATGTCTTGGCCCATATCGTTGATAGTCATCTTGGACAGCAGTTTCTCGAGGCGAGAAATGAGATAGTGAATGTGTTGTTTGGTTTCTTTGAAATGATGTTTACTTTGCTGCGCTTCACGCCTTGCAACTTGATACGCCGTCTGCTATCATTCAAGCCGTGCGCTCTTCGTTATGGAACCTTCAATACGCACTCGAGTACACCTGGGTCGCAGCTCGAGGGCTGGTTTGCGACCTGTACAGTATAATCGGTCCTACGGGGCAGTCACTACCTTGCAGGAGCTTACAGTCGGTCAATTGGAGTAAGGAATACTTAGCTCCATCCTGTATATTTCTGTAGCACACATCTCCGCGCCCCATGGGCCTGATGGTACACCCAAGTGACGATCCGCTCCATCATGCCACCGACGAGACCAAGATCGGCCGTTACTACCTGGCCATCAGGAGCCCCACGCGAAATAAGCTACAGGTACAGATTGCCCTTGTCTAGTGCCCGACCCCTGTTTAACGCCCGAACCCTGCGCCGTGCAGCGTTGGAGGATTTAAGCGAGCCGCAGTGTACTAGGCCCCGACTAAGCATAAGTATACCCCCACGGGGTGTGGATGCTCCCATTATAGCTGAATATTTTATGTTCAATTCTGAGCATATGGAGCAGTAGCCAGAACTACAAAGCATTTGGCAGACTTCAACCAGAGCTTGTACAGGTGCATAATTTTCCTGGCTTGGTTGACGATTCTGAGGTAATATATCGCGCTGTGTGGCATGAGGGTCGAGGGGCGGATTTGTCCTTTTCTTTTTACGTCAGCAGCCACGGTAGTATACAGTACAAATCTTTCGAACCGTAAAGGTCTAGCGCGTAATTAAGTCCTATACGGGTCGGGTGTGCTGCGTACCTACCTACTCTATGGGGTAATTACAATCGCGGGGAGGCGTCCTTGTCTTCAATACATGCTATGTATTACGTGTCCTGGCGAGCTGTGGCGAGGACTTGCGCCGCAATATCTCATACACGGCCACGGCATCCACCGACTCTCGTTATAGCTGCCAAGGGCTACACCGCTCCGAATCACATGTGACAACCAATTATGTACCTACGTATGTCGCTGGAAGGATTTTCCCTAGCGGGATACAGTAATAAATCTGTCAGCAGCTGTTCCCACTTCTACGAATGCCAATTACTCAAACTACTGTGCCTAAGCGGCCCAATTGAGGAGAGCCGAACACTGCACGATTTCGGTCACGGAATCAAACGGTTCCACCCGGGTGATGACTCCACCGTGGAGCGGGTGGTTAGTCCAGGTACTGAACCGATAACTGAATAAACTAGAGTTTTCCGCCTCTGGGGAGATCCCTGCATTCATTACCCTCTAAGTAGCCAGGGCGAGTAGAGGTACTTTGGCCAAAGTAGTTGTACCCTGCGCCTCCGGTCTTTCGTATTCTCATAACTTTGCTGCCTAGAAATGGTGATGACGCCAAGACTAGCTTGATTCTCTACTCCATAAGGTATACTCATGCGGAATTTGAAGTTATGTAGATAATGGGTCGGCCTGAGGTTATGCAAATACTGAATTTGAAGACGAGGCTGCATACACTAGTCACGTGCCATCAGTTGACCTGGCTCTGTAAATCAAAATATCAAAATATCAAAATAACACACTTTTAGCAGTACCGGTACTACCAAGGGCAAATGGCTTAGTATTTCTGGTAGTTATAGTTATGAGGTGGAGCTCTGGGTAGTACACCCTGCCGGCGTTTGCATGTCAAATTCCCTGTGTTATGCTTGACCAACGACGCTCTACGTCGCTCTCTTGTAAGTCAGAGAAGCGAGCGCCTACCAGTTCCAGTTGTTGATACCAGCCTTACACAAAGAACATTTGTGCTTCGATAGGCGTCTAAATTTCTTGAATAGAAAGCTTACGTAGTAGTACTTGTTTAAATCATTGGTGAGAGCCTAGAGTCGAGGTATAGAGGCTGTCTATCATGACAACCCGAGGATCCATGTACATTCTGCAAAGCGTTCTATAATAATGTGAGCAATAAAGAATAAATACGTATGTGACCGAGCTGCAATCTCTACTATTATCATCTTTACGCAGCCGGCGATCAAGGATTACCCTCGCTCTCGAGCCAAGTAGAGAGGAATAGATTATGCGTATATAATCTAGTTTGATCCGGGTTGAGCCACCGCAAACATGTCGAGGCGGAGGGACAGAGGTCTTGCAAGAATTCACAAGTAACCAATTAAGCAGTGTATAAGAATGACTGGGTTCACTGATAAAAATATGAAGAGACGGTAGTTCGCCATATGGAGGTGATACAAATAGCTTATGGGGCCTCAGGTGTGACACTAAATACATGGATTTATTGTAGATTTCATGTCTCAGATCTTCAGCGTTGATCCCTTAATACGGGCATGTACATTAAGCACTGCTGGGCCCAGCATAGATATTGTAGACCGTGGAGTACTATTTTAGCTCTGTGTGTCATGCACTGGCTTGACACAGGATCGCTACAACCAGTAGGTTGTCATTTTTGTCATACCTCAGACTTCATATTGTGTGCAAGCGGTGCAAAGACTAGCAAAGGGGGGTATACATATTATTCTCCAGTATTGGTGAAGTATCTGGCGCATGGTGTAACACATATCTTGTGGCATCTTCTGCTATCACACATTCAAGACATCAAGGTCTCACAGAGCCATACCATCGCCGACGAGGAGCGCCGGCTTCGGCCCAGCACGCGGCTCGGCCATACTTTGCTTTACTGTTCAGATGAATTATCTGTTCTCTACCCTTTGTTTACAGCAATCAAAATCCGTATGGTCGGGAATGCTGCCAGAATACCAAAGCGGCCAGAACGATGCCTTACAGAAGAGGTTAGGAGGTCAGACAACTTCCTATAGACGCAAGCCATCTATGCTGCTAGAGAGTATTTCTGGCATTTTATTCGGCGCCCACGAAGAGAAAACATAATCCATCGATGGCGTGTTAGATAACGTCACAACACCCATCCAGCGCATGGCAAAGATACTCTCCCTCCCAGACCTTAAATAATGTGACGATGACTAACCCTTTTTTTATAGACAACATAGTTAGAGTCATTGTTCTTGTTTTTCTTTCCGTATCGCTATTATGACGCATCTGAATTTGTTCCATTATCATTTTACGGATAACCGATTTTAGTCGGTATTTCTCACTGGGTTAGTGATTGCACAGGTACATCAAACTTATCAATAACCAGGTAACTATTTAGGGAGTTCAGGATAGACAATAGTGGACGAAGGGATACTGTGCAGCTGAGTTACAGTCTAATTGTGGCAAGTCACCAACCCTCCCCGTCTGCGCACACTATAACTGACCGTCTTGAGTTTTTCATCTCCCTTGGCGGCCGTCTGCCACATATAAACTGCCGTACTGGTTAGAGAAAGACACGGCTACTACGGAACCCAGCCTCTCACCTGCTACGGTGAGTCCAGCTTGGTCATATATTTCTCACCGTCACTGATGTCTTACCCGGTCTATCGAAGTAGTTTGTACTGTTACTAGAGTCACTACCGAGTGCATCTTGATAAGCTAGGTACTATGACATCATAGCAATCATTACACGAGTTCATCTACATCCTCGATAACTTGACCTAAGGCGTCTCCCGCTTATCTTCGCTATTTAGTCACGAAATGAGGAAATGAGTTAAACACCTCTTGGGAGGTAACGGTTTGTATCACACCGTTAAGTTAATACGCTAGGCAGTTACTGTATATTTGGATCTGTTAGTCTGTTAGAAGGCCTGGCAATCGTTTTGTTAATAGCATTACCCAACCAGGGGGGGGGTTACATCTGATGTAATAACGATCTAAATTTGTCTAAAGCCTTTACGTACTCATGCCCCACTAATTATCTGTTCCCTGACTGAAAGAGCGGCTTCAGATAGTACCATTTTCATGTCGCAGGCTGGGCAGCAAGAAAATAAAAAAACCGGTAACTGACCGATATATTGAACTTAGCGGAAAAGTCACGGTGCTTCTAACCTTTATGCGTGTAATGGGAATAGGGGGAGGATCGGTTGCTGCATCGGCGAGTCTGGCCATGTGGCTAGAGTCCTCATATAGGGGAGGGGTGGGGTCGGGCACCAGTAGCCACACCAGGGGTTTAGCCAGGAGACGGCGTTCGGCTTTGAGGACTGTACTCCGTAAGTGGCGGGCCTGCTCCAGGTACTGAACAGTGCCCACCCTCCTGGCAACTGCGTCTTTGCTTAACTGCATACGGACGCCTGCGTCTCGCGTAAAACTGCAAACAGTAAACTGGCAGGGTAGTTAATCTGAGTCTTGGTCCACAGTTTAGGGGGGTAATACATGACGTTACACCCGTGGCGCTGGGGGTTAACAAGCTAAGATATGCCCTCATCTGACCCTACTCTCAGTGTTTGGGGGAAGTAGGATTAGTAGCCATACAAGCCAAAGCCTAACCTCATTGGAAAGCGAGGGAGCGCCTGGGCATTGTTCTAGAAGATGCATGCTCCCGTATAACTATACAATATCTTTCTAGATGTCTTTGACGCAGTTCTGCGGCGGATATTGCTTGTAACACCCTCCTGTTTCTTTTTTTTTTTTCGTTTTGACGACGCCGTGCCTGTCAGCCAAAGATGCCAGTGGTCAGCTGCGAGAAGCGTCGCCGGTCTATCACCAATGCACAGCGCCGTGCCCTACGTGCGTGGTATTTCGACGACACTATGAGCGGCAACAAAACCCACCTGGATGCCTCAGCTTGGTGGCAGGAAACTTACGGCTATCGCCTCAACTCCAGTTCCATCAGCGAGATCCTCAGCTACAAATACGCGCCGCTGGACGACGTCGCCGACCTGGACGCCGGACCTCACGCCAATCGGCGCCGAGACCGTGCCGCCAAGTGGGAGCAACTGGAAGAGGAGCTGATCAAGTGGGTACGAAGCCACGAGGAAGCCGGGACGCATATATCGGGGAGTATGCTGCGTAAAAAGGCCAGCGAGTTATGGCTGCAGCTACCCTGCTATCGCGGCCAACCCTGCCCCAAATGGAGCGATGGATGGAAAGCACGGTTCCAGGCGCGTTACGACATGCACAGTCATCGTCCCTCCTCCCACGATGATGGTGGTAGTAGCACTGCGGAATAGCGGTCGCTCCATGTAACCACGGCACGTTTCCGGTGACATGTGATCCCGGGATACCGGTCGCTACAAGTACCGAAACAAAATCCACTCTCTGTCTACGCAGTATTTATTATTGTCTATCGAATCGGTACGGGCTCGGCAAGCGCGCCGGAAGAATTTGGACTGCGTGGTGGCCACAGGGCCCGGCCAGTGCAAATTCGGAGTGGCTCCACGTCAGGCGTGCCGTTGGAGAGGGGGGGGGGGGGGGG
>FTLB01843430.1_pt1 | contig 23834 bp, 18 predicted proteins | sample 1658291 | NCBI WGS metagenome assembly FTLB01 (sample SAMEA3914812, study PRJEB12502) | metagenome | biome: forest; material: soil | place: Canada | collected 2011-07-07 | depth 0.1 m
AGACAGCTATATACCTGGTCCGAATATCCTCTTATAAACGCCAACCACCTTTAGTTAATTAATTACTGTGTGAACTCCATCCCAAAACCTCCGTCTATAACTATAGTCCCTGGCGTAATTAGTTTGGTTATGACAGGTGCTTAGTCGCACTATGAATCGAATATGGCACCATAAGCGGCAATATTGTAAGTTTTCATGCCCATGACAACCTTTTCAGTCACCTTGGGGTTCGATATGACGTAGACGGCCTCGGCTCCAGATTCCTGCACCAGCTTGTACGTTTCCTGGACGATGTCTGGGTAGCCACGCTCTGATGTATTCCAAATGACTGCATTAGGATCCGCTTTTTGCACTTCCGCGACAACCCTGGGGCCGTACGTAGCTTCCGGGTGCCGAGTGCTCCAAAGAACACGGGTGGGAGTAGCGTTGGCAAACATGAGAGACAGGCATGGCCCGATGCCGGAACCCGTTGCCACTATCACGATCTGCTTGAAGAGTCGCGAAGTATAGAGCACCCCATGCAGCGGGGCCCCGCGAACCCAAAGCTTCCGCTCCTCGGGAGTGTTGATTTGCTTTCGTGTCCAGTCACCAGCATTGCTGACTACGACACTGAAGCCGTTGATGTTGCCGGCGTCATCTGTGTCGGGTATCGTGGCGAACGCGTGCCATTCGGTCAACGGCCTGTCGCTCAGCTTGACGCCGTAAAAGGGCTGCATCTTGCTGTATTTGAAGTGCAAGCGGGTGGCGTGACTGCTCAGCTTTTCTGGAAATACCCGACGGAGCCGAAGACGCGACCAGGAGAGCAGCGTGCAGCACGTAGTGAGACAAATGAACCAGAAATTGGGCGAACGGAGGAGTACGTAGCCCATGCTCTGCTCCCACTTTCGTGCCGTAATCTGTGCCGAAAACATATTCTGTATCCAGAAGGTCGCGAGCGCGGTCCACCCGGCAAATCGATGAGACATTTCGAACTGATCATGATATTTCCTTCGTACGCTCGGGTGAGCCGCAACTAGGATGATGATGAGCATGGTGACCAGGATCCAAGCCGTGATCATGTTGACCAAGACGTCGTTCTGCGGGTCTAGGACGTAGTTTTTGGTGGCAAGCGCCGTGTACAAGAGATACCAGACAGCTGCAGCAGTGCCCGCGCCGCTATGAAAGCCGCCGTAGTGAAATACTTTGACAAGACGCTTTCTCACACTGAGCGGCCACGAGTGCGGTGCGAGCGTGAAGATTTCGTAGCAAAGATTGACGAAATCCTCCTGTCGGAACAAGATGCAGCACAACAAGTTTGCAGACACGGCCGTAATGACATTTCGTGAGTCCGGGTTGCCATGCGAAGTCACAACAAGGACTATGAAGGCCACAAAATTGATGGTAAAAATGAGACTAAAGATCTTTCGATACGTGGAAGCATATTTATCTGGCACACTCTAGTTAGCCTCTCAGTCTTTTCTCTTGCACCAGACTCTCACATGACTGGTCGCACTCACATCGGAAAGCTCGACTAAAGCTGAGGTCACCCTGCTGCTTGGGAGGCTGCACCTTTTCCACGTCCGATACGCTTGTTGTCTCAGAGGAACTCATCTTGCTGTCGTTGTTTCCGACAAAGTGCATTCACCGGTGGAACTGTTATCGATGTTGCTGCCCTCCTAAAGAGCTTTTAATCCAGTTAGAGTCTTAGAGAATCGAGTTATCCTGCTCTCCTGTCATCCAGGGCGTGACAGACAACCTTGGCTTTATACCTAAAGCCCACAGGGGAAGCATTGCTGAGATAGATATCTCACACATCTTGTGTGATTGGCCTGGTGGCATCATGTTGAGGTGAAAACTCGACGAGACAAAGAGTCGGTGGCCGCACAGTGAATCATCGTCATCGCAAAACAACCCGAAATTGCCTATTTGGTTCTCCAAGACGAGATCAGGAAACGAGGTTTGCGAATTGGGCGAGCTGAAAATTGGGGCAGGGCTGGGCGATACGAGAGCAGTTGGACCGTTTTGCCGAACGGTACTTTACCCCAATGGTATTAGATTTGGCAGCTGAGGCGGGAGCGCAGGTAAGATACAGAGTGCCGCGTTTGGCAGCTAGTTAGCAAACTAACAAAGTTAGTTGCAGTAGCTCCCTTTCTGTAGCTATTCTCGTACCTAAACTCTGAGCCAGAGCCGGGCCGAAGCCAATGCACAAGTGTATGTGGCTAAGGGAGACCTGGAGTCGCCGTCAGCGAATCATTTCCGCCCCCACGTATCCAAAAACCGCGCTGCGACAACTGTGATTTTCTTTCATCATAGCCAAATGCGAGATATAATAATTACCTGAAGCATTCTATGCTACAGCTAGCCACCACGGTTCAACTTTCTCGGTCTGTTTACTGCCGAAAGACTTGTGTCCTAAAATCCGATGACCAGGAGTACCGGAACCTACCGTCGAGAGTCTATGAAAAGGCCCGGCGTCAGTTACAGTCTTGAATGCCACGCTAGGGGACGATAAGGTGAAGATAATTTGCAACTTATGCCCAGTGAGCCCACCGGTGGCGCGGAGCACTAGCACTACAATGCAATTCACTGTTTTATCATTCTGAAACTCCCCGATTGCACTGCTGTGAAAAAGCACATTGGAGTCATTCTGCCCGACTAGAACCTTTAGGGAGAAACCAAGAATAGATGCACCTAGATCAAGTGTTTCCAACCTAAGGCTATACCATTAATTAGAAGAGAAATATCGACCGTTGAGCCCATAGTTACTCGCCGACTCCGTAAGCCTCATCCCCATGTGCTAACCTTGTCGATAGGGGACCGAACCGTGGCGAACACCAATATTAAAATCCCATAGTAGGGAAGAAAGGGAGATTCTAAGGTAGTTCGAATTACTTTGATCCAAATCATAAACCAGACGCGAGCTAGAATAAGTGCTACACCAAACGAATTCTGTCTTCATTACTGTCGTTGAAGCGTGGCCATGATGCGTTCCAACCCTATCTATATGCTCGCAGAGCTCAACGGAAATCTATGGCTATTCTAAATTAAGCCCATATCAACCAATCTATTACCTGTTTCCAAGAAGAAGTAGTCCGCATACACCAGCCCTGTATCGCGTACGAGGTTAATTGCGTCGCCGTTGTTATTAACTGTCGCATGATCTAAAATGGCGTCACTGCCCACAGCTGTTAGGGAGTTGCGCCTGCAATTCGCCAGTATTTTGAACACTACTGGCAAGAATTGGGCGTCGCCGGTAAGCTGGTAGATCAATAGCATGCCAGAACATGCAATCATCGCGGCGGAGTTGTCGAGGAGGTTTGGAGGCCGCGGTGCGTCAAAGTCCCAGAGTACGGCCCCATCCTCAATGGCGTCGTTTGATGAGTTCTCATTGACTCGCAGACAGAAATATTGAGCCAGTCGAATAGAAGCCTGGATAAAACGCGCGTCGCCGGTAAAGCGATACACGGTTGCAAATCCATACAATGCCCACGCTTGTCCTCGGGACCAGCAACTTTCGTCTGCGTACCCTTGAACGGTGTAATGACCCTTCGGAGCACCCGTGTCAGGATCATAATTAACAAGATGATAGGTCGAGCTGTCCGGCCGAATGTGATGCTGAAGAGTCTTGACTGCGTGTGCCGTCGCCTTTCGGGCGAATTCAGGGTCTCCGGTGATCTCCGAGGCGATATATAAAAGGTCCAAATTCATCATGTTGTCAATTATGACGAGGAAGTCAGACTTTGGGTCGACTAAGTTGAACCGCTTGCTCACGCAGCGATCCCAAGATCGTATGCATTGCACTGCATCGCTCCAACGGGATGACAATGAACGGGCCGCCTGGACGATAATATCCCGGCTTCTGGAGCTTCCACGAAGTAGAAAGTCACTGTAAAATGCAGGCATTATCATGAAGCCAAGGTCGTGCGTCTCGGTATTGAACTGCTCTCTTTCCAGCCCTTTTTGCCAAAACAGTGCCTTTTCTAGGATCACATCCGGTTTCACCGTCAACGGCCGCTTCGATGAAAGCCTGTACAGCTGCCAAATGCTCCCCGGAAAGAACCCAGAGGTCCACCATTCGGATGGCTCATAATTGTACGATCTGCCACCGCCATCGGTGTGATGTGGGAAGTGTCCTTCGAGAGGCGGTGCCCTGCTCGCGACTCTCATAATCTTTTCCGATACTTCGTTTCCGAGAAACAGCTCACGAAGCGAGCGTTGTTCATCTTCAACCTCAAAGCGTAGCCCTTGAATATTGGTCAAGTCGATTGATATTTTGTTGTGCTCCATGTCCGCGATCTGGCGGAAGTCGGACTTCGCGGCCGTTTCCATTTTCGATGTTGCGACTGCGAATGCTGCGTAATGCACTGAGACACAGATAGATTGACTGGATGGGTGGGAAAATATCACTGGGCGTGGTTATAGGTGACATTGGTTCGATTCTTTGGACGGGTGGGGTAATTTCGGGTTGCAGGACCGAGTTCACTCTCTTCCAACTGTGTCCGCCTTATTCGGTCGGGGAAGGGCCGCCCATTTCTCCTAGCCCGCTGAGCCCACGCGGACTCCGTACATGAGATGTGGGTAAATCTTTCACGGGACCAAATTGGGGCGGATGCGCGGAATTTCGGAATTTTTGTAACGATATGCGGGGAAGAGCCACAGCACGTAAGCCTGCCGGAATTTTGGCATTTACAGTGCCCGGCAGTGTACAGCCGAATGTCGTCGGTGACAGGCAGCACTCCAAACTGTGGATTACGCAGTCTAGAAGCAGTGGGTCAAATGAATTAGAAGGAAGGTTGATCGTTGAGGGGAGCAATTGTCCCCGGAGTTACGCGACCGTATCTGTCTAGGTGTCGGGGAATGGGCTGGACCAGAGCCAAGGTAAGGGGTAATTAGGTACCTACAGCTTCTAAGAGCCAGCGCCTGGTGCCAAGATCACCGCCTCCTAGATTCGACCATCTTACGGTAGCTTGTTTAACAGGCACAAAGAACAGCCAGGATTTAATTTAATTAACTAGTTGTCATAGAACCCTCGATGACTATTTCCCCGCCCCATATTTGTACGAAAACTTGGGAGAACGTCTATTACACACGATGGAACATTTGAGATGGCTTCACCAAGTACGAATCAACAGAATGAAGATTGATATCAACCTTGTCTCTTAACCATCCGCCCGCCCCAAAAAACTTGTCCGATTGGCTCAGAGTTTAATGGTAACTGACTTAATCTCATAGTAAGAATCTAGACCCATTTTCCCGTTTTCTCTGCCTGTCCCTGACTGCTTCCATCCTCCGAAAGGCAGATCGTAGGGCCCGGTTTCGCTGCTGCAATTGACCGTGACCATGCCAGCCTCGAAGGCCTTGACGATCCTGTATGCTCTGGATATGTCTCTCGTGAACACCGCCGCATGCAGTCCGTAGCTCGTATCGTTGCACTCTGCAATCACCTCCTCTTCCGTGTCAAATCGCTGCACAACGACGACAGGGCCAAAAATCTCGGAAGTGAGAATTTGTGCCGTCTTAGGAACTTCCGAAAAGATGGTTGGCTGGATGTAGTAGCCTTTCTCCGTAGCTCTGGTTCCTCCGGCCAAAAGGTTCGCGCCGCTGGACTTCGCTTCGTTGATGTGCGAGAGAATGCTCTCGAATTGGGACCGGTCGACCTGAGGACCGAAGTTGGTGGACTTCTCCAGGGGGTCGCCCATCTTCACATTGGTGAACTGATCTTTGAAGGCTTCCAAGAAGCGATCAAACACTCCGCTTTGTACGTAAATGCGCGAGTTCGAAACGCAGATTTGGCCCGAGTTAAACTGTAAGCTGGCAGCTACCGATGGTACAGCCTCCGCTAGGTTTGCGTCGTCGAATATCACGGCTGGATTCTTGCCACCCGTCTCGACGCAAACTCGCTTCATGTTGCTCCTGCCAGCGGCTTCTAAGATGAGTTTTCCGGCTCGGGTCGAGCCAGTGAACGAGATCTTGCGGATCCCCATATGACTCGCCAATGCGGCGCCTGCAGTCGGTCCATACCCCGAGAGGTTGTTGATGACTCCGGGGGGGAAACCAGCTTCGGAGGCCAAGGCAGCGAGCTTTAAGGATGTTAAAGGAGCCTTCTCGGAAGATTTGATTATGATGGTGTTGCCCGCGACGATGCAAGGGATGACCTTTCCGCACCACATGATAATTGGAACGTTCCAGGGGATAATGGCGGCGCAAACTCCAAATGGTTGTCGCACGGTAAAGTTGACAAATCCGGGAGTATTAAGACTCGTCTCGCCGTGGATATCGTGGGCGAGGCCCGTAACATGTTTGATGCCAGAAATCGCCCCGGAGATGCATGGGAGGTACTCGGAGACTGGTAGGCCCATGTTGATGGCCTCGAGATGTGCGATCTCATCGCGGTCTCGATCAATGAGCTCGGCGAGCTTCAAGCACTTCTCAATGCGGTCGAATGCTGACAGGTCTCTCCATGCAGGAAATGCATTCTGGGCAGCCGTAAACGCCGACTCAACATCTTCAACATCTGCTTCGTGAACATCGGCTACTTTCTCCTCCGTCGCGGGGTTGATGACTGCGAAGGTGTTGTTTCCCTTTCCCGGAACGAACTCGCCATTAATAAACAACCGCGTCTCTATTGAGCTCATGGTGAAAGTTAAATGGATGTACAGTATCAGTTTCAGAATGAGTTCGCTTGGAATATAGGTGTTATCACTGCGTGTGTCGATGTATCCTCAAACTTGCCACCAACGAAGGCGGGAACTAGGTTCGAGCGCTTGGCTGATAAAATACCCTCCTCATATTAGGTGGTTTGCAACTCTGGGCCCCACAGCCCACAGCTATGGCTCCTTCATCCCAGGAGAAGTTAACCCACTCCTCCGGGCTTCGGCCCGTGAATTTCCCCCGGCCCGGGCCCACCCAGAAAACATGTTGCATTCACGCAGCTACGAATAACTGCTGATATATACATCGTGCCTTGCTGATCCCCTGTCTATGTCGGTTTGGGGGTCATCTACTTTCCGCTTGCCATTTGTCATAGAGAAATAGTTAAGTACATACGTAAACTTTCTTACACTAACTAGACCGTTACAGTTCCAGCAGGAAGGATATTGGTCGGCAGTCAGCGAGACATCGCGATTAACAGTTGCAGGCCAGGGCATGGAGGACTAGCTAGCTTATTAAGCTATGTCCAGCTGCTTATAGGCATCCCACATTGCAAGTTTGCAACTACCTACGCCAGACCGTCATTTAGTTGGCTCCCGTCGTCTCATCCGTCCAAGTAAATATGCGGTCAAACGTATCCATGTCGATATTCGGTAAGCTAAAAGCGTCGATACCACTAGCATCGAACGATGTTGGCGCATCCGCTGAGCTGATGCGAAATACGTCCGGGAAAGGAGGGCTTGCCAAGGAAATGGGCTGCCCTCCATCCTCTTGTACAGCCGCAGAACGGACATTAATGGTAGACCCCGACTTGATGGCCGCTTCGATGCGGTCTGCAAATTGCCCAGCCAGGTCATCACTTGTCAGCGCAGAACCTTCACCTCTCCAGCGCTTGGAGGCGCCACGGAGAGCATCGAGTAGAGCATTCAGGTTAGGATCGAAGGGGATTTTGAAATGATTGGCGTGGGCGAGGAATGCCCGGGCGGCGACGAAGAGGCAGAAACTGAATGCGGGCGGTATGATAACGATCGTATTGGCAATAAACTTTGCTGCGATGGTTGCTATCTCGCCAGCCGCTAAAAGGCAGGTCTTCGCAGCATCTTCCGAGGGCAGACGGTGGCGAAACGTTTCATCCGGGTATGCGATATTCTGGTGCAGCATGATAACGCTTGTGTTATGCGTGATATGGGCAAGGGTCAAGTTCTCATCCATACAACCGGTAGCGTCGAGCCCGGCAACCTGCCATCGTAGTGGAAGGAAGGTTTTCCATCGGACAAGCATGGCATCCAAGGATTGGAATCTCTCGAACCAACGACGGAGCCCATCGCCAGCAGAGAAATCTACTGATTCTCTAAGTAAGAATGTCACCACGCGGGTTAGACATTCTGATGCTTCGACGAGGTAAGCGAACCCCCCCAGCACGTTTGTCTCATCTTCGGAGTCGACATTGTGATCGGCAATATTGAAATAGCGGCCGTTCTTCTCGATGCCATCTCTCCATAAGCATCCTTCAACGGGCAGGCGTCGCTTCACATCCGTACTAGTCAAGCTCGTGTTCCAGCCGGTTGCGACAGAGCAGAGTCGGTCTAGAAGGAAGACGGACCAAAAGATTCTCCGGAGAGATTCGGCTTCGGTCCAGCTTTTCGCGGGCGGGAGGAAGCCTATCCTATTCAGGAGCTTGTTATCCGCAGTGTCCTCTTCCTCGACGGCGAGGCCAAGCTGTTCCACTATTCGAGTAGCGGAGGCGACGATCGACCAGCTTCTCGGGCCCCGGCCATTGCCGATAGTGTTGAAGGCTATTATTACACTAGCCTGCAGACTTTCGACCGAGAAGCGATCCATGCACGTAAGAACCACAGCCTCATGGCAGCGCCGTCGATACGATTCTTGTTTTTGCTCGTCCAAAGGGTAAAACTTTATCGTCACCGCAGTAATCGCTTGGAGAATGATCAACGGAGGTTTTCCATCTTTGGACCGCACCGCAGCGGCATATGTAGGCTCATGAAGGATGGGAATCCAGGGGTGGATCCGCGCAAAATATATGTCGATCAGCACCTGTAACATGGAGGCTGGCGGAAGCAGCTCCCCGGGTTCAGTGCTTTCCGTGCGCCGTCGCCGTTGTCGAGAAGACTCGTCCAAAGTCTCTCTTGAACCACTATGTACTACTTGAGCCAGCGTATGTGAGCCTGCGGACTCAGTCCTCGGCCGTTTGCGACGGCGGAGCAGACTTTCCCGGACGGCGTGAAGCTGATCTCCCAGAGTGGTACCCAAGGTTGCTGTGTCAGCCGTGCCAGCCAGACTGGGAGCGAGTAGGAGGGTTTGTCCTAGCACTAAAGCTTCAAGTGTCTCCATGCGTTTTGTCAGAGCCTCTATGTACCCGATCTTGGCGCCGCGCCGCTGCCCTTCTTCGTAGATGCATTCGTTACCACTAAGGAGACAGGTTCGACAGGGAATCTGTCGGGAGCAGCGTTGCTTCTTTCTTCTGCAATTTGTGCATGCGCCGTTGTGGGCAAGACTCCCCTCGCCCGAATCCAAGTCGTCCACGGAAACTGTGGCTGCCATAGCGGGGGTCGAAACAACCCTGGTGGCTGAGACAAATTTGCCTTCGATGAGGGAGAAGTGCGAGCTTCGTGAAGACCCACCGGCGATAGATGATTTTATCGGCTTTAAACATAGGAGGGGTAGTTATGTAAGGTAAGTAAGGTAAGCCCGTAGGGTATTTTAGAGGCGGGGCGCAGTCCACTTTCACAGAGGTAAGGTAACTACATGAGTTAAGGTCGGTACGGAGTAAACTTTTTTCAGGGTTAAACTCCATATGTTACTGTTGGATTATATAAGGCGAGATATTGAGTGCAAGACTCTGCGTACTAGAAACGTTCAAAATCCGCCAAATGAAAACGACACATATGAACAACGATAAAGGTACTGGGAGGAGGCGAGCTCTTCTCACATAATGGTATTATTAGATGCCACCAAAGATCTGTGAGAGTATGGCGATCTAGTCTAAGCTCTGAGGAGTTGGAAGTTATCCCAATGCTTTGCTGTTCGTTTTAATCTCAGCATATTCCACGACCTCTTAATGAGAAAGCCAGTCTTATTCAGAACAAGCCGATCGAGGGCAGCTTTTCTTTTATTGATCATGAGTTGAAAATGATTTTTTCAGGGATCTTGAGCCATGAATTGAAAGTGTTTGTGACCGTCTTCCCGGGTCCAGTCGCAACAATATCGTACGGGTGCGTATTTGACGGCTGACCCTCCGGGATAAAGTAGGTCCCAGAGTAGAGCGTATAATCACTTCCGGGGACTTTCTGGGACTGACGCATAGGAATCGTGGTGGGAACAAAGCTTGGCACAGGGGAGTCTGGTGGATGGCTTTCTGGAACCACAAACGAGATTTTGGAAAATTGGGCGGCGTTCAAGACCTTGGCGGCATACCAACGTCAGCACAGTTAACAGCAACACCGAGCGAGCGTGCCAGCCGCTTCAATCACTTCACGGAGACTCACTGCAACTGTAAGATTGTATTGATTCGAAGAAGATCCATTCTCGAAAATCGTATACCGAGTTGAGAGCGTTAACTGGGGCTGGATCGTATCGGATAGAGGGAAGCCAGAGCCGCCGTTATCATAAATGACAGACCGTCCTGTTGCTGTATTGAGAATTTCGACCGTGAAGGAGGAGACGCCGTGTCCAACCGGTACATATGTTTCAAAGTTGTAGAATATAAAATCCGGGCCGCAGTTGGGGTATATACAAGTGGTTACCATGGAGCTGTCGGTCGTTCCGGTAGCTGTAGCACCGTGAGGATGTGTCTGTGACCAAACAGAACCAGCTCGCGGGCTCAATTGGAAGAGAATCTGGCTGCTCTCAGGGACAAGACTAGCCGCAATCTTGAAGAAAGTACGTTGTTAGTGAATTGTCGATTGGCCGACCGTAGCGAGGCGATGTTGCTTACCCTCACAGTTCCCGAGATTGTCATTGTCCCATTTGGATTTACCGCGATGGCCAACGCCCGAGGCTTTACCAAAACGGGCTCGATTATGTCACTTAAAACGACATTTTTCGGTACTGTATTGATCATGCGCTCAAGTAAAGTTGTACAGGTTGAGACAAAAAGGCTGTTGGAAGCGGCGAATCTCGACATAAGCTTCCCTCCATCAGAATTAAATATCCTAAAATCGGACCGTGTCGTCACATTGTTCCCGATGACTAGGGGATTCTGCGTAGCATTGCCTGCGAATTCGACAGCTCTTGCCGCAGAGATAAGTCGTCAGACAAGTTCAAACACGTCATCCAAGGGTACTCACACTCTATTGTCAAAGTTTGCGCCGGTCGTGTCGAAGTCAACTACGTTGTCGTCAACCTGGACAGCGTCTATGTATTAGCGAGCTCGTTTCAGCTTCGTATCTTTGAACAAACATATACCAACCGGGTTAGGATCCGTGATGGGGACGATGTCGGGAAAGTCAACACCATGCACACCGCCGATGGTATGACCGCATGCGACCAAACTAATCATTTCTGCAGGGCTGAAACCCTGTCTGGCAAAACTTTCCGTGTGCGATACGAGACTGTCCTGAGGTTGGGGAACACCAGACGGTCCTGGACCTGTGGCATCGACTCTTCCGGCCCTCAGTGGGATGATCATGGTGCCATTTGAACAAGCGCCCACTGCTGTGACAGCTGCTAAGGCGATCATGTCTGCCATCGAAGACCGTGTTGTCAACAGGCCTGTGAAAACATCAATAGTTCCGTTAAAAGCCTTGCCGACATTTTCTGGGCGTTCTGTCTCGAATGCGATTGAAGCGTCAATTCCACCTGTGCCTTTGAATACATCGGCTGTAGCCATGTCATGATATGCGTTTCTAGCCATCACGAACAGTCCGTGTTAGATATCATGTGAATCAGAGCCAGGTTTGTTGGCTTCGGCAGTCTCAGGCGAGAAGGCCATGCCCACTTGGCGATTCCAACCAAGGTACACCGGAAAACTAACCTGAGCCACTCTGCGCCGATGATTCGTCCGCCGGTGCCTATACCTGTGCAGCCTTCTACTGTAAAGAGTGCACTGCTGCTCAGGAAGCCAGATTGCTCATAAAGGATGTTTTCAAGCTGGTCGGTCTGGTCATTCGGCCACACATAGCCTCCGTTAGCTGCCACCCGGAGCGGGCTTGTCGCTAGAGCTAAGAGCAGATATCGTCGATGGGCCATGACTGCAGACTACCTCTTCATCGATTGACCAAGAGAGCATACTTTGAAGGCCAAACAGGTGGGCCATATACTGTAATTGATTAAGCGTTTTTATAATAGTGCATGTGTGAATATACTGATTAGTAGTCGTATTCCAGGTAACTCTATGCTTAATTGGTCTTGAGTAATTGTCATGGTTTCTCGCGCTATTCTTAGACCAACTGCCTAATTTGCTGCTAGGCCGTCGAGCGCCAAGCTTCGACCAAATCCCTCCAAGTCGGCGTTTTACAGCCATGATTAAGCAACCTTGCAGGGGGGCACTTTGAAGGTTTATCGTCCGAAATGTTGAGGCACTTTTTTCAGGGCTAAAGAAACAAGGCAACGCGTGTGTTTGAGCCCATTTACTTAGCAGGAATCACCAGGATGACTAGGTTCCTATTATCGCAACACCAAATCATAGTCCCATTTACGCCTTACACCACGAAACAGCAACCGCCCGTTGTTGTATTTGTATTCCAAACGTTCTCTTCATGCTGGCCAAAAGCAGCCAATCTAGCGGGCCTGAGTACAGGATGTAGCTTCGGGCAAGGCGGAAACCCCACCCGATGACATTCGACTCAGGGTTGATCTTGTCGTTCCCTAGCAGCCCAGGTACAGTAATTTACCAGCTAACGTAGTATTTTATCGTATCTACTAGTCAGGGGAGTAGCGCATAAAATTCAGTAGGCCCCAAAACTCGTATTGATCAGTAAATGTATCCGAGGCTAATCCGGCTACCCTAGGTTTGTTTCGTTAAATTTTTAATATGAAGACGACACCGTATAGTTGTGAAACATTTTTAGTAGTTGTATAATCTGAACAGCCCCGTCTTCATGTCCGTGAACCTCTCGATTGAGTGGTGGGTAAGGATAACTGGGACAAACGATAGTATGCCCATGTACCTTGAACCGACTGGCTAATACGACGGAATCCAGCCACGCCACTGGTCAATTGAACTGAGACGTGTCTCGACTCACACGATACGGTCATAAGGTAGTGAAGTCCGGAATTTAAGGTTGGCGTACATGGCGACTTCTACAGTATCATGCCAAGCAGAGGCGCTTTGAGTATCTCAGTCTATCTTGGCGATATACGGTTAGATTGGGGACTGTAGGGCTCTTTGGGTCGGTTCTTTGCGTCGAAGAGGTCTCAGCAGAAGTAGTTTCTCAGAAGTAGTTTCTCAGAAGTAGTTTCTCAGAAGTAGTTTCTGACTATTCAAATTAAACATGACGGCTGAGAACACCTATATGGGTATCAATCATACTTGAGGTTGAACCGTAGGCCGAGCAGCCTTTGCAAAAACAAGATTAGGGCGGGACTTGCTTTTTGACGCGTGGCAGTGTTCGTGTAGGGGCCGTACTTAGATCAACCATTTCATATATATAGTTTTGTTATGATTTTTCTGGCTGTCTTAATCGAGTTCGTCCGACTGTGCCTACTCTTGCGTATTAGTCTACGTAAACAATTACCTACCAGATTTCTAACTGTTCCTAAGAGCGTTGGATCTAGGCTTAAAATGCCTAGAGCCTTACGGAAGTGGCGTTCATCTTCAACTGTGGTCTTGCTTGGCAACCCGGGGAATGTCAGAGAGCCAACGCCACCACGTGTACGCTGTATGAAAGCGCGCCCGTCGCAAGCCACCGAGTCGCTGGGCATTAAATTTTCTACGCTGTTGAACAGTCTACAGAAAAATTGCTGGTCCTTAGCTCAGAATTGTCCCCAGGCTTGCCGGATCGAGGGACGGGAGACCTGTTGGGGCAGATGTGAGCAGCTAGGCCGTTTTGGGCGCGAGATGCGGTCTCGCCTGTTCTTTCTTAGCTGTTCAGCTCAGTGGATCTCTGCCTTGTTTACTGGATCTCGGATCAAACGGCCAAGTCGTCCCAAGATTGTGCGCTGGACCAGGGCCACGGGAGGGAAACGCCTCCCGGCTTGGCGAGCAAGCCCGTGCCACAGAGCCTATAGAAACGTATATGTTGGTGCGGGCTGCTAGACCATGTAGCTCGGCCTTGGCTGGAGTTGTCTGCTTCTCCTGCCTCCAGCACCGTGGGTATCTCGTATCAAGGAACGGCACTTTGTTCTCCCCTTGTCAAGATGCAGGGTCTCTTGGCTCTCATTGTTCTTGGCCTCTCCAGCACGGCGGCCGCAGGGTCGTGCAAGACGACTCGGCCCGCGGGATGTCATTCTGTAAGTCCCGCCAACCCCGAGCAGTTGGTAGGACCAAGCCGAAGCGTGCCTCCCTCGATGCTAACCCGTGGTGGTCCTACTAGAATAACTGTGCCCGTGCTGTGACGGGGACCCGGGGCGGCGCCGCGGCGGTGTCCGCACACCGAGCGGACTGCACCTCCCTGCTCGCTATCACCGTGACACCGACCCCATCGACCGTCTCGGTGACCGTGACCGTGACAGCGGCCAGCACCACCGAGACTATCGCCATTGATAGCGTGGTCGACACGACAGCCGTGATCGAGACGGACTACACCACGGTCACGGTCACGGCCTCCTCCACAGTCGCTGTCGTCACCACCTCTCAGGCGCCTGGCGTGATGACCATAGGATCCAGATGCTCGCCGACCGGGCTCCGACCGTGTCTGAGACGCCCGGCCCGGCCGCGATCCCGATTTACGCCTCGGCCTGCTCCAACTTCGACGCCTACAGCAGCGCCTGCTCCTGCTGAGGCGTCGCCCCGACGACGGTGACCGCGCCGGCCGGCACGACGACCACCACCATCACCGAGACCGCCACACCGATCGCCGACGTAACCGCGACTGCGACGGACATTACCACCGTCACGTCTGCGACCGTCGTGAAATCCACCGCAACGGCGACCCCTTCAGCCCCCGCGTGCCCGTACAGCGGGCCGACCACGGTCGGGGGCAGCTGCGGCTGCGAGCACGTCGTCGAGTGTGATACGACGGCCGTACGCGCAGTGCCTCCAGATTCTCGACGACGTCAGCGACGGCAACTTTGCCCTCTACGACGAGGCCACCGGCAAATGTATCCTCGCCGACCTGCAAGCTACCGCGTCGGAGAGTGTCACGCCCGACACGCCTGGGTCGTACTAGATTTATAAGACGTCGGCTACATGCACTTCGTCAGAGTGCGAATCTGGGCACCCTGTTTTACAGACCTAGACACGCGTCAAATTTGCATATTTCAAGATTTGGTCAAGAAGAGTCAGCAAGGAAAGTACAGCAAAACGACGTTGGACTCATTGCCTAGCTGCCATACTACTTTCATGGTAACCGACAAGTGACTGATGGTTAACATGCATGATCAACTGCATAAAATTGACGTAGTAAAGTATATTCAATGATATTAGATGGCCTCTATCTCTTTATGCTTTGATTGTCAGGTATTATTAATAATGTAGTTATAGCGGTGGTAAGGGGAACCCCGAGAGGCGAAATGTAGTGTTTGTTGATCACAGCGTACTTGATCTCGTCAAGTATTCAACGCCAAAGGCTTCCAACTCTGAATATTTGTGGGAAAGGGATAAAATTTTCGAGGTTGGAATGTCTCAAAGAAAGCCAAGGAGGAGGGGAGTCGTCGCCGTCCAGGGGGCGTTGAATGGGACCGAGGAAGTTGATGATTCTGCAGATAAAGATACTCCAGTTCGGCTTAAGAGCTGTATTGTACCGGGAGTCGGGTATAGAGGTACCAAGCCGGCCGAAGCCCGCGGATACAGTTTGTAATGAATAGAATTCCCATGGCATCTATTCAGATGAGGCCGTAAAATAATTTACAGCTAGCGGCTCACCCAAGCCGAGTGCCTTCTCAAAAGCAGGCTGGTCCCATCGCATACGAGACGTCACACCGGGGGTCTCAGGAAGACTAAGTGCCTTGCGGCCGGTCTCTGTGGTGATATTCTCCGGCTGTTCCCAGACGAGGAAGACATAGCGATGTGGCGCTGACGGGGGAGGAGGGCCGGGCCCAGCGTAAGGGATGACGGAGGGGTTTTTTGTTTCAATCGGGGTAAAGCCCTCCACATCGGATCCAACTGCGACCAAGTCGAGCTCGATCCAGTGAGCAATAGGCCCGAGGAAAGAGAAAGAGGGGAAAGGTGCGTCCAGGTCCAGGCAAACTGCGAGATATTTGTCGCCTGGGTGTGGCTTGATGAGCGAGGTAGAGAGGAAGAGCGCTGGCGTAGTGCTAGTCGCAAACTTGGAGAGCTTGACTCCGGGGGGCGTCACTTCATTTCCCTCCTTGAACTGAACCCGCAGCTTCGGTTGGCTGTCTTCCTTTGCGAGCTGAGCCAGGGCGGCTTCGACACTCGGAACCGGCTTCATGGTTGGCGTGAGGTGATGCTTGGGGGAAAAAAATAGTTGTCACGGTAGATACACGTCACTCGTAGTGATAATAAAGTAGTTAAAAAAGTTCTACAGCTACCTGATCAAGCTGATGTATTTAATGAGCCGCTTAGTTATTTCCGTGCCAAAGGGCGCAAAGATCCGCCAGACCCGCCGATCTCGGCACCGACGATACGTGAGTTTTCTCCCGCTGCATTTGTCTAGAGCGACCAATCAAGTGTAGTGCGGGAAGAGCAGAGACTTGCCGCACTTAGAGGCGTACATTGTTAAACAACGATCAGGTCAATCGGGATCATAAAAGTATATGTCGGGGATTTGGTTTACCTTGCAATGCACGATTTTCTTTGTAGATCTAGAAATTCTCAAAACTTGTCCAACTAGTCCCCGTTGAAGAGCCTTTTGCCGGTGCCGAAACGGCCGATTCATGGCGTTAGCTTATCTGCTATCTCCTCTCCCTCCGTAGAGCTTGGCGGCGAAAAAGCTGGTTCAACGTCTCAGTGACATTTACCAAGTACAAGGGCTTTTCATTGGCTGATTCTGCAGTTAAGATGAAGATCTATGGCTTTCAACTGCTCGTGGAACTCCCTAGGCATATATAATAGGATTCTTGCTCCGCGGCTGTGGGTGGTAATTACGCTGTGCTAGATTCGAAGCTGCGCAGCCAACCAGAAGAATGGAAGACACCGACAGACCAAACGCATCTCTGGACAAAGCTGTTGTTGGAAATCCTTCCAGAGATTCGCCGCCCGGAGAAGATACGATGACAGACGAAGCTAAAGGAGCTTCGGGCACCGATGGCAGTGGTCTGGAGGCAGCTCAGTCGAATGATCGACCGCTGCACTCCGTATTCTCGTCTAATATGAAAGTTTTTATCATTTTGATGACAGTTTTTAGCACCATGTTCTCTCCGTTCTCTTCATTTATTTATTTACCAGCTATCACGCCCATTGCCGAGGCATATCAACGCTCTCTTGCCGATATCAATCTCACCGTAACTGTTTACCAGATTATGCAAGCCATTGCTCCTCTCTTCTTTGGCGATCTCAGCGACCAAATTGGCCGGCGGCCTGTGTACGCACTGACCTTTGCTATATATCTTGGGGCCAATATCGGCTTAGCCACTCAGAAAAACTACGCTGCTCTCATGGTTCTACGAGCATTACAGAGCACAGGCAGCAGCGCCACCGTCGCTATCGGCAGCGCCGTTATTGCTGATCTGACCACCAGTGCAGAGAGAGGCGGTTATATAACAGCAGTACAAGCCAGTGTCCTCTTCGCACCGGCTCTAGCACCAGTGCTAGGCGGTATTCTTACGCAGTTCCTAGGTTGGCGCTCGACTTTTTGGTTCCTCGCCATTGCTGCTGGAGTATTCGTGGTCATATATCTTCCGTTTGTCCCCGAGGTCTGTCGTATTTTTGGCCTATTCACAGCGGATTGAAGCTAAATAAGACACATTACAGACAGCACGAAATATTGTCGGAAACGGCTCCATACCTCCCCCGAAGCTCAATAGCTCTCTGACCTCCACCTTATATTGGCGTCGCAGAAAGAGGGAGGCCGATTCAAACCCGCAAGAAGTGGTAATTCCACAAGCACGAACTTTACCCCTTCGGGTGCCAGTCCCAAACATCTTTGCCGCCATTCGCATTATTTTCGAAAAGGATGTCGGCCCTCTCATGTTCTTCATGTCTCTCTTCGTCATGGCCAATTATGCGATGCTTATCCCACTTCAAGATGTGATCCGTCGACGGTATAATTTTAACGATCTCCAAGTCGGTCTTTGCTACATTCCCTTCGCTATCGGATCTGTTGTTGGGGCTATCGTCGTGGGCAAGCTTCTGAACTGGAACTACGCCAGGGTCGCCGCGAGTATCGGTGTATCCCCGGACCGCAAGAGAGGCGAGGACTTGCGCAAATTCCCAATCGAAAGGGCCAGGCTGGATCTTATCTGGCCGTGGATAATTACTGCCGTGCTAGCTACCGTGGCCTGGGGCTGGGTTGTGAACTCGGGCACAAGCCTTGCAGCACCGCTAGTAATTCTGTTCCTGGCAGGTATGGGGCTCGCTGGGCCTGTGTCAATTCTTACAACCTTGTTGGTCGACCTTTACCCTATGAACCCAGGGAGGGTTTCATCTTCCTTCAACTTGACGCGAGCTGGTTTGAGCGCCATTGGTTCCGCTGTCGTTCAATACATTATCGATGCTTGGGGTTATGGGTTCACCTACCTCTTCATGGGTTTGCTTGTGCTGTTGGCAAGTATGACCGTGCCGATTGTCAGGAAATGGGGTCCTCAATGGCGAGAAGAGAGATATCAACGGTTTCAGAAGTCCTCCGCCTGAATGCCAAGTACTTCTTAGTGATGATGTGAATTACATCACTCTTATAGAGGCAGCTTCGTAGCGTTCAAGCGAAGGGAGAGGAGGAGTTATCGACCGTGAACGCATCAGTCATAGCAAATACCAGCATCCTCCGTGAAACAAATTGATTTTTTTCTGAAACAGCAGCTTGTAATCAGTCCGCCCTCACTTAACTTTCAAGAGGGTATCTGCACGCTCGCATGATGCGCCTAGTTTCACTGGTATTCAGGTATATATTCGTCAAGGAATCTAAACCGGGGCTTGCTGTAACTAGGTACTTTCCGTACTGCTGTTGTAACTCTCTAGAGAAGATTCTCCTTTGTCCCGTGCGTCAAATCATACATCTGCTGGATGATTTCTTTCGACACCTTCTGCCTCCGCCGTCGACATATCGTCAACGAGAGCTGTATTAACGTCTGAATCTCGCGCCCGTCAAGCTCATATTTATCCCCAAATTCCTCACAGACGGGCTCAATGCTCTTGTCCACGGTGGATTCTTCTGCCCTTAGTAGGTGATTTCTCCATATCTTCGCTCTACTCCTAGCATTTAAAGGGCCATAGTTTAGGCGGATCGCCCGAGAGCTAACAGCATTATCGATTTCTGATTCCTGGTTAGTGGTTAGGAAAATTACCCCCGGGAAATACTCGAGATGCCGCAGGAAAATAGAAACGATGGCGCTGTGGAAATAATTTCGGGTACTACCGCCAGCCGTTCGTTCTGTCAAGAAGGTGTCTGCTTCGTCGATGAGTACGACGGCGGAGCTTCGCAAGGCCAGCTTCAAGAGGGCTTGTAGATTTCGCTCGACCTCATACGGATGCTGTCCGAGATCGCCGCATGAGATCCTAAGAAGCGCTCTTTTATCTTCCTCTGCCATGAGCTCTGCGGTGAGTGTCTTGCCGCACCCTGGCGGCCCGCCGAGAAGAAAGATTAGCCCTTCGCCTTTTCCAGAGACTATGTCGTTAGACCACGGTTTCGAATGGTGTTCCATGATCAGATCTCTCAATATTTCTTTGCGTAGGGGATCGATCTCGAGCTCATTGAGAGGATTCAGAGCCCACACTATGTCCTCCAGTAGATCAATGTCGAAATAACCCCAGTCTTTCTTTACCAGATTATATCCTGGCGATGACGCGGGACAGAGGAGCGCTTGCGCATCGGTCGGGCTGTAGTCTTTCTTTTCGAAACATGTCCAGAGGTCACCCCGTGGCAACGTTATCTTATCGGAGATCTTCCAGAAACTTGCGAGATTAAATGGCCCTTCGATATGCTGCGCGGCATTTTCGCCATCTTCCTCGTTTTCACGTTCTTTGCCGTGGAGAGGGCTGCTCAGCTCGGGAAAGGCCTCCACAAAAGCTCGATGGTCTAGGATCACACGGCCCGGCATCTGGAGGCTGGTCAGTCATTTGAGGATTTACTGAACCGAGCTTTGCTTTCGTACGTATTTGGATAGAATCTTGACCTCCCATGACCAAGTAGATCGCGTCGGGACTTGAGCTATTCCTGTAAGTGACGGTCAGCTATAAAAGTTTCAGGTTTTTAGCATAGTATTGGTCAGGCAAACCTTTGTATTCGAAATTCTTAGCCTCGACGTTGTTAATCCACCTTTTGCCGCGGGCAATGAGCCTGGGAACCAGCATGTTTTTTTCGTCCTCCGCTAGAAACTTGAATGGAAAACACTCCAAATCGGTGATTTTTCGAGGGCCGAGAAATTCCTTGACTCGAAGCGTCTCTGCCGTGAGACCGAACCTCGAGCCATTGTATCCCCATCTGAAAACCTCCACATCCATAAACTTTCCACCGGTAGATTTATCCTCCTTTTCATCGCCAATTTCATGAAATAGAAAGCATTCGGGGCTTTCTGTCTTGCCCGGCATGTCCCTCTTTATCGTTTTTTCCCCATCTCCCTGGAGCTGTCCCACTACGAGAGTCCCGGGCTCAAAGATGATGGGTAGATGTTGAAACTCAATCAGACCCTTGTCAACCAGACCCTCCTGTATAGTGTTTAATATTTTGAAGTTTTCAGACATGAATTTAGTCAGCCATTGCAGGTGCTGGATTTGCTCCTGCGTCTTGTTAGACTGCTTCTCGGCCATCTCTCGGATCTCTTGTCGGCAGTGAAATAGAGGGTAGTATGGCTTCCGAAAAACAATGGGATCCGCACGGATGCCTTCTGGGGCGCTCGTCCCAAATATTGAGTGTAGAGCTTTCTGCATCGTACCGCTCTGAATCTCGAGGTCGGTGCGTTCCGTCTCTCCTTTGGCGTTGACACGGTCTCGCGCAACAATCGCATATTCGCCAAATGGCGAATCCCTATCACGTGCTAGCGGTGCGGCTGATTTCTGTACAACTTGAGATCGCTTTCCTTCTTTCCCTTCTTTTTCAATGATCTCTGTGTACGGGTACTTGATGGCTAAGAGGGGTTAAAAGTTATTCCACGTCAGGCGTGCTAGAATATCCCACCTGGTTGCTCATCATCAACTGCCTGAATGCGACCTTTCAAGGTCAAGTATCGCTCAAAATCCATCTTATGATCTTGCGGGAAAAGAGGGAAGAAAATCCAGCAGGTGGTGAAAAGCGAGTAACTAATCTCAGAAGACCAAGCCTGGTAGAATGGAAAGTAGAGGGAAATCGACGAAAGCTATTCACACATAGTGTATCATGCCAAAGATGCAAACACAGCTGGTAGAAGCCTAGAGAAAGTCTTAACGGGGTTACTATGCCGCACCTCGCGCATAATGCCTTTGATATCTCGGCAAGGCTCTCCGTCTGCGCCGCAAAATGGGAGGGGTAATTGAGGCGCAATCGCCGCATCCTTCGAGGTAATTGGTGGGCAACACTGCCTGTCAAGGCTTAGTATGCATGCTGCATGGCCCGGAATTCGGTTGGCCTCCTGGTTAGGTATACAGGCGACGCTTTGTAACCGCGACTTGCGTGACTGAAATGATCTCAGCCAGCCCAGCTCCTGCATAGAATTTTATTCGTGCAGTCGCAATTCCCTACTCACACTCCCAACGTCTACAAACCGTGACTGGCGTCGTCACGTCTAAATTCCACCGAGGTTACGATAGACCGTGGAGTGACATGTCTCGCAAAAATGCAGCATCAAGGTATGTGCTCTCTTGTAGTCGAATATTAAAATGTGGATTGCAAATACTTTGATTGCGCGTATTAACGGTCAACGAAGCGACGAGGAAAAGGCCATACCCGGTAACGCGGTTCATGGCGCAATGCGAGAAGAAGTTTCCGTTTCCATGCCGAGACCAATATCAAATCTAGATGAAGATGAGATCTTCAAGGCCGCAACTGACTACAAACACTGGAACTACACGAGATATACGCTAAAAGATCTTCCGGCATTCGATAGTTCCACATCGTTTGGAATCACCCTGGAGGACGAAAACAGAAACGTACGAGAAGAAATAAAGAAACTGATACAATTCGTGACTTCAAGCAAACCCCCTGTCTTTGACAGCTACGGAACCCTGGGTGATACAAACTTAGCTGGGTTCGATGATTTGTACAATCTTGTCGACCAGATTATGTGCAATCTTGAGATCATCAGGCATGATAATGCCGGCCTCGCGCTAGAACACTACGTCCACGAATCCTTTTATGACGCTTTCAAGGAATCTCGATCGCGCCTCAGATGGCGGTATCTGAGCAAGTCGCCTAAGATCACTGGACACAACCCGAAAACGCTGAGTGACGAGAGAAAGAATACGCAAGCCTACCATGCGCTTGTCGACTTCATCTTCCAGTCGCTGGCCTGGTGGCTCATGCACGTTGCAGAGCGGAAATCATGGCGTAGTCCGATCATCGCCGTGCTAGCCCGATGGTCCGTCAAACTCAAGCTAATTGCATTGGACCCGGTTCGCTGGGCGGAGATGTCTCTCATCCGAGGAGAAGACGTGATGAGCCGGATTTCCAATGATCAAAAAGAGGACAATCAAATCGCGATCGGATTCCCTTCCTCCATTGCCCTAGACGCCGACAGGAAGAAAGCCTATTTCCCGGACGACCGGGACCCGGACTACTACTACTATTCAATGAAATTTAACATGAGAAACAGTCTCTATCGGCTCACCGGCCGGGTTTTGAATAATCTGATCTACGAGAAATCAGGCTCGACGAAATCGACCGCATTTGAAGTTCGAACACTGATATATCGAGGTGTCCTCGACAAAGCCTTGCGCCATCTCACTGTCCAGCAAGACGGTACTATCGAAACATCGTCGGACCGTACCGGTTTAAGGCGCAGCTACTGTGCTCTTCAACTACTACTGTCCAACGCTCAAAGTATCGCCGAGAGAGGTACCGTGACAGCGTCATCGGAGGTCGCGAGTTTTCAATGGTTCATCAAACTCCTCAAAGGTTCCGATCCGATAACCGGATCAGTGGTGACAGCAAGAGTAGACGATATAGTCTCTACACTGGTTCCCATAAGTTTGATAGGAAGCTCTAGTTTGGTCAGAAGCCTGAAAAACCCGCTATGGGTCGAACACTCAGATGACGACTATCCGCCAGCGATCTTTGATCTAGCTCTTGAAGACTCCTTGAGGATTGAATTCTCGTTGAGTACTAGAGAGCTTGAAGCCGGTTACCTACGCGGGGGTGGCCCGAGTATGGTCCCCCCGTCGAGAAGCCCTCTCATTACTTCCCTGGAAGGTATGTCGCTGTTATCAGGTGCCACTTCAAACAAACACTTTCTGTTGCTAATGAACATCCAATGATGAAAGACATTGAGAATATGGGTGAAAGCGATACTGGCGACACAGAGTCCCCAGAGCTACAATTAACGAGAAACGCCATCCGGATCCTTCGAGATTACGAGATCAAAAAGGGGGAGATAAAGAGCTGGACGGTGACCGAGGATGCAGTAAGAGTTCGCACTGGAAAATACTCTGGTGCTGTTCTTGCAGTCGCTTGTACTATCATCGGAGGGAGCCTGGTCGTGCCATTCCTCGTCAGAGAAGACATTCCAGGTGTAGATCCATTCCAGTTCGTCACCTTCGGCTGGCTTCTGGCTGGTGCGTTCCTGGTCCTTACGAAGAGTCGATACGTCGAGAACTGGCCGTGGCACGATTTTCTACGAGGGCAAGTGGTCTGCCAAAGTGTATCCGAATTGGCCGTGGCTTCAAGGGTGCCCGAGCAAACTGTTCTCCTCTACCTGCTCCACCATGAGTTCAAGAACCCGCTGTTGTTTCGCGGCCCCTATCACGGAGTTTTCCATCGGCAGGCCAATAAGGGAACCCGAGGATTCAACATCGATGTTCCCACACGACATGCGACAGTTCTGGCAGCCGGATTCATTGT
>FTLB01009292.1_pt1 | contig 23525 bp, 22 predicted proteins | sample 1658291 | NCBI WGS metagenome assembly FTLB01 (sample SAMEA3914812, study PRJEB12502) | metagenome | biome: forest; material: soil | place: Canada | collected 2011-07-07 | depth 0.1 m
CGGAAACACTTCATCCCCCTAACCCCCTTCCCTTGCGCACCGGCAAACCCGCAAGGGGGAAATACCTTACTCCCCTTAAGCCCCTTCGAATACCCCGTAAACAAAGCCGCAAAGGCGGAAACACTTCATCCCCCTAACCCCCTTCCCTTGCGCACCGGCAAACCCGCAAGGGGGAAATACCTTACTCCCCTTAAGCCCCTTCACATACCCCGCAGGCAAAGCCGAAAAGACGGAAACACTTCATCCCCCTAACCCCCTTCCCTTACGCGCCGGCAAACCCGCAAGGGGGAATTATTTTTTTAGTTGTTATTACTAGTTCATACAATTCATTATAGGCTCTTAGTAAGTCTATATACACCTCTTTAAAGCAGTCCAGCGTTTTGTTCTGTTCTTCCAGCTTCACATCCCTCTGGCGAATGGCCTGGTGCAGCAAGTCCAGCCGCCCGTCTTGCGCGTCTGCCTGCGCTACGGAGTGCCGTAAGTAAGCTTCGGCAATCTTGTCTACTATATGCTCAAAAACGGCAAAGCGTTGCAGCAGGTCGTTTAGCAGGTTTTGCTGTTGCAGCAGTTTTCGTATCTGCCGTTCCTGTTCTTCGCTCATAGTACGCCAGTCGGGGTATTGCGCCATAGCTTCCTCCAGCTCATGTTCCAGCTGCAAAATGTGCAGGGCGCATTGTTTTACTATGGCTTCGTTATTTTTACGCTCCTCTTTGTACAGTTCCTCCTAAAAGGCTAGTCCGCAGGTAAGCTCTTTTATCAGTTGGTCTATAGTCATACTTCAGCACAAAAGTTTATGTATAAATGTGGGAGAGATTTTGCTAAGAGCAGGGAGTTTGTGCTATCAAGTTAAAAGTAGAAAGTTTAAAGTTTATAGAAAGGTAGTTATATGCCAGTTGGCACGGAATGGGGAGATAGGAGGAATATGGAACAAAGAAAGCAATTACAAAAAGTAGGGAGTTTGTACTATAAAGTTTTTTTGTAAGGAGGAGATAAACCAGTACATTAAAAAAAACGTTATATTTACCTGTAGAAAGGAACCGGTATGACTACTAAAGTAAAAGAAATACTAAAACAACTGGAAAAGCTTGAAGAGGTTGAGCAGGAGAGGGTACTTTTATTTGTAAAGCGTATAGCAGGCCTTCACAAGCAGCCGGGGACTATAGTGCAACTGGCGGGAACTATAGAAAAAGCCGATTTGAAAAGTATGACGGATGCCATAGAACGGGATTGCGAGAATATTGACGGGAATGAGTGGTAAGTCTTTTTTGCTTGATACTAATATAGTAATAGGGCTTTTTGCAGAAGATCAATCCATAATAACCCAACTAGTAGAAGCAGAGAAAAATAAGTTACTAATATATATTCCTAAACGTAACTGAAGCCTTAACCAAGTAGTAAATAATGTTTTTTGTCGATAGAATTATATTAATCTTCTAAGAGTATTTGCAGTTGTTGTAGCTACAATCTTATGTGGCAACATTCATTTTTTCTTTCATTCCTTTAATTAATTCTCCTATGGTTTCATACCCGCCAATTACATATTTTTTAGGTTCCTTTTTTAAGCCAATGCTAATAAAAACTATTCCAGTTATTACAGGAATTAACAATAGCCAATTAAATGACCAGAATATAGAAATTATAATTACTGCCAATATCCCTAATATTGTTATTCTCCATCCCCAAATTGTTGTTTCATTTTCTTCATGTTCAAACGTTGATATGGATCCGGGAACTAACTTATTAGCAGTTTCCATTATGGCTTCTAAATTGTTGTCAAAAAATGGTTGAAAGGGACTGCTTGGTTTAATATTGGTAGTATCAACTCCTTGTTTATTTAATTTTGACATCAAAGTTTTAAAGATCGCAGCTTCTAAGCAATCATTTCCAAGTAATTTAATTGAAACTACTTTTTCCTTTACTGCATTTTTAGAAATATAATTGCTAAAATCTCTCAATGTATTAAATCTTTGATTGTTTAATATTTCTTCAAGTTCTATTCTGGGAGTAGATAAAGAAAAAAACTCATGATAATAATCAGCCAATTCTTTTGGTTCTAGTAAATCACAAATCATTCTCCAATCTTCTATTGTAGTATCAAAAGTCAGTTCACATCCTTTATCCACCTCTGGATCAAAAACAGACTGAAAATTATAAAATGCTTTCAGCAACTCTAAAATCTCTTCTGGTTGATATTTTGTTATCTGATTATTTTTCATTTCTCGTGATAATAATAATAGACCCTTAACTAAATAGTAAATTTTTAACTAAAGTCAATCTAATATAATAATCAACCTATAAATTTTTTATATCCAATAACCTTTTTATTTCTGAATAGTCCCTTTCCAGTCTTGAATTTATAGTTAGAAGTCATATGAGTTAGCTGATAAATATACACTACAGAGGCATAAGTGAGGTTGTTGAGATTGCACCTTTTCACCCAATTTTACCAAAAAGTGGGACATTTTCTCAGAACTTATCCACAAAGTGGTAGAAAGTGGGGTAAAGTGGTTGACTTTCGATTTTTGTTTTTTATATTTGCTTAAGAGGTTAACCACCATTGAATTATTGCTATGCTTCACTTTTCGAGCGAATATGAATGCAAACTGGATCCGAAAGGCAGGATAGTTCTTCCTGCCCGCATGAAATCTCAGTTGCCCGAAGATTCGCAGAATACGGTGGTGGTTACCAGAGGGTTCGAGCCTTGCCTCGTTTTGTATCCGTTGGTAGAATGGACAAAGGTGTTCTCTAAAGTGGCTGGTTTAAACGAGTTTAACGAAGAGTACAGAAACTTCCAGCGTAACTTCTTTAGGGGCAATACAGAAGTAGAGTTGGATAGCAATGGCAGGTTTTTAATACCGAAAACAATGCTTAAACATGCTAAATTGGAAAAAGACGCCATATTAGTAGGGATGGGAAATAGGATTGAAATATGGGAGCCGGGCAATTATGAGAAGTTCCTTATAAACGACCCGAAGGAGTTTTCTAAAATGGCAGAGAAGTATTTAGGAGATGGCCCAGCAGGCCAGCAGGTATAATGTACCATGTGCCTGTTCTTTTAAGGGAAAGCGTAGAGGGCTTAAATATTAATGCCAATGGAATATATGCCGACCTTACTTTTGGAGGGGGCGGGCATTCCAAAGCGATACTGGAAAAACTAAGCGCAAAAGGAAAGTTGTTTGGGTTTGACCAGGACGAGGACGCAAGGGCAAATGCAGAACAGATTAACAATAGTTCTTTCACATTAATAGAAGGTAATTTCAGGTATTTGAAAAGATACCTGAGAGCGCAAGGAGTTACTGAAGTAGACGGCATACTGGCAGACCTGGGCGTTTCGTCTCACCAGATCGATTCTCCCGAAAGAGGTTTCTCTACCCGCTTCGAAGGCGAACTGGATATGAGGATGAACAGGCAGGGAGGCAAAACGGCGGCAGATGTTATAAGGGAATACCCGGAAGAAAAACTTCATAAACTACTGGGTATGTATGGGGAGATTAAGAATGCTAAAACCGCTGCTGCGGAACTTGTAAAAGCCAGGGCAAGGAAGCCGATACGGACAATAACAGACCTGAAAGAAGCGCTTAGCGCCTTGGCGCCAAGGGGAAAAGAAAACAAATATTTCGCTCAGGTGTTTCAGGCATTAAGGATAGAGGTGAACAGTGAACTGGAAGCCTTGGAAGAAATGCTAACACAGTCGGCAGAGGCGTTAAAAAAAGGAGGGAGGCTGGTAGTAATATCATACCATTCCCTGGAGGACAGACTGGTAAAGAATTTTATGATGAAGGGAAAATTTTTTGGAGAGGTTGATAAGGACTTGTACGGAAACTTTGAGAAACCCTTTGAAATGATAAGCCGCAAGCCTATAGAGGCAAGCGAAGAAGAAATAGAAAAGAACAGCAGAGCGCGAAGCGCAAAGCTAAGGATAGCCCAAAAGATTTAACAATAGTAGCAATATGGCAGTTAATACTATTAAACCAGGCGTTCAGAAGGAAGAAAAGAAAAAAGTCTTTGGCGGAATAACAGACCGCTTTAAGATGGAGAAGCTTTTTGAGGAAGGAGTGCCTGTAAAATACCTGCCCTATGCCTTATTTATAGCTGCGTTGCTTATCTTTTACATAGGCAATTCCCACTACGCAGAGCGTACCATAAGACAGACAGACAAAACAAAAACAGAGGTGGAAGATTTAAGAGCAGACTATACCACCTTAAAAGCGGAGCTGATGTTTGCCAGCAAGCAGTCGGAAGTGGCAAAAAAAGTTGCTCCCTACGGATTGGAAGAAAGTTATAAACCACCCTATAAAATAGTAATAAAAGAAGGTGAATATTAAAAAATCCATAGTACTCAGAGTTAGGCTGGCTTTCCTTTTAGTCTTCCTGTTTTCTGTTGCCATTGTGGTAAAGCTGGTAAAGGTGCAGACAGTAGAAGGAGAACGGTGGCGTAAGCTTGCCAGGGAAAACCTGCTTCAGTACCGGGTAGTAAAAGCGGTGCGAGGGAACATATACTCGGACAATGGGAGCCTGCTTGCTACTTCGCTCCCCTTCTACAAAGTAGCCTTAGACCCTACTATTGCAGAAAAAGAAATCTACAAGCAAGGCATCGACTCCCTTGCTTTTTTGTTATCAAAGTATTTTAAAGACAAGTCGGAAAAAGAATATAGACGTAAAATTAACGACGCCAGGGTTAGCCGCAGGCACTACCTGGTGTTGAACTACCAGATGATTAACTACCAAACCAAAAAGATGATGTCCCAATGGCCTATTTTCCGTGAAGGAAGGCACAAGGGAGGAGTAGTCTTTGAAAAGGTAGACAAGCGTTTCCGTCCATTCTCTTATTTAGCTTTGCGTACCGTGGGCTTTGTAAATGAGAACAACAAAGGCGCAGGCCTGGAATTTAGCTTTAACAAGCAGTTGGCAGGCAGAGACGGAGAAGCATTGTTCCGCAGAATAGCCGGAGGAAGCTGGAAACCGGTGTATAATGGCACAGAAGTAAGGGCGCAGGAAGGGATGGACATACAAACTACTATCGATATAAACCTGCAAGACGTGGCAGAGTCTTCTCTGCTTCGCCACCTAAGCGAGCACGATGCAGACTATGGCTGTGTGGTATTAATGGAAGTGAAAACAGGCGAGATAAAAGCCCTGGCAAACTTAGGAAAAGTGCCGGGAGGTTATGCAGAGAACTACAACTACGCAGTAGGTAACCAGGGACTAACAGAGCCGGGATCTACCTTTAAACTGGCTTCTATGATGGCTTTGTTTGAAGATTCTGATATTTCTCCTGACGATAGTATAGAAACAGGCAATGGTAATTTTGAGTTTTATGATAAGATAATGACAGACTCAAAACCAGGGGGGCATGGTAAGATAACAGTAAAAGAAGCGTTCGCAAAGTCGTCCAACATAGCAGTATCGCGCTTGGTAAACGATCATTTTGCAGTTAACCCTACCAAATACTTAGACTATATTCACAACTTCGGCTTGGCAGATCCTATCAATTTCCAAATGGATGGCGAAGCCAGGCCATACATTAAAACGCCTGACGACAAAAGCTGGAGCGGTATTTCTCTTCCCTGGATGTCTATTGGTTATGAGTTAAAGCTATCTCCGCTGCACCTGCTTACCTTTTACAATGCCGTTGCCAACCAGGGCAGGATGATACAACCTATAATAGTAAAAGAGGTAAGAACGGCAGACCATACGCTGGAAGAATTTCAGCCGCAGGTAATAAAAGAAAAAATATGTTCCGATAAAACATTGGAAGTTCTGAAGAAGATGCTGGAAGCGGTGGTAGAAGAGGGAACGGCAAGTAATATTAATAATACTATTTATAAAATAGCTGGAAAAACAGGTACGGCGCAAAAAATTAAAGACGGGCTGTATACCAAAAGCTACTATACTTCTTTTGTAGGTTACTTCCCTGCCGATAACCCTAAGTACAGCTGTATAGTAGTAATAGATAATCCCAAAGGCTTTAAACAATACGGTAGCGATGTGGCTGCGCCTGTATTTAAAGAGGTGGCAGACAAAGTTTATGCGCAGGATATAGAAATGCACCTGCAGCTGGATACTAAAGTTGCCGCTATAAATGATGGGGTTTTCCCGGTAATTAAATCTGGTTACGTAGAAGATTTAAAATTTGTTTGTAATGAGCTTGGAATATCCAACCATCAGTATGGAGAGGAAGAGGAATGGGTGTCTGCACGTACAGAGAACAATGCAGTAGTATGGAACAATAAGAAAATAAGAGACGGACTTGTGCCGGACTTATTGGGCATGACGTTGCGTGATGCCTTATACGTGGCAGAAAATAAAGGAGCAAGAGTTAAATACGCTGGAGCTGGCAGGGTATCGGAACAATTTCCTGCTCCGGGAAACAGATTGGTAAAAGGAACAGTTATTACTTTAAAATTAGACTAATGGCGATTCTTAAAGATATATTATACAAAGTCTCCCTGATATCGGTATCTGGAAATACAGACATTACTATCAGTTCAGTTTGCTTCGACTCCCGAGCCGTTGCCTGGGGAAGCCTTTTTGTAGCAACCAAAGGAGTATCGGTAGACGGACATCAGTTTATAGACAAAGCTATAGAGAAAGGGGCTCCGGCCATCGTGTGCGAAATCCTACCAGTAAACCTTCAGGAAGGAATAATTTACATTGAGGTAAAAGACAGCAGCGAAGCGTTGGGTATTATTGCTTCAAATTTTTATGGTAATCCATCTAATCACTTAAAGTTGGTTGGCATTACAGGAACTAATGGTAAAACTACCACGGCTACGTTACTGCATCAGCTGTTTAGAAAACTGGGCTACAACACTGGTCTACTATCTACGGTAGAAAATAAAATTAATGAAGAAATAATACCGGCAACGCATACTACGCCAGACGCGGTAACGCTTAATCAACTTCTGGCTAAAATGGTAGCGGCGGGTTGCACTCATTGTTTTATAGAGGCAAGTTCTCACGCTATAGTGCAGCACAGAATTGCCGGGTTAAATTTTGCAGGCGGGGTATTTACCAACATTACCCACGACCACCTGGATTACCACAAAACGTTTGAAGAATACATAAAAGCCAAAAAGCTTTTCTTTGATAACCTTCCTTCTTCGGCTTTTGCCTTAGTAAATGTAGATGATAAAAGAGGGAATGTGATGCTGCAAAATACAAAGGCTCTTAAAAAGACTTTTGCATTAAAGACAGCGGCAGATTTTAAGGCAAAAATAAAGTCCAATACTTTTCATGGTTTGGAGTTGGAAATAGATAATCAGGACGTATGGTTTAAACTGATTGGTAGTTTTAATGCCTACAACCTGGTGGGAATATATGGTACGGCGTTACTATTGGGAGAAACTAAGGAAAATGTATTGGAAGAAATGTCTACTCTCGATTCTGCAAGGGGAAGGTTTGACCAGATTAAGTCACTACATCACATTACCGCTATTGTCGATTATGCGCATACTCCAGATGCGTTGAAGAATGTGCTGGAAACCATACAGGATATAAGACAAGGCAACGAACAAGTAATAACAGTAGTAGGTTGCGGCGGTAACAGGGACGCTACTAAGCGGCCTGTAATGGCAGATATTGCCTGCAAACTCAGCGACCGCGTTATCATTACTTCGGATAATCCAAGAGACGAAGACCCGGAAGCAATAATGCAGGAAATGCAAAAAGGAGTGGCTATTACAGACCGCAAAAAGGTATTGGCGATACTAGATAGAAAAGAAGCGATAAAGACAGCTTGTTCGCTAGCCAATCCTAATGATATAATACTAATTGCCGGGAAAGGACATGAGACCTACCAGGAAGTAAAAGGAGTTAAACATCCTTTTGATGATAAACTTATTGTTAAAGAAATCTTTCATCTCTTACAAAAATGATTGTTTCAAGAACCATCCATCTTAACCGCAGACTCATAAGTAAATCTTTTGAGTTCTCTTTGGGCGCTTTAGAATTGTATATAAAACTTCTGAAGCGAAATGAGCTGGAGCTTTCGCAAAAGCTTCTGTTTTGTTCTACGGCAATCAGGCGGAACGCAGAGGGTGCGCTGGCCTCTGTAAAGAAACAGGATTTTGTAAGTAGTGTTTCGCTGGGCTTAAAAGACGCGGTAGAGGCGAGGTACTGGCTGAAAATGCTACAGATGAAGAGTATGGTAGATGAGGAAAGCGAAGGATGCGTGGAACAACTAAATGAGATTATTAATATTCTTAACTATTTGATGCAGGAAAATAACAAGTATAAGATTCAATTAAACCTACAAAACCTTAACTGATGCTGTACTATCTTTTTGACTATCTGGACAAACACTTTGATCTTTTAGGAGCTGGCGTTTTTCGTTTCATCTCCTTCAGGGCAGGTATGGCCATGTTTTTATCGCTGGTAATATCGCTTATTTTTGGGCGAAAGCTTATCCAATATTTGCGGGTAAAACAGATAGGAGAGAGCGTACGCGATTTAGGATTGCAGGGACAAATGGAAAAGAAAGGCACTCCTACTATGGGGGGCTTGCTAATGATGGCTTGCATCATTGTTCCAACGCTGGTATTCGCTAAGTTTGATAACGTTTATATAGTGCTACTACTTATCACTACAGTATGGCTGGGTACGCTTGGTTTCTTGGATGATTATATAAAAGTATTTAAGAAGAATAAAGAAGGGCTGCAAGGCAAGTTAAAAGTAGTGGGGCAGATAGGCCTGGGGCTAATAGTTGGTTTGGTAATGTTTTTTAACAAAGGTGTAGTAATAAGAAATTATCTTACTCCACATACAGGAACTGATGAATCTATAGTGATTTCATCCAATTATATAGACGAGCGTTCAACAAAAACGACTATACCTTTTCTTAAAAATAACGAGCTTGATTACCATGATCTTTTTAACTTCATAGGTGATGAATATACCTGGATAATATACGTATTAATAGTAATATTTATAATTACGGCAGTTTCTAATGGAGCTAATATTACTGATGGTATTGATGGTTTGGCAGCAGGGACTTCAGCCATTATAGGAATAACGCTTGCCATATTCGCCTATGTTTCGGGTAACGCCATATTTGCCAAATACCTGAATATAATGTACATACCCAACAGCGGAGAACTGGTAATATTTTGCGCAGCGTTGGTGGGGGCATGTGTCGGGTTTTTGTGGTTCAACTCTTTCCCTGCGCAGGTATTTATGGGAGATACCGGAAGCCTTATGCTCGGGGGGGTTATTGCCGTACTGGCGCTAACTATACGTAAAGAATTACTATTGCCTATTATGTGCGGTATATTTGTGGTAGAGAATCTTTCTGTAATACTGCAAGTAATGTATTTTAAATACACCAAACGAAAGTATGGGCAGGGTAGGCGTATATTTAAAATGTCTCCCCTGCACCACCATTACCAGAAGGTAGGCTTTCATGAGGCCAAAATAGTAACTAGGTTCTGGATTATAGGTATATTATTAGCAATTATTACCCTTGCAACCTTAAAACTGCGATAGTAACAATGAATAAAAGAATAGTCATATTAGGAGCCGGAGAAAGTGGAACAGGCGCAGCCTTGCTTGCCAAAGCAAAGGGGTATGATGTATTTGTGTCTGACAAAGGAGAAATTAAAGAGAAGTATAAAACCATACTTACCGCTGAGAATATCCCTTTTGAAGAAAATAAACACGACGAAGAAACTATTCTAGACTCTATACTGGTAATAAAAAGCCCAGGCATACCAGATAAGGTAGATATAGTAAAGAAGATACGAGCTAATAATATCGACGTTATTTCGGAGATTGAGTTTGCTGCGCGTTACTCCAAAGCTAAGTTTATTGCCATAACGGGTAGCAATGGTAAAACAACTACAACACTACTTACTTATCATCTTCTAAAAAAGTTGGGGATGAAAGTAGGCATTGCAGGAAATGTAGGGGAAAGCCTTGCCAAACAGGTGTTGAAAGATGAGTACGATTACTATGTGCTGGAACTAAGCAGCTTTCAATTAGACGGTATGTATAGGTTTAAGGCGCATATTGCTATTCTGCTTAACATAACGCCAGACCACTTGGACAGGTACGAATACCAATTTCAGAATTATATAAATTCGAAGTTTAGGATAATACAGAATATGACGGCTTCTGATTATTTTATATTCTATGCCGATGATAACGTAATCCGTGAAGAACTTTTGAAGAGAGAAATAGCTCCCGTGGAACTTTCCATTTCATTAGCGGATAGGATGATGAACGGGGCCTATCTTTCCGGAAATAGTATTCTTGTTAATGTGTCTAATCACATTGTAAAATATTTTAATCTTGATACGGAAGAGCTGCCACTGAACGGTAAGCACAACCTTATAAATACTATGTCTGCCATACTTTGCGCTACTATGTTAGGGCAGGATGAGAAGAAGTTTATTACAGCCATGAAGGATTTTAAAAACGCAGCGCATAGGCTGGAGGAAGTGGCTGTAATAAAAGGAGTACGTTTTATAAATGATTCCAAAGCTACTAATGTAGATTCCGTTTGGTATGCGTTAGATAGCATGAACGCTTCCGTAGTATGGATTGCAGGAGGTTTGGATAAAGGAAATGATTATACAGCTATCGATGACCTGGTACAAAGAAAAGTAAAGGCGATGGTATGCCTTGGGGCAGATAATGTAAAACTGCACCGTGCTTTTGAACGGAAAGTACATACCATAGTAGATACTAATAACGCTACAGATGCTGTAGAAAAAGCATTTGGGCTGGCTAAAGAAGGCGATATAGTATTATTGTCTCCTGCTTGTGCAAGCTTTGACCTGTTTAAAAATTACGAAGACCGGGGAGATAAATTTAAGGAAGCAGTAAAAAGCCTGGCGTTAAAATATAAAAAGCAAAGCAAACTACGATGATAGCATTAAAAGCATGGCTTCAGAAGAACTTGAAAGGCGATCCCGTTATATGGGCCATCATCTTTTCATTTTCTATCATTAGTATTTTGGTAGTATACAGCGCTACTGGTTCTCTGGCATATAAAAAAATGAAAGGTGATACAGAGTATTACCTTATAAAACATTCTATGCTGGTAGGGCTTAGTCTTGCCGCTATGTGGCTGGCGCATAAAATAAATTACAAATACTATTCCAGGTTAAGCAGGCTGGCCTTATGGCTTTCCATACCATTGCTGGTATTCGGATTCCTGTTTGGCGATAACATTAACGATGCCAGCCGTTGGATTACCATTCCTTTGATTAACCAGTCGTTCCAGCCATCAGATTTTGCAAAGCTGGCTCTTATATCTAATCTGGCAAGCATGTTGGCTAAAAGACAGGCCAATATAGAAGATTTTAAGTCTTCGTTTATTCCGGTGGTAATATGGTGTGCGGCAATCTGCGGGCTTATTGCCTTGTCTAACTTTTCAACCTCGGTTATACTGTTTGCTACCTGTATGCTACTTATGTTCATAGGCCGCGTGCCTCTTAAGTACTTGGCTTTACTGGTAGTGGCAGGAGGATTAGCGGGAACAATGGGCTTGGTATTCGGTCAGCGTTTAGGCACTACCATCAGTCGGGTGGAGTCGTTCCTTTCGGCAGATGAAATACCTTTTCAGGCGGAGCAATCTTACATAGCCTTAGCTACGGGTGGAATTATAGGCAAAGGGCCTGGCAACAGCGACCAGCGAAATTTTCTACCCCACTCGTATTCAGATTTTATTTATGCCATTATAGTGGAAGAGTATGGTTTAGTGGGGGGAATAATTATTCTCTTTCTTTACCTCGCCTTGCTCTATCGGGGCACTATTATAGTAACACACAGCGACCGGGCGTTTGGAGGACTGCTCTCGGCAGGCTTAACGTTTAGCCTGGTTATACAGGCCATGATAAATATGGGCGTAGCAGTGGGGCTTGGGCCAATTACAGGGCAGCCTTTACCTTTATTGAGTATGGGGGGGACGTCTCTACTATTTACAGGACTGTCCTTAGGAATTATATTAAGCGTAAGCAGGGGAGATATATCAGAAAGCAATCTGGATAATAATAACACTACCACTAACAACATTAAAAACGATGTCGCAGCAGAAGCCGTACAAAGTGATAATTAGCGGAGGGGGAACTGGCGGGCACATATACCCTGCCATTGCCATTGCCAACGCGCTGCTGGAAAAAAACAGCAGCACAGAATTATTATTTGTAGGCGCGCAAGACAGAATGGAGATGCAGAAAGTGCCTGCCGCAGGTTTTAAAATAGAAGGGCTTTGGATAAGTGGAATACAGAGAAGACTTACTTCAGATAATCTGTTGTTTCCTGTCAAAGTAGTATCCAGCGTGTTAAAAGCAAGAACTATTCTGAAACGTTTCAATGCTGACATTGCGATAGGAGTGGGTGGTTATGCCAGTTGGCCTTTACTATTTGCAGCAAATTTATCGGGCATACCTACGCTAATACAGGAGCAAAATTCCTATGCCGGGGTAACAAATAAATTTCTTGCTAAAAAGGCGAAAAAGATTTGTGTTGCTTATCCTGATATGGATAAATTTTTCCCGGCTGATAAAATTAAAGTAACAGGTAACCCTGTGCGTAAAGATATACTGGAGGTTGCCTCCAAAAGAGAGGAAGCATTTCGGTTTTTTGAACTTGACCCCAATAAGAAAACCATTCTTATTGTAGGCGGAAGCCTGGGCGCAAGAACAATTAATGAAAGCATTGTAGGCGGAATAGATGCATTTGCGAAAGAAAATGTGCAGTTGATATGGCAGACGGGCAAAGGATTTTATGAAAAAGCAAAAGCAGCGGCAACGCCTTTTGCGGCAACTGTAAAAGTACTTGATTTTATTTCTACTATGGATTTGGCTTACGCAGCGGCAGACGTGGTAATTTCAAGAGCAGGAGCGTTGTCAATTTCCGAACTTTGCCTGGTTAAAAAGCCTGCTGTGCTTGTGCCATCGCCAAATGTAGCGGAAGACCATCAGACAAAAAATGCTATGGCTTTGGTAAGCAGGGAAGCGGCAGCCATAATAAAAGACAGCGATGCCAGGAAAACATTGGTGGAAGAAGCTTTAATATTATTAAAAGACAGTACAAGGCAGGAATTATATAAAATGAATATTGCTTCCCTTGCTAAGCCAAATGCGGCAAAAGAAATTGCAGAGGCGGTAATACAAACAATAGAACAAAACAGAACTAGTAAATAAAACAGTGAGTTTAGAAAAAATCCATAGCGTTTACTTTATAGGCATAGGCGGCATAGGCATGAGCGCGTTGGCGCGTTGGTTCAAAACCAATGGCTATAACGTAGCCGGTTATGACCGTACGCCTACTTCGCTGACCGATCAGTTGGAAGAGGAGGGAATGGATATTCACTTTGAGGATGATATAACACAGATTGAAGAAGAGTTTAAAAATCCTGAAACTACGTTAATAGTATATACTCCGGCTGTGCCTAAAGACCATACGGAACTTAACTATTTTATAGACAAAGGTTTTTCTGTAAAGAAGCGTTCATCCGTGCTGGGGATGATAACAGAGAAATTCTTTACCATAGCAGTAGCAGGTACGCACGGTAAAACTACTACCTCTTCTATGGTGGCGCATTTGCTAAAAAGTTCTGGAAAAAATTGCTTTGCTTTTCTGGGCGGCATTACTCAAAACTATAACACCAATTTATTGCTTGGCGATCCATCGCAAGGCGAACAACTAATGGTAGTAGAGGCTGACGAGTACGACAGGTCTTTCTTAACGCTATCTCCTGATATAGCCATAATAAACTCTATGGATGCCGATCACCTGGATATATTTGGCGATCATGACGAGGTAGAGAAATCATTTAATGATTTTGTAGGCAAGCTGAAACCCGCTGGAAAGCTTATTTATAAAGCAGGGCTTCCGGTAGTAGCTCCGCAAACTGGGCAAACGTTTTATTCTTTTGGTTCCGAAGCTGCAGATTATAAGGCAGCGAATATTCGCATTGAAAACGCTGAATTTGTTTTTGATGTAGAAACTGCTTCTGAAGTAGTAAAAAATGTACGCCTGCAAGTTCCGGGCTTCCATAATGTGCAGAATGCTTTGGCGGCATTTGCAGTAGGAGGTCAATTGAAGATACCAGTAGAAAAAATAAAAGAGGCTCTTTATTCTTTTAAAGGAGTAAAACGCAGGTTTGAATATATAGTAAAACGCAGCGACTTTGTTTATATAGACGACTACGCTCATCACCCGGAAGAGATAAAGGCATTTCTTGGTTCGGTAAAGGCATTATACAAAGACAAAAAGATTACAGCTGTATTTCAGCCGCATTTGTTCAGCCGCACACGCGATTTTATGGATGCCTTTGCGGAGAGCCTTAGCATGGCGGATAAACTTATATTAATGGAGATTTATCCGGCTCGCGAACTTCCTATTGAAGGGGTAAGCTCTGCCAGCCTGCTGGATAAAGTTACCAGCAAAGAAAAAACGCTTACGTCTAAAGGAGCGTTGCTTAAAGAGATCAGAGAAACTAAAACGGACGTACTGGTAACCATAGGGGCGGGCGATATAGATAAATTTGTTCAACCTATAAAAGAACTGTATTCCTGATGCTAAAGAAGATAAAAATAAAGAAGAGTTTTCTTTTAACTGTGGGGGCTTTATGCTTATTCACGCTTATAGGTTTTGTAGATAAAACGCAAAGTGAGAAAATAGTAAAGCGGGTACTGGTAACTATAGATCATCAGCACGATAATTATTTTATTGATGAAAAAGAAGCCATGATGCTGCTTACATTAAACGACCAAAAATCAGTAATCGGAGAGCGGTATCAGGACATTAATCTAAAGACGCTGGAAAGCCGTATTAAAACGCATAAGTTTGCGGAAGATGTGCAAGTATACAAAGACCTGAAAGGGAATTTGATGGTAGATATAAAACAGTGCCGTCCTATTGCCAGGATCATACAACCAGCCGGGCCGCATGCCTATATAGGTAGTAATGGTAACGTACTACCTGTTTCGGAAAAGTTTACGGCGCGTGTTGTTTTAATAAGCGGCGACAGGGCTTTCAGAAGGTTAACAGACTCTGCCTATATGCATAGCGAAGAGGGCATAGGCTTTATGAATATATTGAATACAATAGATAAGGACAGCTTCTGGAAGGCGCAAATAGTACAGATTGCAATGGACAATAGCGGAGAGCTAACTTTTTATCCACAAGTGGGAGACGAAGCATTGGAGTTTGGGAAGCCTGAAGATGTTGAAGCAAAGTTTAAGAAACTAAAAATATTTTATAAAAAAATACAACCGGCTAAAGGGTTTAATAAGTATAACCTTGTAAGTGTAAAGTATAAAGACCAAATTATTTGTGAATAACATTTTTATATATGGACAAAGATAAAATAGTAGTAGGCCTGGACATTGGAACAACCAAAATATGTGCAATTGTTGGCCGTAAGAATGAGTTTGACAAACTTGAAATCCTGGGAATGGGCAAAGCCGTTTCCGAAGGGGTTATCCGTGGTATGGTCACTAACATAGACCTAACTATTAGCGCTATTACCAAGGCCATAAAAGAAGCCGAAGACCAGGCAGGTATAGACATTAAGATAGTAAACGTAGGTATAGCGGGGCAGCATATTAAAAGCGCCATACACCACGGAAGCATTACCAGAAATTTTACGGAAGATGAAATTACCGTAGAAGATGTAAGCCGCCTTACTAATGACATGTATAAAACAGTTATCCCTCCGGGAAACCAGATTATACACGTTATGCCGCAAGATTATACGGTGGACTATGAGGGGCCGATTATTGACCCGGTAGGAATGTCTGGCGTAAAGCTGGAAGCCGATTTCCATGTCATCACCGCGCATACCAATGCTATTAATAATATTAATAAATGCATAAAAAGAGCAGGGCTGGAAATAGAGCATCTGATTTTAGAGCCCATTGCTTCCAGCATGGCAACTCTTACAGATGAAGAGAAAGAAGCCGGCGTTTGTTTGGTAGATATTGGCGGCGGCACTACAGACGTTGCTATTTTTTATGAGAATATCATTCGCCATACGGCAGTAATTCCTTTTGGCGGTAACATTATTACTTCAGACATTAAGCAAGGCTGCATGGTTATGCAAAACCAGGCAGAGTTGTTAAAAGTGAAGTTTGGTAAAGCAATGGCAGAGGAAGTAAATCCTAATGAAATAGTATCGATTCCTGGGCTAAAAAACAGAGCTCCAAAAGAAATATCAATCAAGAACCTTTCTCACATCATTCAGGCCAGGATGGAGGAAATTATTGATCTGGTACATTCTGAAATTATTCTTTCCGGTTATGAAAACAAACTTGCAGGTGGAATAGTAATTACCGGGGGTGGTTCCCAGTTGCAAAATCTGAAACAGTTATTTGAATACATGACAGGCATGGACGCCCGCGCAGGTTTCCCGAACGAGCACCTGGGCAAAGGCAAGATAGACGCTGTAAAAAGCCCTATGTATGCTACCAGCGTAGGGCTTGTGTTGGCTGGTTTCAGGGCGATAGACGACCGTGAGAACAGGTACATGGAACTTGGAAAAATGACTTCCGACAATCGTAAAACGGTAGAGAAAGAACAAAACAGCGGAGTTCCGTTCATGAAAAAACTGAATGAAAAAATAAAAGGCTTCCTGATCGATGACCTGGAAGATAAAACTGATTATTAATAATACTAGTAGAATATAACCCTAAATAAAAAACTATTATGTCAAGCTATAAATTCGACATACCGAGCCACCACAAATCCATAATAAAAGTTATAGGAGTAGGCGGCGGCGGCAGTAACGCGGTAAACCACATGTTTAACCAGGGAATAAAAGACGTGGAGTTTGTGGTTTGCAATACCGATGTGCAGGCGCTAAAAAGCAGTCCTGTCCCTAATAAACTGCAAATAGGCGTAACGCTTACTGATGGTTTAGGAGCTGGAGCTAACCCGGAAAAAGGCAGAAATGCAGCGCTGGAAAGCAAAGAGCAGATACGGGAGCTGCTAAGCGGCAATACCAAGATGGTATTTATTACTGCGGGTATGGGTGGTGGCACCGGAACTGGAGCGGCCCCTATTATTGCCAAAGTAGCCAAAGAAATGGATATACTAACAGTAGGTATATGCACCGCGCCGTTTGGCTTTGAAGGCAAAAAGAAAAAACTACAGGCCGACGAAGGGATTAATGAACTGAAACAGTATTGCGATACCGTTCTGATAATACTTAACGACAAGCTTCGCGATATCTATGGAAATTTATCCATTAGGGAAGCGTTCTCACAAGCCGATGATGTGTTAACAACTGCCGCCAAAAGCATTGCAGAAATAATTACTGTTACCAGCCATGTAAACGTGGACTTTGAAGATGTAAAAACAGTAATGAAAGACTCTGGCGCTGCCGTAATGGGTTCCGCTGTTACTACTGGCGAAAACAGGGCCAGAAAAGCAGCCGAAGGCGCCATGCTTTCTCCTTTGTTGGATAATACAGATATTCTGGGGGCTAAGAAGGTACTGCTTTCTATTACATTTGGCGAACAAGGCGAGCTTACTATGGATGAGCTGAAAGAGATTACAGACTTTATACAAGAACAGGCCGGAGACGACGCTGAAGTGATCTGGGGATATGGCGTAGACCCTACCTTAGGTGAAAACCTGCGCGTTACCTTTATAGCGACAGGTTTCAGAGAAAGTCAAAAACAGGCAGAAGTAAGAAAAGTATACGACCTGGAATCGGACAGGCAAATAAAAGAACTACTAGCCCCCACTCCTGAAATAAACCGCAAGCAAATTTCTTTATTTGAAGAAAGCGCTGCAGAGCCTAAAAAAGAAGAGAAGAAAATTATTTATCAGCTAGATAAACCACTAGAAGAACTTAAAGAAGAAAGCAGAGAAGAGCCGAAAAAAGAAAGTCCTAAAGTGGCGGAAATAAACTGGAAGCTGGAAGCTGAAAGAGGCATAGACGAGGATAAGAAAAGAGTATTGTCTGAGCAATCTAAAGAGCGTATAAAAAGGTTAAAGGGACTTAGCAGCAGCCTTATGCAGCCAGAAGAGTTTAAGGAAAAATTAGAAGTGCCGGCGTACATGAGGAAAAACGTAAACCTACAGGATGTGCCGCATTCTTCGGAGCGCAAAATTTCCAGGTTTAACCTGAACGACGATAACGAAATAATGGGAAACAATAAGTTCCTGCACGATAACGTAGACTAGAAAGCTACTAGTGCATCGGCCTGTTTGTTCAGTAGCTCTGTAATAAGCTTGTCCTTAATTATGCCGTCCTGCATGAGGCTTTCTATTTTAGGGAGTCTGGGTTTTATTGCCAGCGTGTGCATGCCCAGGTAGTTTAAAATATCGGTAAGGTGGCTAAGGGCTATGGCCCCGCCAACCGTGCCAGAAGATATGCCTACCATGGCGCATTTCTTGTTTTGGAAGCTGGTGGTATAGTCCAGACCGTCTATAAACGCTTTTAATATGCCAGGTATGGAGATGTTATACTCCGGCACTATAAAAACAAATTTCTCCGATTGGTTAATCTTTTCTACAAAAGAGAAGAACTCTGGGTGCTGCTGGGGTTTTCCATACAAGGCCGTAAATATAAAGTCCTGCGGCAAGTGCGAGAGGTCAATCAATTGCGTTTCGGCATTTCTTTCCTTTAGCAAATTCTGGTAATACAACGCTACCTGAATTGATTTGGACTCCGGCCTGTTAGTTCCTGAAATTACAGTAATCATTAACGCAAGATAAATAATTTAGATAATATCTGAGATAGGTATGCTATTGCAAATTTAAATTCTTCTTTCTAATATTGGAACATTCGTACCTATATTAGGTTAATTACCCCGTGAGGAAAATACTAAATACCGCCATTGCTTTCTCAATTCTGTGTAATCTGTTTTTTACACAGGTGGTAGTTAGTTTTCTTCATAATCACCAAAATACCAGCGTTTCAGAGCTTAAAAAGACAAAAGATGAGTCTGTAAAAACTCATACAGAGCTTTGTAAAATATGTTCGTTGGATATTATCCACGAGTTTTTTTTTAATGAACTTCCCCGCTTTACTTTTTATACTAAAACAGGCGGATTGTACCTGCAAAAAGAAGTTCAGTTCACCTTCATTTCTCTTATACTTGCCAAAGACAGGGCTCCCCCTGTGTGTTTCCTACTATCTTAATAAGAAATAGCCTTCGCTGTTTTCCTTGTGCTTTTGCGCCTGTTCAGGCTTTAGCCTGCATTTCCGTATTCTGATTTCTTTATTAAGTTTTTAATGGATTGTTATGAATTTATCTGTAAGGATAATTCTAATGTTTTTACTATTAGCTCCTCCGTATTTGTGGGGACAAAGGGAATGTAATCATACGCTCTCCGGCAGAGTGTTTGATAAGGAAACTGGCGATTCCCTCGCCTATGCTACTATAAGTATTAAAGAAACCCGTAAAGGCGTTCTTACGGATGAGCATGGTAATTTTGTCCTTAGCGATATTTGTAAAGGAACATATTCCATAGAGTGCAGTTACCTGGGCTATGCTCCTATACAGCTTAGTATTGCTATTACTAAAGATAGTTATTATGAATTTGGCTTAAGCCCTGAAACGCAAAGTACGCAAGAGGTACAGATAAATGATAAGAAAGCGGCGGAACAGAAACCAGAACTTGTAACCCAGGACAGGGCGGAGTTATCTGGTAGGGAATTGGACAGAACAAGAGGTCTTTCATTAGGAGAATCTTTAAAATCCATTCCGGGAGTTAATTCGCTTCAGACAGGCCCCTCCATATCCAAGCCTATGATCCATGGGCTGCACAGCAACCGGGTATTAATACTAAACAACGGAGTGCGGCAGGAGGGGCAGCAGTGGGGTTCGGAACATGCGCCGGAAATAGACCCATTTATAGCTACAAAAATATCGGTAATAAAAGGGGCGGCAGGCATACGTTACGGCTCAGACGCTATAGGCGGAGTAATATTGGTAGAACCTAAGGCAATGCCAACTATGCCCGGCATACGTGGCGAGCTTAATCTGGTTGGCATGAGCAACAGCAGGTTGGGAGCTTCGTCTCTGGCTTTGGAAGGAGCATTTGATAAAAAACTAAAGGGGCTAAGCTGGCGCGTACAGGGAACCATACGAAGAGCTGGAAATAGTAAAACTGCCAATTACTATATGGAGAATACCGCCTTTAAAGAAGAGAATTTTTCTACAGCGCTTAACTATACAAAAGACAAGTACGGAGCAGAAGTTTATTTTAGCCAGTTCTATACAAAGTTAGGAGTTTTTACAGGCTCTATTGTAGGTAATATTACAGACCTGCAACTGGCGCTTAAAAGCTATGTGCCGCTTACGCCTTCTTATTTCAGTTACAGCATAGGCAGGCCTTATCAGCAGGTTACACACGATCTTTTTAAAACAAAAGCGTATTATAAATTCAAAAATAAATCAAGAATTGAACTAACGTATGCCTGGCAGCAAAACAGGCGCTATGAATACGACTATACGTATCTGAACGGTTCAAACGCTCCTGCGCTGTATTTGCAAATTATTACACAAACTACAGACGCTATCTGGTATCATAGGCCGGTAAAGAATGTAACTGGTAGTATAGGGATAAATACTATTACGCAAGGCAACATTCGCGAGTATCAGTTTCTTATTCCCAATTTCCGCAGTTATGGAGGCGGGGCGTTCATTATAGAAAAATGGAAAAAAGACCGCTTGACCATAGAGGGCGGTTTGCGGTACGACTATCGCTGGCTGCAAGCTTACCTGATTAATAATAATACGGCTCAGGAAATAGAACCTGTCCGCAGCTTTAGTAACCCTACAGCCATGCTGGGTATGCTCTACTATTTAAAAGATAACCTGGCGTTTAACGCTAACCTGAGTACGGCATGGCGCGCGCCTTCGGCCTATGAGTTGTATGCCAACGGCGTTCACCAGTCTGCCGCTTCGTACGATATTGGCGATGCTAACCTAAATGCGGAGCGTGCATACAATTTTAATGCCGCGCTTAACTATTCCGGTAAACGACTATATGGGGAGATTGGTTTTTACAACAACCAGATTAACAACTACATTTACTCCAAACCCGATCTGCAATACATTACTACCATTCGCGGCGCATTTCCAGAGTTTACCTATACCCAGGTAAACGCCAGGTTCAGAGGGCTAGATGTTAAGGCATCTTACGTTATTAAAGATTCATTAACCTTCACTTCCAAAGCGGCTCTGCTCTGGGCCTATAACCAGACCATCCATAACTACCTGGTATTTGCTCCATCCAATAGGTATGAAAATAGTCTGCGGTACAACTTTGGCAAGGTGGGCAAGCTGAAAAGCCTTTATTTTATTATTACTAACATTTATATAACCCATCAGTGGCGGGTTCCTCCCAATAGCGACTATACAAACCCTCCGGAAGCCTACACGCTTTTTAATGCCGATATAGGTTTCGATGTCCAGATTGGAAAGCAGGTAATGAATGTAAACTTCTCAGCTACCAATTTTCTCAATCGCGCCTATCGCGATTACCTGAATCGCTATAGGTATTTCACCAACGATATTGGAAGAAGTTTTGTACTCAGGTTACAGATACCATTTACTATTTTATCAAAAAAAGAACAATAAACTATGTTAAACTTAAATTATTTATCTATGTTAATTTCGAAAAGAAACCTTACCCTGCTTAGCCTGGCTATTGCCTTTGCTACGGCATGTTCAAAAAAAGAGGAGGCAGTAGCCCCTAATATTGCAAACGAGGAGCTTACTACTTTACAACTGGCAGTGGCCAATACCAATGCGCCTTACGATGTTGATACCGCCACCTGGCAACAATTGATTGGGGCTAATGGCGTACTGCTTCCGGTGGATAGCAGTAAAGCAATATTAAACCTGCATGCCAATACTATGTATTCGGTACAAGTACTTATTTTTGACAAAACCCAAACCCCACCTACCGATGTTACGGCTGAGATATTAGCAAGGGAAAATTACCATTTATTTTACTTTCAGCCTACGCCTATCTCTGCAATCAATCTTATCATAAGCGATACTACAACCAATATTCCGGGTACAGCAACTAGTAGTATAGGCCCTTACCTAAACTTGACAGTAAAAAGAACAGATCACGATACCAACGTGCCTCCTTTGCAGGTGGGACTTTTTGATAATTTTTACACAGGAAGCAGCAGCACCGGAAACCTGCGGGTAGTGTTAAGGCACCAGCCCAATGCTAAGAATGGAACCTATACAGCAGGCTCTTCTGATCTTGATGTTAATTATCAGATAACTATTTACTAGACTATTAATATTATATGAATACCTTAAAACTACTGGCGCTAATTTGCTTTCTATTTGTGTTAACGTATGCCCAGGCACAGAATAAAGTAAAAAGCTTTATAAGCCTTTCAGGAGTCGTAACTGCTCCAACGGGAGATTTCGCTAAAACCGATGTAGGAACCTTTAACAACTGGAACAATACTTCTGGCTTTGCCAAAACCAGCTACAGCATTGGCTTGGATGGAGCATACTTTTTCTTGAAAAGACTGGGCATAGGAGGAACCATTGCCTATACAGATCACGGCACATTAAATGCTAACGATGCTAGTAAACTGGCTAGCAGCTACCAGCAGGCTTTTGATGTAGACCAGGATTCGGTATCAACCAGCGACAGGTACAGATCATTGAATGTTATGGTCGGGCCTTATTTGTCGTTTCCCTGCAAAAAAATTACTATCGACTTCAGGGCCTTGGCGGGAATAGTAAAAAGCATTTCAACTCCTCAAATTAACAGTACACTAACGGATGCTTCTAAAAATTATTCTTTTTTGCAGTTAAGCTCTACAGCAATGGCCTTTGCCTGGCAGGCTGGGGCAGGGCTTCGCTATGCGCTAACTGATACCTGGGGTATTTCCCTTAAAGCTGATTACTTTTACTCCTCAGGAATAAAAATTACCAACGAGAACAGAAATAACAATGCCGGAAGGTTGGTAACTAAACAAGAGATGAGTTGGGTAACCATTTCGACAGGTATAGCTTATTCTTTCTGAATTATTACTAGCATACTTCATCCGAGTCTCTTTAAAGGGATTCGGATGAAAAAGTCAGACTCATGCGGGGACAGAAGGCATTCGTATATCCCTTTATGTTATCTTTATTTTCTTTCGACTTTCCACTTTAAACTTCACGTTGCACTTAAAAAAATGCCAGCTGGCACATCACCATTTAAAAACAGAAAAAACTTACATAAGTAAAAAAAATTAACAACGAATAACAATAAAATTAACAAGCGATAACAAGCGAAATAACAAGTGCCAATTTTGTGCCATGTAATATTTACCATCCAACTAGTAGCTGAATAAAATAGCACAACTTTCCCCAATTGTTGATAATAATTAACAATTTGACTATTCATTAAGGTAAAATGCATATTCCATTTTCTGGAAAATGAGTCTTTTAAATAGAAAATAGAGCTTTGCTGTGTATTTCCATTATTTTGATTAACAGATACTTAAACTGAATTAAACTATATGGCATTTAATTAGCAAGTGTAGTTTCCAAACTAGGAACTATGGAAAAGCCTTTCAAAAAAACCGACCTGGATAT